>ERZ1643247.507-NODE-507-length-47029-cov-44.502235_pt1 | contig 47029 bp, 32 predicted proteins | sample MGYA00579264_ERZ1643247 | MGnify/ENA primary metagenome ERZ1643247 (study PRJEB29033, sample SAMEA4952262) | chicken gut metagenome | biome: Broiler Chicken; feature: Gastrointestinal Tract; material: Caecum | place: Ireland | collected 2018 | study: Broiler... | reverse complement strand
GCGCTTGAGCGGCTATGCCGCGAAATCGCGCAGCGATGCGCCGACGGGCGGAGCGTTAAGCGAGCCCGTTCCTCTGTTTCCGGCCGCCGTTCAGGCGGCCATTGCAAAAGGGCTGGGGCTTTGCCTTACCTCTATACAGTCATGAAAGAACAACATAGCAACGAGATGTTGGCAAAAAGACGGCCGCCAAGCCAAACCCGGCAACTAACCTACAAGGCCACGCCCGCTAGAGCCAATAAAGAGAAAATGCAGCACTGGCGGCGCGGCAGGGTGCGGGGACTCCCGCAAAGTAACCGCCCCCGGCAACCCCGCCAGGCCAATTTTGGCAGCGCCCGCGGCAGGGCAGGGTGCGGGGTTTCCCGCAAAGAGGGCGGCGCCGGTGGGGGTGCGGGCCCCCCCGCAGAGTACCCGCCCCCGGCAGGGAACGCTGCGGGCTCGCCCGCAAGTTCGCGGCAAGGCAGGCCCCCCCGCAAAACGCCCGCCCCCGCCCGCACAGTCGCACACCAAAAGGGAAGCCACAGGGGGGCTCGCCGGGGGGGCGGCGCCCACCGGCAAAAAATAACTTCAGTTTTTTACTGTTCGTTTTTGAACCGGACCGGCAGTACCAGGTAGATATAATCCTTGCCTTCGGCGGGCAGCAGCTTCACCGGGCTCAGGGGCCCGTTGATCTCCATAAGCATCTGCTCGGCTTTGGAGTTGCGCAGCGCGTCCAGCATATAGCGGTTGTTGAAGCCGATCTCCACCGTGTCCCCCTCCATCGAGACCGGGGGGAACTCGTCCACCACCTTGCCCAGGGCGGTCTGGCAGCGCACCGTGATCTTGTCCGCCGCAAAGGTGATGCGCAGCGGGTTTTTCAGCCGCTCGGTGATGATCAGCGACGCCCGCTCGATGGTCTCGATAAAGCGGCGGCAGTCCACCACCACCCGGGTGCGGGCGCCCTGGGGGATCACGCTTTCATAATTCAGGAAATCCCCCTCGATGAGCCGGCTCATGATGGTGTAGCCGTTGGTGGTAAAGACCACATACCGGCGGTTCGCGTCGATCTGGACCGGGTCCTCGCCCCCGCCCATGACCTTGAGCAGCTCCTGCAGCGTCTTGGCGGGAATGATGATCCGGATGTCCCGGCTGCACTCCACATCCCGCTGCAAAATCGCCAGCCGGTACCCGTCCAGCGCCACAATGGTCAGGCTGCCCGGCTCCATCACAAACAGCTCGCCGGTGTGGGCGGGCTTTTTGTCGTCCTGGGCCACCGCATAAATGGTCTTTTCGATCATTTCCCGCAGTTGTGCGGTCTCCATCTTGATGGCGTAGTCCGCTTTGGTGTTGGGCAGGCTGGGGTAATCGCTGGCGTTCATGGCCGGGATCTCGAATTCCGCCACCCCGCCGCTGATGATCGCCATGCCCTCGTCGTCCATGTCGATCACCACATTGCCGGCGGGCATCCGGCTGACCATCGACCCCAGCAGCTTGGCGTCCAGCACCATCTCGCCGGGCACCAGCACGTTGCAGTCGATGGTGGTGGTGATGCCCATTTCCATATCATAGCCGGTCAGGGTCAGTTTGAACCCGGCGGCCTGAAGGTAGATGCCCTCCAGCACCGGGATGGCCGACCGGTTCGTGATGGCCCGGGACACGCCCTCGATGGCGGCAGCCAGCAGGGACTTTTCGCATTCGATCTTCAAGTTCTTGTCACCTCATATTCGGTCAGAGTGAGCCCGCCGCGCAGCGGGACGGAAATCGGCTTCTGCGGTCCTATTGGCAGAAAACTATAAACTTTGATAGTCGTAGTAGTAGGGGGCGTGGAAACGGTGGAAAACCTGCCCCGCCCCGCTCAGGGAGCGGTTTTGCGGGCGTTGTTTTTTCTTAAAAACGCTGTGGAAGTTTTTTCGCCCTTTGTTGACAACCCGAGTTGTCCACACCGGCGGTGGAAAACAAAGTGGAATATGTTGAAAACTCCGTTGAAAGTGTGGAAAACGCGATTTTTCGCCTGATTTTGGAATTTTTTGGCGAAACGCCCCCGCCGCGCCCCGCCGGCCCGGAGCCCCGGAAACCCCGACTTTTCAGCGCCCCAGCGAACAAAAGCGTGAATCTTGAAAACCCTGTTGAAAACCTCTCAAAATTTTCCGCCCCGTTTTCCCCTCATTTTCCCCACCCCCGCCCCAAAAGTTTTGCACAAAAATCCAGTGACGGGGAAAAACCAATCAAGAGAACGCAGCGTCGCGGCGCGGGAAGGTGTGGAATTTCCCGCAGTGTGAGTGGTGCCGGTAGGCCCGCCAGCCAATTTTGGCAGCGTGGGCAGCGCGGCGGGGTGCGGGGTTTACCGCGGGGTGAGTGATACCGGCAGGCTCGCTAGGCCAATAAAGAAAAAAGCAACGTGCGCAGCGGGGCAAGGTGCAGGGGTTCCCGCGGAGTGAGAGATTCCGGCAGGCCCGACAGCCAATTTTGGCAGCGTGAGCGGCGCGGCGGGGTGTTGGGTTTCCCGTAAAGCACCGCCGCCGGTAAGCCCGACAGGCCAATAAAGAGAAAAATCAACGTTCGCGGTGAGAGAAGGTGCGAGGTGTCCCGCAGGGCGGGTGGCACCTTGGAGTATGGCCGCCAGCGTGAAGGCAATGGAGAAGAACTTCGGGCGCCGGCCCGTCAAGGGTGGGCCGGTGCGGATGATGTTGAAAAAGCGCCGCGCAGCGATACCGTGTGGGGGGTCCAGGGGTCCTGTGGACCCCTGGTCGGCGGCCGCCGCATCGAAACGGCGGGACCTTTGGTTCTTTCAGTCATGAAAGAACAACGATAAATCAAGAAGTTGTCAAAAAGATGGCCACAAAGCCAACCCGGCAACTAACCAACAAGGCCACGCCCGCTAGGCCAATAAAGAAAAAAGCAGCGTTCGCGGCGCGGTGGGGTGCGGGGTTTCCCGCAGCGTAACCGCCCCCGGCCGGCCCGTCAGGCCAATTTTGGCAGCGCCGCCGGCGCGAGGGGGCGCGGGATCTCCCGCCGGTCGGGCCGGTCCCTTTGGTTCTTTCGGTCACGAAAGAACAGGAATTTCCCCCTCAGGTCCTGATGTTCTTCGTAATATCATCCACCATCTCTTTAAGATGCCGGTCCTTGCCGATATTCTTCTCCATCGTGTTGATGGAATACACCACGGTGGAATGATCCCGGCCGAACTCCGACCCGATGGCCTCCATGCTCATGCCGGTGATCTCCCGGATGATGTACATGGCCATCTGCCGCGCCGCGCTCACATTGGCGTTGCGCTTTTTGCCCCGGATGTCGGCGGGCATCACATTGTAGGTGCGGGCCACCTCGTTGATGATCTTCTCAATGGTCACCGGGATGGGCTGCTGGTCGTTCAGCGTGTCCTTGATGGCGGTGGTGGTCACCCCGATGCAGGGGGCGATGCCCTCCAGCATGTAGTAGGCGTTGAGCTTTTTCACCGCCCCTTCCAGCTGGCGGATGTTCTGCTTGAGATGGTTGGCGATGTACTCGGCCACATCGTCGGGCAGGTCCAGGTTGAGCAGCTCGGCCTTGCGCTTGACGATGGCCACCCGGGTCTCGAAATCCGGCGGCTGGATGTCGGCGGTCAGGCCCCATTCAAACCGGGTGCGCAGCCGCTCTTCCAGGCTTTTGATCTCCTTGGCCGGGCGGTCGCAGGCCAGCACGATCTGCTTGCCGGCGTTGTGCAGGGTGTTGAAGGTGTGGAAAAACTCTTCCTGGGTGGCTTCCTTGCCGGCGATGAACTGGATGTCGTCGATCAGCAGCACGTCGGCTTCCCGGTAGGTCTGGCGGAACAGCTCGGTGGTGTTGTTGCGCACCGCCGTGATGATCTCGTTGGTGAACTTTTCACAGTCCACATAGACGATGTTGAAATCCGGGTGATTCTTTTTGATCTCGATCTGAATGGCGTTGAGCAGGTGGGTCTTGCCAAGCCCCGAAGGCCCGTAGATGAACAGCGGATTGTACGCGCCGGAAGGGTTGGCCGCCACGGCCTGGGCCGCCGCAAAGGCGAACTGGTTGGAAGGGCCGCGGATGAAGTTTTCGAAGGTGAAGTCATACCGGCCGGAGGGCAGGGCCTCCTCGGTGATGCGGCCGGCGGGGGCCTTTTCCCCTTCGCTCTGCTGGGACGGCGGGATGGTCAGCACCACCTCCACGTCAAAGCCCAGCACGGCCTTGAACGCCTCTTTCAGCAGGCCGGTGTATCGGTCGGATACGATCTTGCGGATGAAGTCGTTGCGCACCAGCAGGGTCACGCAGTTGGAGTTTTCGAAACTCACGGCTTCCAGGCCGCTGATGTAACACTGGTAGGTGGCCTCGGCGGTGTGTTCCCGGCAATAGGCTTTGGCTGCCTCCAGCACGTCGTTAAATGAGTCCATGTTCTTCCCCACTTCATGTCGGTCTTGCGCCGGCAGATCCAAGCGCAGAAAAATACAAGGATATTATACCACAAAAGGGGTGGCAATACAATGGCAAATGGGGGATATGACCCCTATATTATAAATAATGAAAGAAACAGATGCGTTCCGCCCCGCGGCGCACAGGGCGGGGGCAAAGTTCCCCGGCGGGGGCGCCTCTGCCGGCGGTTGTTTCCGCCGCGCCCGGCGGGGGCGGAAAAATCTCTGCCCTTTTCACAAAAAATGTCCTCCCTTTTCCCAAAGATTTGTGGTATAATGACCCTGGACAGCATCGCAGGCCGCAGCGGCGGCCGTGACCGGGCCGGCGCCCGGCCCCGGCGTTCGACCCAGGCGGGCCGGCGCCGCTCTGTCCGTATCAACCATGCAGGAGGTATGTCCCATGAATGAAATAGAATCCCGTTACCGGGCCTGGCGCAGCCGGCCGGACCTGGACCCCGCCCTGGCGGCGGAGCTGGCTTCCATCGAGGGGGATGAAGCCGCCATCACCGACCGGTTCTACCGCGACCTGGCCTTCGGCACCGGCGGGCTGCGCGGCGTATTGGGCGCCGGCACCAACCGGATGAACATTTACACCGTCCGCAAGGCCACCCAGGGCCTGGCCGACTACCTCAACGCCACCGACCTGCCCAAACGGGTGGCCATCGCCCATGACAGCCGCCATAACGGCGACCTGTTTGCCCGGGAGACCGCCCGGGTGCTGGCCGCCAACGGCATCACGGCCTGCCTGTACCCCCGGCTGGAACCAACCCCCGCCCTGTCCTGGGCGGTGCGGTACCTGGGCTGCGGCGCCGGCGTCTGCGTGACCGCCAGCCACAACCCCGCCAAGTACAACGGCTACAAGGTCTATGGGTCCGACGGCTGCCAGATCACCCTGGAAGCAGCCGAAAAGATCCTGGCCGCCATCGAGGCGGTGGACATCTTCGAGGGGGTTAAACTGGCCGACTATGACAAGGCCATGCAGGACGGCCTGATCCAGCTCATCGGGGAAGACTGCCTCGACGCCTTTGTGGACGCCGTCTACGCCCAGCGGGTGGGGGACGGCGAGGGCATCGGCCGGCTGAACCTGGTCTACACCCCCCTGAACGGTTCGGGGCTGGAGTGCGTGCGCAAGCTGCTGGGCAAGCTGGGGGTCACCCATGTGACCGTCGTGCCGGAACAGGAAAAGCCGGACGGGGACTTCCCCACCTGCCCCTACCCCAACCCCGAGATCCGGGAAGCCATGCAGAAGGGCCTGGAACTCTGCGACAAGGTCCACCCCGACCTGCTGCTGGGCACCGACCCGGACTGCGACCGCTGCGGCACCGCCGTGCCCGACGGCAAGGGCGGCTACCGGCTGATCACCGGCAATGAAATGGGCATCATCCTGCTGGACTACATCTGCCGCACCCGGCTGGCCCGGGGCACCATGCCCAAGGACCCGGTGGCGGTTACCACCATCGTCTCCACCGACATGGCCACCCCGGTGGCCAAAAAGTATGGCGTCGAGCTGCGCCGCACCCTCACCGGCTTCAAGTTCATCGGCGAGCAGATCGGCAACCTGGAAGCCGAGGGCCATGCGGAGCGGTTCATCTTCGGGTTTGAGGAAAGCTACGGTTACCTGTCCGGCGGCCATGTGCGGGACAAGGACGCGGTCAACGCCACCCTGCTGGTCTGCGAAGCCGCGGCCTGGTACGCCGCCCAGGGCAAGACGCTGCTGGACGCCATCGAGGGGCTGTACAAGGAGTACGGCTACTACCGCAACGCCCTGAGCTCCTTCACCTTTGAAGGGGAGAGCGGCATGCACACGATGCAGGCCCTGATGGCCGGCCTGCGCAAAGACCCGCCCAAGGAGATCGCCGGCTATGCCGTCGAGACCGCCCTGGACTATGACGCCGAGGGCACCGGCCTGCCCAAAGCCGACGTGCTGGAATACCGGCTGGCCGGCGGGCACAAGTTCATGGTCCGCCCCTCCGGCACCGAACCCAAGATCAAGGTGTACATGAGCGCCGTGGCCGACAGCGAAGCCGCCGCCGACGCGGTGAACGCCGCGCTGGGCGAAGCCGCCGCCCGGATGATGAAGGGCTGAACGCCCGGACAACTTGCTGAAAGAAGGTATTTTCCCATGCCAATGCTGAAACTCAAACCCGCCTGCAAGGACTACCTGTGGGGCGGCGACCGCCTGCGCACCGATTTCGGGGTGGAAAGCGACCTGCACCCGCTGGCCGAAGCCTGGGTGCTCTCCTGCCACCCGGACGGCCCCTCCACCATTGTGGAAGGCCCCGACGCCGGCCGCACCCTGGCCGACTACATTGCCGAAAAGGGCAAGGGCATCCTTGGCACCGACTGCGAAAAGTTCGAGGATTTCCCCATTCTGACCAAGCTCATCGACGCCAAGGGCAACCTGTCCATCCAGGTACACCCCTCCAACGAATACGCGCTGGAACACGAGCACCAGTACGGCAAGACCGAGATGTGGTACATCCTGGACTGCGAGCCCGGGGCCTTCCTGTACTATGGCTTTGACCACGCCATCTCCAAGGAGGAGTTCGAGCGCCGCATCCAGGACAACACCCTCACCGAAGTGCTCAACGCCGCGCCGGTCCACAAGGGGGATGTGTTCTTCATCCCCTCCGGCACGCTGCACGCCATCTGCCAGGGCATCGTGATCGCCGAGATCCAGCAGAACTCCAACGTCACCTACCGCATCTACGACTACGGCCGGGTGGGCGCCGACGGCAAACCCCGCCAGCTGCACATCCGCCAGGCGCTGGATGTGACCCAGCTCACCCCGCCCGTCCCCCAGGACTTCGGCCCCCACCTGGGCCAGTGCGAGTACTTCACGGTGGATGTCCACGACGGCAGCTGGGGCGAGGAAGCCTGCGAAAAGAGCTTCGTCTCCCTGCTGGTGGTGGAAGGGGAAGGCACCGTCGCCTGCGGCGGCGAGACGATGGCGGTGAAGAAGGGGGACAGCCTCTTCCTGCCCGCCGGCTCCGGCGCCTTCACCGTCACCGGCGACAGCCTCAAGACGCTGTGTACCCGGGTGTGAGCCGACCCGGCAGCCCCCGGGCGCCCCGCCCCTGCGCCGCCTGACCGCGGCGTGCTCTGAACCGGGGCCCCGGCGGGGCCAAAGGCAAGCCCGGCCGGGAAAAGCCGGGCAAACAGAAAACGACCGGACAACAGCCCTCCCAGGGTGCGGGTGCAGAAAGCCCGCGCCCCGGGAGGGCTGTCTCTTTTATTGCCCGGCAGGTTCTCCGGAACGCAGCTGAAGAGCCCGGCCCCGGGGGCGCGAAGGGCCGTGTCGGGTCTGCGCGAAAAAACAGGTTGCATTCTCCCGCCCCTGTGGTATGATACAAGCAGAACGTCCGCCCCCACCCCCGACCCCGGAAGGAGACCCGCCTATGGCTACCCCGACCCGACCCGACATCCGGGCGGCATTTTTTGACATCGACGGCACGCTGCTGCCCTTTGGGGCGCAGCAGATCCCGGCCGACACCCGGGCGGCGCTGGCCGCGCTGCGGCGGCAGGGGGTGGGGGTGTACATCGCCACCGGCCGGCCGCCGGTGCATCTGCCGGTCCTCAAACCCCTGCAGGGGGTGGAGTTCGATGGCTTTGTGACGATGAACGGCCAGTACTGCTACGACCGCACCCCCGCCGAGCCCTTCTACCGCCGCCCGCTGCCCCCCGACGCCATGCAGACCCTGATCCCCTGGCTGGCCGGCACCCCGCTGGCCGTGGCCTTTGTGGAAACCGACTTCGTCTATGTCAACGACCCCGCCGCGCTGGACACCGGCTTCTGCGGCCCCGAACTGCCGGTGCTGGACCCGGCCCGGGCCCTGACCCGGGAAACCTACCAGCTCAGCGCCTTCATCCCGCCGGAATGGGAGGCCGAGTTCCTCGCCCACTGCCCGGGCTGCAAGGCGGTGCGCTGGAACCGGGACTTTGCCGACATCCTGCCCGCCGACGGGGGCAAGCCCGCCGGCCTGGCCCGCACCCTGGCCCGGCGGGGGCTGCAGGCCGGCCAGGCCATCGCCTTCGGCGACGGGGACAACGACATCTCGATGCTGCAGTACGCCGGCATCGGGGTGGCCATGGGCAACGCCGACGCCAAGGTCCGCGCCGCCGCCGACTATGTCACCGCCGCCGACACCGAGGGCGGCATCGCCGCGGCACTGCGGCATTTCCACATTCTGCCCTGATGTTGTGGAAAACTTCGGCACACCCGCCGCATACCGCCCGCACGCCTGCTGCACACCCGCCGCACACCGTCTGCGCCAGAGCCGCGCCCGGGCTGCACACCCGCCGCATACTGCCCGCGCCCGGTTCCAAGATCCGCGGCGGGGCGGCTGAAAAAACCCCCGCCGCCCCGCCTGCCCCCGGATTTCCTCGCGCCGGGCCTTGTCGCTGGGGCGGGTTTCGTGTATAATAGTAGCGCAAACGCAGACCCTGGTTGAATGAATGGAGGAATTTTTCCATGAACAATATTTCCAACGCCATCCGCTATGTGGGCGTCAACGACCATCAGGTGGATCTTTTCGAAGGGCAGTACCCGGTCCCCAACGGCATGTCCTACAACTCCTATGTGATCCTGGACGAGAAGGTGGCCGTGCTGGACACCGTGGACATCCATTTCACCGAGGAATGGCTCGCCAACCTGGCCGCCGTGCTGGACGGCCGCAAGCCCGACTACCTGGTCGTCCACCACATGGAGCCGGACCACAGCGCCAGCATCGCCGCCTTCCTGGCCGCTTACCCGGAAACCACCGTCGTGGCCACCGCCAAGGCCCTGGCCATGATGGGCGATTTCTTTGAAGGGCTGGACCTCACCGGCCGCAGCCTGCCCGCCGCCAACGGCGGCACCCTGGAACTGGGCGCCCACACCCTCAACTTTGTCTTTGCACCGATGGTCCACTGGCCGGAGGTCATGTTCAGCTATGAAAGCAGCGAGAAGGTGCTCTTCTCCGCCGATGCCTTCGGCAAGTTCGGCGCGCTGGACGCCCCCGAGACCGACTGGGTGCCCGAAGCCCGCCGCTACTACATCGGCATCGTGGGCAAGTACGGCGTTCAGGTGCAGGCGGTGCTCAAAAAGGCCGCCGGGCTGGACATTGCGATGATCTGCCCGCTCCACGGCCCGGTGCTGCGGGGCGATCTGAGCCTGTACCTGGAAAAGTACACCGCCTGGGCCACCTACCAGCCGGAGGAGGAGGGCGTGCTCATCGCCTATACCTCGGTGTACGGCCACACCCGGGCCGCCGCCGAGCTGCTGGCCAAGACCCTGGCCGAAAAGAACTGCAAAAACGTGGTGCTCTGCGACCTGGCCCGCACCCCGGTGTCGGCGGCGGTGGGGGATGCCTTCCGCTATTCCAAGCTGGTGCTGGCCACCACCACCTACAATGCCGGCATCTTCCCCTATATGCGGGAATTCATCGACCACCTGACCGAGCGCTGCTTCCAGAACCGCACGGTGGGTCTGATCGAAAACGGCGCCTGGGCCCCGATGGCCGCCAAGGTCATGCGGGAAAAGCTGGCCGCCGCCAAGGACCTGACCTGGCTGGAGACCACCGCCACCATCCGCGGCGGGCTGAACGAGGCGTCCCGCGCCCAGATCGCCGCCATGGCGGAGGAGCTGGCCCGCTGAACGCCGAGCGGACATTCCAAACAAAAGGAGCGAATTTTCCATGATCCCGACGCCGGAACAGGCTTACGCACTGCTTTGCGAGTACAATGAAGGGGACTTCCACCGGGAACACGGCCGGGTGGTGGGCGGCGTGATGCGCTGGTATGCCCGGGAACTGGGCTACGGCGACCAGGCCGACTTCTGGCAGGCAGTGGGGATCCTGCACGATCTGGATTTTGAGCGCTGGCCCGACCAGCACTGCATCAAGGAACAGCAGCTGCTGCGGGACGCCGGGGTGGACGAAACGGTGATCCACGCGGTGGCCAGCCACGGCTGGGGGCTGGTGAGCGACGTGGAACCCACCCATGAGATGGAAAAGGTCCTGTTCGCCGCCGACGAGCTCACCGGCCTGATCGGCGCGGCGGTGCGGGTGCTGCCCAGCAAGGACATCGCGGACCTGGAGCTCAAGAGCCTGCGCAAAAAGTTCAAGACCGCCAAGTTCGCCGCCGGCTGTTCCCGGGAGGTCATCACCCGCGGCGCCGAGCTGCTGGGCTGGGACTTGGACACCCTGATGGACCGCACCCTGACCGCCATGAAAGAGATGGCCCAAAGCGAATAACCCCGCGGCGCATACCCGCCGCCGGCAACATGTACAGCAAAACGCGGCGCGAAAGCGCCGCGTTTTTTGTTGGCGGGGCGGGGTGCGGGGTTGCCCGTGGACTGACCGCCGCCGGTAGGCCCGCCAGCCGATTTTGGCAGCGCGAGCGGCGGGGGAAGGTGCGGGGTTGCCCGTGGGGTGTGCGGCTCCGGTAGGCCCGTCAGGCCGATAAAGAGAAAAGCAACGTGCGCGGCGGGGCGGGGCGCGTGGTTTCCCGCAGAGTGACCGCCCCCGGTAGGCCCGCTAGCCAATTTTGGCAGCGTGGGCGGTGGGGCGGGGCGCGGGGTCTCCCGCAGCGTCCGCAGTGCCGCGGCGTAAGGGCCATGGAGATGCACCTTGTGCGCCGGCCCGTCAAGGGTGGGCCGGCGCGGCAGGGGCTCACAAAGATGGCCGCGCAACGATACCGTGCGGGGGGTCCAGGGGTCCCGTGGACCCCTGGTCGGCGGCCGCCGCATCGAAACGGCGGGACCTTTGGTTCTTTCAGTCATGAAAGAACAACGATAATTCGAGAAGTTGGCAAAAAGATGGCCGCAAAGTCATCCCGGCAAGTAAGTTGCAAGAACACGCCCGCTAGGCCAATAAAGAAAAAAGCAACGTGCGCGGCGGGGCGGGGCGCGGGGACTCCCGCAAAGTTCCCTCAGCAAGACGGCGGGGCCAGCGGGGGCCCGGCCCCCGCAAAAAAAATCCCCCTGACCTTTGTAACAATCCCCCCAAAAAACCGTCCTTATAGGTAAAGAGGAAGAAACGAGAGGAGGACCCCCATGGAGGACCACGAGATCGTCGCGCTGTACTTCGCCCGCAGTGAACGCGCCATCACCGAGACCGCCCGCAAATTCGGGGCCTACTGCCGCAAAATCGCCTGGAACATCCTGGCCAGCCGCCGGGACGCCGAAGAATGCGAAAACGACACCTGGCTGGCCGCCTGGAACACCATGCCGCCCCAGCGCCCTGCCCGGCTGGCCCCCTACCTGGGGCGGATCACCCGCAATTTGGCGCTGGACCGGTACGACCAGGCCCACGCCGCCAAGCGGGGTGGGTTTTCCGGCCTGCTGCAGGAGCTGGACGATTGCCTGCCGGACCCCGCCGCCGTCCACGAGACGGTGGAGGCCGCCGAGACCGCCCGGCGGATCAGTGAGTTTCTGCGGGCTCAGCCGGAGGAGGCCCGGCGGATTTTTCTGCGGCGATACTGGTACTGCGACAAGACCGGCGACATTGCCCGGCGCTACGGTCTCACCGAGAGCAAGGTCCGGGTATCGCTGCACCGGACCCGGCAAAAACTCAGAACATTTCTGGAACAGGAGGGGGTGGCAGTATGACTGCACGGGATTTGTTTGAGGCCATCGGCAAGGTGGACGAGGAGCTGATCGAGGACGCCGACGCCCCGGCGCAGCCCCACAGGCCGAAATTGCTCCCCCTGCGACGGCTGATCCCGGTGGCGGCCTGCCTCTGCCTGGCAGTGGGGGCGGTGCTGGCCTGGCGGCTGTCCGGCCCGTCAATGACCGGCGGCCTCACCGATGCCCGGCCGGAGGCCGCCCAGGCGGCGCCCGCCCAGAGACAGGAGGACACCGCTTCGGAGGGCGACAGCCAGCAGAATTCCTCCCAGGGGACGGCCCGGGACAGCGTCACCGCGGCCATCCCGGAGGAGCTGGCCCAGGCCATCACCCCGGTGGTCAGCGGCAACGGCACCGCCGACGGACCCGTTCTGGCCACCAGCGCGGAGGAGCTGGTGGGGGACACCGCCCCCGTCGACCCGCCGGAGACGATGACCCTCTACCGGGGCACGCTGGCCGATCCCAGCCTGGACGAGGCGGGCATGCGCCAGACGATGGAGCAGGTGCTGACCGCACTGGGACAGGACCCGGCCCTGGCCGACGGGGCGGAGCTGAGCTACGGCGTTTCGGAGGATGAGGTGGCCCAACGGGATGCCATCGCCGACAGCCTATGGCAGAAGTTCGGCCCGGGCAGTGCCCTCACCTTCTGGAAGTCGCTGGCCTGGCTGGAGCTGACGCTGCCGGACGGCAGCACCCTGACGGTGGCCAACGACCGGGCCATCACCCTGGACCCGCCGGAGGACACCGACGGTCTGCGCCCTATGACCGCGGCGGACCGGGAGGCAAACGCCGATCTGCTGGCGGCGCTGGGCGGCTTTGACACCGACACCGTCGCCGGGGCAAGCCACAGCTGGACCGACGGCACCGCGGGCGATCCGGTGCTGGAACTGCGCCGCAGCACCGGCCCCGGCAGACTGACGGGCAAGGTGGACGGCGACGGCCGTCTGGTGGGCTTTGCCATCACCGGCGCGGCCCAGGCCCAGGCGGCGGGGAACTACCCGGTGATTTCCCAGGAAATTGCCCGGCAATTGCTGGAAAGCGGCTGCTACCTGAACGCCGCCTACCGGGAGATTCCGCCCACCGACGGCACCATCGTGGACGCCCGGCTCTGCTACCCCGACGGCACCAGCCTCTACTACACGCCGGTGTGGCGGTTCCTGGTGGACTTCGGCACACCGGACGCCGATCTCTATCCCACCACCGACCCGGACACCGGCCAGGCCCTCCACGCCTATCGGGAATACTATGTGCCCGCCACCCCGCTGGACACCCTGACCGCCCTGGTCACCGACCCGGCCGGGGACTGAAAGGCCCCGCCCCCCAGGCGGACACGCTGGACGCCGCCGGAAGGCGCCGCCAAACCGAACGGGAAAAGTTTTGCCCGATTTTTTGGAAAAATGTTGAAAAATCGCCGCCGGCTGGGTGCCGGCGGCGAATTTTTATCGGACATATTCAGAGTTCGGCAGGGATCAGGGCCGGGCAGGTCCGGGCGGCAAACCGGCGGCGGGCAAACCGCCGGCAAAGCCCGGCAGGGACCGGCCGGACCCGGCCCGGCGGCAGCGGGCCGAAAGGGGAAAGCCGGCCCGGCGGCTCACCCGGCGGCGGGCTGCAGGCTGTCCAGCAGTGCGAAGACCGATTCGGTGGGGATGTCCGCCTCCCCCTGGTAGGGGCCCCACGCGTCGGCCCGCAGATTGTACAGCACCCCGTCCTGGGTGAACCAGGCGTCCACCAGCCGCACCCGGCCGTCGATCCGGCAGACTGCCGCCTGCACCGTCAGCCCGGCGGGGGTCTGGCGGGTCTCCAGCCGGGTGTCGTACACCCCCAGCTGGCTGGCCGGCGGCAGCGCGGGGGCGTCGGCGCCTTCCAGCCGCACGGCGGCGGTCAATTCCACCAGATACGCCGCCCCGGCCCCGTCGGTCTGGCTGCCCCGGCCTGTCACCAGCACCCCGGCCAGCCGGCCGTCGTCGTCCAGTCGGGCGCTCACCCCGGTCTGGGCGTCGGGCCCGGCCAGCAGCTGGTCCAGCTGGTCGCTGCCCACCAGCGGCAGACCGGTGAGCTCGGCGGCCTGCTGCCAGCCGTCGGCGGCATACCAGGCGCCGCCGTCGTCGGCCGCGTCCTGCAGGGCCCGGGTGCGGAAATCCGGGTCCAGCGCCTCGGCGGGCAGCCGGCCGGCGTCCTCCTCAAACCGGAACAGATACTGGCCGTGGGCTTCGTCCCGCCAACCAAGGCTCACGCTGCCCAGCACCCCGGCCCCCAGCAGCAGCGCCGCGGCGGCCGCGCACACCCCCACCTGCAGCCTGCGCCGGGGGCGGCGGACCGGGCAGGGGGCCGCGGCCAATGCCTGGCGGATCGTCCGGCGGGTCGGGTCGGGCAGGCGGATGTCGTCAAAAATCTGATGGTATCGGGTCATGGGGATCCCTCCTTCAAAAAGTCGCCCAGCAGTCGGCGGGCGCGGGTCAGCCGCATGTAGACGCCCGACCGGGTCAGGCCCAGCGCGGCGGCGATCTCCTGCGGGGTGTAGCCGGCGTAGTAGTACAGGTGGACCACCGCCCGGTAGCCCGGGGGCAGGGCCTGCAGCGCGGCGCGCAGTTCCAGCCGGCCGGGGGTGGTGTCGGGGGCGGCGGGCTCCTGCTCGGCGGGGTCGGGCCGCCGCCGGGCCCGGCGCAGGCAGTCCTTGCAGTAGTTGGCGGTGATCCGCGCCAGCAGCGCCCGTTCCCGCCCGGGCAAGGGGGTGCAGTTTTTCTGCAGCAGCCGCAAAAACACCTCCTGCACGGCGTCCTGGGCGTCGGCCGGGTTCAAAAGAAAGCTGTAGGCCAGCCGGTACACATCGTCGGCCCAGGCGTCATACAGCCGCAGAACCTCGCCACGGTCCATATAGGCACCTCCTTCTCACAGTCTCACAGGGCCGCCCCGGCGGGGAAGGCAGACAACCTTACCCCGGCGGGTTTCGGGCGATCCCGCCCCGGACACGGCCCCCATGCGCCGGGAACCGCCCCGGGAAATCCGGGCGGCCTCACCCCGCGGGGGATGAGGGCGGCCGTCGGCTGGCCGCCTGCCCTGTGCTTTCACTTACATAACGCCGGGGGCGGGCATTTTCCCACACAAATTTCAGAAATTTTCACGGTTCGCTCCCCTGCAGCGGGTCCTCTCGTTTCATCGGCGGGTCTCCTCTCGGAAAAAGATGGGAAAGCGCTTTCACCAGGATAACACGGGCGGGGCGGGGGTTGTTACGGCGGCGGAATGACTTTTTTGAAAAAACAGGGAACCGAAGCAAAAAAACCACCCCTTCGGGCGGGAGCCCAAAGGGGTGGGGTTGGGTTACGGGGTGGCCGTTACGGCATTTCCGTCAGGCGGCGGGCCGCCGGCCGGGGGCCGGGGCGCGGCGCTTGGCAGGCTGCACAAGATCAAACGCGATTACTTGTACAGGTCCACCAGACGGGTCAGGTGCTCGTAGCGATCCTCGGCGGCCTTCTGGTTCTTGTTGAACAGATCCTGGGCACGCTCGGGGAAGGCACGGGCCAGACGGCTGTAGCGGGTCTCGTTGTTCAGGAAGTCCTGATACTTGCTCATATCGCCGGCCTTGGAGGTCAGGGTGAAGGGGTTCTTGCCCTGGGCCTTGAGCGCCGGGTTGAAGGTGAACAGGTTCCAGTAGCCGGCTTCCACAGCCTTCTTCATCTCGTTCTGGCAGTTGGTCATGCCGCCCTTGACGCCGTGCAGTTCGCAGGGCGCGTAGCCGATGATGATGGACGGGCCGGGGTAAGCCTCGGCTTCGGCAATGGCCTTGACGGCCTGGGCCATGTTGGCGCCCAGGGCGATCTGGGCCACATAGATGTAGCCGTAGGTCATGCAGATCTCAGCCAGGCTCTTCTTGCTGATCTCCTTGCCGGCGGCCGCGAACTGGCAGACCTCGCCGATGTTGGAAGCCTTGGAAGCCTGCCCGCCGGTGTTGGAGTACATCTCGGTGTCGAAGACCATGACGTTGACATCGTGGCCGGAAGCCAGGACGTGATCCAGGCCGCCGTAGCCGATGTCGTAGGCCCAGCCGTCGCCGCCGAAGATCCAGAAGCTCTTCTTGGCCAGGTACTGCTTGTCCTTCAGGATCTCCTTGGCCTCGTCGCAGCCGCAGGCTTCCAGAGCAGCGATCAGGTCCTTGGTGGGCTGATCGTTGGCCTTGGTGTTGGCCTTGGTCTCCATGAACTTCTCGATGGCGGCATCCAGCTCGGCGCTCTTGCCCTTCAGCGCGTCCACCTTCTTCAGCAGGTTGGCGCGGACGGTCTCGTAGCCGATCTGCATACCCAGGCCGTGTTCGGCGTTGTCCTCAAACAGGGAGTTGATCCAGGCAGGGCCGCAGCCGCTTTCCTTGTTGGTGGTGTAGGGGCTGATGGAGGCCGTGCCGCCCCAGATGGAGGAGCAGCCGGTGGCGTTGGAAATGAACATCTTCTCGCCGAACAGCTGGGTGATCAGCCGGGCGTAGGAAGTCTCGGCGCAGCCGGCGCAGGAACCGGAGAACTCAAGCAGCGGCTGGTTGAACTGAGACCCCTTGACCGAGACCTCGTTGACAACGCCGGGGATGTTCTCCTTCTTGCGGATGTTCTCGACGCAGTAGTCGAAGGCGGCCTGCTGTTCGCTCTGGCTCTCCTGCGGCTTCATCTCGATGGCCTTGGTGGGGCAGACGGTCACGCACTCGCCGCAGCCCATGCAGTCCAGCGGGGACACAGCCATGGTGAACTTGTAGTCGCTGGGCTTCGGCTTGGTGTCGGCGCTCTTCAGGCTCTCGGGCGCGGCGGCCAGCTCGTCCGCGGTCAGGCAGAACGGGCGGATGGTGGCGTGAGAGCAGACAAAGGCGCACTGGTTGCACTGGATGCACTTGTTGGGATCCCAGCAGGGAACCATGACGGCGGTGCCGCGCTTCTCATAGGCGGAGGCGCCCAGCTCCCACTCGCCGTTGGGGTTGTGGGCAAAGGCGGAAACAGGCAGGCTGTCGCCGTCCATACGGGCCACCGGCTCCATGACGTTGCGGACCATCTTGACCAGCGCTTCGGGGCCCTTCAGGTCCTTGGCGGGGGCGTCGGGGGCGGGGTTGTGCCAGCTGTCGGGCACTTCCACCTTGTGGACGGCGTCCACACCGGCGTCAATGGCCTTGTAGTTCATCTGGACAACGGCGTCGCCCTTCTTGCCGTAGCTCTTCTTGGCGGCCTGCTTCATGTAATCGACAGCCTCGTCGATGGGCATGATGTCGGCCAGCTTGAAGAAGGCGGACTGCAGGATGGTGTTGGTGCGCTTGCCCATGCCGATCTCGATGGCCTTGTCGATGGCGTTGATGGTGTACAGCTGGATGTTGTTGTCCGCGATGTACTTCTTGTCAGCGGCGTTCAGGTGCTCTTCCAGCTCCTCGTCGGTCCACTGGCAGTTGATCATGAAGACGCCGCCGGGCTTGACATCCTGCACCATCTTCATGCCCATGTGGATGTAGGCAGGGTTGTGGCAGGCGACAAAGTCGGCCTGGTTGATGTAGTAGGGGCTGCGGATCGGGTGGTCGCCGAAACGCAGGTGGCTGATGGTCACACCGCCGGTTTTCTTGGAGTCATACTGGAAGTATGCCTGGATGTACTTGTCGGTGTGGTCGCCGATGATCTTGGTGGAGTTCTTGTTGGCGCCGACGGTGCCGTCGCCGCCCAGGCCCCAGAACTTGCACTCCTTGGTGCCGGGGGCGGAAGTGATGGGCGCGGGTTTGACTTCCGGCAGGCTCAGGTTGGTCACGTCGTCCACAATGCCGATGGTGAAGCGGGCCTTGGGGGCGTCCTTCTCCAGTTCCTTGTACACGGCGAAGACAGAGCTGGGCGGGGTGTCCTTGCTGCCCAGGCCGTAGCGGCCGCCGGTCAGCACGATGTCGTTCATGCCGGCTTCCCGCAGGGTGGCGGCAACATCCAGGTACAGCGGTTCGCCCAGGGAGCCGGGCTCCTTGGTGCGGTCGAGCACCGCGATCTTCTTGACGGTCTTGGGCAGCACTTTCAGCAGGGCTTCGGGCACCCAGGGACGGTACAGGCGCACCAGCACCAGGCCGACCTTCTCGCCGTGGGCGTTGAGGTAGTCGATGACTTCCTCGGCCACGTCGCAGATGGAGCCCATGGCGATGATGACCCGGTCGGCGTCCTCGGCGCCGTAGTAGTTGAACAGATCATAGTTGGTGCCGATCTTGGCGTTGATCTTGTCCATGTACTTCTTGACCACCGCGGGCAGGTTGTTGTAGGCGGTGTTGCAGGCTTCGCGGTGCTGGAAGAAGATGTCGCCGTTTTCATGGCTGCCGCGGGTCTTGGGGTGCTCGGGGTTGAGCGCCTCGGCGCGGAACTCGGCCACGGCGTCCATGTTGCACATTTCCTTCAGGTCTTCGTAGTCCCATTTTTCGATCTTCTGGATCTCGTGGGAGGTGCGGAAGCCGTCAAAGAAGTTGACAAAGGGAACGCGGCCCTCAATGGCGGACAGGTGGGCCACCGGGGACAGGTCCATGACCTCCTGGGGGTTGGACTCGGCCAGCATGGCGAAACCGGTCTGCCGGGTGGCGTACACGTCGCTGTGGTCACCGAAGATGTTCAGCGCCTGGGTGGCGACGGTACGGGCGGACACGTCGAACACGCAGGGCAGGCCCTCCGCCGCGATCTTGTACATGTTGGGGATCATCAGCAGCAGGCCCTGGGAAGCGGTGAAGGTGGTGGTGATGGCGCCGGTGCCAAGCGCACCGTGAACGGCGCCGGCGGCGCCGGCCTCGGACTCCATCTCAACAACCTTGACCTGGTTGCCGAAGATGTTCTTCAGGCCCGCCGCGCTCCACTGGTCAACGGTGTCGGCCATGGGGCTGGAGGGGGTGATGGGGTAGATGGCAGCGACGTCGGTGAACGCATAGGCTACATGCGCGGCCGCGGTATTGCCATCCATGGACTGTTTCGCTCTCGGCATTTTTCTTCCTCCGTTTACTGTGGCGCGGCGGGTCAACAGCCCCCGAAGCGCCTGGATTCAGCACCCGCACAGGCCAAACGGGCCGGGACCCCGGTTTTTTCAAACGGGGGGCGCAGCCCTGCCTGGGCAGGAACACCCGCCGCCGGCGGATAAGAGCGGCCCGCAGGCGGATACTAAAAAGTAAGGTGTTATTGCTTGTTCTCATTTTACCAAATTTCAAGGCGGTTCGTAAAGTAGGATTGCATAGAAAGATGCACAAATATTTTGATATATATTTGGCAAATTGACGGAAAAATGCCGGCCGACCTGCCTGTTTTTCACAACAGGGGTCCGGATTTTGTTGGATTTTTGTGGAATCTGGGCAAAAGGCCGGGTTTTTCTGCCCCCGCCGCCCCCGCCCGGGCGTTTTTTGCTGCCCGAAAGCGGGTTGCAATTTGCGAAGAGTGTGGTATAATGACTGTTGGTTAGTTAAAACTAACCAAACAAAATAGCCGGGGGCGGGGACTTTGCGGGGAGACCCCGCGCCCTGCCGTGCCGCGAACGCTGCTTTTTTCTTTTTTGGCCCTTGCGGGGTTTGTCTTCGTAGGTTCGTTGCTGGGTTGGCTTGGCGGCCGTCTTTTTGCCAACTTCTCGATTTATCGTTGTTCTTTCATGACTGAAAGAACCAAAGGTCCCGCCGTTTCGATGCGGCGGCCGCCGACCAGGGGTCCGCAGGACCCCTGGCCCCCCCGAGTCGTTGCGTTGGCGGCGATTTTCGGCGGGTGCTGCGGCGCCCCACCGTAGACGGGGCGCCGCCCGACCTGCATCTCCATGCCCTTTACGCTGGTCCCTGCCGCGCCGGCCCACCGTAGACGGGCCGGCGCACGAGGTTCTTCTCCATAGTCCTTACGTCGCTGTTTTCATGCAGCGTTGCGGTATCATTTACGTTTTGGGAGGGTCACTGACCCTCCGCTACAGAGATAAGGAAAACCTTCTCATAAATGGCTGCCATCGTAAAGATTATGGAGACGCGCCTTGGGCGCCGCCCCGTCTACGGTGGGGCGGCGCGTCCGCCACCAGCGTAAAGGTTATGGAGATGTACGACGGGCCCCGGCCCGTCAAGGGTGGGCCGGGGCGGACGGGCGTAAATATTTGGGTGCAGACGAAATCTCACGGGGGGTCCAGGGGTCCCATGGACCCCTGGTCGGCGGCCGCCGCATCGAAACGGCGGGACCTTTGGTTCTTTCGGTCACGAAAGAACAACGATGCAACGAGAAGTTGGCAAAAAGATGGCCACCGAGTCAAACCCGGCAACTAACCTACAAGACCACGCCCGCTAGGCCAATAAAGAAAAAATCAACGCCCGCGGCGCGGGAGGGTGCGGGGTGTCTCGCGGGGTAAGTGGTCCCGAAAAGCCCGCTAGCCAATTTTGGCAGCGTCCGGGGCGTGGCAGGGCGCGGGATCACCCGCGGTGTGCGAGGTGCCGCCGGCGTAAAGAATGTGGAGATGCACGTCGGGCCCCGGCCCGTCAAGGGTGGGCCGGGGCGGATGAAACTGAAAAAACCTGCCGCATAACGTAATCGTGCGGGGGGTCCAGGGGTCCCGTGGACCCCTGGTCGGCGTCCACCGCATCGAAACGGTGGGACCTTTGGTTCTTTCGGTCGAAAGAACACAGAAATTGTTGCCCTTGCAACTACCGTTTTCCGCCCAAAACCGCTATACTGTATAAGCGCCGTCAAGAAAACGCAAAATCTTGCGCCAGGGCGCAGGGGGCCGGGCCCCCGCAATCAACGACCCAGCCGCGGCGCCGCCGCGTGGGAACATAGAGGAGACCGCTGCGTTTGCAACATCGTAAGGAGGTACACCGATGCTGAATTATTCCCAGTGGGAAGGGTTTGAAGGCCGCATCTGGAAAGAGGAAGTCAACGTCCGCGACTTTATCCAGAAAAACTACCGCCCCTATGAAGGGGACGAATCCTTCCTGGCCGGCCCCACCGAAGCCACCAACAAGCTCTGGGGCGCATTGCAGAAACTGCAGAAGGCCGAGCGCGCCAAGGGCGGCGTGCTGGATATGGAGACCGAGGTGGTCAGCGACCTGACCGCCTACGGCCCCGGCTACATCGACGAGGCCCTCAAGGACGAGGAAAAGGTCGTCGGCCTGCAGACCGACAAGCCCCTCAAGCGGGCCTTCATGCCCTACGGCGGCATCAAGATGGCCGAACAGGCCTGCACCACCTACGGCTACCAGCCCAGCGAGAAGCTACACGAGATCTTCACCCGCTACGCCCGCACCCACAACACCGCGGTGTTTGACGCCTACACCCCCGAGATGAAGCGCGCCCGCCACAGCCACATCATCACCGGCCTGCCCGACACCTACGGCCGCGGCCGCATCGTGGGCGACTACCGCCGCGTGGCCCTGTACGGCATCGACTACCTGATCGAGGCCAAGCAGAACGACCTGGCCAACTGCGGCGACGGCACCATGACCGACGACGTCATCCGCCTGCGGGAGGAGATCGCCCGCCAGATCAACGCCCTCAAGGGGATGAAGGAGATGGCCGCCATCTACGGCTACGACATCTCCCAGCCGGCCAGCAACGCCAAGGAGGCCGTCCAGTGGCTGTACTTCGGCTATCTGGCCGCCATCAAGACCCAGAACGGCGCCGCCATGAGCGTGGGCCGCATCTCCACCTTCCTGGATATCTACATCCAGCGCGACCTGGACAACGGCACCCTGACCGAGACCCAGGCCCAGGAGCTGATCGACCACCTGGTCATGAAGTTCCGCATGGTCAAGTTTGCCCGCATCCCCAGCTACAACCAGCTGTTCTCCGGCGACCCGGTCTGGGCCACGCTGGAGGTGGCCGGCATCGGCATGGACGGCCGTTCGATGGTCACCAAGAACGATTTCCGCTTCCTCCACACGCTGGAAAACATGGGCCCCGCCCCGGAACCCAACCTGACCGTGCTGTATTCCAGCGCCCTGCCCGAGACCTTCAAGAAATACGCCGCCGCCATCTCCATCAAGACCAGCTCGGTCCAGTATGAGAACGACGACGTGATGAAGCCGGTCTGGGGGGACGACTACTCCATCTGCTGCTGCGTCTCGGCCACCCAGACCGGCAAGGAGATGCAGTTCTTCGGCGCCCGGGCGAACCTGGCCAAGTGCCTGCTCTACGCCATCAACGGCGGTATGGACGAAAAGCTCCACGAGCAGGTGGGCCCGGCCTACGCCCCCATCACCGGCGAGTATCTCGACTACGACGAGGTGATGAAAAAGTACGATGTGATGATGGACTGGCTGGCTGGACTGTATGTCAACGTGCTGAACCTGATCCAGTACATGCACGACAAATACTACTATGAAGCCGCCGAGATGGCCCTCATCGACACCGATGTGCGCCGCACCTTCGCCACCGGCATCGCCGGGTTCAGCCATGTGGTGGACAGCCTTTCGGCCATCAAGTATGCTAAGGTCAAGACCGTGCGGGACGAGACCGGCCTGGTCATCGGCTACGAGACCGAGGGCGATTTCCCCAAATACGGCAACGACGACGACCGGGCCGACGACATCGCGGTCTGGCTGCTGCGCACCTTCATCACCAAAGTGCGCCGCCGCCACACCTACCGCAATTCCGAGCCCACCACCTCCATCCTGACCATCACCTCCAACGTGGTCTACGGCAAGGCCACCGGCGCCACCCCCGACGGCCGCAGGGAGTACACCCCCTTCGCCCCCGGCGGCAACCCCAGCTACGGCGCCGAGACCCACGGCCTGCTGGCCAGCCTGAACTCGGTGGCCAAGCTGCCCTACCACTGGGCGCTGGACGGCATCTCCAACACCCAGACCATCAGCCCCGACGCGCTGGGCCATTCCGCCGGCGAGCGGGTGGACAACCTGGTCCAGGTCATGGACGGCTACTTTGACCAGGGCGCCCACCACCTGAACGTCAACGTCTTCGGCACCGAAAAGCTCATCGACGCGATGGAGCACCCCGAAAAGGAGGAGTACGCCAACTTCACCATCCGGGTCTCGGGCTACGCGGTCAAGTTCATCGACCTGACCCGCGAACAGCAGCTGGATGTCATCGCCCGCACCTGCCACAAAAAGATGTAACCGCCCCGGCAGGCCCCTGACCCGGCCGCCCGCCTTTGGGCGGCCGCAGCGGCCCGCTGCGGCAAGAGCAAGCCCCCTCCCGGCGGGAGGGGGCTTGCTCACTATACACCACAAGGAGGTTTGTATGTCAACCAACACCAACGCCCCGCTGGGGTACATCCATTCGGTCGAGACCTTCGGCCTGGTGGACGGGCCGGGGGTGCGGTATGTGCTGTTTTTGCAGGGCTGCCGGATGCGCTGCCGCTACTGCCACAACCCCGAGACCTGGGCCTTTGCCAAGGACAACGCCCAGACCCCCCGCCAGGCATTCGACGCGGCCTACCGCTACCACAATTACTGGAAAAACAACGGCGGGCTGACCGTTTCCGGCGGCGAACCGCTGCTGCAGATCGACTTCCTCACCGAGCTGTTCCGCCTGGCCAAACAAAAGGGGGTCCACACCGCGCTGGACACCTGCGGCCAGCCCTTCACCACCGGGGAGCCCTTTTACACAAAGTTCCGCGAACTCATGCAGTACACCGACCTGGTCATGCTGGACATCAAGGAGTGGGACCCGGACCGCCACAAGGCCCTGACCGGCCACGACAACCGGAACATCCTGGCCATGGCCCGGTGGCTGTCCGACCATGGCAAGGCGATGTGGGTCCGCCATGTGCTGGTGCCCGGCCTGACCGACGACGAGGACGCCCTGCGGGCCACCCGGACCTTCCTGGACAGCCTGACCACCCTGCAGCGGGTGGAGGTGCTGCCCTACCACACCCTGGGGCTTTTCAAATGGGAAAAGCTGGGCATCCCCTACACCCTGGACGGGGTGCCCACCCCCACCGCCGAGCAGGTCCGCCGGGCCGAGGAACTGCTGGGCATCCCCCCGGAAACGGCGTGAGGGGGGCAAAAGGGAAACTTGTCCGCCCCGCCGCCCCCGCCGCCGTTTCCCCCGCCGTTTCCCCCGCAAGGGGGCGCAAAGCCTTGACGCTCGCCCGGCGGCAGGGTAGAATGGAGAAAAGCCCATTTCCCGGCCCGGCAGCCCGCGGCCGGCCCCAAGGAGGATGCCACCCATGCCCCACACCGAAAAAACCCTGGAAACCAAAGAGATCTTCAACGGCCATGTGATCCGCGTCACCCACGACAAGGTGCTGCTGGAAAACGGCGACACCAGCTACCGGGAGGTGGTCCACCACCACGGCGGCGCCTGCGTGCTGGCCCTGACCGACGACGACCGGGTGTACATGGTGCGCCAGTACCGCTACGCCCTGGCCGAAGAGATCTGGGAACTGCCCGCCGGCAAGCTGGAAGCGGGGGAGGACCCCTTCGAAGCCGCCAAACGGGAACTGGCCGAGGAATGCGGCGTCACCGCCGGGCGGTACACCGACCTGGGCTGCCTCTACCCCACCGTGGGGTATGACAGCGAAAAAATCTACATCTGGGCCGCCCGGGACCTGACCGCCACCGGCCAGCACCTGGACCCGGACGAGTTCCTGGACGTGGTCACCCTGCCCTTTGACAAGGTGCTGGCCATGGTCATGTCCGGCGAGATCAAGGACTCCAAGACGGTGGCGGCGGTGCTGAAATACGCCCTGCTGCGCAAAGAGGGGAAAGCCTGATGGCCGACCGGGTGCGGCTGGCGCTCTGCGACCTGGCCGCCGACTGGGACCCCCATGACAACTACTTCACCCGGGCGCTGCGCCGGGCCGGCTGGCAGATCGAATTCTGCGACGGCCCCGAAAGCCGGCCGGACTTTCTGCTCTGCGGCACCTTCGGCCACCGGGCGCTGGACTACGACTGCTGCCGCATCCAGTATTCCGGCGAGGACAGCTGGCCCGACCTGAACCTGTACGACTACGCCATCGGCTTCCCGCTGCTGGAATACGGCGACCGCTACCTGCGCCTGCCCCTGTACGCCATGCGGGACACCTGGGCCCCGGCGCTGCAAAAGCACACCCGCCCGGCCGGGGAGGTCTTCGCCCGGCCGGGGTTCTGCGCCGCGGTGGTCAGCAACGATTACTCGGCGGCGCGCAACGCCGTCATGGCCGAGCTGGACCGCCGCGGCCTGCTGGCCAGCGGCGGCGGCTACGCCAACAATGTGGGCGGCCCGGTGGCCGACAAACAGGCATTCCAGCAGGGGTACCGCTTCGCCCTGGCCATGGAGAACAGCGCCGACCCCGGCTACTGCACCGAAAAGATCGTGGACGCCTGGGCCGCCGGCGCGGTGCCGGTCTACGGCGGGGACCCACTGGTCAGGCAGGAGTTCAACCCCGCCGCCTTCGTCTGTGCCGACGACTACCCCACCCCCGCCGCCCTGGCCGACGCGCTGGAGGAACTTGCCCAGAACGAGGCGGCCTTCACCGCCCTGTGCCGGGCGCCCATCCTGGCCCCGGGCAGCCGGGCCGCCGCCTATGTCACCGACGCCCCCGCCGCCGACTTCCTCGGGGCGGTGTTCCGCCGGGGCCCCCACCTGCGCCGCAACCGCAGCTGCTGGGGCAGCATTTATGAAAACGACCTGCGCTACTACCACCGCCTGGCCGAGGAGGCCGCCCGCCCCAAACCCCTCTGGCGGCGGCTGCTGGGCCGCTGAGGTCCGCGCAGGACACCCCCGCCCCGCCCGCCCGGCGGGGCCGAACACGGAGGCTGCCATGTCTGACGCCGGCTACACCCTGACCCCCATCGCCCATATCCGCAGCGAATTCAAGGAAAAATTCGGCATCCCCCGGCAGAGCGGCCTGGTGGAAGCGCTGCGGGCCCGGGTGGTCTTTGAGCCGGCCTTCCGCCGGCCGGAGGCCCTGCGCGGGCTGGAAGCCTACAGCCACCTCTGGCTGATCTGGCAGTTTTCCCAGGTGGTGGCGGAAGGGCAGGACGGCGCCAACTGGCGCCCCACCGTCCGCCCGCCCCGGCTGGGCGGCAACCGGCGGATGGGGGTGTTTGCCACCCGCAGCCCCTACCGGCCCAACGCCCTGGGGCTGAGCTGCGTGCGGCTGCTGGGGGTGGAGCCGGACGGCCCCGAAGGCCCGGTGCTGACGGTGGGGGGCGCCGACCTGCTGGACGGCACCCCCATCTACGACATCAAGCCCTATCTGCCCCAGGTGGACGCCCACCCCGGCGCGGCGGCCGGCTTTTCCGGCCCGGCGGCGGCCCACGCCCTGGCGCTGCGGGACCCCGGCCGCTGCCTGGACGCCCTGGACCCGCAGACCCGGGAAGCCCTGTGCGGCGTGCTGGAAAACGACCCCCGCCCCGGCTACCAGCAGGACCCCGGCCGGGTCTATGGCCTGAGTTTTGCCGGCTGGGCGGTCCGCTTCCGGGTGGAGGGGGACACCCTCACCCTCCTCTCGGTCCGGTGGGAGGGCTGACCCCGGATCTGCCCCTTTTCCCGAATCTGCCCCCTTTTTTTCCACACCCCGGCGGGGGATTGTGGAAAACCCGGCGGCCGGGCCGCCGCCAAAACGCCCCCGCCGCCCGCCCAACCGCAGACGGCAAAAGACCCCCGGCAGCTCGCAGACACAGGCCGCCGGCAAAATGCCCCAACCCCCCCGATAACCGCAGACAACAAACGACCCCCGACCCCCGGCGAAGCGCCTTCGCTTCGCCGCAGGGCCGGGGGTTTTCTGTCTGTTTGGCTTATTTCTGGTCCGGCTGTTCCGGCGCCCCGGGCAGGAAATCCTGCAGGTAGACCGCGGCGCTGCGGCTCATCTCCCGGCTGAAGTCGCTGTCATACTTGCGGGCGCAGAAGGCTTGCAGGTCGGCGTCAAAGTCGTAGTCCGGCCGGTCTTCCCGGGCGGCAAAGTCGGCCCGCAGCAGGGCTTCGGGGCGGTCCTTGTAGGTGTTCTCGCAGACCACCGCCCCGGCGGCGAACCGGCGGGGCTTGGGCCGGTTCTTCTGCTGGGGGGTCGGCCGGCCGAAGATCAGCATGGCCGCCGGCACCACATGGGCGGGCAGGTCCAGCGCCCGGCGCATCGCCTCGGCGTTTTCCAGCACGTCCCCGATATAGCAGCTGCCGATGCCCAGGCTTTCGGCGGAGGTCACGGCATTCTGGGCCGCAATGCAGGCGTCGGCCACCGCCAGCAGCAGGTCGCCGGGGCCGGGGGCCCGGGGTGCGGCCCCCGCCGCCCGGTAGGCCCGGGGCCAGCGGCGGCAGTCGGCCAGAAAGACCAGGCAGAGCGGCGCGGCGGCGATCATCGGCTGGTGGTCGCACAGGTCGGCCAGCCGGGCCCGCAGCGCCGGGTCGGTGATGTCCAGGATCGTGTACAGCTGCTGGCAGCCGGCCGTGGGCGCCTGGAAGGCGGCTTCCAGGATGGCGGCGCGCTCCTCGCCGGTGACCGGCGCGTCGGTAAACACCCGCACCGACTTCCGGCGGGCCAGCGCGTCCAGGATCTCATTGTGCAGCGGCATGGTTTGCCTCCTTTGCAGGGTTCGGGCCAGGGTTCGGGCAGGGTTCGGGCCAGGGCAGGGGCCCGGCCGGGGGTCACACTTTTTTCAGGGTGTACGCCTGCACCCCCAGGCCGATCTTTTCGGCGTGGTCCAGGCATTCCCGCCAGGTGGTGCCGGGGGTCACGTCCAGGAAATTGTCGCCGCAGCAGCCAAAGCCCGGGTTGGCCCGGTGTTCGCCCAGCAGGCTGCCGGGCATCGGCTCGGCGGCCAGCACCGCGTCGGCGCAGGCCCGGTCCAGCGCCACCGGGTCAAAGCTGGCGAACATCCCGATGTCGGGCACGATGGGGGCGTCGTTGTCGGCGTGGCAGTCGCACAGCGGGGACACGTCCATCACCAGGCTGATGTGGAAGTTGGGCCGCCCGTGGCAGACCGCCGCCGCATACTCGGCCATTTTGCAGCACAGCAGGGCGTTGGCATTGTCCTGCGGGGCGTAGATCGCGTCAAAGTTGCACCGACCGATGCACCGGCCGCAGCCTTTGCACAGGTCCTGGTCGATGCGGGCCTTGCCCCCCTCGTAGGTGATGGCGTCCGACCCGCATTCCTTGGCGCACTGGCGGCAGCCCCGGCACAGCCCTTCCTGCACCACCGGCTTGCCGGCCTTGTGCTGCTCCATCTTGCCGGCCCGGGACCCGCAGCCCATCCCCAGGTTTTTCAGCGCCCCGCCGAAGCCGGTGGACTCGTGCCCCTTGAAGTGGTTCAGCGAGATCACCACGTCGGCGTCCATGACGGCCCGGCCGATCTTGGCGGTGGGGCAGTACTCGGCGTTGGGCACCGGCACCTCCACATCGTCGGTGCCCCGCAGCCCGTCGGCAATGATCAGCTCGCAGCCGGTGGTCACCGGGCCGAAGCCGTTCTCCTGGGCGGCGGCCAGGTGTTCCAGGGCGTTTTTCCGCCGGCCGGGGTACAGGGTGTTGCAGTCGGTCAGAAAAGGCAGCCCGCCGTGGCGCTTGACGGCGTCGGCCACCGTTTTTGCGTAGTTGGGGCGCAGGTAGGCCAGGTTGCCCGGCTCGCCGAAATGGATCTTGATGGCGACAAACCGCCCTTCCAGGTCGAGGGTGCCCAGGCCGGCGGCCTCCACCAGCCGGTCCAGTTTCTGCTGCAGGGTCTGCCCGCCCCGCACCCGGAAGTCGGTATAATAAACGGTCGATTGCTTCATGGTACACACAGCCTTTCCGGGCCGTTTGGCGCCGGCCCCCGCGCTCTGTCCCTTATTATAAAGAAAAAGCCGCCGCTTCACAAGGGGCCCAGCGCGCTCCGCTTCGCTGCGCGTCACAAGGGGCAACAGCCGCGCACGGCTGCGCCTAACGCGTCTGTTTCCCCTTGTGTATCCCCTTCGACAAAATTTTACGCCAAACCGCGCACTCGTCACTTCGTTCCTCGCACACAATTTGGCGTAAAATTTCCCTGGCGGTGTCGCCGTCGTCGGCGCATGTCCGCCGACGGCGACGGATTTTATACTTTACGACAGTCTGAGCCGCCGCAGCGGCATTTTACACGCCCTTTACAAACCTTACCGCTTCTTTACACAGACCCGCCCGATTTTGCCGAAGTTTTACGGCGATTGTACGCGGCCATGGTCGATAGCAGGGGACCGGTTGCGCTACAATACACTTGCGCCCGACGAACGGGCCCCCGCGGCGGCGAGGTTTGGTAAGGACCGCCGCGATGTTTGGATCAAAAACATGGTAAGGGAGAAGACAGACAATGAAACGCAAGATCGCTTTGGTTTGCGCCGCCGCCATGGCCCTGAGCCTGGCCGCCTGCGGCTCCACCACCTCCAGCTCCGAGAGCACCGCTGCCTCTGACAGCACCGCCTCCGAGAGCACCGCGGCTTCGGACAGCACCGCCGACAGCGCCGAGGCTGACACCGCCGAGGCCGACGCCGCCGCCTCCGACTTCGACACCACCCAGGCCATCACCGTCATCACCCGTGAGGAAGGCTCCGGCACCCGCTCCGCCTTCGTCGAGCTGACCGGCGTGGAGGATGACTCCGGCGACCGCACCACCCAGGGCGCCGCCACCCAGAACTCCACCAACGGCGTCATGACCACCGTCGCCAACGACGAGACCGCCATCGGCTACATCAGCCTGGGCAGCCTGGATGACAGCGTCAAGGCCGTCAGCGTGGGCGGCGTGGCCGCTTCCGCCGACACCGTCAAGGACGGCACCTACACCCTGTCCCGTCCCTTCAACATCGTGACCAACGGCGAAGCCACCGACCCCGTGGCCGTTGACTTCATCGGCTTCTGCATGGGCGCCGACGGCCAGGCCCTGGCCACCGAGGAAGGCTACATCGGCACCGACGGCGCCGAGGCTTTCACCTCCACCCAGCCTTCCGGCAACATCACCGTGGGCGGCTCCTCCTCCGTCTCTCCGCTGATGGAGAAGCTGATCGAAGCCTACGGCGAGGTCAACCCCAACGCCACCATTGAGCTGATGACCACCGACTCCACCACCGGCGTGACCGGCGCGCTGGACGGCACCTACACCATCGGCATGGCCAGCCGTGAGCTGAGCGAGGACGAGCAGGGCCAGGGCGCCACCGCCACCGTGCTGGCTCTGGACGGCATCGCGGTGGTCGTCAACCCGGCCAACCCGGTCAGCGACATGACCACCGAGCAGATCTGCAGCATCTACCTGGGCGAGACCACCACCTGGGACCAGCTGTAAGCGGTACATCCAACATTGAAACCGGAACCGGGATGAAGCAGGCGCTTTGTCCCGCTTCCTGTTGTCTGGGGGTGCGGCCTGCCGGCCGGCGGGCCGCCGCTCCTTCCGGGTTTGAGAGCGAGGTATAGGAATGAATTCGAAGACAACCGTTCTGAACAAGGAAAATATCATGCAGTGGGTCTTCACCGTCTGCGCCTGTGTGTCCATCCTGGCCGTGGTGCTCATCTGCGTCTTCCTGTTCGCCAACGGCGTGCCCACCATCTTCGAGATCGGGCCGCTGAACTTCCTGCTGGGCACCAACTGGAAGCCCTCCAACGACATCTACGGCATCCTGCCCATGATCCTCGGCAGCATCTACGTCACCGCCGGGGCCATCGTCGTGGGGGTGCCCATCGGGCTGCTCACCGCCATCTATATGAGCCGGTTCGCCTCCAAGCGGATCAACCGGGTGCTGCTGCCCGCCGTGCAGCTGCTGGCCGGCATCCCGTCGGTGGTCTACGGCTTCTTCGGCATGGTGGTGCTGGTGCCGGGCATCCAGGCCATCCTGCGCACCGACTTTGTGCGCAAGGTGCTGCACATCAACAACGGCAAGGGCATGAGCCTGTTCACCGCCTCGCTGCTGCTGGGCATCATGATCCTGCCCACCATCATCACGGTCAGCAAGACCAGCCTGGACGCCGTGCCCCAGAGCTACTACGAGGGCTCGCTGGCGCTGGGCGCCACCCATGAGCGCAGCGTCTTCTGCACCATCCTGCCGGCGGCCAAGTCCGGCGTGATGAGCGCCGTGATCCTGGGCATCGGCCGGGCCATCGGCGAGACGATGGCCGTCGTGATGGTGGCCGGCAACCAGACCTGGATGCCCCAGGGGCTGTTCCAGGGCCTGCGCACCATGACCAGCAACGTGGTCATCGAGATGGGCTACGCCACCGGCCTGCACCGGGAAGCATTGATCGCCACCGGCGTCGTGCTCTTCGTCTTCATTCTGATCATCAACCTGTGCTTCAGCATCGTGAAAGAGAGGGAGAAAAATGCCTGAGTCTGTTGCCACCACCAATGGGCGGGAAAACGCCCTCTCCGACGCCGGGGCCCGCATGATCCCCCCCGCCCACAGCCACGAAAACCGCCCCGCCGCCCGCCTTTGGGCCGCCGTCATGCGGTGGCTGGTGCGGATCGCGGCGCTGCTCACCGTGGCGGTGCTGGTCTTCCTGATCGGCTACATCCTGGTCATGGGCATCCCCAACCTGAAACCCAGCCTCTTCGCCTGGGAATATAACTCCGAAAACGTCTCGATGACCCCGGCCCTCATCAACACCGTGCTGATGACCGCCTTCTCGCTGCTCATCGCCACCCCGCTGGGCATCTTTGCGGCGGTCTGGCTGGTGGAGTACGCCAAGCGGGGCAACAAGCTGGTCAAGGTGGTCCGCCTGACCACCGAGACGCTGCAGGGCATCCCCTCCATCGTCTTCGGTCTGTTCGGCATGCTGTTCTTCGTCACCCAGATCCACTGGGGCTACTCGCTGATCTCCGGCGCCTTCACCCTGGCCATCATGGTGCTGCCGGTCATCATGCGCACCACCGAGGAAGCCCTGCTCGCCGTGCCGGATTCCTACCGGGAAGGCTCCTTCGGCCTGGGCGCCGGCAAGCTGCGCACCGTCTTCACCATCGTGCTGCCCTCGGCCATGCCGGGCATTTTGTCCGGCGTGATCCTGGCGGTGGGGCGCATCGTGGGCGAGACCGCCGCGCTGATCTACACCGCCAGCACCGTCGCCGCCGTGCCCGAAAGCGTCTTCAGCTCCACCCGCACCCTGGCGGTCCACATGTACCTGCTGTCCAACGAAGGTCTGCATGTGGACGCCACCTACGCCACCGCGGTGGTGCTGCTGGTGCTGGTGCTGCTCATCAACAGCCTGTCCAGCTTCATTGCGGGCAAACTTGCGAAAGGAAAGTAAGGACGATGAACAAATTTGAAGTTTCCAACATGGACCTGTATTACGGGAATTTCCATGCGCTGAAGAATGTCAATATCTCCATCCCCGAAAAGGAGATCACCGCCTTTATCGGACCTTCCGGCTGCGGCAAGTCCACCTTCCTGAAAAGCCTGAACCGGATGAACGACCTGGTGGAAGGCTGCCGCATCACCGGCGACATCAAGCTGGACGGGGTGGACATCTACAAGGACAAGATGGACGTGAACGTGCTGCGCAAGCGGGTGGGCATGGTCTTCCAGAAACCCAACCCCTTCCCCATGTCCATCTATGACAACATCGCCTACGGCCCGCGCACCCACGGCATCCACAGCAAGGCCAGACTGGACGAGATCGTCGAACGCTCGCTGCGGGGCGCCGCCATCTGGGACGAAGTGAAGGACCGGCTGAACAAGAGCGCCCTGGGCATGTCCGGCGGCCAGCAGCAGCGGCTCTGCATCGCCCGCGCCCTGGCGGTGGAGCCCGAAGTGCTGCTGATGGACGAGCCCACCTCCGCCCTGGACCCGATCTCCACCTCCAAGGTGGAGGAGCTGGCCATGGACCTGAAAAAGGACTACACCATCATCATCGTCACCCACAACATGCAGCAGGCGGCCCGTATCTCGGACAAGACGGCCTTCTTCCTGCTGGGCGAACTGGTGGAGATGGGCCCCACCGAGCAGGTCTTTGCCAACCCGGTGGACAAGCGCACCGAAGACTACATTTCCGGCCGCTTCGGTTGATGGGGCTGAGATACAACGAGCAAAGGAGCATTCACTATGCCAACAAGCAGCCGCAAAGTGTATGATGAGGAACTGCTGCAGCTGGACTCGATGCTGGCCCGCATGGGCCACGCGGCCGGCAACGCCATCGCCAACGCCATGACCGCCCTGCGGGAAGGCGACCTGGAACTGGCCCGCAGCGTGGTGGCCCGGGACAGCGAGATCAACGCGGTGGAACATGATGTGGAACACCGCTGCCTGACCCTGATCCTGCGCCAGCAGCCGGTGGCTTCCGACCTGCGCAAGGTCTCCACCGCGCTGAAGATGGTCACCGACATCGAGCGCATCGCCGACCAGGCTTCGGATATTGCCGAGATCGTGCTGCACCTGAACCGGGAGACCGTCGAGACCTTCGATTTCATGGAGGATATTTACAAGATGGGCGACCTGGTGCTGGGCATGGTCAAGCAGGCCATCGGCGCCTATGTGCAGGTGGACCTGGCCACCGCGGCCGAGGTCATCGCCCGGGACGACCAGGCGGACAAGTCCTTCGTGCGGATCAGCGGCGAGATCGCCAAGTACATCGCCGCCCACCCCACCCAGGCCGAGACCGCGCTGGACCTGTTCATGGTCACCAAGTACCTGGAACGCCTGGGCGACCACGCCGTCAACGTGGCCGAATGGGTGGAGTTCCTCAAGACCGGCGTCCACAAGTCCTGCAAGATCGTCTGATTCTGCGATTCCCTTTTTTCCTATACCAACCAGAACGGGGTCCCGCCATGGCGGGGCCCCGTTCTGGTTTAAGCTACCGCACAAGGGGCAACAGCCGCGCACGGCAATTGCCTAACGCGTCTGTTTCCCCTTGTGTATGTCCGGGTTGCGGTGCCCGCATCATGCGGCGCGCCTTGGACGGCGCTTGCATTCTGCGACCGCTGCCCCTGCTCCGCCTCGCTGCATCCGCCGCAGGCGGCGCTCGGCTTCGCAGCCCTTCGACAAAATTTTACGCCAAATCGCGCACTCGTCACTTCGTTCCTCGCACACAATTTGGCGTAAAATTTCCCTGTCGGTGTCGCCGTCGTCGGCGCATGTCCGCCGACGGCGACGGTTTTAAATAGCCTGCAACCGGACCGGGTGTATGCCGATTGACCTTTTTCTCAAACGTGCTACAATAAAAGCGTGCTACAATGGCAGGCGCCCGACCGGCCCTGCCCACAAAACAAAAGGAGTCTGCACCCATGACTGTCAACGAAAAGATCGCCGCGCTGCGGCAGGCCGCCCGGGACGCCGGCGGCCACGGGGTGCTGGTCATGACCAGCGACCCCCACAACAACGAATACCTGCCCGACCACTACAACGCCCTGCCCTGGTTCACCGGCTTCACCGGCGAAAACGCCACCCTGGTGGTCACCCTGACCGGCAGCGCCCTGTGGGTGGACGGCCGGTTCTATGTCCAGGGGGACAAGCAGCTGGCCGGCACCGAGATCACCTGCATGCACGCCGGGGCCGCCGGCGTGCCCACGGTGGAGGAGTACCTGGCCGCAAACTTCACCGCCGGCCAGACCCTGCTGCTGGACGGCAGCTGCGCCCCCGCCGCCACGGTGGAAAAGTACCGGGCCGCGCTGGAAAAGGCCGGCGCCGCCCTGGCCGAGCGGGACCTGGTGAGCCCGCTGTGGCAGGACCGCCCCGCCCTGCCCGACACCCCCTGCTTCCTGCTCAGCGTCGAGCAGACCGGCGCCACCGCCGCCGAAAAACTCGCCGCCCTGCGCGCCGAACTGCACAAGGCCGGCGCCACCGCCCTGGCCGTGCCGGCGCTGGACTGCCTGGGCTGGCTGCTGAACCTGCGGGCCCGGGACCTGCCCTGCACCCCGCTGGCCGTGGCCTTCGGCTTTGTCACCGAGCGGGACTGCACCCTCTTTATCGCGCCGGGCCGTCTGACCGAAGCCGACGCCGAGACCCTGGCCGAACAGGGGGTCGCCCTGCGGGGGTATGAGGAGTTCCTGCCCTATGTGCAGGCCCTGGCCGACGAGACGGTGCTGGTGGACAAGGGCGCCACCAACTACGCCCTTTACGCCGCCCTGACCGCCAACCCCCGCCTGAAGGTGGTGGAGGGCCGGGACCCGATCACCGCCCTCAAGGGGGTCAAGAACCCGGTGGAGCTTGAAAACCTGCGGGAATGCCACATCCGGGACGGCGTGGCCATGGTCCGGTTCGAGATGGACCTGGAAAAAGCGCTGGCCGAGGGCCGCACCCTCCACGAGACCGACATCGAGGAGATGCTCAAGGCCCGCCGGCGGGAACAGCCCGGCTACCTGGAGGACAGCTTCGAGACCATCGCGGCCTGGGGCCCCAACGCCGCCATGATGCACTATCACGCCGTGAAGGGCGGCCCCGACGCCGAGATCCGCCGCGAAGGGATGCTGCTGGTGGACACCGGCGGCCAGTATGACTGCGGCACCACCGACATCACCCGCACCTACTCGCTGGAGCCGGCGGTCTACATGTCGGACGAAGACCGGCAATTCTACACCCGGGTGCTGCAGGCCCACATCGAGATGGCCCGGGCCAAATTCCTGGACTACGCCACCGGTTTTGCGCTGGACACCTTCGCCCGGGGGCCGCTGTGGGCCCACAAGATCAACTACCGCTGCGGCACCGGCCACAGCGTGGGGTATATCTCCAGCGTTCATGAAGGCCCCCAGAGCCTGCGGCCCCACAACGAGGTGGTCTTCCAGCCGGGCATGACCATCACCGACGAGCCCGGCGTCTATGAGACCGACAAGGTGGGCATCCGGATCGAAAACGAGCTGGAATGCGTGGACGCCGGCACCAACCAGTACGGCCGCTGGCTGGCCTTCGAGCCGCTGACCTTCGTGCCCATCAACCTGGACCCGGTCATCTGGGACGAGATGACCGTCGCCCAGCGGAACTGGATCAACGACTACCACGCCAAGGTCTACCACCTCCTGGCCCCCCGGCTGAACAAGCAGGAGAAGGAATGGCTGGCCAAAAAGTGCGCCCCGCTGGTGCAGCTCAACATGCCGTTGTACCAGTTCCGGACGCTGGAGGAGGTCCTGCTGGAAAAAGAGCGGGAGGAAGCCGAAAAGAAGAAGGCGGCCAGGGACCGGGAAGCCGAGCAGAAAGCCGCGGCCCAAAAAGCCGCCGCCGAAACGGTCAAGGCCATAACCGCCGAGACCCCCGCCGAACCCGCCGAATAACCGAATAACCAGATAAAAACAGCGCCATGCCGGAATGATGAGGTTCCGTAACGAAGGTTTTGAAAACAAGTGGCAAAGACAATCGGTACGGTATATTGCAGAAAAATCTAAAACTGAATTTGGAGGAAACTGCAATGAAATCATTGTTTGAACAGATGAGCGGTACTTATACACTGCAAGGCGACTACTATTTGCCGAATCTCACTTTACCTGCCGAAGAAAATAAGACCATAGGCATATGGGGACAACGGCATTTGCGCTATCTTAAACAGCACCGCACAATACTCTACACCAACCTGCTCACAAGCGGCAGGCTGAACGGCTATCTTGCGGATATTGACCGGCAGGCAGAGGATATGTTTTTTCGGCTCGTAAATCAGATGGCAGAGCGTGAAGGGGTGACAGAAAAACTCAAGTCAGATAATCAAATGGAATGGGTTGCTCGGATGAATAGTATACGCAATATATCTACAGAAATCGTAAGTAACGATATAATTTTCAACTAACCGGGAAAGGTGGCAGGGGGATTAACTTCTCTCTGCCACCTTTTAATGACTATATTTATAAAAATGATAAAGAGCGATATTTTAGAAAGCAGTAACTCTGTAAAAACTGTTGCGATATTTTAGAGAACATGATATAATGAAACGAACTTCTCTAAAGTTTAGATAATGGTGGATGATATGGCTGAATTTGAAAGTTGGATTGAGGCTCAAGAGTTTCAAATCACTCTTGACGCTCAAGGAAAAATTATTGACTTTTTAGACAACGAGGTCAAAAGACCAAATACTCCTGAAGAACGCATCAGGCAAAAAATGACTCAAATCATTGTTTGCGAATTGGGTTATCCCAAAAGTCATGTTGCATTAGAGCGTACAATTAACATCGGGCGAGAAATAAAGCGGGCAGATATTGTTGTTTATCACACGGCAGCGGCGTGTGCATCTAATGACCAAGGCAATATATATTTAATTGCTGAAATAAAAGCACCAACCATACTCGAATCCAATGGACAACTAATGGCGTATCTTAGTGCTACCTCTGCACAAGGTGGCTTTTGGTCAAATGGAAACAAGATAGAATTTTACAGAAAAGACTTGTCTGCTGGAAATATCATTCCATGGTTAGGTATCCCAAAATTTGAGCAAGCTTGGGACAGTATCGGTAAATATAGAAAAAGTGATTTAATTGTTCCTGTAGACTTGAAATTGGCATTTCGTAGGTGTCACAATGCAATTTATCGCTCTGGTATTGACTCTGAAGATATTGCTCTTGATATGGTGCGAATCATTCTTTCTAAAATTGAGGACGAATCAAGTAGTAAAGAAGAATGCGATTTCCACATTACACCCGAAGAATTTAACGATCCAAAAGCTAAAGACGCTGCCTGCTTACGTGTCAGAAAATTGTTTTATGCCGTTCGTGATCGTTACAAGGATGTTTTTACTCCTACCGAGGAAATTACTGCATCTAATAACCAATTAGCGGTTGTTATTTCACAGTTACAGCAATACTCCTTTATGGATTCTCCGCACGATGTTATTGGAACAGCATATGAAACGTATGTAGCCGCACATCTAAAAGGTGAAAGAGGACAGTATTTTACTAACCGTCTTGTAGTTAATATGATGGTTAAAATGGCAGCTCCGAACGAAAGGGATATAATTTTAGATCCTGCTTGTGGTAGTGGCGGATTTATTTTAACCTCTATGAACTATCTATTTGATAAGATTGATGCATCTTCTCGCACCGCAAATGCTAAGGAAATTCTTAAACGAAATGTCGTACATCAGTTGTTTGGTGTGGATATTTCCCCAAAACTTGTTAAAATTGCTAAGGCTAATATGCTTCTCGGCAAAGATGGTCACGGTGGTATTGAACACGCTAATAGTTTAGATAGTGTATCAAAACTTTCTGCTAAATTCAACGATCTTTGCGGTATTGGGAAACCGTCGATTATTTTAACAAACCCTCCTTTTGGTTCGGGACACGATTTGAGAATTAAAGAAGGAAACATATTATCCCAATACAAAAATGGTTCTCAATGGGAAGTTGGAGAAAACGGTTCAATCGAATATAGCGATAAGTTGAATGATCGTCAAGGAGTAGCGCCAGAGCTTCTTTTCTTGGAAAAATGCCTAAATTGGGCAAAAGATGGCGGCATTATCGGAATTGTAATGGCAAAAGGTCAATTGGATAATAGAGAGGCTTTAGCAGTTAGAAAACTTGTTTGTGAAAAAGCACAGATTTTAGCTGTTGTCAATTTGCACGAGGATACATTCGAGCCTTTCTGTGGCTCCAAAGCTTCTGTTATTTTCCTTAAGAAAACTGCAACTCCTATGACTGATTATCGTATCTTTATGGCTATTTCTAATAAAGTTGGACAAACAAGTCGTGGAGAAACCATTTTCAAAAAGGATTCTGAAGGCAATCCTATAATTAAAAATGGACAGCATATCTTGGATGAAGATTTGTCCGAAATTGCGGATAGTTATATGAGCTTTAAGCATGGAGATCTACAAGAAAGTGAGTTCCGTTTTTCGATTGCTTTTTCGGACTTGGATTCAGACTCGCTTTCATTTAACCCCGTACACTACTTACCTCAACACAATGCGGCGTTTAGAAAAGTTATCACATTAGGTGAACGTGAAGACTTTGAAATTCACCGCTTGGGTGATTTGGCTAATGTATATAACGGTCCGAGATTTAAGAGACCTTACGCAGATGTAGGTGTTACTTCGGGAGAAACGATAAGAAAATATTTTACGGGAACTGCGCTTACACAATTAAATTCGGATAATGTTAAGTATTTAGATAGTTCAAAAGCAAGTCCTCAAGTAAAAAAACAACTTGATGCACTAACCATATACAAAGGATATATTTTGGTATCTGACTCAGGAACACTCGGAAGAGTTACATATGCACTTTCACAGCACGATGGGCACGTAGCAACAAACAACTTAATAAGAATTGTTGTTGATGATATACCTTTGCGTGGCTATTTGTATGAGTTCTTAAAGAGCAATTTAGGACAAAGTCTTATGCTCAAAAATGCATATGGCACCAACCAAGAACATTTAGAACCAGATGTTATTGCTGATATTCCGATTCCTGTTCCAAAGGATCGTGCACTTGTTGAAAAAATCGGAAATTCTGTAATTCAATCAATTGATGAATTGGAAAACTCTATTAACTTAGGCAATTCAGCAAGAGATTTAATGCAAGCATCTTTCGAGTAATTCCGCAAGTTCGCAAATACACCGATCCCCAAGAACTCACGGCGGAAATCCTGAATGATCTGGTTGACAAAATCGTGGTAGACGCTCCGGACAAGAGCAGCGGTCACAGAAAGCAGAAGATTGAGATTTACTACAAGGCTGCGGGAATTATCAACATTGCCGATGAGGACTGCGTTGCTCTCGACGGCAGGCTCGGTATGCAAACCGAAAGAAGAAAACAGCCTGACAACACAAAGCGGCGGCACAGCCCTCCGGCTGCACCGCCACCTTACATATTTCCTTCGTTATCGCACCTCGGCTAAAGCATGGCGCTGTTTGCGTTTGTGTCTTTTGTGTAAGGAACCCGTTGCCTTGCAGAAAATTTTCAATCCGTCGCTGTCGGCGGACAATCTCCGGCCTAAGAGCCGGGCCTACGGCCCGGTTGGCCTCCGAAACGCGCCTGCGGGCGCAGTGCGCCGACGACGGCGACACCGACAGGGAAATTTTACGGCAAATTGTGTGCGAGGAACGAAGTGACGAGTGCGCGATTTGCCGTAAAATTTTGTCGAAGGGCTGCGAAGCCGAGCGCCGCCTGTGGCGGATGCAGCGAGGCGGAGCAGGGGCAGCGGTCGCAGAATGCAAGCGCCGTTAAGAGAACATCACCACATCGTCCACCGGTTTTTTGCCGGGGGCGACGGTCAGGGCGGTGAGCACCGGGCCCACGCTGTCGGGGGTCTGGCCCTTGTAGATGGGGTGGAACTTGCAGTTGACCTTGGCGGTCAGGGTGATCCAGTCCCGCTGCTTCAGCGCCTTGCAGTCGTCGTACCGGCAGGGGAAGCCCACAAACTGGATGTCCTGCACGCAGCAGGTCATGGCGAAACGGCCGGGCACAAAGCTGTCCTTGCCGGCCTGGGGGGTCTGGCAGACCTGGGCCAGAAACTTCACCGTCTTGCCGTCGTACTTTTTCATGTCGTCCATGCAGTCCATATACCACACCCCGAAAAACTCGTCGGGGATCTCAATGACCGGGGCGTTCACATCAAAGGGCAGCGGGTCGGGGATGTCGTCGTAGGCCACCGACCCGTCCAGGAACTCGTAGGCGATGTCGCAGCGGCGGCTGGCCTGGCGCACCAGCTTGTGGATCAGCTGGCGGCTTTCCTCGTCGTTGACCTGCTCGGCCCGGTTCACCACCAGCAGCTCGCTGGCCCGCAGCTTGTCCAGCAGCAGGCTGCGCAGGGCGTTGTCCCCCGCATAGGTCTTGATGGTGGTGCCGTCCGCCGTGGCCAGGCACTGGTACAGCACCCAGTTGGGGGGCAGCGCGTCGGCCAGGTCCTGCAGCAGCCACATGCCGTTGTACTCGATCACCACCCGGCCGCAGCCGCTCTTCTTTTCCAGACGCTGCAGGTTGGGGGTGTTCAGCTCGGCCTTGTCGGCCAGCACCTCCACCGTCACCCCGCCAAAGCCGAACTTTTCGGGGTCGTATTCCTCCTCGCCTTCCTCACAGACCAGCAGCAGCGTCTTGTCGCCGGAATCAAACTGCGGGTCCTCCATCGTCTCCTGGATGAACTTGGTCTTGCCGCTTTCCAGCATGCCCACAAACAGGTAGACCGGGATCTCTCTGGTTGCCATGGCCGCACCTCACAGTCCGAACAGTTCGGCCAGCCGTGCTTCGTCCAGCCCCGAACCGATCACGCAGAGCTTGCCGGTCACGTCGGGGCCGGCCCGGCGCACCTCATGCTCGCCGGGCACCATATCAAACTCCAGCCAGCCGGCGCCGCCGTCCACAATGCCCTTGGCCCGCAAAATCTGGCCGAACTCGCCGGAATCCAGCCGGGTCAGCGCTTCCTCCAGCCCTTCGGGGGTGTACTTGTGGGCGGTCTCCCGGCCCCAGCTGGTAAACACCTCGTCGGCGTCGTGGTCGTGGTGGTGGCCGCAGCTGCACACCCCGTGCTCGTCATAGTGGTGGACATGGCCCTCGTGGTCGTGGTCGTGGTGGCAGCACTCATGGTCGTGGTCATGGTCGTGATCATGGTGGCAGCACTCGTGGTCGTGGTCATGGTCGTGGTGGCAGCACTCGTGGTCATGCTCATGGTCATGGTCATGATCGTGGTGATGGTGGTGGTGCTCCTCCTCGCCGGCATGGGCGGCGTTGGCGGCCTGGGCCTGCTCGATCAGCTCGGCCACCAGGTCCCGCTTGCCGTCCATCACCGCCACGATCTGGGGCCCGGTCAGGGCGGCCCAGTCGGTGGTCACGATGGTGGCGGTGGGGTTTTTCTGCTGCAGCAGCGCCACCGCGGCGTCGATCTTGGCCTGGGGGGCGTTGCCGGTGCGGCTCAGGATCAGGCAGGAAGCATGGCTGACCTGGTCGTCATAGAACTCGCCGAAGTTTTTCATATACAGCTTGACCTTGTTCACGTCGGCCACCGTCACAAAGCTGTTGAGGGCGACGGGCAGGGTCTCGGCGACCCCCTCCACGGCGCGGGTCACGTCGGACAGCTTGCCCACCCCCGACGGCTCGATGAGGATGCGGTCGGGGTGGTAGGTCTGCACCACCTGCTTGAGCGCTTCGCGGAAATCCCCCACCAGGCTGCAGCAGATGCAGCCGGAGTTCAGCTCGTTCACCTGGATGCCGGCCTCCCGCATAAAGCCGCCGTCAATGCCGATCTCGCCGAACTCGTTTTCGATCAGCACGAGCTTTTCGCCCCCGAAGGCTTCGTGGATCAGCTTTTTGATGAGGGTCGTCTTGCCGGCCCCCAAAAACCCCGAAAAAATGTCGATTCTGGTCTTGTTCTCTGCCATGGCGGTTCACCTTTCCCTGTGGATCTATCCTATGAAAATCTGTTCCAATGTCTGGCAGTTAGTTTGTCTAACTGCTAACCTTATTATATCAAACCTGTCAAGGCCCGCGGCGCCCGCCCGGCCAGAAAATGGCGGGGGCGCGGGCAAAATTGCACAAAAACGCCGGCCGCCCGCGGCCCGGTTGACCGCCTGGCCCTGCCGGCGGCGCGCCGGAGCCGGGCAAAAAAATGCCCCCCGCCGGGTTTGGCAGGGGGGCGGAAAACGGATCTCAGGCGGCGGCGCGGCGCGGGCGCAGCCGGGCGGTGCGGGTGGTGACCATCTCCTGCACGGCGCAGAGCTTGTCAGCCAGGCAGACCAGCCATCCTTCCCGGCAGGCGGGGGGCACCGGGGTCAGGGGGAACATGTGCCGCAGGATGATGTTCTGCTCCCGGTCGGTCAGGGTCCAGTCGGCGCAGGCGTTGCGCAGCGCCGTCCGCGGGTGGGTGAACCCGTGCAGCCGGTGGGTGTCGTCCTTCTCATGCCAGTCATACAGGAAATAGTCGTGCAGCAGCGCCCCGCGGATCAGCGCGGCCCGGTCCACCTGCCAGCCGAAGGCATCGGCCAGCCGGCAGCTCAGCACGGCCACCCGCACACAGTGGCGGTATACCGTCACGCCGCCATGCTGCACAAAGCGGCGGGTGTCGGCGTAACGGCCCTGCCGCTCCAGCTGGGCGGCCGCGGCCAGGATCTGCGTTTCCAGGTCAAACTGCTGCATCGGCGGTTCCTCCTTATATGGTGCAAGCCGTGGTTGCATCGGCCGGAAAACCGGGGCGGGCACGGCCCCGCTCCCTACCTTTATTATACAGCACCCCCGGGCAAAAACAAGGTGGGACAAAGTAAAGTTTTTGTTACCCGCCGGCAAAATCCCCCGCCCGGCGGGCCCCGGCAAAGACCCGGCAAAAATTTACAAGTTTCGGGGTTTTCAGCGCCTGGGTTTCATGGTATGATAAAGCCATGTATTCCCCGCAGACGGGGAGCGCAACAACCCGAAGGAGGTGCCCATGGCCCCGATCATCCGAACCGAAAAACTCCGCAAGGTCTATGCCGTCGGCAAAGAGCGGGTGGTGGCCCTGAACGATGTGGACATCGCCATCGAAAAAGGCGAGTTCTGCTGCATCGTGGGCCAGTCGGGCAGCGGCAAGTCCACCCTGCTCAACCAGCTGGCCGGGCTGGAAAAGCCCACCCGCGGCAAGGTCTTCATCGGCCAGCATGAGATCAGCGGCATGGACGAGACCCAGCTGGCCCACTTCCGCCAGGCCCACCTGGGGTTCATCTTCCAGAGCTACAACCTGCTGCCCAGCATGACCGCCGCCGAAAACGTCGCCCTGCCGCTGATGTTCAAGGGCGTGCCGGCCAAACAGCGGCTGGCCCTGGCCCGCAAGGAACTGAAAAACATGGGCCTGGGCGGCCGCGCCAACCACCTGCCCACCGAGATGTCCGGCGGCCAGCAGCAGCGGGTGGGCATCGCCCGGGCCTTTGTGGGCCGGCCCAAGGTCATCTTTGCCGACGAACCCACCGGCAACCTGGACTCGGTCACCTCCAAACAGGTGCTGTACCGGATGCTGGAACTCTCCAAGCAGGAGAGCATCACCTTCGTGATGGTCACCCACGAACCCTCGCTGGCCGCCTGTGCCGACCGGATCATCACCATCCTGGACGGCCGTGTGCAGTCCAACGTCCTGCAGCCCGAAGCCGAGAAGGAGGCGAACCGCAAGGCGCTGTTCGCCTCCATCGAAGGCAACCTGGAGATCGGCGGCGCCGCCGCCCGGGCCTCCTGAGCCCGCTTACCACCACCCCCGCCCCGGCGGGGCCAACCAAGGAGGAATTCCCTTTGAAACAGACATTCACCCGGCTCACCGCCGGCCTGCTGCTGGCCCTGAGCCTGTTTGCCGGGCCGCTGTCCGTCCCCGCCCTGGCGGAAGGCGAGGAGACCGCCCCGCCCGCCGCCAGCGAACCGGCGCCCGAACCCACCCCCGCCCCCACCCAGGACCCGGGCACTGTGCCCGCCACCAGCGGCGAGGTCTATGTGACCGAAGCGGCGGTCACCGACACCGCCGGCGGCGAGGTCCAGCAGGTGCAGGAAGGGGACCGGATCAACGTGGTGCTGCGGCTGGTGGACCACCCCGCCGCCACCTACAACGTCACGGCGGATGAGATCGTCGCCCGGGTGAACTCCACCATCTTCACCTACACCGGCACCGCCGAGGTCAGCCAGCTCACCGAAGGGGAGGACGCCCAGGGCGCCTACTATACCTATGTGCTGCTGTTCCGGGACGTGATCTTCAACGGCGGCGGCAACCAGTTCGCCATCAACCTGAGCTACCAGAACACCTCGATGGCCATGCAGCAGCTGGCCCCGGTGCTGGGCCAGTGCAGCACCGAAGCCAAGGAGAACAAGACCCCCAGCCTGATCGTGCGCAGCTCCAGCTACGGCACCGAGACCATCACCGCCGGCAGCCCCTTCACCCTGTCGCTGACCCTCTACGCCACCAACGGCACCGAGGCGGTCAACGACGTGGTGGCCTCGGTCACCCTGCCCGAAGGGGTCACCATGTCCGGCGGCAGCCTGTCCACCTACCTGGGCAGCATGTCGGCGGGCTCCACCCGGGATGTCAGCTTCAACCTGCAGGCCGGCGCCGGCTTCAGCGCCGGGGTGGCCAACATCACGGTGAACATGGTGGGCGCCGGGGCAGACACCGGCACCGCGGTCAGCGGTTCCACCACCGTGTCGGTGCCCATCAGCCAGCCCGACCGGTTCGAGCTGGGCCAGCTCCAGGTCAGCGACAGCATCTACCTGGGCGACACCGCCACCGTCACCCTGAACTTTGTCAACAAGGGCAAAAACCCGGTGGCCAACCTGGAAGCCTCCCTCACCGGCGAAAACCTCGGCGCCGACATGACCCAGCAGTATATCGGCAACGTGAACGCCGGCACCGAGAACAGCGTGGACTTTGACCTGGTGCCCACCACCACCGGCACGGTCAGCGGCACCATCGTGCTGAACTATGAGGCGGAGGACGGCTCCCTCAAAACCGTATCCAAGGACTTTTCCATCAATGTGATGGAGATGCCCGCCTACGACGATACCATGATGGACCCCGGCATGGTGGAGCCCACCGCCCAGCCCGGCCTGCCGGTGTGGGGCATCGTGCTCATCGCGGTGGCGGTGGTCGTCGCGGTGGTGGCCGTGATCCTCGTGGTGCGCCGCCGCAAAAAGAAGAAGGCGGCCGCCCTGGCTGACCTGGAGGCTGACGATGAAGATCTCTGATCAGGTGGCGCTGGCCGCCAAGAACCTGTCCCGCCGCAAGGGGCGCACCGCGCTGACCGTCATCGGCGTGGTGGTGGGGACCTGCGCGGTCATTGTCATGATCAGCCTGGGCATCGCCCAGAACAAAGCCTATGACGAGATGCTCCAGAGCTGGGGTGACCTGACCCAGATCCAGGTCTACGGCGGGGGCATGGGGATGGCGGTGTCCATCGGCGGGGTGACCACCAGCGCCTCCTCCTCCAGCGAACAGCCCGCCAAGCTGGACGACGCCCTCATCAAAGTGTTCCGCTCCATGGACCATGTGGTGGCCGTCACCCCCTATTATGAGGGCTACAACCTCCAGGGCCGGGTCAGCGCCGGCATGAACGACCGGTACCAGATCTCGGGGCTGTACAACCTGTACGGCATCGACCCGGCGGCGATGGAGCCGATGGGCTTCACCCTCACCGACGGGACCTGGCTGTCCGACTCGGCCACCTACCCCAAGGACACCCTGCCGGTGCTGGTGGGCCCCTACACCGGCTATAACTTCGAGGACACCCGCCGCAGCCCCAGTTCCTCCAAGCGATACCGCTGGCAGGGCATGACCGACGCCAACGGCAACGAACTGCCCCCCTTTGTGGATGTGAACAAGGACGATATGACCCTGACCCTGTCCAACGGCGACACCGAAAACCCCAAGGAGATGACCTGGAAGCTCCAGGTGGTGGGGACGATGGCGATGGACGAAAAGAACTACTGGACCCAGGGCGGCATCGTACTGCGCCTCAAGGACATGAAGATGCTGATGAAGGAGAGCGCCGACCTGCTCAACACCAAGTACGATGAAAACGCCGAGTACCAGAACGTCTATGTGAAGGTGGACGAGATCGAGAACGTGGACGCCGTGAACGAGGCCATCAAGGAATATGGGCTGAGCACCTACTCCATGTCCGACACCCGCAAGGAGATGCAGAAGCAGGTGGCCCGCAACCAGATGATGCTGGGCGGCCTGGCGGCCATCAGCCTGTTCGTGGCGGCGCTGAACATCGCCAACACCATGACCATGGCCATCTACGAGCGCACCCGGGAGATCGGCGTCATGAAGGTGCTGGGGTGCGAGCTGAAAAACATCCGCCAGATGTTCCTGATCGAAAGCGGCTTCATCGGCTTTATCGGCGGGGTGGCGGGGGCGCTGCTCAGCTGGCTGGTGAGTCTGGTGCTCAACAACCTGATGCTGCTGGCCGGGCTGCTGATGGGGCTTTTGCAGTCGCTGGGCATCCAGGCCAATCTGGACCTGAGCTTTTTGATGAACGGCGGCATGACCTCCAGCGGCACAATGTCCGAGATCCCCCCCTGGCTGATCCTGGCCGCGCTGGCCTTCGCCACCGGCATCGGCATCCTGTCCGGCATCGCGCCGGCCAACCGGGCCGTCAAGATCAGCGCGCTGGAAGCCATCCGGCACGAATGAGCCGACCGTTTTGGTCCTGATCTCCCGGCCCCGCGCCGTTCCCGCCCCCGGCCGAACCCGGACAGGCGCCCGGTGCCCCGGCCCCCGCGCCTGCACCCGGCCGCCGATGACCTTGCCCCCCAATAGAAAACGGCGCACCGCAGAAACCCTCTGCGGTGCGCCGTTTGTGTTGGTGGGCCAGCCAGGACTTGAACCCGGGACCAAGCGGTTATGAGCCGCCAGCT
>ERZ1643247.505-NODE-505-length-47195-cov-27.705325_pt1 | contig 47195 bp, 38 predicted proteins | sample MGYA00579264_ERZ1643247 | MGnify/ENA primary metagenome ERZ1643247 (study PRJEB29033, sample SAMEA4952262) | chicken gut metagenome | biome: Broiler Chicken; feature: Gastrointestinal Tract; material: Caecum | place: Ireland | collected 2018 | study: Broiler... | reverse complement strand
GATTTAAAAACCTCCGTTGAGAATTTATTTTGTGACACGAGATAATCCCAGTCCCTGCATGCAATGCGGAAATTTTCATGATACCTCTCAATGTTCTGATTCCCTGCCATATCCATCTGATCCATATCCAGCGCCAGTTTTTTCAGAGGCGTTCCATGCCATGTCTGAATATACACCGTATCCTTTTTCTTTACATACATCTTTTCCTGCCGGCTGTCGAACACCCAGAATTTTGCTCTCATCAGATTCCAGAAAAATTCCGGATAATTGCGCCTTATTTTACGGCATTTCCCCGGTACTTCAATGGATGTATCCAGCAGGATCCATGCGCAGTCATATTTCTGATCCAGTCCCTGCCGGACCATTTCCTCATAAATATACTTTGGATTTCCTGTATAATTCACGCCGTTATTACTCTGAAACAAAATCAGATTTTTTTTCAACGGCATTGCCGGCGTCAGACGTTTATAAGCTGCAATAATGATTTTTTTAATAAACTGTTTAATATTCACGTTTCTTCCTTCCTTATCTGTCCTTCATTTTCCACAGAAAAGTACCAAATTTTATACAACAGTCTATTATTTATTCTAAAAAATCTGATACTTTTATATTATATCACAATCACAAAACTGTGTCCCTGATACATTAAAAAAGAATTTCTTCTTACAAACAGTATAACCATTTGCAGTTGAAATTCCTTTTTAATTTCATTATTCCATACTTTTCCTTTTATATCCTTTTAATTCTTCTCAGCAATACTTTGGATATATGCCATTACCTGATCTTTCAGTTCCGGACGCTCCAGCGCAAAGTCAATGGTTGCCTTAATGAATCCGAATTTATCTCCCACATCATAACGGGTTCCCTCAAAATCATAGGCATAGACAGCCTGAGTATCAATGAGACGACAGATTGCATCTGTCAGCTGAATTTCTCCGCCGGCGCCGGCTTCCTGACTCTCCAGCAGTTCAAAAATCTCCGGCGTCAGTACATAACGGCCTAAAACAGCCATCTGGCTTGGCGCTTCCTCCTGACTCGGTTTCTCTACCATGTTATCCAGTTTCACCGCACGCCCGTCTGCCGGCACGTTCTGATTTGGAGCCACAATTCCATATTTGCTGACCTGATCTTTTGCCACCGTCTGAACTCCTACTACAGAAGCATGATGCTTATCGTACGCATGAATCAGCTGCTGCAGCGCCGGTTCTCCTCCTTTATTGATGACAACGTCATCTCCCAGAAGTACCGCAAACGGCTCATTTCCAATAAAAGATTTTGCGCACAGTACCGCATGTCCCAGACCTTTCGGCTCTTTCTGACGCACATAATAGATATTGGCCATATTGGCAATATCATTGATCATTTTCACTTCTTTCATCTTGCCGGATTCCGTTAAACGAGCTTCCAGCTCATAATCTTTGTCAAAATGATTCTCCATGCAGTGTTTATTGGAATTGGTAATGATCAAAATCTCTTCAATCCCGCTGGCAACCGCCTCTTCCACAATATACTGCACTGTAGGAATATCAACGATTGGAAGCATCTCTTTTGGAATTGCTTTTGTTGCCGGCAAAAATCTCGTTCCCAGTCCGGCAGCCGGAATCACTGCTTTCCTTACCCTCTGGATTCTTTCGTTCATACTACTCCTCCTTATTCTTCTGAGTCTTCTTTTGTCTGTCCGCCTAATCCAAGATCTTCCTTAATCTTTGTTGTAGAAATTCCTTCTGTTCTAGGAAGATATACAACTTCACAGTAATCTTTCAGGAAATCGAATTTTCCCTTCCAGTCATCTCCCATTACAAAGGTGTCCACATGATATTCCTTTACATCATTAATCTTCTGCTCCCAGCTGGTCTCCGGAATTACCAGATCCACATATCGAACAGCTTCTACCAGTTTTTTCCGTTCTTCATAGCTGAAATAACATTTTTTCTGTTTCTGTTCCCAGTTAAATTCATCGGTAGAAACCACTACAATCAGATAATCCCCCAGTTCTTTTGCTCTTCTGAGCAAATTAATATGACCCGCATGCAGCAGATCAAAAGTTCCATACGTAATTACTTTCTTCATGAATGATATACCTCTTTCTTATTTTGTTTTTTCCAGATATATTTTACTGACATCCTCAATGCTTCCATCTGCTATGATTCGTCCCTTTTCCAGTAAAATTGCTTTATTGCAAAGCCGCTTTACCTGATCCAGGGAATGAGATACAAACAATACTGTGACTCCCTTATCAAACATGCTCATGATCTTTGCTTCACTTTTTTTACGGAATTTAGCATCTCCAACAGACAAAACTTCATCCAGAATCAGAATATCAGGTTCCACCAGAGTGGCTACAGAAAAGCCAAGTCTGGACTTCATTCCCGAAGAATAGTTTTTTACCGGAACATCGATAAATTTTCCTAATTCTGAAAATTCAATAATCTCATCCAGTTTCTCGTCCAGAAACTTCTTGGAAAATCCAAGAACCGCTCCATATAAATAGATATTTTCTCTTCCGGTATACTGCTGGTCAAAACCAGCGCCCAATTCCAGAAGAGGCGCAATCTTTCCTTTGGAAGTTACTGTTCCTTCAGTCGCTTTCAGCACTCCGGCAATCACCTTAAGCAGAGTACTTTTCCCTGCCCCGTTCAGCCCCAGAATTCCTAATCGGTCACCTTTATTTAAAGTAAAACTAACATCCTTTAATGCCCAGAACTCATTGTAGGAAATCTGATGTTTCAGCAGCTTTATAATATAATCTTTTAAATCATCTACCTTTTCCTGACTCAGGTTAAATTTCATGCCGACATGTTCTACCCGCAATACTTCTTTCTTCGCCATGACACCCTCCTAAATATGCAGAATAAATTCGTCCTGCTTCTTATAAAAGAAATACAGTCCTACAATCACTGACACAATCGCAAACACAATGGATGCTGCCAGAAACTTCATATTCATCGGCCGTCCAAATACTGCCTGTCTGAAGTTATGAATCAGCAGATACAATGGATTGCATTTCAAAATCCATCCAAATCCGGAATTCAATATTCTCTCAGGATAATAGAAAATCGCAGACGCATACATAATGATCATCAGTCCTACAGACCAGAGATACTCCAGATCACGGAAAAAAACTGCCAGCGTAGAAAGAATCATTCCAACACCGAATGCCGTAAACAAGATCAATACCAGCGGCACAACCGCCTGCAGCATATATACCGTAGGATACACTTTTAATACAATTCCCACCGCTACCAGCACGATCAGAGAAATCAGAAAAATAATATAGTTAAACAGCACACTGGATAACGGATAAATATACTTCGGAACATAAACCTTCTTGATCATACCCGCATTGGTACGAATGGCCTTCATGGCACCATTAGTTCCTGAGGAGAAGAAACTGTACATCAGCCTTCCGCACAGAATGTAAACCGGAAAATGCGGATCATCATTTCCAAACAAAGTTCCGAATACAATGCTAAGAACGATCATTGTAAGCAGCGGTTCCAGCAAGGTCCATAAAATTCCCAGATAGGACCGCCGATACTTTAACTTGACACCTTTTTTCACAAGTTCCCAAAGCAGAAACCTGTACTTCTTAAAATTTTCAATATAAGTTTTCATTACCTTTCTCCATTTTCGAACATTCTCTGTCCTATTATACTATCGAATGTTCAATTATTCAACATTTCCGGTACTAAAACTTACCAATCATAAACTTTGCTTTTTTATTAATAAATGTAATAATGGAATATTCCAAAATCAGCACAATCGCAAGCGTACCAAGGCTGTCCCAGTAATATCTCCAGGATAACACTTCCACTGATCCTGATATTTCATGCCATCCTGCCGCACCAATCGCAAGAATATAAAACGCTCTTTGTGTTGACATTAAAATCAAGGAATTTTGTCCAAAGTAATTTAAAATCGGGAAGCTCCAGTATTGTTCCAGGAATTGAAAAACGAATAAAGCTCCAAACGACCCCAGGATTCCTCCGATAAAAAATAACTCCGGACAAATTCCAAAATCCATATGATTCATATCAACTTCCATGTTCTGCTGTGACATATAAATATTAACAACAGAAAAGATCATTCCAATCAGAAACAGAATTTTCCCATTTTGAATCTGACGGCACAGTCTGCATCCTAAATATCCAATATATAAATACCATAATGCCACAATCGTCTTTCCTATTGGGAACAGGACAAAAGAAATTCTTTCATACCACAGCGGTGACAAAACCATCTGCAGCTGTTCCAGGTATCCGCCGTACCATGTGGCAATGAACGGCGGCATCAGAATCACCAGCAGTTTCACTATTCTCGGAGCATATCGTATCAGACAGTAAAACAGAATTTCTGCAAAGAACAGAACCGGCAGAAACCATAGAGCAAAAATGCCTCTCAAAGTAATAGTCGCAAAAATGTAAGATTTGATCGAATCCATGTTGACCGCATTCTGCATGACCATTGCAAAATAACGAAAAGCAATCCCGAACGCACTAAACAGCAGATACGGCACGATCAAAGATTTGATCAGTTTAAAAATATATCTTTTGAGCGTTTGCTTTTGATAAGAATCCGTATAACAGATCAAATACCCCGCTGCAACAAAGAAAATGCTTAACTTCATGGATGACATCCATCTATCTAGAGGATTTGCCAAAGTTGTTACATGTCCCAAAGTTACCATCAGGATTCCCAGACCTTTGCATAAATCAATATACTTTATTCGTCTTTTCATTATACCATCCTTTTATTGAAAACTTTTTTATTTCAAGATTCATTATCATCTTCTTCGATTACGAATCTTGTATATATACACCTGCCCTTCTATCTTCTAAAATATTCAAAATCCATCCTTACTTTTAAATTTTCATCTGAAGAGTTCCTCTTTTTCTTTTAAAATCTGAACTCTTTTTGCGTGCTTTTTCTTTTCTATATATTCTTTCATCTCTATATCATTCACCCAAATTACATCATACATATTATAAATCAATGGACTTACTGGTACATTTTTAAAATTTGAAGTTGCTATGTAAAAATATTTCTTACAGTCAAATTTACCTAATACCGCCATCTCCATCCGATCATATGCACCATAATAAATCACCTTATCAATTTTAGTATGATCAAATAATCTTTTCTTCTCATCAGCAAACAGAATATCTAAATCCGCCTTATGTTTTTCATAAATCTCTGGCCGATGATAGAATTTGTGCATTAATCTGGCTTCCTTATTTGTTGTTGATAATCCTCCTAACTGACTTAAATATTTAATATTATTGGGCAATGTTCGTAAGACACGCTTATTTCTAGCTACTTTCCATGAACGAAAAGTAAGATAAACATTTTGGTTTTCAAAATCCATTTCATATAAAGTGTTAAACAACTGATCTATGATCAAATTGTTTCTCATACTTCCTATAAAAACCAACACATTTTCTTTTTCATTTTTGGGAATCTCTTCAATAATCAAATCAGTTTTTTGACCTAAAATTATATGTTCACAAATCTTTTCTGCGACATCTCCATTTTCATACGGACAAAATCTTTTAAGGAATTCTGTATCATCATAATTTATCGGTTTTTCAATGGCCGTCATTAATTCATCTACAGTCTTTACCTTTGTAAATGGAAGTTCTTTAAAATCAAAGTATACACCTCTGTCTCTAAAATATTCTTCCTCATCATATGCGAACAATACAATTTTCTTTCTTGTGTTTGCAAAATCAAAGAACACACTTGAATAATCTGTAATTAATACATCACAGCAGTTTAAAAAGTCATATGTTTCATATTTAAATGGTATTGTTCTTAAATTTTTAAATTGGCTGAAATCTATACTTCCTTTTAAATACGGATGGAGATTAACATAACATAATTGATTGCTGCTTAATGAAGAATCCAGCTGTCTTAAATATGTTACTATCTCATCTTCTCCTGATGCATTACTCAGATTGCCTCTCCATGTTGGTAAATATGCTATTACTTCCTTTCCTTCTAATTTCTCGGAATCAATGATTTTCTGGTTTGGTTTTTCAAAAAATACAACATTTCTTGGATAACCAGTCAATAGAATCTTATTATCACCGACATTATCCAGCATATAATCTTCCAGCATATGATCCCGCATATATTCACTCGGATACAAAATATAATCGGCAATTCTAAAATTACGCTGCAGATTTCCTATACGATGCATCTCATCATGAGAGCTGCGGCCTAATGTCTTGAACGGTGTGCCATGCCATGTATTTAAATACATCTGTCCTTTTCTCTTGATAAAATATACTGGAAAGCTTGTGTCTGTAAACAAGTACTTTGCTGTAGCCATTATTTTCAGATGCTCAGATGATTCATATAACACAAATTTTATATTTTTCATTCCATAGAAAGATAATTTTTCTTTAAATTCCTCCAATCGGCTCTTTTCTACAGCTACATAATAATGATATCCCACGTAGACATTATTAAAATACAATTCTTTTAGCAAATAAAACATATTACCATTCATATCTGCTCCATGCTGAGGGTCAAAGAAAATGCAGTCGTTATTGATTGGCAATTCTTTTGCATATTTTAAATATTCAGCTGCAGGATTTGTACTTTTGGATTGTAAAGAATTTATTGTTTCTTTTTTTATTTTTCTTAATTTATCTCTAAGTTTTCTAGCCGCACGTCTTGGATAACTTGCCGGTTTCGGTGGATAGATTAAATCTTTCTTAAATCGGCTGTACCAATAACGCTTATTAAAATATTGTTTGGAATCTTTATCTGGATATCTTTCAAAATACAGCTTATGCTCCCGATAATTAGGAAAATTTTTCTTAATATATTCCAAAGATTTATCAAAAAATTCTTTTTTGATTTCCAATTCTTCTGGAACAACTTTGGTTTCCCATCGGATTATTGTATGATTCAATGCAGTGTATATTAATTCATCTTCTAAGATTTCAAACTGTCCTGTGTCTTTAGCAGTCTGAATCAACAAATCCATTACATTAAATATATCAAAAAACTTCTCATTAAAACGATGTGTCGCCGATCCTTCTCGTCTTACACGGTAATAATAAAATGCTTTATCTCGTTTAGAAATACGATTTGCATAAAGGAAACATTGATATGTAAATAAAAGATCTTCAAAAATTCCAAATTCATTAAAAGAAATGTCATTTTCTTCTATCATCTGCTTTCTAAAAATCTTATTCCAAATATAAGGAACTCCCGCCACTAATATTTGAGGACTTTCTTTCAGACTTTTTCCATATATTTCAATTTCGCCAAGCTGAAAATCTTTGGAACTTGCAGCATAAATTCTAGTGTATCCAGATACAACAATATCTGCTGTCTCTTCTTTCGCCTTTTGATATAGTTCCTCAAACATATTCACATCTACATAGTCATCGCTGTCAACAAATCCAATGAATTCACCTGTAGCCTGCTTTAATCCGATGTTACGTGCATGTGCAACTCCGCTGTTCTTAATTTTAATTCCAATTACTTTATCAGGATATTTATCCTCAAAAAAATCGATGATTCTCTGACTGTCGTCAGTACTTCCATCATTTATAACAATGATTTCAATATCATCTATTGTCTGTTTTACCAAACTATTTAAACAGCGTTCCAAGTAACTCTCCACATTATATACTGGTACAATAACGCTCACCTTTTTCATTTGTACTTTTTTCTCCTTTCTACCCTCTCATTTTACATTCTTCTATTTGCTGACAACATAACTGCTTTATTAACTTTATCTTTTCGTTCCATTTTACAATAGATTTAAAATATTCAAGTGCAACAGAAATTAATAATGTCGTAACCAATACAAATAACAAAATCAAAACAGCATAACGAAACGAATATGTCAATTTATTAAACCATATATCCCTTATAAATGTGTGAATATAAAATATATTAGCTGAATGTCGACCTAAAAACATAAATATTTTTTTCAATTTAGAAGATGTATAAAAAATATCATACAAAATAAAAATCATAAAAATCGATGTTATACTATTTACAAGCAGCGGTATATGTGCCAGCCCCCATGGATGCGGTCTTAAACAAACAACGCCCAAAAATAAAACATAAATTACTGTTCTTTTTATCCATGCAGTTTTTTCATTTTTTCGTATCCATAGATATATTTTCTGAAACCAGTCCAAATCAGCAAAACATATACCTAAAGGTATTATAAATAACCATCGATTCATATTCTCAACATGATCAACAGCCAACAGCAAGAAAGCCGCAAATACTGGTATAATTAATATACTGTATTTTCTATATATATCAATTACAAATGGAAAAACTATAATAAACAGCACTGCTAAACTCATATACCACCAGGTTTCTGTCATTAGAGGTGTATCAAAAAATTTACTGACCCCCAGCATGTCCAATATAAAATTACAAACATGATTTACGACCCCTTCACCATATGGATCATAGGACAAAATTGCAGAAACAATATGACAAAAGAAAAAAGGAATCAAAAACCCTCCTATCAAACCTATGTATCGTCTTATGACAAACTGGAGCTTTTCTTTTACATTCATAGATAAATCCGGCTTTTGTCCCTTTAATGTCAGGGTCATTCCATAAATAGATAAGAAAGCAAACATTCCAACACATAAGTTTAGGCTTTCAGATATATAAATTCCAGTCTTCTGAGGTAATGGAAAAAAACTAACGTCAACACCACTTAACCTAGAATAATCTGAAAAACAATGATAACAGCACAAAAAAATAATTGCAAATCCCTTCATAAGCAATGTATCATCTTTTGAAAACTTCATCTTCTTTCCTCCCGATACTATCCACTACTTCACATAACTTTAACATATTTGTAACATTTATGCAATTCAACTGTGAAGTTCATATCAAAATTCTTATGAAGATTCTATTGCAATTCTGATTTCTCAGCACATTCATAATACAATAAAATTGTTTTACATCTATTTTATATATTTTTTTCAATTTTATCATCTTCAATCACTTTAAGCAATCGTTTTTAGAGTTAACTAAAAATCCAGAAAAATCTCAAAGCAAGAGATTTTTCTGGATTTTTTATACAAACATTATTTTTTATTAATAATATCTTCAATAATATATCTCGGTCTCTGTTTTGTTTCACTATAAACCTTACCTATATATTCTCCTATAATCCCAAGTCCTAATAACTGCCCGCCTCCAAGCAGCCAGATAGAACAAGCTAAAAACGTCCAGCCATTTACGGTATATCCCAGAGTTTTTCTTATTAAAGAATATATAGTAATCAGAATACTGCCTATAAAAACAAGAAAGCCTATCATGGCTACAAACCTAATAGGTTTAACACTAAACGAAGTAATGCCGTCTAAAGCGAATGCAAGCATCTTTTTTAGTGGATATTTGGATTCACCGGCAAACCGTTCATTTCTGTCATAAGTCACTGTCGTATACTTATATCCAATCAAAGGAACGATACCTCTCAGGAACAAATTCACTTCCTTAAATTCTTCTAATCCTTCCAATGCTCTTTTGCTCATCAGCCGATAATCAGCATGATTATACACTGCATCCACGCCCATCAAAGATTGAAATTTGTAAAATGCCAGTGCTGTATTCCGCTTAAAAAATGTATCTGTTTCCCTCTTATTTCTCACGCCATAGACAATATCATATCCTTCATAATATTTTTCCACAAACTTATCGATTGCATTTATATCATCCTGCAGATCTGCATCAAGCGAAATTACCATATCAGCATATTCCTTTGCTGTCATCAATCCTGCCAATAATGCATTTTGATGTCCCCTGTTTCTGCTAAGAGTCACTCCACTAAATACTTCATCCTTTTGATGCAATTCTCTGATAATATCCCACGTATTATCCTTTGATCCATCATTAATAAACATAATGCGGCTCTTTGCAGAAATGAGATCTTTTGATATCATCATTGATATCTTTTCTTTCAGTCTTTTGGCTGTTTCATATAAAACCTCTTCCTCATTATAACAAGGAATCACCAAATATAATACTTCCTTCATCTAACGTTTCCTACCTCCTGTTATTAACATAAAATTTTTAATAAATATCTGCTAATTCCAATTTCAAGGATAATGACCGCTCCCCAGATAACGAAAAAGAATCGTGGTGAAAAAGCAGCGTCCTTATATTGGTCAGACACAATAAAAGTCAAATCATTTTTCTCCAGTTTTGTTTCCCCTTGATACAGGCACCCTTGCGGATAATAATCTGGTGCCTTCTTATACCCTGTATACAATGAATATACAGCGCTGTTTGCACCTATATAATGGTCATATATTTGTTTTGGACGAATGTTAAGATAACACTTTTCATTTCTGGCTTTTATTCGCTTTAATTTAAAGATGTGCATTCTATTATGTTCTACATCATCCGATAAAAATTCCGTCTGAAGCAAACTCGTTCCATTTTCATCAAATATCTCCAAAACATATTTTTGATTCTTTAGATGCCTTGGGTTCAAAAAACGTATTTCTATTGTATTAAAATCTCCCTCTGCTATAAAAGACTGTGAGATCCCTTTTCTTTCTTTTATTTCATTAATTTTCCCTTGCGGTGAAAAGGAACTTTGATTTACTCTTAAGTCTGTTTGCATTCCTTGCTTCACTATATACTTTGAATATGTCAATATTCCTGTTATTATCGTGAATAATATAACCAAACAACTTATCCCCTGTATCCATCGTTTTACATTTATGATTTCCGGCCATTGAATTCCCTTCTGTGCAGACCTTTCAGTGACATAACCTGCAAACTTGTTTATATTTACTGCACTATAAGATTGTATAATATAGAAAATTGGCAAAAAGCTTAGACTATATTTAGGCTTCGCCTCCCAAAAAAGATAGAATACAATTCCTCCAAATATCAAAATGAACATCCATGTATTTCTGTACTCTCTGCTTCTTATTTCAAAGATACATCCTATAAATATTAAGATCAGCATTCCACATCGGACAATCTGCAGCCAATAATTAAAAACAACTGACGATCTGCCTATCGTATATTTATAAAGTGTATTATATTCTTCAACTGTTCGCTGCAGTGGTTCTGTGTATGCCGCTGTAGCCCACGTTCTCGTCATTTTTTTCAAATACAGCTTTTCTACACCATATATGCCTAATGTCTCTAAACGTTTTCTTATTGTCTCTACATTTTCTTTAACTTTTTCTTCGTAAGTGTTCTGTTCTTTTGTTGTCACTTCATCTTCAGCTGTATATGCACCATTTCCCTCTTCATTCAATCCCAGCTTAATCCAATGAGTCACTGGATATTCATAATTTCTATCTTTGATTCCATATGTGTTTAATATGCTGCTGCTCAAAATAACAGCACATATAACACCTATCATCAGAATGCTTGTACGTTTCAAGAATAAATGTAACGGCAATTTAATAAAACACCAGCATAGAATAGCTATAAGCGCAAACAAAGCCGTTATACGTATTTTCCCTCCTATAAAAATCATAAAGGCCGCTAATATCATTAATATTGTCTGCATTTTCTTTGAGTCCATTTTTTCTGCTTTTATAAACAGCCAAATACCCCCCAGCATAAAAGGCATACAGAACATATCTGTATAATAATATGAAGCCCAGCTGAATAACATTGGATCCATCATGAAGAAAAACAAACTAATTACTCCGGCTTTTTCTGACCAAAAACAGCTGATTTTATAAACAAAGACAACCGATACTAAAATCATTAAAATGTTGCATACAATGCCGACCATATTATAATCTGTAATTCCTATCTGTTTTGCAGCAGAATATATGAAAAACAAGATAATTGTAAGCGGCTGCTGATTCGGATACTTTCCGTAATATGCAATACTTGAAATCTTCTTAGTATCCAGCATATCTACCGCTTCCGCCTGTATATGAATCAAATCATAAGATGGGATATATTTTAAATTGAACCCAAAAACAATCAATTCAACTATAATTATAAAAAAGAAAATTGCAGATATACAAAACAGTCTATTTTTTGAACAGCCATCCAGCAAATGCGTCATTATCAATCCAGTCAATACAAATAAAGAACTTCCTAAAATTAAAATTAACGGATTATATTGCTCTAAAGAAGGCTCTCCTCCAACATAAAAAAAACTTTGCCAAATACAGATGCCAGTCAGTATTAACAAACTCGCAAGAATTATTTTGCAAAATCTTCCTCGCATCTCTGTCCCTATCTTTTTTCCCATACAGTTCCTACCCTTCCTAAATTAGAATTTCTCCAAGCAAAAATATTTTACTCGCTGTATATTTTATAAACATTAATTTATTATATATTAAAAATATTATTTTGTCAAAATTATCATTTTTAATATATATCATACATCTAATAGGAAGTAATAAATACATTTTAAGTTTAAATACTTTCAAACTACTTATAGATTTAAAGTCAGGAGTCCCTTAATTTTCAGATGTTACTCATCCATAATTTACTTAGATTTGCTTGCTGCCCTAAAGTTTCTGCATATTTTGTACACGCTTCCTTATTTATAGCCTGCTCAGCTTTTTTAGTACACTGGCTGGTGTCTCTCAAATGCTGAATACCTAAAATTCTATTTGAACATTTTAAAGTTCAAGCCATATATTCCCCTTATTATCCTTGAAACCTCCCTCTTTCCAATTGTTTTATAGAAAAATACGCCAGCAGCAATTTCTATTATGATCACCATGCTCCAGAGCAAAAGAAATATCCGCTGTGAAAAAATTGAATCTATGTGCTGCTCCGATACGATAAACATTAAATCATTGGCCGGCTTTGCCTGTCCGCCAGCATAGAAACAGCCGTCAAGATAGTAATCCGGCGATTTCTTATAGCCATGGTACGAAGGGAAAACTGCAGTATTCACCCCTATATACTCCTCATACTCCTGACATGGGCGGACCGCTGCAAACATTTTTTCTTGATCAGCATGTATTTCATCTAAATGGAATGTGTGCATTTTATTGTCTTCTATATAATCAGAAGAAAACGTTTTTTCGTAAATCGTTTTCTTTTCACTATTCAGAATCGATAAGGTGTATTTCTGTCCTTTCAGCTTATGCGGATTTATAAAACTAATTTCTATCGTATTAAAATCTCCTTCCGCTGTAAAAGACTGTGCCACACCCTCATATCCTATTTCTTCCATTCTTCCATCCCTGTACAAGGTATCCTGCTTTACTCTTAAATCCTTTTGTATGCTCCGCTCTGACACATACTGAAAATAGGATAAAGTTCCTATGACGATCGTAAAAATCACAGCAAAAATGCTGATTCCTTTGATCCATGGCTGTAACGATCGTCGATTGAAAAGGTATTCCTTCTGATCATCACGCAGGATTTTTATACTGTCGATTTTAAAAATTCCCGATAAACCGATGATACTGTATGACTGAATGATATAGAAAACCGGTAAAAAGCAGAGAATATATTTAGGCTTCACTTCCCAGAAAATATAAAATACAATTCCGCCTAAAATCGTAATGAACATCCAGGCATTGACATCTGTTTTCCGTCTCAGCGCCAGTATCACACCTGCAAAAACAAAGACCAGCATCGTACAGCGGACGATTTGAAGCCAGTATTTAAACGCTTTCGACGATCGGCCTGTCGTATACTTATACAATGTATTATAACTTTCAACGGTTGTCTGCAGCCGCTCCGTGACTGCCGCCGATGACCAGCTTTTACTGATCTTTTTTAAATACAGCTGTTTCAGACCCAGGACGCCTCTTTCCTTTATCCTCTCTTTTATGGTACTGATATTTTCTTTTACCTTCTTTTCATAGCTGTCCTGGGCTTTTGTCGTATTGTTATCTTCTGTTGTGTACATTCCGTTTTCGCTCAACCCCAATTTTAACCAGTGAGTGACCGGATATTCATATCTTCTGTCTTTTACGCCATATGTGTTCAGCATACTGCTGATTAATATCATTGCACAAAATAATCCGATGACGATAAAAGCGAATCGTTTCAGGAAGGATTTCACCGGATATTTTATAAACAGAAACATACAGATTGCTATGAGCGGGAAAACCGCTGTCATCCGTATCTGCCCGCCAATGAAAATCAGAAAGGCCGATAAAATCAAAAACAGAATTTCCTTCTTTTTCGATTCCGTTTTCTCCCCATGAAGAAATAATAAAACTCCTCCCAGCATAAACGGCATGCATATGGTATCTGTATAATAATGAGATGCCCAGATGAACAGCATCGGATCGATCAGAAACACGATCAGACTGATTACTCCTGCTTTCAGGGACCATAAAGAACATATTTTATACGTACACCATGCAGATAAAAAGATCATAACAATATTGAACCCGATGCCAGCCGCATTATAATCTGTAATCCCTAAATGTTTTGCAATAGAAAATAAAAAGAAAAGAAAAATCGTAAGCGGCTGCTGATTTGTATAGCCGGCATAATACTCTGTATAAGATATTTTCCCATTTTCCAGCATATTAACGGCTTCGGCATGAATATTGATCAAGTCATACGGCGGAACATAGATAAGCTGGGTTCCAAAAAAAATAAGCTCTGCCAGTATTGCTGTCAGCAAAATAAAGCTGATTACCTTCAGCCTTTTTTCGGAACACTTCTTTATAATCCTGGCTGCAGCCATAAGACTGAAACTTAAAACAAAGATACCCAGCAGCAATACCGCCGGACTATATTTGTCGATAGACGGTTCCCCATTGATGTAAAATAGTCCCTGCCAGAAGCAAATTCCCACCAGTATTAATAAACTCGCAAGAAGAATCCTGTAAAACTTACCGCAGACTTTTTCTTTTATCACATTTCCCATTGTTCCCTCCTGCATCAAATAATTCATTTGATTATATTTCAAAAATCCTCTGTCATTGGTTCGGTCTATACTCTTCAATATCGCCTATTATAGGTTAGCAATAAACTTTTGTCAAAAAATATCTTTTAAATATATGTATTTTAACATCAGTTTTACTTTTCCGTTATATTCGTATAACAAAAAATCAGTTTCTGTCTCCATGTTGCTTATTGTACTTTCAGAAACTGATTTCTTATAATGATAATACTCTTTCTATTTTTTCATTAAAATCTCTTCCCAGCTTTTTTCCATATAACTTAGATAATCCTGTTCACTGTTAAAACATTTTTCATCCTGTCTGATCAGCTTCTGATTCTTATAAACTAAGATCTCTTTTCCGAGAAATTCCATGCTGATCCGAATTGGACTGAATTTCCATTCCGCCGCTGCGATACATCCCTCAAAATATCTCAAATACCCGCTCATAAATGGAGAGGACGTTAACATATCCCTGTCAATTATTTTCAAATAATTTATCTGGTATTTTTCTTTCAGACGCTTCGAATCATATCGTTCGACAGCACAGATTGTAAGATCCATATCTTGATTTAACAAAGTCCCCCTCTGGATCTCTTTTAAAATTTCTTCTATGCAGTGTAAATCTCCATCTATGATATACGCTTTCTTTTTTTCATTGGGCAGAGGCAGCAATTCTATTTGTCCTCTTCCACAGGCGCTTATCTTTTCTGACGCCACAAAAAATTGATCTTTCTGATACCAAATCAGATTATTGCTATCCTCCTGCTTTGGTATCACATTCCCTGCCGGATAATAAAAATACTCTCCCTTTCCTTTCATAATAAAGTGCCGCTTAATGGCTTGTATCATGTCAGATTTTGACGGGAAAATAATTTTATCAAATATAAGCTGATACAGCTGCATCATGTTGAGAAAAGATTTTTTCTTATTTTTCGTCTGACACCTTTGTTCTTCCTGCTCCAGATTTCTCGATTCGATACGGATTTTTTTCTTGGCTTTTACTCCACCGGCGATTACCGGCCATACAGCGCTGTGATTACCGACATAAATAACAGCATCAAACTCCACATTGCCCCATAATCTGCGGCACTCCCGCTGCACTATCCTCTGATTCAGAAATTTGTATGCCCTTTCCAAATCTTCAAAGGCGTGAAAATTTTTCAGCAGATACTGGATATCGATATATTCCTCCATGCTGCACGAAAAAGAGCCTTCCCGATAAATCAGCCGGACATTGGAGTTTAAATTGTTTATTTCCTCATCTTCTATATTTGCTGCCTTCTTCATGGCCAGTGTAATATCATACTGACGGGAATCCAGAGAGTCTGCGATAACGCCTATCATTTTCCCCTCTTCCCTCATTCCCTGTCCATTTAATATCAGGATTTTCTTCCTGGAAATATCTAAGTTGGCGCTCTGTTTGTCATTCTCAGATCTCCTGCGTCTCAATTCGGGAATCCAGTTCTTTTTTATCTGATTTTCTGATATAACCGCAATTTCCCCTTCAAACAAACCCTTTAACTGATAATCTCTTTCCAGAATTCTTTTTTCTTCTTCTGTCTCCACAAAAATCAGAGAAGAATTCATAAACCAGGAGATTCTGTTTTGTGCCAGCCAGCTGCGCCCTGGTTTTTCTTTCACAAAAGATAGAAAACGGATAACCATCTGCTGTTTCTTTTTCACAAAATATTTTGGCAGCCCGTTACCCGCAATTATAAATTCCGCGCACGCAACCGCTTCTTTTGCCTCTCTTCTGTTTTCCTCTAATATGAAACTTCTGTATTTGGCTGGCAGTACTTCCCTTTGAACTTTATTTGATATAATGATGAAAGATGACTTTTCTTTTTTCTGCATTTCCGACAGCATATAATCTGCCATCATTCGAAAAACAGGATTCTGACTGTCCTCCTGATGAAAATAATATACGATTTTATTTTTCGTTATCGGCAGATCATAATACTCTCCATATATAATGCCATCCTTGATTCTCCCTTTTCGCTGGGTCATTTTATTTTCTAAATCTGTTTTGAAATCACTGTATACATCTTTGAAAGAATTTAAAGATTCCATATTTCCCCTTCCTCACTGTATCGCCGTCTGAAATTCTTCATATGCTTCCTGATTATAGGTTTCCAGATCAAATTTGCATTTAGGCACCGTTCCTTCTATCAATGTTTTCAAGCCATTGTATATACTTTCCTCATCTGTTCCGATCAGCAGCTGCCCGTCCGGATACAGGCTGTCGTTTACCGTAGAGAAGTCAGATACAATAATCGGCAGTCCGCAGGCTCTTGCTTCTAAAAGCACCATGGGCTGTCCTTCGTGAATCGAAGGCAGAATAAAGCAGTCACTCCGCTTCATAAACGCAAAGGGATTCTCTATGTTTCCAGTCAGCGTTATATACGGACATAAGTCCAGATTCGAAATACATTCTCTGATTTTCTTTTCGAGAGGTCCCGCCCCTATGATAAACAGCCTTGTTTTTTCGTATTCTGCATGCAGTCTGGAAAATGCATGAATCAAAGCAGTCTGATTCTTTTCCACCGACATCCTCCCCATTGTCAGAAAATTAATGTTCTCTCTTTCCGGAAGCCTTATAACATCCACTCGTTTGGAATCCCAGCCTGTCTGACTTTCATTTTTCATCAGATATTCCCGGTTCTTTATTTTGATGGTCTCCTGATGCCGCAGATAATATTCCATTCTTTTCTGATTTACCGTATTTTTAGCATACCTGAATTTCTGATATGTTTCTTTTACAGCCAGTTTTTCTCTGTTCACTTTCATGACTTCTCTGCTGCAGGAAACCAGAAAATCAAAATAGGGATACATTGAGACATTATAATGCAGGCACTCCCAGTTTTTTTTCTTTCCATTTACTTTTTTATTCATATCCGCCAGTATGTCATTGTGCAGCCAGATTGACTTTTTCTTTGCTTTCCCTGTACTTAAAACAGAGGTTAGAATGACATTATACCCCTGAAAATCAACGATATAATCAAATTCTGCCATTCCAAAAATCCGCCTGTACTCCCTCGCATACATTTCCCACGGACAAATTCTTTTCCAGACGGGATGGTACAGTCCATGACGGACGGTTATCACTCTCCGCTGTTCTTCCTTCGTCGTAGAAATCCGAAATCCACACAAAACCAGTGTCCGGACATTTTGATTTAATCCATTGACCTTTCTGTGTTTTGCCGGATCCTTCGGATTATCTCCTACCAGAGCCGTAACATCCCATTCATCATAATTCATCTGCTCCAGCAAGCTTAAAAACGAATGCGTAATGCCGTTTTCCGCTAATCCTCCACAGGATATCAGCAGCCGTTTCTTATTATGCTGTCCTGTTATGGTGCTGCATGTTTTTCTCTTCTCAAAAACAGCGTCTACAATTCTCGCGCAGACATCTCCATCATCTCTGCCGCAGATATCCTGGCGCATTCTCTGGTATTTTTCTTTAAATTGTTCCTGAACTGTCTCTATATCTCTGATATTCTCGGCAATATCTGAAATACGATCGCTGCAAGGACCGGGAAGTTCATCTAACCTGATATTCAGCCCCCGCATTTCCTTGTAGTGTTCCAAATCCGGAACATAAAATAAAACAGGCCGGTTTAAAACCAGATAATCTAAAAAAATGCTGGAATAATCTGAAATCAGCATATCTGCCAGGATCATCAGTTCATTTGCATCAACTGTGGCGGGAACTAAGAGATTCCGGTATTCTTCCCTGTCTTTTAACTGCTGATATACATACTGATGAGGTTTGATCAGAATCTGATACTGCTCTTTTCCAATGATTTCTTCCAGCTTCTTTTTTACTTCCAGCAGTTCTTCTGGATTTACCTTCAGTCCTCCCTCCTGGGCTTCTCTCCATGTTGGCGCATATAAGATCACTTTTTTATTCCGGTCAGCTGTAATCCCATATTGTTCCAGCTTTTTATATACAGCATCCTTTCTTTCATGAAACAGCAGATCATTGCGCGGCTGTCCTTCTTCTATGATCTTTCCCGGGAGGAGTCCTTCCATCTTATAACTTTTCAGATACATTCTGGTCATCCGTTTATTTGCTGACAAAAGATAATCTGCATGCAGAAAATTACGGACTGTATTAGCGGAACTGCTGTTTCCGCCTTTTACTTCATATCCCATGCTTTTCAACGGAGTTCCATGCCAGGTATTGATATAAATCTGCTGTTCTTTCTTTGCAAAGTATTGTGGATAAGTCGTATTGTTGATCAGATATTTCGCACTGGCCAGTTCGAAAAAATACTCATCACTTCCAAATAGAACAAACCGTACATTAGGATTTTCTCTATATTCCCGCAGAGCAGGCTGATTGTTTTCAAAATCATCCAGCACCCATACATGTGTAAATGCACGATATCGTTCTCTGGACATTAGCTCCAGAAAAATGGCGTATGGATTATCAATCATCCCTCTGCCCCAATAGCTTTCATAAAGGATTTTTTTATCGTCTATTTTCGCTCTCTTGTATGCTTCCGCAAATTTTACACTGGCTCTCCGGGTTCCTGTCTGGTTTAGAAAGACACGGCTTTCCTTTTTTATCGTTTCCCATTCCTGCCGGATTGTTTTTATTTTTCTCAATGCATTCATACAACCGTCTCCATCTGTATTCATTCTATTCTTTCATTTGCTGATACCCTCATTTTCTTCATTCTTCTGCAAAATTATTCTTAAAATTGAGAAAGAATCCTGCTTTACAGGATTCTCCACCTGCGGAGGGGCGTTTTCATTTTCCTTTCAGCAGGTTTTCAAATTCCCGGTAAGCTTTTTTGTTATACTGTTCCGGCTTGAAGTGATAACCACATTTTCTATTTTGATACACCTGCTTCATTCCCTGGTATATGCTCTCCGGATCCTGTTTTACCACAATCTGTCCAGCCGGCATACAGACATCTCTCCTTGTTTCAAAATCCGAAATAAGAATCGGAAGACCTAATACCCGTACTTCCAGGACGGACATCGGCTGTCCTTCATACAAAGAAGGCAGAACAAAACATCCGCATTCTTTCAGCAGGGCAAACGGATTCAAAAGGTTACCGGTTAAAATCACATCACGCTCCAGATGGTATTCTCCGGTCAGCTTTTCCAATTCTTCTTTTAACGGTCCGTCTCCCAGAATGTACAGCTGTGTATCATGGTATTCTTCGTGGAGTTTTCGGAATGCTTCAATCAGGTTTTTCTGGTTCTTTTCCGGTGACAGCCGTCCCATGTTCGCGTATACCATACAATTTTTCTCCGGACGCTGAAAACGCCGGTATTCTTCGATCTGATCATATGGCACCTCTGCGTCTGTCCGCACCCGGTCCGCTGAAAAACTGTTCCTGACATATACAAATTTATCTCCTGCTGCCTCACTGTCCAGTGTTTTCCGATTCAGATTTCTGACACTCTCACTGCAGGCCACGATTTTATCATAATATGGATACAGAGAAAAAACGGTTCCCAGCGTTTGCTGCAGACTGATGCCCTTTTTTAATTCCTTTTTCGTCTCCCGGCCCAAATCACTGTGCTGCCAAATATATTTTCTGCCCTTCTTTGCTGCAGCAAAGAGCATCCCATAGTGAGGGCTGTATCCTGTAAACTCAATAAGATGATCAAAATCAGCTCTGCCGAACATTCTGCGGAACTCTCGTTCCATATACTGTCTCAGGGCTTCTCTTTCCGCTGCCTCAGCGGGAATCCCCTGCTTCAGGGCTTTTTCATATCGTTTTTGTTCCTGCGGCGTCCCGTTTGGCGCTCCAAATCTTGTAATCACCCGCACATTAGGATTGACCGCGCATATTTTCTCCCGGTTCGTTCCTTCCCGGTTCAGTACAGCCAGCAGAGTCACATCATATTTTCTATAATCTATGGAATCCAGCAGGCTCAGCAGAGAATATGTTACCCCATTTTCTCTCAGGTCACTTCCATAAAATAAAACGGTTTCTTTTTTCCGAGCTGCTTTTTTCTTTATTTTTTTCAAAATCGATTCTTTCTTTGGAATTCCTGCATGGTCGATGATAATGTTTAAAAGACGCGTTCCATTTTCTTCCCAATTTTGCAGACTGTTATTATCCATATCCAGTCTGGGCTCTCCTCCCCGCAAAATGATTCCTTTGTATATTCCTTTCAGCTTAAAAGATTTCTGATAGATTTCCTCCATCCTGTCATCAGACGCCAGCAGATAATCTGACGCCAGAAAATTCCGAATGATATTCCTGACTTCTACATTTCCATCCCGGGCGTCAAATCCGTATTCTCCCGGTTTCATCTCATGCCAGGTATTGAAATAAATCTGCCCCTTCCGCGGTGTATAAAAAGAAGGAAATGCAAGATCATTGATCAGATACGCGGCGGTTGCCGCATGATACAGATATTCTTCGCTCATATATCGAATGAAATGCACATTTTGGTCATTTTTATAAAGTTCCATGATCCTGGCATTCTCCTTCCAGTTTTTCATGACCCAGAAATGCTCATATTGTGTAAAGTCTTTTCTTTTCCGAAATGCCCGGAAGATACCATACGGATTGCCAGTCATTCCTCTCCCATAATCAGCTTCGTATAAAATATGATTTTTTTCAATTTCATGCTGCGTATAAAATTTTGCATAAACCTGCCGGCGTTCCTGTTCTTTCATTTTCCCATTCTCCTGTCTTCAATTTATGTTACGGAATATCATGGAAAATATCAAAAAAATGCAGGTAAGATTTCTGTTAGATGCTCGTAAAAAGCAAAAGAGACCAACTCCGCATCTGGAATCAGTCTCCCTTCTTTGATTTATTTTTCCTTTTTGATCGTCTTTTTCTTCTGCATTGCGATAACAAATACAATAAAAATGATCCATGCCGCTGCGCTGACTGCAGCCCCAATCTTAAGTCCTGGCGTTGTATAGCTTAATTCTATGGTATGGGCGCCCTTTTCTACCGGAATTCCCATATACATGCCATTTGCCTGATAGATCTTCGTTTCTTTCCCGTCAACGTATGCCTTCCAGCCGCTGGAATAAGGAACTGCCACACAGACGATCTTTTCCCGGTCTGTTTTTATCTCTCCGGAAAAATGATTGCCGCTGTAAGAAATATGTTCCAGCGCATTCTTCTGGAGGTTCTGGATTTTTTGTATGGTGTCTTCCCGGTCTACTTCCACCAGATACAGCTGATCAAACTGGTAAGTTCCCGGTGACAGGAAATATAATTTTATCTTTTCCTTGTCTTCTGTTCCCCGGTGGTTAAGTTTTACCATATAATCTGTACGGCCGAAATAGTACGGACTGAATGTACTCTGAATATAAATCTTTTTACTGATGTCATTTTGTTTCACCCGGATTCCATCCGTACTCTTCTTTCCGCTCATGAAAATATTTCCTGTATTGCTCTGAGAATCATCGTAAACCAGATTCTTAAAGTACAGATAAGTTTCCTTATCCGGATTCGCCGGAATCGTTATCTCCGCGTATTCTTTCCCTTCCGGAGATGAAATCCGGTTTCCGGACAGTGGAATCGTTGTAACCGATGTGTTATCTGATACTTTTTCCTGTTTTACAGAGCATCCTTCGATTTCCTCCTTCAGCACGATGTTTTCCAGCATAGCCTGCTCCCTGCCGACTCCGTTCAGCGCCTCATACTGATTCTCGGTAATGTAAGTATCGTAGCTGTAGGCCAGCGGCAGCGCATATTGATTTTCATACAGACCGACCTTTCCATTCTGCTTAATTTTCTTAAATCCATACGGCACATCATTTTCCTTGGATGTAGTCATGTATTTCACCCCTGACAATGTCAGGAGCCCCATTCTCTGATCCAGGCCGTGATATTTATCAGAATACTGCATTCCCAGCGTCTGAAAACTGTTGATGGTCTTTGAAATATTCCCTGGAGTGATGCTGTAATATCCGCTGATCGTATTCAGATTATTATACAGTCCATAATTCTTATATTTGTATCCTTCTGCATGGACTCTGTATAAGGAATCATCCTTTATCTGATTCAGCATCTCCACCTGTTTTGCCTGCAGAGTCTCTGCCGCGGTTCCGTAATCCAGAAATTCTTTTACATATCCCTTCTGATCCATATCAAAACGGTAGTATCCGTGAACTCCTGCAGAAACCACCATCAGCACCGCTATACAAATCCGGCAGAGTTTGTTTTTATGATCCCATTCCCTGCTCTGTGCCAGCAGAAAAACAAGGAAAAATACTGCCATCAGCGCTCCTGCCAGAAGATTCCCCTGATTATTGCCCAGCAGCGATTCATTGCCGGAGAGAAGACTGATGCCGACAATGGCAATATAAAGAACAATGCCGGCGGCGATTCCTATTTTCTGCTTCTTTGACATCAGGAAAAACCTTGGATACATCTCCGCAACCAGCAGCGCTGCAATAAAACTCAGAACAAAGCTCCAGCGGTTGCTGGCATAAGAAAATCCATTGAATGCGAAGCCGAAAATCGGAAATGCCAGCGCTATGATGCAGGCCAGAAACGCAGCCTTATATTTTTTGTGTTTCATCCTCTGAGAGAAGAGAACAAATAAGATCGCAATTCCCGCGATTGGAAGATACCCTACATTTGTATTGTTTCCCGCATTTCCATATCCGATGATGTTATCCAGCACCAGCATATAATATTTTGCCGGATAAACGATCAAAGTCAAAAGATTCACACCATTTCCATAACGTCCATTTCCCAGAAATCCTATGACAGACGGTAAAAGAACGGCCGCCGCCATGGCAATCCCCAGTACATAATATCCGATAAACTGCCCTACTGTCAGGAAAAACTTCCTGATCCTGTCTTCTTTTACATACTCATAAAAACGAATCCATGCATAAATCACAGAAAAGATTGTCAGCATGTACAGGAAATAATAGTTGCTCATTGCCGCTACAGCCACAGTCAGAATAAACACATAAGGTTTTTCCTTTTTATAGATCTTTTCGATTCCAAGACAGAGCATTGGAAAATAAATCATGGAATTCAGGAAAAACGGATGCCGCAGTCCCAGGCGGAAACTGAATCCGCAAAATACATAGACCAGTGCTCCCATTACAGTGCCGAAACTTCTTTTCTTCATCTTCCTGCTGTATATGACAAAAGCCAGGCCAGCCAGATACATTCGAAGAAGAATCATAAAATTATACATCTGCTCCATATTTTTTTCCGGCACAAGCCCATACAATAAATTCAGAGGATCTCCTACTCCGTAATAGTTCAGCGTTGCAAGAATATCCGCTCCATATCCTATGCTCATATTCCACATGGGAAATTCCAGATGTCCGCTGAATAAATTGGAAACTGCCTCTCTGATCCACCGTCCGTAACAGGTCAGCGCAGTAAAGTGCTGGCTTAGTCCGTCTTCCACTCCTGCTCCCCATATGAATCCCTTGCCTTCTTCGTAAAACGGATAAAAGGCCGCGGCACACATAACAAGAAACATCAGCGTATAGATCAGATATACTTTCCCTCTTTTCCTTTCTTCTACCATCTCTTTTCTACTCCTTTATTTTCTCCTATTCCATATTCTGATCAGCGATTCCTGATCCGCAGATCATACTTTCAAATTGTAGTATATCAAATTACAGTTGAAAAATCTTAAAAAATGTCTTAAGATATTAGCTATATTAAGACAAATTTCTTATATCAGGAAATTTGTCCATGTTTTTGTTTTATAAGGAAAAGGAGTAGGTTATGCTGCACGTTGTAAAAAAGCTTTATCATGATTCACGGATCCGTTATCTGTTTTTCGGCGGATGCACCACTTTAGTGAATCTTGGACTGTTTGCGGTTTTGAAAGGCCCTCTGGGCATTGATTACCGGATCAGCAATTTCTTTTCTGTTGCCGCGGCGATCTGTTTCGCCTTTGTCGTCAACAAATTGTTTGTCTTTCAGTCCAAGACATCTTCTTTCACTGAAGGGTTTCGGGAATTTATCCGTTTTGTCCTCGGCCGTCTTGTTACCATGGCCGTAGAGGTGGGCGGCGTCCCTTTCTGCGTAGAAATTCTCCATCAGCCGGAAATGATTGCAAAACTGGAAACTCAGGTAATTGTCACCGTTGTCAATTACTTTATCAGCAAGTTCCTGGTTTTCAAATCAACAGGCGGAAAAGTGTGACTGTATGAGATATTTTGATCGAGTACAAAAAATATTTCTGATTGCCTGCATGGTGTTTGCTTTCTTCTGCATTATGAATACAAATCCTCCTGATACAGAGGATTATGTCGATACTTCCTATCTGAATAAAATTTGTCTGGATCATGTCGACCGCATTATGATCGTTGCGCATCCGGATGATGAAAGTCTCTGGGGCGGCGCTCACCTGGCGCAGCACCGCTATTTTGTTGTATGTCTGACTAATGCAAAGACCTATAACCACCGGCGCTACTGGGAATTTAAAAATGCTATGAAGATCACCAATACGCCAAATATTATCCTGAATTATCCGGATTATGAAAATGGACACCGTATCGACTGGGCTCCATATGAAAAAGAAATCGAACAGGATATCCGGTCTCTTCTTTCTTATCGTGACTGGAAAGAAATCGTTACCCATAATCCGGATGGCGAATATGGACATCAGCATCATATTGCTGCTTCCCGCATTGTGACAAAAGTCTGCAAAGAAACTGGCCAATACGACCGTCTGCAGTATTTTGGCATTTACCAGTGGGATTTGAAAGATGTAAAAGATATTGTAACCGTTGACCGCAAATATCTTGAGATCAAGCAAAAGATGTTCCGCCCATATTACAGAGAAAGAAACACCATCAAAAAACACCAGCTGATGCACCCTTATGAACAATGGATCAAAGCATCGGACTGGAATAACGCAAAAAGAAAGTTCCATAAATAAAAGAAAAGCGAAGAATCTATACATAACACAGATTCTTCGCTTTTTATTCTGGAAAAAGCTTCTTCATAAATTATGATTTGCTTCATTGTCTGACAAAAAACTTTTATTCTTCATCAGATCCAACTATTTCCGAAATAATATACCTTGGTCTCATTTTTACTTCTTCATAAATCTTTGAAATATAGTATCCGATCACACCGAGACTGAACATCAGAACACTGCCCACAAATAACAGCAGCAAAATGACCGTTGTAAATCCTTCTACAGCGTGTCCGGAAAAATACATATAAAGAGACTGGATACCTAACACCACCGCAACCAAAAAGAAAATAAATCCAAAAAATGTTACAATCTGCATCGGCGCCGCACTAAAAGCCGAAATATTGTTGACGGCATATTTTACCAGAGATTTGAAAGACCACTTGGATTCTCCTGCTTCTCTTTTCTGTACGTCAAACTCTACATATGTGGTCTTAAATCCAACCCAGGAAGATAAGGCGCGGAAAAAAACATTCCGTTCCGGCAGCTTCAGATATTCATCCACTACCTGTCGATCCAGAAGCTTGAAATCAGACGCCCGGGACATATCAATGCCTGTGGCGTTGCTGATGATCTTATAGAAAGTTTTTGCAAACATCTTATAAATCGGGCTTTCTTTTCCCCTGGATGCTTTGATTCCTTCAATTACCTGAAATCCGCTTTCCCATAAACGATACATGGTTACCAGCGTCTCCGGAGGATGCTGCAGATCACAGTCCATAACTGCGACACATGCACCTGCTGCCTGATCAAGTCCGGCAGAAATGGCCGATTCTTTTCCAAAATTCCGGGAAAAACAGACTCCTTTGACATGAGTGTTTTTCTCCTTCTGCTCCAGGATCTTATCCCATGTTCCGTCTTTTGATCCGTCATTGACAAAAATCAGCTCATAAGGAATTCTTTCCCTTTCCATAATATCACTGATTGTTTCTGTGGTTTTTTCAATCATCTGCTCTTCATTATACGATGGAAGAACAATCGATAATGTTTTATCCATAGTTTCGTGGTCTCCTTATTTTACCGTAATCGTTGTGCTGACATTTCCCTTGATCGATACATTGTCAATATCCGTCAGCTGTACCTGAACTGTATGAGTTCCTTCTTTGTACAGACTCATATCAATCTTTGGATTCAGATCTTTTGCTTTTACACCATCCACTGCAGACTGCAGTCCTGTAAGCTGAACTTCTATAGTTTCATCATCAAATGTCACATCATAATTGTCCGTATTATTTTCCAATGTGATCTGACTGACTGGTATCTCCAATGTACGCTCTTTTTGCTTTTCAATGTTGGCACGTATCACGATATTTCCAATGTCGCTGGCATCTTTTACAAAGCTGATGCCATCTGGAAGTTTAATCTCTGATGCTTTAATCGTCTTTTCCACATCTTCCGCGCTGTTGGAAATGTCCAGTGTTGCCAGTTCAATCTCATCAATCTTATCAAGATCATCTGCATTTCCTGTGATCTCAATCTCTTTCGGCTTATAAGTTACACTTCCCAGAATATATCCGCTCGCCGGACTTCCCTTTGTTTTAACAGTAAACGGAACTGTCTTGGTCCTGGAAAGCTGTACGTGTACATGGATCTCCTTCGTATCCAGGGTAATATCATTCTGACTGATCTCTTCCCCGTCGGAATCATAACATTTCAAGGTCTGTGTCGTCGTGACATCTTTCTTCAGTCCGCTTACATCCACTTCCGCCACAACCTCATCAATCTGACTGATCGTGCTTTTTGGGCCTGACACCGATACCAGATTCGGGCTTGCTGTCTGATCTGTCACCGTATAACCGCTGGCAGGCTCTCCTTTGACCTTGACTGTTACCGGGAACTGGTCACTCTTTAAGTCTTCCAGAACGATCTTAACCGTTGCGTTTCCTGTATCAATCTCCAGCTGCTCCTTATATTTGAGGGCATCCACCTGAATTGGTATTGCATGAACATCAGACATGGAAGAAACATCCGCTGTTGCCCGGAAATCTGATTTCTTTAACTGGTCTACAATATCCTTTTTTCCCCGCACGGTAAAACTTACCGTATCCCCGTCTTCGATGGTATATGTCTGATTCAGGTCATCCAGCACCTGTTCATTCAGCATATCAACCGGTACATCGGAAAAGCTTCTTGTAATAACAGGATTGTCTACATTAATGACAAATACCCATAATAAGAACGCAAAAATAACGGAAAATATTTTCAAAACCAGGTTATTCCCTATTTTTTCTTTCATTGCGATTCAGTCCCTTCCATAACTTAAACTTCTTGCTGCTGGTATTTTCCTCCCGCAGAACAGAAAGTTCATCTCGAAATTCCTGCGGAGCCAGGGCATGCTTGATCTTGCCGTTGACAGCAATGGAGATATCCCCTGTCTCTTCAGAAACGATAACTGTGATACTGTCAGACACCTCACTGATTCCAACCGCCGCACGGTGCCGGGTTCCCAATTCCTTTCCGATCTCCACACTGTCACTCAAAGGCAGGTAACAGGTTGCAGAAACAATCCGGTTATTTCGAATGATGACCGCGCCATCATGCAGAGGTGTATTATGTTCAAAAATATTGATCAGAAGCTGACTGCTGACTTTTCCATCGATAGGAATTCCCGTCCTTTCGTACTCACCCAGCATAACTTCTCTCTCAATTACGATCAAAGCTCCTGTTTTCACTTTGCCCATCTCAATGGCTGCTCTGTAGATTTCCTGCAGGGTTCTGGCAGTATAGCCTTCCTTGACCTGATCTGTATCTGTGGAAAAAATATTCGCGATCCAGTTCTTTCTTCCCAGCTGTTCCAGGGCACTCCTAAGTTCCGGCTGGAATACGATCAAAACAGCGGTAATTCCCACACTCATCGTATTCGCCAAAATAAATGTGATCGTATGCAGCTGCAGAAGATAGGCTGCCAGCGCAATACAAAGCAGCAATATAATTCCTTTTAACAATACCCACGCTCTGGTTGTCTTGATCCATTTTACAATCTGATAAAACAAAATACTGACAATCAGGATATCCAGTACATCTGTAAAACCGATCCGGGGTATTGATAACCAATATAAATATTTTCCAACTGTATTAACAATATTGTTCAAGATTCCTCTCCCTTATCATCATGCTTCTCTTTATGCTTCAAATAAAATCTCCTGGCAGGTACAATTACTTTCTTTACACTCATTTCTTCTTCCATGGAGATTTTCGGTATCGCCCTTACATAATAATAATACTCTTCATCTTCATATTCAAAATTTTCTTCCCTGGTATAATCAATGACGCTGTACAAAAACTGCCCCGCCATAACAATCAGCAGACTTGCCAGAATCATCAGAAGCTGCGGAACGATATGAACTTCATTGTCTAAGAAATATCCTCCGGTCAGCACAGCAAATAAATACAGTCCTCCGCCTGCAAGAATTGCGATATACCATCCATATGCAATCCAGAGCTTTCGTATTCCTGCAACCGCCGCAGTGACTATAATAAACACCAGAAGGCCCAGCATCAGCTCTTTATTCTCAGCCGTACTGCTCATGATCAGGCTGTAAATCTGTCCCCCTTCGTTTCCGCCTCCGCTCATCTGGCGGATTCCTTCCTGTACTGTGACAGCGAAATAATAACAGCAGGATCCCATTAAAATAGCAGGAAGTCCATACAGCCCGATAAACGATCCTACAACGATCGGCAGCACTGCCGGTATATGGAAATAAAAAAGAACCGGCGTCATCAATAACAATAATTCTGTCTTTTTAAACATTCTCTGATAAATAAGATAATACAGTCCGATCACAATCAGATATAAGATTCCAATTTCCATGGCCAGTGCGGACAGCTGAAAGGCAACAATCAGATGATATAAAAGAAAAATGACGGAAACCGGCAAAAAAATACAGGCAATTCCCAGGATCAGGAACATAAACGGCTGCGACAGCAGAGAACCGTAGGCGTACATTTCTCCTGCCACATAAAACAGCAATGCTCCCCCGATAAATTTACCCGCAAGGCGAAGCACCCTTCCATTAGAAGAAAGAAATTTTAAAATCCGTTCTCTAAATATTAATAGTTTCTCCATCTTCCTTTTCCTCCGAAATGATTGTAGGACTGTCATCCTCCTTCTCTTTCTCTTCATAAAGCCGAAGGAGTTCTTCTAACTGCTTATCGTAAACCCTGATTCTTACTTCTGCTTCCTGATATTCCCGTTCTGCCCTCTTCTTCGTAAAATGAATGTAAATGAGGAACAGCAGAATATAAGAAACCAGCAGTCCCAGCAGAATCAAAGTAAGCTTATCCTGACGCAGCATGGAAAGGACCAGATCCATCTGAAAAAACGCAAGCAGAAGGATAATGCCCAGAAACGCCACCGTCAGAGCCATGCTTACTTTAATGATTTCCAGCCGGACATAGTCCTCTTTCTGATATCGATTGATATAGAAGTCTTTTCTGCCATATTCTTTTTCATAGCGGGCAAGTTCCGTCATAATCTTCACTTTCTCTTCTGAAATCACCGATATCACTCCGTTTCATACACATTTGAAAATGTTCTGATCTATGGACTGTCCTGTATCCAATACGGATATTATAGCATGTAAGATAAGAAAAAAAAAGGCAGAACCCATGAGGTTTTGCCTTTTCCTTATTATCTTTTTCTTAAATTTCTTACGAAAATTAGTTTGCAATTCTTCTTACGCTTAATACTGTACGGTAATTTGCCGGTGATGTGATCTTGATACCGTCTTTTGCGTTACTTGCATGTACGATCTTATTGTTTCCAATGTAGATTGCCACATGTCCTGAATAGCAGATCAAATCTCCCGCTTTTCTCTGAGACCAGCTTACTGATTTTCCAGCGCTTCTCTGTGAAGAAGATGTTCTTGGAATGCTATATCCAAATTTTTTATATACAGACTGTGTAAATCCTGAGCAGTCTGCTCCATTTGTTAAGCTTGTTCCGCCATAGCGGTATGGATTTCCAACAAACTGCTGTGCGTAATTTGCAATCTGCTGTCCTTTACTGCTGCTGGATGAAGTTGAACTGCTGCTTGCAGATGATCCTGGTTTCTTTGTGGACAAATACTGGCTGGAGACATATCTTGTCTTTCCGCTGTGTTTTACCTTTGTCCAGCTTCCGCTTTTTCCATAGCAGGAAACTTTTGATCCTTTTTTGTAGGATCCAACTTTAGATGAGCTTGTGCTCGCTTTGGATCTGATATTCAAAGATGATGCTGTGACATATCTTGAATATGCAGAAGTACTTGTACTGGAACTGCTTGTGCTGGATCCTGGTTTCTTTGTAGATAAATACTGGCTGGAGACATATCTTGTCTTTCCGCTGTATTTTACTTTCGTCCAGCTTCCGCTTGTTCCATAACAGGTAACTTTTGTTCCTTTTTTATAAGATCCAACTTTAGATGAGCTTGTGCTCGCTTTGGATCTGATGTTCAAAGATGATGCTGTGACATATCTTGAATATGTAGAAGACGCAGATACATTTTTTACATTATTTTCACTGGTAATTACTGAAACACCGCCTGCCATCATTAAGCTCATTGCACATGCCGCAGCCTTTGTACAGAATTTTCGGTACATAGTTTCTTGTTCCTCCCAATTAAAATCACTTTATTACATTTCTTACATTTTTCTTACAACGACTAATATATCACATTTATTACGCCTTGTAAACACTTTTTTCAATAATTCTGTAATAATTCTGTAACAAACTGCATAATGTCTTCACAATTTTCTCTGCTGACGGATCAATAAAAGAAGCCCTCTGACGCACAATTCCACGGCCATGGCAGCCCATACGCCTCTCAGTCCCCATCTTCCTGCCAGCATAACAGACAGGCTGATTCTCACACCCCAGATACTGATTAAATTTAACAGGCTTGGAATCAGAGAATCTCCGGCGCCCCGAAGAGCTCCTGCCGCGACAATAGAAACCCCATACAGCGGCTCCGCAAACAATTCGATCCGCAGCACTTCCACTGCTGATTTTCTTACCTGCAGATCTGGCGTCAGAATCTGAAATACAAACGGACATAAGAAGAACATGAGCCCTCCGGCAATGCCCATGACTGCAGCCCCTGACAGTACCGCCATATTGGAAAAGCTTTTTGCCAGCTTTTTCTTTCCCGCTCCAAGGCTCTGTCCCACCAAAGCGGATATTGCCGCGGCAATTCCATATCCAGGCATATAACAAAAACTTTCCGCTGTTACCGCAAAGGAATTCGCTGCTACTGCAGTGGTTCCAATCGGCGCAATGATTCTGGTTGTCACGATCATTGCTCCACACACTACAAGATGTTCAAAGCCCATGGGAACCCCCAGACGAAACGCTCTGGACAAAATTCCTGCGTCAAAGCGGTGTTTTTCTCCTTTTCGGCATCGATATACCGGTGATTTTACAAAAACTTCCCATATCATAATACATGCAATGGTCACTTCTGCCATTGCTGTTCCCAGCGCAGCTCCTATAACTCCGAAATGCCGGATAAAAATCCAGTTGAACCCCACATCCAGCAGACACATCGATGCATTCAGAATGCTGGGCGTCCGCATGTTTCCGCTGCTCTGCAGCATTAAGCTGCAGATGGAATTCATCTGAACAAACGGAAGAGAACAGGCAAATACAAGAAAATATCCTGATGCCTGTTCTCTGATTTCCGGATCTGCCTTGAGCCATACTGGCAGTGCTGTGCTGACAGACGCCCCGAAAAGCGCAAGAAAAGAGGAAATAAGAATTGCTGTTATCATCCCATGCCTTAATACGTTTCGCGCGCCTTCCTTGTTTCCTGCTCCAATCTGATGGGAAGACTGAACGGAAAATCCCGTTGACACTGCGCTGCACAATCCGCTTAACAGCCATGTACTCGTTGATACTACTCCAATGGACGCGGATGCCGCCGCGCCCAGTCCTCCAACCATTGCCGCGTCAATATACTGCATAATAATAGAAGTAATCTGCGAAAGAATAGAGGGAACACTCATCCTGCATAAGAGAAACAGCTTCTGCTTTCTGTCCGGCTCCGGCTCCTGGCGGATAATCCTGGCCAGTTCCTGCTCCATATTCTTCTCATGATTTTGTCCGTTCAGCGTCTTCTTTTTACGCACATGCCGCATTGGAACATTTTCTGCATGGCTCATTTATGATCACCTTTCCTTTGGCTGTCTCGTCATCCATAATGATTTCACCAACCTGCGGAACTTTGATGTATCCTTCTTTTGGATTCTTTATGCTGATTACCGGTGTGGTAACTTCTGCTTCCACCTTAGACTTCTCAAATGCCAGATCTGTGTCAATCATTTCACAGTGAATCAGTTTCAGGTTTTTGCAGTAGCATAAAGGCTGTGTACCGATGATCTTGCAATTTTCCAGTGTCAGGCCATCAGAATACCATGCAAGATATTCACCCTTTACCACACTGTTTTTTACTGTAACATTTTCTGCATGCCAGAAAGCATCTTTTGTATCAAAATTACAGTTTTCAAAAACCGCATTTTTGATATACTGGAAAGAATATTTTCCTTTGAATTCTACGTTTTTAAAGTGCAGATTCTCAGATCTCATCATAAAATATTCGCTCTCTGCCCTGGTGTCCTCCATTTGAATTCCGCGGACAGACCATCCAAATTCCGGTGAGATGATGTCGCAGTTCTTTATAACCACATCACTGCATTCTCTTAATGCCTTGATTCCATGCATTTTGGTCCCGGTAATTTCAATATGGTCAGAATACCATAATGCTGCTCTGCACATCTGTGTCAATTCGGTATCTTTTATTTTTAAACCATGATCATGCCAGAATGGGTATCTAAGATTCCAGAAACATCCTTCTACTTCTATTTTCTGGCATTCTTTCAATGCACTTTCTCCGTCTGCCGGTCCGTCAAAAACACAATCTTTTACCAGCAGATTTTTGCTTCCATATAGAGCTCTTTCCTGATCCAATGTTTGTTTTTCTATTATCTTCATTTCTATTACCTGCCTTCCAAAATCTTCTGTTTTCTACATCTTTAGTCTATGCTTCCTTTATAAAAACATCAAATACTTATCTTGTATTTCTTTCTATACTTAAAAAGCATTTTATCTTTACAAGACTGAAACCCGCGAATAAAATATCCATTCATTCTAACGGGTTTCTTCTTATTTAAATGTATTCTATTTCCTAATTAACTCCGAGACTTTCCACCCAGGATTTTACTTCATCTTCTGAATCTGCGGTTTCTGAATCACTCAGCTCCAGACCTTCCTGTACGTCCGCATCCGGCTCTTCTTCTTTGATTGCTGAAACTGTATCAGAAAATCCGCTGCCGCCAGACGTCACAAATGGAATCACTGTTTTCCCTGACAGATCATATTCATCCAGGAAACTGTAAACAGCCATTGGCATATCTCCCCACCAGTTCGGATATCCAAGGAAAACCACATCATACTGATCCATATGATCTACATGAGAAGACAGTTTCGGTCTTGCATTTTCACTCTGTTCTTCCTGTCCCTGGTCTACAGTATCATCATAATCTCCCGGGTACTTTTCTTCGGTCTGAATGGAGAAAAGATCTCCGCCTGCGGCGTCACTGATCCAGTGAGCAGCAAGACCTGTATTTCCGGTAGTGTCTCCGTCCCACGCCTGAATGCTTGCGCTGGAGGAAGCATCTACCCCGTCCGGCAGTTTGGCATTTTCTCCATATGTAAAATATGCCACCAGAATATTAGCATCTTCCGGAATTTCCACATTTGCGCTGCTTTCTGTCTGCCCGCTATTCTGACTCTGCGAGCTGCTCTGTTCCCCGTCACTCTGACAAGCCGTCACTGAAACTGCCAGAATTCCGGTTATGATCATTGCTATTATCTTCTTTCTCATGCTATCATCCTCCATTTCTACTTTGCTATCTGAAATGTCATTTCCACTGTTTCAGGCAGTTCTTCTAATACCGACAAATCGGATACAATCTTTCCAATCGGCTGCACTTCCATCGTCAGATCCGGATTTTCTGTCTGTGCATAAAAAACTGCCAATGTGTTATTCTGACTGCAGTAAGTAATATCCCCATTTTCAAAGTTCATCTGTCCGTTTCCTGAATTTTTCGGTGTAAAATCAATTCCGCCATAAAATTCTCTCCCGCCATAATTCACCATGGACATCGTTAAAGGAAATTGCTCCTGAATCTCATCTGCCAGATCTGTCCCATATAAAATTCCGCTTAAAACATGTTCCCCTGCAGTAACCGCGATGTATATCTGTTCATTCCCATTGTCTGCACGTTCTGTCTCAAATCCCAGATTCTGTATCCACTGTGTTACTGTTTCTTGTGCATCCGGCACTTCTTCCGCTTCGACTGCCAGGCCCTTCAAATTCTCTGCCTTCGGTACCGCATCATAATCTGACGGATACGCTTCTTTTGTCTCAATAGAATACAGATCTCCTCCGATTTCATTTTGAATCATTCGTGCCATATACTCTGTCGTTCCATACTGTCTTCCATTTTCATCCAGTATGCTGGCCGAAGTTGTACCGTCCATTCCATCCGGGGTATTCCTGTTCTCTGCCAGAGAAAAATAAGCAATCAGTATCCTGCCATTGCGTATTTCCTGCTGTTCCATGGAAGCCGTAGTGCTGCCTGTTTCCCTTCTCTGGTCTTTGCTCTGGCATCCCGCCGGAATCATCAGCATCACAAGGATACACAAAATTCCTGCAATTTTTCTCATAGGCTGTCTCCTTTCTTCTTTTGAACGGTCAAAAAAATGTAAGTGCCATCCGGGAGCCTCTCTCCCGGTTACACTTACATTATAAAATGGTATCTTGACCATGTCTAATACCCGTATTATATGATTTTTTATGCTCATGGAGCATATCTATCTACTGAATCTCCTCCAGCCTGAGTCCGGCGACATCGGATACCGGAATGGAAAAAACAACTGATTTCGCCTCGCTGCTGAGTCCCGCCTTTTCCATAATGGATTTCATGATTTTATTTTTCTCTGTACTCTTAGTTACAATAAAAATCATTTCTTTCTCGTCCACAATGGATACTCCCAGGAATTTTTCCGCCTTTTTAAAGCCGGTTCCCTTGGCATGAAGAACCGTTCCGCCTCTGGCTCCCATCTCGCGTGCCGCATCCATAACTTCTTCCGTATACCCATGGTTTGCAACCACAACGATCAATTCATATGTCGTATCCTTCATAACACTCTCCTCTTCTTTCTCAAATGTCTGTCCATCCACAAAAAACCGCAGAGTCCGTCCGCCGCCTATGCTCGACAGAGACATCAGAAATGCAATGCCAGTTCCCGGCACATCAATCTGAATCTCTTGTTCCAGATCCCGTTTGACTTCTTTCCACGTATCTTCTGTTATGATTGATAAGGTTACCATCTTTTCGTTAGCCTCCATGCCAAAGCAGTCCAGCATTTCACTGGTGGCAGTTCCTTTGGCCAGCATACAGAGATTGACATCCAGATTATCTTTTTGATACAAGTCTAATATTCTTTTCCCGACAGAACGTTTCACAACTGTCATCAACATATAGATTCCGCTCATTTTTCCTCCCTCTTACAGTTCTATGATCTCATGGTCCGGAAGTTCTGAGAGCGCTGCCGGCTCTTTTCTGTCTCCCACAGTTTCTTCAGATTTGCTGCTCAGCTGATATACCAGTCCCAGAATCTGTATGGTGATCAGCGGCGTCATAGCAACCATAGCCACAACTCCAAATGCGTCTGTAACAATATTTCCCCCGACGCTTTCACAGGCTCCCATGGCAAATGCCAGCAAAAATGTCGCAGTCATAGGACCGGAAGCAACTCCGCCTGAGTCAAATGCGATCGCCGTAAATATTTTCGGTACAAAAAATGACAGAATCAGCGCAATTCCATACCCCGGAATCAGGAACCAGAAAATAGAGACTCCTGTCAGAACCCGTATCATTGCCAGACCCAGAGATACCGCCACACCGATGGACAGACTGAGTCTCATAGCCTTCGCTGTGATGGTTCCGGATGTGATTTCCTCTACCTGATGAGTCAGTACCATAACGGCCGGTTCTGCCAGTACGATAAAGTATCCGATCAGCATTCCGATGGGCACGATAATCCAGGAATAAGAATTCCCTGCGATGATCTGCCCCAGATAATTGCCGGCAGGCATAAATCCCACATTGACGCCGATGAGGAAAAGCACCAGCCCGATATAGGTATACACCATGCCTACGATGATTTTCACAATCATTTTCTTTTTCATTTTTTTGAAAATAATCTGGAAAATAATGAAAAATACGATAATCGGCAGTAAAGATACTGCCATTTCTTTCATGTATTCAGGAAATCCTTCCGCAAACAGACTCCACAATTCCACGGAATTATGAATCTCCGGCAAAGGTTCCGCCGCATATTCTGTTGTTTCCGGATGATATATCAAACTCAAGATAAGAACAGAAAGAATCGGACCCACAGATGAAAGGGCAACCAGCCCGAAACTGTCATCTTCTGCCCGTTCATCACTTCGAATCGCAGAAATACCAAGACCCAGGGCCATAATAAATGGCACCGTCATCGGTCCGGTGGTCACGCCGCCTGAATCAAATGCAATGGCGATAAAATCACCGGGTACAAAATAGGTTAATATAAAGATAATTCCATACAGCACGATCAGCATATGCGCAAGTGTTATGCCAAACAGCATGCGCAAAGCAGCCGCAACCAGGAAAATCCCCACGCCGATCGCTACCGACAGGACAAGCACCATGTTCGGAATAGACGGCACCTGTTCCGCCAGAACCTGAAGATCTGGCTCTGATATTGTAACAATGAAACCAAGGATAAAACTCAAAAGAGCGATCAGCCACAGTTTCTTTGTCTGTGTCATGCAGGTTCCCACATTTTCTCCGATCGGTATCATGGCCAGATCCACACCAAAAGTGAACAGGACCATACCGATGATCAGAAGGACTGCTCCCAGCAGAAACGCCAGCAGGATGCCGGATTCAATCGGAGCGATAGAGAAACAAAGAATCAATACAATGACAAGAATCGGAATCACCGCATCCAATGTCTCCTTCAGCTTCTCCTGAAGCTTTTCCAGTATCTTTTCTTTTATTGTTGCTTTATTTAATTTCATTCTCCCTCTTTCATTGTGCCTGTTTTCATGCTGCTTTTGCGAAATTCCCAGCGTAATTGTTATACTTTATTTATAACACGAATCCCTTCCTGCTGTCCACAAATAATTGATAAAAATCAATATTCTATAATTCCCAGATTTCCCAGAGTCTGTCATCCAGATATCTTCTCAGAATCTCTTCCCCGTCAAATCCGATGCCATGATAGAATTCTTCTGCTACGGCTCCACCGATTGCTCCAAGGGTATCACAATCACAGTTCAGCTGAAACAGATTTCTCATAAAGCCGTCAAAAGAACTGCTCTCATAAAAACATCTCATGGCTGCCGGCACGCTTCCCATGCAGGTTTCATTCCAGCGGTAATGTTTTCTCAGATAATTCAAATCCTTATCTATGCTGTATTCATAAGTTTCTGCCGGATACTGCTTCATCACATAATCATAAATTTCATCTTTTGTTTTTCCATTCTTTGCCATCCAGATACATACCGCCGTGGCAACGGCTCCCTTGATTCCCTCCGGATGATTATGAGTCACTGCTGCCGTTTTTTCCGCTTCCCGAACCACATCTTCCAAACGGTTAAAATATTCCCCTATAAAAGACACTCTCATGGCGGATCCGTTGCCATAACTGTTATAAGGTTTTGTATCTTCTCCCAGTATCCACCTGCGAAACTTTCCCCCATATCCGCAGTCAGGGTAATGCCTTCCGATTTCCTTCATGGTTTTCACAAGATCTGCTCTCGTTATGACCGCTTTTTTGACCGCCAGTGTCATCACCGTATCATCCGTAAATTCACAATCTTTCGTAAACAGTTCGCAGTTCTGTATATCCAGCCGAAACGGCCGTTTAAATTCAAACCGGGACCCTGCAATATCTCCCAGTATGGCTCCAAGTACTGCCATATTATTTTTTCCCCTTTCTCTTTCTGTAATCTTTCTCGATTGCCTCTTTCCATCTGCCATCAACCTGAGCCATAGAAGCTGCTGCCCGCATACAGCTTAAGGTTTCTTCCACTGCCTGATAATTTACCGCGATTCCCTGGCTGTCATTTTGAAAAGTAACGGATCGGTCTGCTCGGATTCCCATTCTGCCTGCTTCCGCCACCGCGTCAATATTGGCGCCCAGAAACAGGAACTCCCATCCGTAGATTTCCTTTTCTTTTTCAATCATGGATTTTACTTCCTTATATCCATATTCCCGGCTGGCATTTTCCATTCCATCTGTCATGATAACAAAAATCACTTTCTCCGCTCTTTTTTTCTCCGGCAGATGTTTCTGGATATTCGCCATCTTTTGGATTGTCTTTCCCACTGCGTCCAGCAGCGCCGTGCAGCCTCCTACATAGTAATCCCTTTCCGTCATCGGCAGAATTGTTTTTAACGGAAACCTGTCATGAATCACATTACAGCGGTCATCAAACAAAACAGTCGTTACATTTGCCTTGCCTTTCTGCTTTTTCTGTTTCCGGATCATTCCGTTAAACCCTCCGATGGTGTCACTTTCCAGCCCTGCCATAGAGCCGCTTCTATCTAAAATAAAAACCAATTCTGTTAATCCTTTTTTCATTCTGCTTACCTTCCTTTCTTTTGATAAGCTTATGATACCGGATTTCTGAATTGGTTTGGTCGCATGACAGGAGACATTTATTCTCCCAGTGTCGGCTGATGAAATGAAAACAATGCTTCGTTAATCTCAAAAATATCATAATCTTTTTTTTCAATGAAATAACGAATGATCACATCAAATTTTGAACAGTTGGAAAATGCGTATCCTGCTTTCATCAGCAGATCATTGGTTTCCTCCAGAGACAGTTCCAGCGCAACCGCAAATGCGATCACTGTCTTTTTATTTGGCGTATAATCCGGATGATTCCGAATCTTTGAAAAATGTCTCCGGTCAATATTTGCCTTCTTGTATACATAAGAATCCTTCAAGCCTCTCTCATCGATCATCCGCAGCAGTGCCTGAGAAAAGGTTTCTTCTTTTTTTCTCAGCAGCTGTTCCAGAAAATTCATCTGAACTTCCTGATCTGCTCTCTGTTCAATGCGCTGTGCGGCTCTTTGCGGACGCGGCATGGATGCCGTAACCGGTATATTATCCAGTTTCATCCGAAATTCTTCTTTTGCCGTTTCCGGGTAATCTTCATCTCCCGGAATCCTTTCATCATTTTCTTCTACATAGTGATCGTCTATGTAAGCTTCTATGGATTCTGACAATTTCCTGCTGATAGCAAAAGAATCCTGATCATAAAGAACCAGATATATTGTCATTTCATGATCCATAAGAAACTCACTGATGGCTCTTACCGCAGTTCTCATGGCAATCTCTTTTGGAAAACCGTAATTTCCTGCGGAAAGCAGCGGAAACGCAATGGAATCCAAACGGTAGTCTGCTGCCAGACCCAGTGTTTCCATATAGGTATGATAGAGAATCTCTTCTTCTCCTCTTTCCCCATTGATCCATACCGGTCCCACAGCGTGAAAAATATACTGCGCAGTCAGACGAAAGGCAGGAGTTGCCGCTGCCTTTCCCAGTTCACATCTTCCAATCTTACGGCAGGCTTTGTCCAGCTTTTCTTCCCCTGCTGCCAGATAGATGGCCCGGCTGGTTCCGCTTCCCTCCAGCAGTTCCTCGTTGGCCGGATTTACAATCGCATCGGCTCTGACTTTTGTAATATCATTTCTGATCATGAAAAATGGCATGTCTGATTTCCTTTCTTATATTTCTCTTTTGACCGGGTTACACATTAAGGACGATCTTAATGGTATTATCCTCTAATACCTCTTCGGAATGAACTTCCATCCCTTCTGACGAAAGATGCTCTTTTAATCTCTGATACGTAAACTCCTGAACATTAAATCCATACTCTTCTTCCAGCAGGATTAATTCCTGAACCAGCTCTTCTGACTCCGGCTGTCCGCCTAAATCCACTTCATAGACTCCCTGCGGGTTCTTTGCATATATCAGTTCCTTCTCTTCCGCAGACGCCCGGACTGCCCCATCTTCTTCCAGCGTTACTTCCATTCCATGTTCTTTTAATGTCTTGATCAAAAGACTTTCATCTGTGAAATTCGTCTCAATCCTTCTGGCCGTCTCCCTTCCCAGCATTTTTTCCTGCTGTCGGAATTTAAGGAATGTCCGAATACTGCTTATGCTGCACGTGCCGGTCACTGCGACAGACAATGCAACCATCGTTAATGTCATTGACATGATCTACCTCCTAAAAATCAAGCAGCCGTCCTCCCCGGCTTGTATTAATATCTCCTTCTTTATCTTCTTTACGCGCCTGCTCACTGACCTGATACTGTTTCAGATCTTCTTTGGCAGTGGCGGCTACGGCTCTGATATTGGCCCATTCTCTCAGCTCTTTGATCTGCTCCTTCTGCGTTACGGACAGAGGAATCGTCATGGCCACTGCCTGCTCAATATCTTCCGGCAAAACCTTTCGCTTCTCAAAAAAGGCTTCATACAGCGCATTGTAAATTACCTGTTCAATCTCCGCTCCCACAAATCCCTCACTGATCCGTGCCAGATGTTCCAGAAGTTCTTCTGTTATAACAAAGTTTTCCCCTGCTCTGCAGGAACAGATTTTCTTCCGGATATGCAGTTCAAAAATCTTCTTTCTCTCAGAAAAAGTCGGCAGATCCACAAAAAAGATCTCATCAAAGCGGCCTTTTCTTAATAATTCCGGCGGCAGGGTCCTGATATTGTTTGCTGTGGCAATGACAAAAACCGGAGATTCCTTCTCCTGCATCCAGGTTAAAAAGGAGGCGAAAACTCTTGCGGAAGTTCCGCCGTCCCCGGTGGCTTCCCCGCCGGAGGCAAATCCTTTCTCAATCTCATCAATCCATAAAATCGACGGCGCCACCGCTTCTGCCGTGGCGATGGCTTTTCTCATATTTTCCTCTGAACTTCCCACCACGCCGCTGAAAATTCTTCCCATATCCATCTTTAACAAAGGGAGTTCCCAGATTGCGCTCATGGCTTTAGCGGTAAGACTTTTTCCGCAGCCGGGCACACCTGTGATCAGCACTCCTTTTGGCGCCGGCAGATGATAAAACGCTGCTCTTTCACTCCATGAATCTTTCCTTTTTAACAGCCACTTTTTCAGATTTTCCAGTCCTCCAATATCTTCCAGACTTAAATCTGATTTGATAAATTCCAGGATTCCTGTCTTCCGTATGACCTGATTCTTTTCTTCCATCACCGTCTGAAATGCTTTCCGGTTTAACCCTTTCAGCTCCACCATAGCCTTGGAAAAAGCGTTCTCCGCTTCCTGAAGGGTCAGGCCCAAAGCTGCCTTCGCCAGACTTCTTCTCTCACTTTCGTCTAAATCCACCTGGATAACATCCGCATTTGTTTCAATCAGATCATCCATGACAGAGTGTATCTGATCTGCCGTCGGAAGAGGAAATTCCAGGACTGTGATTTCCTTCTGCATATCTTCCGGCAGAACTAAAACCGGAGATAAGAACACGATGGTTTTCATATAAGTTCCTGTTGACCGGCTGTTGGACAGATAATCTCTCAGCCTGCGGATCAGGGCATAATCCGGCGCCCGGTTCCCGGTTCCGAAAAACACATGAAAATCCTTTAATACAAGAATCATATTTTCTTCTGTTTTCTCTGCAAAATCAATGGCCGCGGAGGGATGGACCGTTTCATTCTTTTTTCCTGCTTCTCCCTTTTTCCGGATACCGGTCGTCTGACTCCAGACATATACTTCCCGTCCACTTTGAAAAAATTCTGTATTTTCTGCCACGTCATAAATCATCTGCAGCGCACGGTCTTCTTCCCAGGTAGGGATATACACAAATGGGAACCTTGCCTTTACCGGATTGGCAAACTGTGCGTCAATCCCATGATATTTCATTGCTGCTGTGCCTCCTTTTTTCATAATCTCTCAATCCTGCCAAATCTCCCATTCCGTTGATCCATATTCTGCCGTCTTGATCAATTCGGATTTCAAAAGAATTCTTCCAGGACATGATGTCTTCCTTTTTGTACCGGTCTGTCAGAAAGTGAAATCTCTGATTGGAAGATCCCACAAGCGGCCGGTCAAAACTTTTCTTTTCTTCCTCAAAAGGACCATCAATCAGAAGATCCGTTCTTTTCAATAATTTTCTTTCTGCCGGTCCTTTTTTCCTCAGTTCTTCCAGCCGGTATCCGGTAAATGTCAGAACGCTCAATCCATGCTTTTTCGCTTCTTTTGCCAGCTGTGCCGCTTCCTGCGCCTGATCAAAGGGCTCCCCTCCTAACAGAGTAAGCCCTTCCAGGTCTTTCCTCTTTTCCGCTGCACTCTGAATGGCCCGGCGCAGATCTTCTTTTATGTCTTCTATCTCTATCCACCGGCCTTTTTCCGAATCCCAGGTGTCCTTTGCAAAGCATCCGGGACAATGATGGCTGCATCCCTGCACCCAGACACAATAGCGCAGTCCCGGGCCTTCCGCGGCTGTCTCCCTTAAAATTCTGTGAATCTTCATGATCAGATATCAAGCACACGTCCGGTGTGCTTCCTCCTGTCATCTTTTGGTACAGAAACGGCTTCTGCCATTTTTAAAATCTGAACCGCCATATGAGGTTTAACACCCAGAAGATCGATCAGCTCTTCCACTGATTGGAATTCTCCTTTTTCATCTCTGTATCCAATGGCCTTTTTTGCTAAAATGGCATTAATTCCAGGAAGCTTTGCCAGTTCCTCCTCTCCACATCGGTTGATATCAATCTTTTGTACCGAACGGTCAGGTTTCACATCCACTGCCCGTCCGGAAAGCGGCTTCTGTACTTCTTTGCCGACCAGTGCTTTTGATACTGGCACTGTTTCTTCCGGCACAGATTCTGAATGCTTCTTCTCTGCTTTACGGCGGTTCTTTTCTCGATGACGCTCCATCACCCTGGCTTTCATAACTTCTTCCTCTCCTGGCCGGATTTTTTCATAAGCCTCCCGATACAAAAGATATTCTTTCCGCTTTGAGAAACTGTGAATAATGCTTGCAAGCCAGATCAGGTATACAATCCTTCTCATTTCCGGCAGAACTGTCATCATAAAGCTGTCTGAAAACCATCCCTGCCTGTCATGAGCATAAGGAATCACGATCATACACAAAAGGAAACAGCACAGCATAAGAAGATACACCGCCATCCATTTCATGTATTTATTCACATGGGCTTTTCCTGTGGCATATCCGAAGCCGGCCCAGGCAAACATCGGCAGAGCCAGCCACGGCCATTTTATTTTTCGCAGATGATCAGCCGATAAATCAGTTTCCAGAGGCTCTTTCATGTTTGTTTCTTTCCGGATTCTTTCCCGCAGGGCTTCGTCTCTCTGGCTGATATCTGTTCCATACATTTCAAAGGTCATCCAGTATTCATTTCTGAATTTCAGCACGGAAATTATCCCAGCTCCCCACTGTAATATGAAAATCAGGATCTGGAGCATCATAAAATTAACTCTTATTGTATTGACTACATTAAACAGCCCAAATATAAGGTTTGCCAGGTTAAAAGGTCCCGCAAGAAAAAACAGCAGGAAATACCCTTTCCACCGTTTCGTATCCTGATACATTCTCCAGTAGGTCACACAGCTCAGGCCAAAGAAAGCAAAACCTGTTTTGGGAATGTATTTCACTTTTTCATTCTTTCCCATAATGTTCCACTCCTCTTTTTTTATCGTTTTATTTTCATTTCCGTTTCCTGAATCTGCGTCAATTCTTCTTCTGTCTCATAATATTCTGACGTATAATCAGAATCCACTGTCTGCGCATGCAGCATTTTTTCCAGTAATTCTACATATTTCAGGCAGCCTTTTCCTTTGATGCCGAACGTCTCAGCATCAATCTTTCCATCCGGATGGATACAAATTTCAATCTGTTTCATTCTTTTTTCCTTTCCTCCCATTAAGCTCCTTACCATTATATCATCCCTGTGTAAAATTAAAAAGAAGAGCATAGAAAATATGCCCTTCTAACCTTTTATAGTGAAACTTTGTATCCCAGCGACCGGATCATTTCCATATCGCTCTCTACCGTAATTCCGGCTGTTGTCAGCATGTCCCCTGAGATTGCCGCGTTTGCCCCGCTCTGAAAACACTTCTTCCCTTTATCCTCCATCAGGCCTCTTCCTCCAGCCAGACGGATCAACCCATCCGGAATCAAAAACCGAAAGACCGCAGTGCACCGGAGTATCTCTTCTCCTGACAGCACTGGATTCTTCTCGTAAGGAGTTCCCGGTATGGGATTCAGCACATTCACCGGTATGGATCTGACTCCCAGTTTCCGCGCCGTCAGCACCATATCGATCCGGTCTTCCACAGACTCTCCCAGTCCGAGAATCCCTCCGGAACAGACAGAAAGTCCGACCCGCTTCGCCGCCTGTATCGCAGCAGTCTTTTCCTCATAAGTATGCGTTGTGCACACCTGCAGAAAGTATCTTTCAGACGATTCCAGATTGCAGTGCACCCTGTCAGCTCCCGCTTCTTTTAATCTGCGAAACTGTTCCTCCCTAAGCAGTCCCGGCGAAACACAGATCCGGATATCTGTTTCTTCTTTTATCCTGCGTATGCTGTCACAAAGCCGCTCCACCTCCCGGTCCGACAGACATCTTCCTGACGTGACAATAGAATATCTGAGAACGCCTCTGTCCGCATTGTACTTTGCTTCTTTCAGAAGTTCTTCCGTTCCAAGCAGCGGATATGTATCTTTCAGCCCTGTATGATATCTGGAACTCTGAGCGCAGAATTTGCAGTCTTCTGAACATTTTCCGGACTTCCCATTGATGATCGTACAAATATCAAAGGTATCCCCGCAATACCGCCTGCGGATCTCATCTGCCGCCTCTGTCAGTTCCTCCAATGGCGCTGCCGCCAGCTGCAGAGCTTCTTCTTTCCCGATCCACTCTCCAGACATTACTTTTTCCTTTAACTGCCGCACAATACTCATTATGATTCCCTTCTTTCACTTCCAGTGTCTGATTTCCCATTGATTATAAGCAGTGCAGACACCATTGTCAACTCATTTTAATTAACAGTTAACATTCTGTGCTGAAACAAAGCGGAATTTCTATATTTTGTACTTTTGAAACAACTGCTCCATATAATCTCCGTCTTCTGTTGCTTTCAGCAGAAGATCCTGCCGGTTCTGACGGAGCAAAATACCAGACAGCTTTGCAAAACGTGCGATTCCTTCTTTTCTTCCATCTTCCTGTCCTTTTTTCCTCATATCTTCCAGTTCATCTGCCATCAGTTCCTCTAATGCCTGACACATCTTCTTCACCTCCAAAAACCGTTCCCGGTTTACCCGGACAATCATATCCATAACCGAACGATATTTTTTATCTCGTTTATGCTTCTCATATTCTTTTAATAAAGATTCTGCTTCTTCCCGTCCTGACATCTCTACTGATAAACTATGAAGCCACAGATTTTTCTCACCTGATAGTTGATGCAGCAGGACCAGCTGTATTGGAATCTTAGCTCCCATAACATAATAAATTCCCTTCTCCTTCTTTCTGACGAAATAGCCTCTGCTGCTTTCCAGATGCTGAATCAGTTTCCTTGGATATCTGCTGCACGCGATTGTAATTGTAATCTCATCAATCGAAACAGCGTCCGCCTCTTTCTGATCTGCTTTATACAAACATGCATATGCGTAAACCTTATAGAAATCATCAATCCCCATATAATCTGACGGGCTTTTATACTCGATGATATTATATCGGCGGAAAATCTCTCCTATATTCGAAGAAATCCTCTCATTTGTTTTCTTGATCACAAGAACATCAATCGCTCTGGGCTTAGTTCCCAGCTGATGCTCATTCTCAAACATCAAATACTCCGACTCTTCTTCTAATTCAATCTGCAGCCCTGCATAAAAAGCAGGGTGCCACTGAAAAATATGATTTTCTTCCCGCTGTTCTTTTCTCAATAACATTCCCCTCCTTAACACTTCGGAGTTTCTTCTTCTCAGAAACTCCTGCCTCAATCATGGAATAAAAAGCACGAATTTCCTGAAAAGATCGTATCTGATACGATTATGAAATGATATGAGACCTCAAATAGATTCACCTTTATATTGATGATTTTAGAAATTATAGTATGCTTTTGATTTATTATAACAAATCTTTATTTATTTGTAAATAAAGATAGTAAAAATATGGAAATGCTTATTACGGCAGTTTACATTTTTCTTCATCTTCATCCTGACAATATCCGGAGCCATTATTCATGCAAAAATACTTTAATGCGGATTTCCACCGATTTTCCCTGCTTCTCCTTCGAAACAATCCGGGCAAACAGCATTTTCCCTGCATCCATCAATCTGGAAAAAATCAGATTATCTTTTCTCG
>ERZ1643247.503-NODE-503-length-47221-cov-22.500424_pt1 | contig 47221 bp, 41 predicted proteins | sample MGYA00579264_ERZ1643247 | MGnify/ENA primary metagenome ERZ1643247 (study PRJEB29033, sample SAMEA4952262) | chicken gut metagenome | biome: Broiler Chicken; feature: Gastrointestinal Tract; material: Caecum | place: Ireland | collected 2018 | study: Broiler... | reverse complement strand
AAGACGGGAAAGAAGTGAGGGAGGTTTTTTTGAAATCAGAACATAACGTTGAGACGTTGGTGCTGTTATACAGAAAATAGTTTGAAAATGCCTCAGAATTTTAAAATTCTGAGGATAATTTTCATTATGTTTGTCGCAAATATCAGCGTTGAAGAGGAGTATATAAGAAAGCCACTCGATTTGCGAGTGGCTTTCTTAGTATAACTACAAAAATAAGCGACTTCCAATAAAGTTTTAGAGCCGCTATTGAAATAAATAACCGCGTTTTTTGACAAGTACAGCAAATTTGGCAATATATTATACGCTATGCGGCAAGTGATACGCGCCGCATGCACATCGCCTTGTTGCGACGCACGCTCGAATTTCAACTCACGAAAAAATGCGCCGACAACTCGGCGCATTTTTTGTGAACAAGATTAACTTACTTCGTCATGCCTTCCTGCACGGCTACCGCGACGGCGACGCTTGCGCCGACCATCGGGTTGTTGCCCATGCCGATGAGCCCCATCATCTCGACGTGCGCGGGAACGGAGGAAGAACCTGCAAACTGCGCGTCGGAGTGCATGCGTCCCATCGTGTCGGTCATGCCGTAGCTCGCGGGGCCCGCCGCCATGTTGTCGGGGTGCAGCGTTCTGCCCGTGCCGCCGCCGGACGCGACCGAGAAATATTTTTTGCCGTTTTCGACCGCCCATTTTTTATAGGTGCCCGCAACGGGGTGCTGGAATCTGGTAGGGTTGGTGGAGTTGCCCGTGATGGAAACGTCTACCTTTTCCATGATCATGATCGCGACGCCCTCGTTCACGTCGTCCGTGCCGTAGCAGCGCACTTTGGCGCGCTCGCCGTTCGAGTAGGGGGTCTCTTTCACGATGGTAACTTTCCCGGTATAATAGTCGTACTTTGTCTGCACATAGGTAAAGCCGTTGATACGGGAAATGATGTAAGCCGCGTCTTTGCCCAAGCCGTTCAGAATAACGCGCAGGGGATTTTTACGTACTTTGTTCGCATTCTTCGCAATGCCGATGGCGCCTTCCGCCGCCGCGAACGATTCGTGCCCGGCGAGGAAGCAGAAGCATTCCGTTTCTTCTCTCAAAAGCATCGCCGCGAGGTTGCCGTGACCGATACCGACTTTGCGCTGATCGGCAACGGAACCGGGAATGCAGAAAGCCTGCAAGCCTTCGCCGATGGCTTCCGCCGCGTCTGCCGCTTTCGTGCAGCCTTTTTTGATGGCGATGGCGGCGCCCAGGGTGTATGCCCAGCCCGCGTTTTCAAACGCGATCGGCTGTACGCTCTTTACGATGTCATATGCGTCGAATCCCTTTTCGTTGCAGATACGCTTTGCGTCTTCGAAATCCTTGATGCCGTATTTATCCATGACGGGCCGGATCTGTTTGATCCTTCTTTCATACCCTTCGAACGTGATACTCATTGTACGCATACCTCCTTACTGTTTGCGGGGGTCGATGTATTTGACCGCCCCGTCGGCCTCGGTGAATCTGCCGTAGTGCCCCGTAGCTTTTTGGAGCGCTTCATTCGCGTCCATGCCGCCCTTGATAAAGTCCATCATCTTGCCGAAGTTGACGAATTCGTAACCGATGACCTCGTTGTTCTTGTCCAAAGCCATTCTCTTTACGTAGCCGTCCGTCATTTCGAGGTATCTTACGCCCTTTTCGGCGGTGGAGTACATCGTACCGATCTGGGAACGGTTGCCCTTGCCGAGATCTTCGAGCCCTGCGCCGATCACGAGACCGTCGTCGGAGAAAGCGGACTGGCTCCTGCCGTACACGATTTGCAGGAACAGCTCGCGCATGGCGGTGTTGATCGCGTCGCAAACGAGGTCTGTGTTGAGCGCTTCGAGGAGGGTCTTTTTAGGCAGGATCTCCGCCGCCATCGCCGCCGAATGGGTCATGCCCGAGCAGCCGATGGTTTCCACGAGCGCTTCCTGAATGATGCCCTGTTTGATGTTGAGGGTCAGTTTGCAGGTACCCTGTTGGGGCGCGCACCAGCCGACGCCGTGCGTAAGCCCGGAGATGTCTTTGATTTCCTTTGCCTGGATCCATTTGCCCTCTTCGGGAATGGGGGCGGGGCCGTGGTTGGGGCCCTTGGCAACGCAAATCATTTCTTCAACTTCGCGAGAATATTGCATTTTTCTTCCTCCAATTAAATATTGACCATACTGATTTTTTGGTTTTGCCATGTCAAATTATACCACACGCAAAAAAATATTTCAATGCTTTCAAAGAAAAATTCCTGCCCGAATTCCGTTTTTTTTAAATTTATGAAAAGTTTTGCCGTTTTCGCCCGCCGTTAATTTTACAAACAAATCCAAATGTGTTAAAATCATTGTCAATAAAGAGAAAAAAGCCGCTTCCGCGCGGGTGCGCGGAGAATGTGGAGGAGAACATGGCGAAAAACGTAATGGATACCCTCAGGGAGAGGGGATTTATCAAACAGACGGTCTATGAGGACGAATTGTACAAGCTGCTCGGCAGCGAGAGCGTTCCTTTTTATATAGGGTTTGACCCGACTGCGGATTCGCTGCACGTCGGGCACTTTTTGCAGCTGATCGCGATGAAGCACATGCAGGACGCGGGCCACAAGCCCATCGTGCTCATCGGCGGCGGCACGGGCATGATCGGCGACCCTTCGGGCAGGACGGACATGCGCCTGATGATGACGCGTGAAACGGTGGATTATCACTGCGAGTGCTTCCGCAAGCAGATGGCGCGGTTCATCGACTTCGAGGGCGAAAACGGCGCGATCATGGTCAACAATGCCGATTGGCTCTTAAACCTCAATTATATCGATTTTCTGCGCGAGATCGGCGTGCATTTCTCCGTCAACAAGATGCTTTCGGCGGAGTGCTTCAAGTCTCGCTACGAGAGGGGGCTTTCCTTCTTCGAATTCAACTATATGCTCATGCAGGCGTACGACTTCCTCGTGCTTTACAAAAAATACGGCTGCAAGCTCGAACTGGGCGGAGACGACCAGTGGAGCAATATCCTTGCGGGAGCGGATCTGATCCGCCGCAAGGAGCAGCAGCCCGCGTTCGCGATGACGTTCACGCTTCTCACTACCTCGGACGGCCGCAAAATGGGTAAAACGGCAAAGGGCGCCGTTTGGCTGGACGAGAACAAAACGAGCCCTTACGAATTTTATCAGTATTGGAGAAACGTGGACGACGCGGACGTGGAAAAGTGCTTAAAACTTCTCACCTTCCTGCCCCTCGAAGAGATCGCCGGGCTTTGCGCTCATAAAGACGAGCGCATCAACGCGGCGAAGGAAAGGCTGGCGTTCGAACTTACCAAAATGGTGCACGGAGAGGAGAAGGCAAAGGACGCGGAATCCAAGGCGAAGGCTGCTTTCGGAGGAGACGCGGAAAATATGCCTACCGTTTCCGTCCCTGCGGATACCGCAACCGTCTGCGACGTTTTGGTGCTTGCGGGCGCCGCGAAGTCTAAGAGCGAGGCGAGAAGGCTCATCGAGGGCGGCGGCGTAAAGGTAGACGAGGAAAAAATTTCCGACGTAAACGCCGCGATCCCCGAAACGGCAAAGGCGAAAGGCGAGCTTGTTTTGCATAAAGGGAAGAAGGTGCATATCAGAGTTAAACTCGCGTAAATCTTGGCGGGACGATGAAAAGCGCAGAGCGGCATTCTCTCGAAATTATGAAGAACTATCTGTCCGTCTTTTCGGCGGCGACATACGAAAAGGTCATCGAGCGGTCGCGGTTCATCGCAAACTGCGCGCACGTGCAGGACGAGGAGGAAGCAAGGGCGTTCGTTGCAAAAATTCGCGCAGAGCATTCCCTCGCAACGCACAATTGTTATGCTTTCGTTGCGGACAAAACGGGCAATCTGATGCGCTTTTCCGACGACGGCGAGCCGCAGGGCACGGCGGGCATGCCGATCTTAGACGTTCTGAAAAACAAAAAACTGTTTGAAACGGCTGTCGTCGTTACCCGCTATTTCGGCGGCGTGAAATTGGGCGCGGGCGGGCTCGTGCGCGCCTATTCGGGCACCGCAGCGGAGGCGTTGGCGGGCGCGGACGTGCGGGAGTTTAAAATCTGCCGCGAGCTTTTCGTATCCGTCGGCTATGAGCATTTCGACGCGCTCAAAAGATTTCTTGCGGGCTGCGGGGCGGACGTTAAAGACGTAGCCTTTGCCGGCAAAGTGACCGTTACCGCCGCGGTAGAGGAGGAAAGCGCGCCCGCGTTTGCCGCCGCGCTTACCGACCATATGGCGGGCAGGGCTGAAATAAAGGAGGGGGAAAGCTATTGGTTCCCCTTTGCCGTAAAGTGATGTTCCATCGATAAATTCGATGATTTTTATTCGTATTATCCGTTTTGCAAATTATTTACAAATGCGGAAGCATGTGCTATAATACAACAAGAAAAAAAGGCGCACGCGCGCCCGATATAAAGGAAGTGTGGTTATGAAATTCATCAAAGCGGAAAAATTAAAGGAAAAACCCGCCGATCAGAGCAAGCTCGGCTTCGGCAAGATCTTCACCGACTACATGCTGACGATGAAGTACAGAGACGGCAAGTGGGAGGAACCGGTCATCGAACCGTACGGGCCCGTTCCGTTCGATCTTGCGACGACCGTTTTCCATTACGCGCAGGGCATCTTCGAGGGGCTCAAAGCGTTCCGCAACGATAAGGGAGAGGTGCGCGTTTTCCGCCCCGAAGAAAACTTCAAGCGCATGAACCGTTCGGCGGAGAGAATGTGTATTCCTCTCATCGACGAAAAGGTCGTGCTCGACGGTCTTTTCGAACTTTTGAAAATAGAGAAAGACTGGATCCCGACCGCGCCCGGCACGGCGCTGTATATCCGCCCGTCCATCATCGCGACCAACGCGATGCTCGGCGTGCATGCGGCAACGGAATACCTGTTCTTTATCATCCTTTCGCCCGTCGGCAGCTACTATGCGCACGGCCTTGCTCCGACAAGGCTGCTCGTCGAGGACTATTACACCCGCGCCACCGTGGGCGGCACGGGCGAATCCAAGTGCATCGCAAACTATGCCGTTTCCCTCAAAGCGGGCGAAGAAGCGGAAAAGAAGGGCTTTGATCAGGTCTTGTGGCTGGACGCGAAGGATAAGAAGTACGTCGAGGAAGTCGGGTCGATGAACATGTTTTTCGTCATCGGCGGAGAAGTGGTTACGCCGGCACTCGTCGGCTCGATCCTTCCCGGCATCACCCGCAAGAGCAGCATAGAACTGCTCCGCGCGCACGGATATAAGGTGAGCGAGCGCCGCGTTTCCATCGACGAAGTGATCGAGGCGCAGAAGAACGGCACGTTGAACGAGGCGTTCGGCACGGGCACCGCTGCGGTCATTTCCCCCGTCGGCATGATGGAATATAAGGGCGAAGACTATGTGGTCAACGGCGGCAAGATGGGCGAGATCACCAAATGGCTGTACGATACGATCACGGGCATTCAGACGGGCAGATTAGAAGATAAATACGGGTGGGTCGTAAAACTTTGAAGCTTCTCGACAGATTGTTCCCCAAAAAGATCAGGGATAAAGACGTACAAAAGTTTTGGAAAGAGTTTGAAGAGCGGTCGGATCTGTACCTGACCATTCTCAAAGAAGACGAGGAAGACAGCGAAGACAGGGTATGGCTGGAAACGCTCGTAAAAAAGGGTTTGGGCCGCATCTGTATCGATGCGGATTCCGCTTTTGATTTCGGCTTTGAAACGGGAAGAGATCCGATCCGTTTCGTGTTCCGCCACTGCGGAGACGATTTTCTCAAAAAGGCAGGAGAGAAACTTACGGAATACTATCCGAAAGCGCTCTCCGGAAAGATCGATTTTATCGTCGCGGAATAAACGGCGAGGTTTAAACGTGCTTTTTGTCCCGCACCTTGTTCAGGTGCGGGACGTTTGCAATAAAAGGGGGAGATCATGGCAGAGATCACGGATATTTCCCCGCAGGTAAAAGATAAAGAACGCTGCAATATTTACGTGGACGGAAGATTTTACTGCGGGCTCAAACTGGAAACGGCGATCAGGCACCGGCTGAAAGTGGGCGATCAGATCGAGCTTTCCGCGCTGGACGAGATCCAGCTGGAAAACGAAAAGTCGCAGGCGCTCGACAAGGCGATGACGCACCTGACGCATTCCATGAAGACGGAGCGGGACATACGCGACTTTCTCAAAAAAAAGGGATACGTGGAGGCCGTGGCGGACTATGCCGTCTGCAAATTAAAGGAATACGGCTTTTTGGACGACGACGAGTATTGCCGGCAATACGTTGCCTCCGCGGGCAAAAACAAGGGCGCAAGGCTGATCGCGTACGAGCTGAAAAGGCGGGGCGCGGACGAAAACAGCATCGAGCGCGCGCTCGAAGGGCTTTCGGGCGAGGAAGAAGCCGCCGGCGCCGTGTTGAAAAAGTATATGCGCGGAAAGGAATGCACGCGGGAAAACCTGTCAAAAGCGTTCCGTCATCTGATGAGTAAAGGGTTTGACTGCGATACAGCAAAGGCGGCGCTCGAAGCGCTCGGCGCGGAGGAGGAAGAATAGCGCCCGTATTCGGTAAAAGAGGAAGGGAACATGATAAAAATTCTCACATGCGCGCAGATGCGCGCGGCGGACAAATATACCATAGAAACGCTCGGCGTGCCTTCGCAAACGCTCATGGAGCGCGCGGGGAAAGCCGTTGCGGACGAGGCGGAAAAGGCGCTCGCCGCATGCGGCGGAAGACGGGTGCTTGCGGTCTGCGGCGGGGGCAATAACGGCGGAGACGGGTATTGCGCGGCCAGGATCCTCTCGGAGCGCGGATATGAAGCGGAGGCGTTCGCGGTCAGCGAAAAGCTGTCGGAGGACTGCGCTGCGCAATGCATGAAGTTTCATGGAAAGGTGCATACCGCCTTTCCGAAAGAAAAGTTCGACGTCGTGATAGACGCCGTGTTCGGCACCGGATTCCGCGGCACGCCCGAGGGCAAATTCGCCGACGCGATCTCCGCCGTCAATGCGAGCGGGGCGTACGTCGTTTCGGCGGATATCCCGAGCGGGCTGAACGGGGATACGGGCACGGCGCAGCTTTCTGTGCGCGCGGATAAAACGGTAACGATCGGCGAACGCAAATTCGGGCTGTATCTGGAAGAGGGCGCCGACGCGTGCGGGGAGATCGTCTGTGCGGACATCGGCATCAGCCTGCCCGAATCCAATTATGCCGCGCGCTTTGCGCCGGGCGACCTTGCCGACGTGTTCCCTCCCAAAAAGAGGAACAGCAACAAGGGCAGTTTCGGCAGGGCGGGGATCCTTGCGGGGAGCAAGGCGTATTCGGGCGCGGCGCTCCTTTCGGCGGAGGCTGCGCTCCGTGCCGGCGCGGGCTATACGCGGCTGTTTTGCCCCGCGGGGGTGTTTCCGTATTATATCGGAAAATTCCCCGAACTCATCTTGACGGAAATGCCGGACGAGGCGGGTTTTCTGCGCTTTGACGAAGAGGCTGTGCGCGGCGTGTGCGCCTCCTGCGACGCCCTTGCCGCAGGAATGGGCGCGGGCGTTTCGCGCGGGCTGTACGATTGCATCGCTTTTCTCCTTTCGGAATACCGCGGAACGCTCATTCTGGACGCAGACGCGCTCAACGTTTTGGCGGAATACGGCGCGGATATCCTGCGGGAAAAAACGTGCCGCGTCGTTCTGACGCCGCATTTGAAGGAATTTGCCCGCCTTGCGGGCATTTCGGTGGAGGAGGTGCGCGCGGGCGGTGTGCGCCTTGCGGAGCGTTTTGCCGCGGAATACGGCGTTACGCTGCTGCTCAAAAGCAATGCGTGCGTCGTGACTAACGGCAAAAATACCGCGCTCGTGGCGGAGGGCACGCCCGCCCTTGCGCGCGGCGGCAGCGGAGACGTGCTTTCGGGCATCGTGTGCGCTCTGGCGGCGCGCGGCGTTACGGCAATGCGCGCATGCGTATGCGGGGCGCATCTGCTCGGCAGGGCGGGAGCGCTTGCGGAAGCGGAGAGCAACGAATACAGCGTGCTCGCCACCGACGTGATTTCCAAAATACCTGCGGCTGTTTCGGAACTTGTACAGGCGGGAAAGGTACGTTAGCCGACGTTTTAATGAAAACCCTCGCACCGTAAACGGAACGGTACGAGGGTTATGTTAAAGTGCTTTGTATACCTTTCTGAATGGAGGCAAGCCGAATATTTTTACTGCGTTCAATTATGCCGGTAATCGGTTCTGCCGAGAAGGTAGTCGGGAGAAACGTTGAAATATCGGGCAAGTTGAAATACATATTCGATCGCGGGCAAATTTTTTCGTTTCAGCCATACATGAATGGAATTTCGTGAAAAAGTAATATTCGGATTGTTTGTTATGTCGGCTATTTTTATATTTTTTTCACGGATAAGCTCTGCAAGGCGAATATGAAAAGTTGTAGGGCATGCCGATTTTTCAAAATCTTTATCGTCCGTTTTAGCCAAAATATATTCCAACAATTTGTTGGTATAATCTGCAATTTTTACAAGAGAAGCTGTGGACGGAACGATACCGTATGTCGTAATATTGGAAATAACGGTTTTGCTGACTCCGACTCGTGCGGCAAATTCCGCATTGCTGCATTTTTTGCCTTCGTCGAAACCGTCGATTTCCTCGTCGGCGATGATTTCAATGATTCTTCGTTGAAGCTCAGCAGAAATTTTAACGCTGTCTTCCGGTGCTTTTGACATAACGATGCAACAAACTCCCTTATTTAATCAAACGGGCCGTGAATGTCGGAGTGCTCACGAAACCACAATTGTTAACAAATCAAGGATAGCTTATTTTTTTATTCGATTTGTTAACTAAGAAAGTTTGGTTATTATTTAATTTTTACAAACGGCATAAGGTATAATCTCCTTACATACGGGACAAAATTTAAGAGGAGGGGCTCCCTGCCGCCGAACATGCGGGCGCCGTTTTTACATATTATGAACGGAGGGGGCTTTTCCGAAAGAAAAATCAGAGAGGTTTCAACATGGAAATTCACAGAGGGGAACTTTACTATGCCGACCTCAGCCCCGTGGTGGGCAGCGAGCAGGGCGGCGTGCGCCCCGTGCTGGTGGTGCAGAACGACATCGGCAACAAGTATTCCCCGACGGTGATCGCCGCCGCCGTCACGAGCAAGATCAACAAGGCGAAGCTCCCCACGCACATCGAGCTCCCTTCGGCGAGTTACGGGCTCGCCAAAGACTCGGTCATTCTGCTCGAACAGATACGCACGCTCGACAAGCGCCGCCTGAAAGAGCGCATAGGCGAGCTTCCCGAAAAAACGATGCGGCGGGTAGACGGGGCGCTCCTCATCAGCCTCGGCTGCAAAGCAAACTGAATGAAGGAAAACGGGGCGGAAGCGGATCGCTTCCGCCTTTGTCCGTTTAAATAAGGAAAACGCTTAAAAAGGAAAAAAGCGAGCAAACTGTGTCGGAAAGAAAAAATTACGGGGAATACGGCAAAAAGTCTTTAATTTTTCCCGCCGATATGGTATAATAAAAAAAATATCAAAAGCAACGCCGCCGCTGTTCCTGCGCGCGGCACAAAACGGAGAATTCGGCATGAACCTTTCATTGCTTGCGACCGACAATCCCGGCATCACCATTTTCGGCTTTACCATTTATTGGTACGCGATCATCATCGTATGCGGCGTCATTCTGGCGACCGTCGTCGTCGCGATCCTTTTCAAACGCCGCAATGTCCCTACGGAATGGACGCTCGACCTTCTCATCTGTATCCTGCCTATCGGCATCATCGGCGCGCGCACCTATTACTGCGCTTTTTACGGAAATATGAGCGAATGGCTGCATTTCCGTGACGGCGGTCTCGCCATTTACGGCGGCATCATCGGCGGGGCGATCGGCGTCGTCGTTTTCTGCCTCATTCACAAAATCAGTTTTTGGCGCGTGGCAGACTGCCTCGTTCCCGGCGTTATCTTGGCGCAGGGCATCGGCAGATGGGGGAACTTCGTCAATCAGGAAGCGTACGGCAATCTTGTAACGGATCCGAAGCTGCAATGGTTTCCGTATGCCGTTTACATCGACGATCAGGGCGCGTGGTATCAGGCCACTTTCTTTTATGAGAGCATGTCTTGCCTGCTCATTTTCGCTATTTTGTTCACGTTTGCCTGGCTTTACAGGAAAAAACCGAGCGGGCTCGTGTTCTGCGGCTATATCATGCTGTACGGCATAGAACGCTTTTTCGTGGAAGGGCTGCGTTCCGACAGCCTTTATGTGGGGAATATCCGCGTTTCGCAGGCGCTTTCTTTGGTGCTCGTGATCGTGGGCATTTCTTTGGTTCTCTTGCAGATGTATCTCAACCGCAAAAAATACGGAAGCTGCTTCGGAGCAAAGATCGGCGAGCCGCTCGCGATCATGCCCAAATTCTATACAAAGGAACAGCGCAAAAAGATGGAGGAGGCGCGCCTCGCAAAAGAGCGCGCCGCCAAAGCCGCCGCGGAAAAGGACGGCGCTGCGGCAAACGGGCCTTCTTCGGATAAAAAAGAGGAATAAAACATGCACATGCACGAGCTTACGCTGCTGACAGATCTGTACCAGCTCACGATGATGAACGGGTATTTGAAAAACGGCAAAGAAAAAGACGTCGCCGTGTTCGACCTCTTTTTCCGCCGCAACAATATCATCACCTACTCCGTTGCCGCGGGGCTGGAACAGGCGGTCGAGTATATCAAAAATATCCGCTTTACGGAGAGCGATATAGAATATCTCCGTTCCCTCGGTCTGTTCGACGAGGCGTTCCTCTCGTACCTGCGCGGATTCCGCTTTACGGGCGATCTGTACGCTGTGCCGGAAGGCACGATCGTCTTTCCGGAGGAGCCCATCATCACCGTGCGCGCACCCCTTTGCGAGGCTCAGCTGCTTGAAACGGCGCTTTTGAACATCGTAAACCATCAGACGCTCATCGCAACCAAGTCTGCCAAGGTCGCTTACGCGGCGAAGGGCGATACGGTCATGGAATTCGGCCTGCGCCGCGCGCAGGGACCCGACGCGGGCGTGTACGGGGCGCGCGCTTCCGTTATCGGCGGGTGCCGCTCCACTTCAGACGTTCTTGCGGGCAAGCTCTTCGATATACCCGTGGCGGGCACGCACGCGCACAGCTGGGTGATGAATTTTCCCTCCGAATACGAGGCTTTTCTCGCATACGCGGAACTTTTCCCCGACGCCTGCCTTTTGCTCGTAGACACGTACGATACCCTCAAAAGCGGCGTGCCCAACGCAATCAAAGTGTTCGATATACTCCGCGCAAGGGGGCACGAACCCAAGGGGATACGCCTTGACAGCGGAGATCTCGCCTATCTTTCCAAGCGGGCGAGGAAGATGCTCGACGACGCCGGCTATCCGAACGCGATCATCTGCGCGTCGGGCGATCTCGACGAATATCTCATCACCTCTCTTAAAAATCAGGGGGCAAGGATCGACCTTTGGGGGGTGGGAACAAAGCTCATCACCAGTGCAGATATGCCCGCGCTCGGCGGCGTGTACAAGCTTTCCGCGCTCTATCCGAAGGAGGGAGGAGAGATCCCGAAGATAAAACTTTCCGACAATTCCGACAAGATCACGAACCCCGCTTTCAAAGACGTATACCGCATATACGATAAAAAGACGGGCAAGGCGGAGGCCGACCTCATCGTCGTAAGGGGTGAGAAGATAGACGAGAGCGAGCCGCTCACCGTATTCCACCCCAAGGAAACGTGGAAAAAGACGACGTTTACCGACTACACGGTGCGCCCGCTCACGGTAAAAGTGATGGAGGGAGGAAAACTCATCTATAAGATGCCCTCTTTGAAGGAGATCTCCGCCTATGCGGAAGGGGAGAAGGAGACCTTCTGGGACGAGTATAAGAGGCTCGACAATCCGCACGTCTATAAAGTTGACCTCTCGCAGAAGCTCTATGATATAAAAAATACGCTTATTTCGGAGATCAGGAGCAAAAATGGCTAAAAAACTTTCTCAAAAGGAAACGGAAAAGCTCATCGGCGGCATTCGGGAAGCGTACGAAGCGAAAATACGCCAGCTCAATTACCGCATAGACAGCCTGAACGTGGAAAACAGGAATCTGCGCGCGTCGCTTGCCGAGCTCAAAAACAAGGAGAGCAAGGTCGGCAGGGCGATCGTGAGCGCGGAGGAAAAGGGGGAAGAGATCGTCCGCCTTTACCGTATGACGGCGGAAACAGAGCTGAAAACGCTCAGGCTCTTTTCCGAAAAGTGGAAAAAACTCGCCGAACAGATGATCGGGGTGTTCCCCGACAAGGAGGCGGAAAGGTACATAGACTTTGCTGAAGATCTTGCCGCGCTTCTCGGAAAGGAGGAGGGGTATTTCCTCGCTCCCGAGGAGGAGAAAGAGGAGAACTTCGACCCGAAGGCGATCATCGGCAGATATATGGAAGACGAGGAGGAGACGGGTTTCAATCTCGACGACGTTCTGAATCCGAAGGGAGAGCTCGATCTTGCAAAGCTCTGCCGCGGGCTCGGGCTTATGGACGATCCCGAGGAGAGCGGCGCGCAGGAGCCTTCGGAACCGCAGCCGACGGAATCGCAGGCGGAGCCGCAGCCTTCCCCCCGCACCAAAACGGTCATTATAAACAGATCGAGACCCCAAAACAAATCGTAAAAGGAAGGAACAATGTCTTACGCTATTTTATTTTTCGCGCTCGTGCTTGCCGACCAGGTCACCAAATTGCTCGCTTACGCATTCGACGTTTCGGGCATCGCGATCATTCCGGGCTATTTGGAGATCGATAAGCTGCGCAACCCCGCAACGAACGATCTCAATACAGGTATGTCTTTCGGCATCGCGGGTGATGAGCCGTGGGCGATACCCGTATTTATTGCGATCACCTGCGTCGCGCTCGTCGTCTTTCTGATCGCGGTCATGAAGCTTCCCAAAAAGAAGCGCTTTTTGCGCCTTTCCATCGTGTTTATCATGGCGGGGGCGGCGGGCAATCTCATTGACCGCGCCGTATTGGAAGGAGTGCGAGATTTCATCTATATGAACCTCGGATTTACTTCCTTTTGGAACAATGTTGCGGATCTCGTCATCACGGCGGGGGCGGTCATGTTCATTCTCGCCCTTTTGTTCATAGACGACGACGCGCTTTTCCGCTTCGGCAAAAGAAAAAAGGAAGAAAAGACGGTGGAGGAGGCAGCGGCGAGCCTGCCCGAGGGTGAAGCCGCCGTCGGTTCCGACGTGGGCGAAAGCGCGGAGCCGCCGCACCAAGAGGAATGACGGAAAAATTTTTTACGGCGGAGGAAAACTGCGAACGGCTCGATCTTTTCGTGAGCGAACGGCTCGGGATCACCCGCTCCGCGGCAAAAAAACTGATCGAAGAGGGAAACGTATATTTGGACGGAAGCCCCGCCAAAGCGTCGCACGCGGTCAGGGCGGGCGACAGAGTGGAGGCAAAGCTCCCCGCGCCGAAAACGCTCGACCTTACGCCCGAGGATATCCCGATCGACGTTGTTTACGAAGACGAAGACATCGCCGTTATCAACAAACCGCAGGGCCTCACCGTGCACGCGGGGAACGGGCACCTTTCGGGTACGCTCGTAAACGCGCTCTTATACCGCCTGCGATCGCTTAGCTCCATCAACGGAGTCGTGCGCCCCGGCATCGTGCACAGGATCGACAAGGATACGTCGGGGCTGTTGGTCGTCGCCAAAAACGACGCCGCGCATCTTTCCCTGTCCGATCAGATCGCAAAAAAGACCTGCCGCAGGGAATATCTCGCGCTGTGCGAAGGGGTATTGAAAGAGAACGGCGGCATCGTCGATACATTCATCGGAAGGCACCCGACCGACCGCGTAAAAATGGCGGTATTGCCCGAAGGGAAGGGGCGGCGCGCCGTTACTCATTATAAGGTCGTAAAGCGGTATAACAAGGGGTATACCCTCGTGCATTTTACTTTGGAAACGGGCAGGACGCATCAGATCCGCGTGCATTGCAGGCATTTGGGGCACCCGATCGTGGGAGACCCCGTATACGGCATTAAAAAGCAGAAATTCGAATTGAACGGGCAGCTCTTGCACGCCTTTCGGCTCACGCTCTCTCACCCGAGAACGGGGAAGCGCATGACCTTTGAAGCGCCTGTTCCCGCATACTTTCAGAGAGTGCTCGATCTTCTCGAAAAGGGCGGTGCGGGATCGTAAAGGCTGCATGTATTGCGGCGGATGCGCCGTACAATTTATCAACGTTTTTACAGAGGTGCATTTTGACGATCAAAGGAAAATTGATGGAGGTAGACGGGATCAAAAATACTTTCCGCCGTCTTGCACATCAGGTCATCGAAAAGAACGACGGAGTGGAAGGACTCGCGCTCATCGGCATCAAGACGCGCGGTGTTACCGTTGCAAAGCGTATTCGCGCCGAGCTCGAAGAGATCGAGGGCGTGCGCGTGCCCATGGGAGAATTTGACATTGCGCTGTACCGCGACGATCTCGGAGAAAATTCCGACATCGCGTTTTTGGGCAGCGAGATCGATTTCGGCGTAGACGGGAAAACGGTGCTCATCTGCGACGACGTGCTCTTTACGGGCAGAACGGTGCGAGCTGCGATTTCCGAAGTGATGCAGCTCGGCCGCCCGAAGTGTATACAGTTTTTGGCGCTTGTAGACAGAGGGCACCGCGAGCTTCCGTTCCGCGCGGATTTTACGGGCAAAAACGTGCCTACCTCCCGCCGCGAGGGGATCATGGTCCATTTTGTCGAAAACGATGGGGAAGACGCGGTCTATATCTGTGAAAAATAATTTTTTTGCGTTTACGCGCTTGCCATATTTTCGGCTGCGTGGTAAAATATAACCGATTTCAAAAAGGAGAAATATAACTATGGCTAAGAAACAGAGAACGGAAGGTCAGGCAAAGCGCGACCTTGTAAAATTTTGCGCTTTTGTTGCGCTTATCGTAGCGGCGTTTACCTTCACCTTCGGCGGGTTGTTTTCCGGATCGCTCGCGGGCAGGATCCTCGATCTCGTTGCGAAGCTTTCGCTTCTCGTTGCGATCGCGTTCCCCGCATATAATTACAGCAGGGGCTGCAAAATGGTTTGGCGCGTTATTTTCTGGATCGCGCTCGTAATCTATGTGCTCGGCTGTGTGCTCGGCATGCTGAATATCAACATCGGCTGATCGGAAGTGCGGCAAAGAAAGATCTTTGCGATTTTATAAAGAGAGGGTGCGGCAGTTGCCGCACCCTCTCTTTATATCGCGGAAGAAAGAGACGATTTTTTGTTTTTGTAAAAGAAAAAGTAAAACAATATGCACGACGCCGCAGCGGATATGAGTTCGGTGATCCAGAACGCATGCCATACGCCCGCCGCGCCGAGAAGCCGCGCCGTCAGCGCGGCTATGGGGATGATTGCCACATATCGCAGAATGGATACGATCAGGGAGGGCATGCCCTTGCCCAATCCTTCAAACGTACCGCTGACGACGACGGACAGTGCGGAAACGATAAACCCGCAGCTTATGATGCGTAAAGCCGTTGCGCCCGCGTTCACGGTCTGCGGGTTGTCCGTAAAAATGCGCATCAGCGGCGCGGGGATCGCCAAACAGAGTACGGTGCCGACGAGCATAACGCCAGCGCTCAAAATCAGCGTTATTTTGAAAATACCCAGCACGCGGTCTTTTCTGCCCGCGCCGAGGTTGTATCCGACGAGAGGGCGTATCCCCTGTACGATGCCGCTTATCGTAAAATAGATGAAAGTCTGCAATTTATAATAAATGCCGAGTATGAATACGTAAGATTCGGAAAAAGCCGTGAGTATGGCGTTCAGCGCGGTGATCATAAAAGAGGGCAATGCAAGGTTCAGCGCCGCGGGCAAGCCGACGGCATACAGCTTGCGGCAAATCTTTTCCGCTCCTTTATTCCCGAGCCGCAGGCGCACGGGCAGCTTTGCTTTCAGAAAAACGACGACGTAACTTAAAAGGGAGATCGTTTGCCCGAGCCCCGTAGCGAGCGCCGCTCCCCAAACGCCCATGGCGGGGATAACGCCCGGACCGGAAATGAATATGGGGTCGAGGATAATGTTTGCCACGGCCCCGATCGCCATGCAGAACATCGTCGTTTTCATCTTTCCCGCGGCCTGTAAAATCTTTTCGAACGCCATGCCGAGCGTGAGCACGGGCGAAAAGGCGATCACTACGTAAAAATAATCGGTCGCATAAGACATTATGGCTTCGCTTTTCGTGAACAGCCGCAAAAACGGGATTATGCATGCGCTGCAAATCGCTGCAAGCAGTATGCCGTGCGCTATGCTGAGGATCAGTCCCAACGCGGCGGAACGGTTTGCTGCGGTTTCATTTTTGGCGCCGAGATAATAGGACACGGCGGCGTTGATGCCTACGCCGAACCCTATGCCGATCGCGTTCGCAAGGTTTTGCAGCGGAAAAACGAGCGATATTGCCGTCATCGCGTCTTCGCTCACCTGCGACACGAAAAAGCTGTCTACGATGTTATAGAGCGAATTGACGAGCATCGAAATGACCATCGGCAGCGCCATCTTCAAAACCAAAGGCAATATCGGCTTTTCTTTCATGTATGTCTGATCCATCGGGGCTCCTTGGGGGCGGCGTTCTCTTTGCCGCACTTCCGTTATGCGCATAAAAAACGCCGCACAGCAAATAGGCTGTGTGGCGAAAAGGTGACGCGTCCGGAAAAATCCACAACTGTTTTCCCGTTCATTCTATTATATTTTTGCGTAACTGTCAAGCATTTGCGCCCGTGGGGGCGCAAGAGGCGCAAAACAGGGAGGCATGCGCCCGCCGTACGGGAATTTGGCGGCGAGGCAGGGCTATTTTTCTTTACAAAAAGGCGCAAAAAGGATATAATAGAGCAAAAGATTTTCAGGGAGGAAGATCATGTCCGCGAACCCTCTGATCGCGATCGTGGGGCGGCCGAACGTCGGCAAGAGCACCCTTTTCAATAAAATAGCGGGCAGGAAAATTTCCATTACGGAAAACCGCCCGGGCGTCACGCGGGACAGGCTGTATGCCGACGCCGAATGGCGGGGCAAAAAATTTACCGTAGTGGATACGGGCGGCATCGAGCTCAACTCGGAGGATACGATGTGGCGGGAGATCCTGCGCCAGGCGGACGCCGCCATCGACGTGGCGGACGTCATTCTGCTGATGGCGGACGGGAAGGAGGAGCTCACGTCTTCCGATTACGACGTGGCGGAAAAGCTCCGCCGCAGTCAAAAGCCGGTGATCCTGGTCGTCAATAAGGTCGATAATTTTTCTCACGACAAACTTTTTGAATATTATGCGTTGGGGCTCGGGGAGCCCTATGCGGTATCCGCCGAGCACTCGCAGGGGATCGGCGACGTTCTCGACGAGGCCGTCGCGCATTTCGGCGAGGGCGAAGAAGAGGACGCGGAGCGGCTGAAAATCGCCGTCGTCGGCAAGCCGAATGCGGGCAAAAGCAGCCTTGTAAACCGTATCCTCGGCTTTGAAAGGACGATCGTTACCAATATCGCGGGCACCACGAGAGACGCCATCGATACGCCCTTCGAGCTGGACGGGCAGAAATATACGATCATCGACACCGCGGGGATCCGTAAAAAGAAGAACGTGAACGACGACGTGGAGTATTACAGCGTTTTGCGCGCGTTCGACGCGGTGCGCCGCGCAGACGTGTGCCTGCTCGTTGTAGACAGCGGCGAGGGGCTCACCGAGCAAGACGTGAAGATCGCGGGATATGTGCACGAGCAGGGCAAGCCCTCCGTAATCGTCATGAACAAGTGGGATCTTGTGGAAAAGGATACGAAAACGATCAATAAATTTGAGGAAAAACTGCAAAACGATCTCAAATTTATGGATTACTATAAATCCGTCTATATTTCCGCAAAGACGGGTCAGCGCGCGGAAAAGGTGCTCAAAATCGCGCGGGAGGTGTACGGGCACGCGAACGTGCGCGTTTCCACGGGCACGCTGAACGATCTGATTTTAGACGCCGTGCGCACCAACGAGCCGCCCTCTTATAACGGCAGGAGGCTGAAAGTGTATTACTGCAATCAGCCGTCCGTCTGCCCGCCTACGTTCGTGCTGTTCGTCAACGACGCCGAACTCATGCATTTTTCATATAAGCGGTATCTTGAAAACGTACTGCGCCGCTCCTTCGATTTTTCGGGCACGCCGATCCGCATCGTCGCGCGCGGCCGCGGAGAAAACGAGAGCGGCATGATGGGTTAAAGAGAGGGGGTCAACATGGAGCTTGCCTTTTCGGATATTTGGTATTGGTTTATCGTCATGGCGGTCGTTTCCTATTTCGTCGGCTGCTTCAATTTTGCGCTGCTCATTTCAAAAATCAAGCATAAAGACGTGCGCAAGATGGGCAGCGGCAATCCGGGAACGATGAACATGAGCCGTCAATTCGGCTTGAAGATCGGCGCTCTTACGCTGTTTTGCGACATGATCAAGGGCGGGCTGCCCCTGCTGATCGCGTATTTCATTTTCCGCGGCTACCGCCTTGCGGGTACCGACGTTCTCGTTTCCGACCTCGCGCGCTATGTGTGCGGGGTGTCGGTCATCATCGGGCATATCTATCCCGTTACGATGAAGTTCAAGGGCGGCAAGGGGATCGCTTCCACTTTGGGCATGTACGCGTTTGCGCTCGTGCTCGAAACGCAGTACCCCTGGATCATCGCCCTCGTGCTGGGGATCCTCGTGCTCACTTTATTTTATATATGGGCGAGCGAATGGGGCTCGATGGGTTCTCTTTTGGGCGTGAGCCTGTTGGCTCTGGTACAGGCGGTCATCTTTTATTTCCGCTATGAAGGGGAGCTTACGAACGGATACGTGATCGCGCTGTTTATGCTGCTTTTGCTCGACTGCCTGCTCACATGGTTTGCGCACCGCAAAAATATAACGGCGCTTCTTTCCGGAGAGGAGCATCATACGTCTGTGAAAAAACTTTCGCACGGCAAAAAGGACAGCTGAGCGGAATTTGGTCTAAATAAAAAAACGCCTTCATATACTAAACTGTAAAAAGGGTATATGGAGGCTTTTTCTATATGTTGGATCGCGAGCTTTACGAAGACATCGCCGCCCGCACGGGCGGTAACATCTATATAGGCGTGGTAGGCCCCGTGCGTACGGGCAAATCCACATTTATAAGAAGATTTGCGGAAACGATGATCCTTCCCGCCATGCAGGACGGCGCCGCGAGGACGGAGCTTACCGACGAATTGCCGCAGGCGGGAGAGGGGCGCGCCGTCATGACGACGGAGCCGAAATTCGTGCCCGCAAACGCCGCAAGGGTAAGCATCGCGGAAAACGCCGCGGTCAACATAAGGCTCATCGATTGCGTGGGCTTCCCCGCGGAGGGAGCCGTTACGGGGGAAGACGGAAAGCCCCGCATGGTTACGACCCCGTGGAGCGACGCGCCCATGCCCTTTGAAGAGGCGGCGGCGCTTGGCACCCGCAAGGTCATTCACGATCATGCGACGATCGCCGTGCTCATTACCACAGACGGAAGCGTGGCGGGCATTCCGAGGGAAAATTACATAGCGGCGGAAGAGCGCACGGTAAAAGAGCTGAACGCGGGCGGCAGGCCGTACGTGATCCTCGTCAACAGCCGTTCTCCGAGGGGAGCGGAATGCGAGCAGGTGCGCGCGAATTTAGAGCAAAAATACGGCGTGCCCGCGCTGGCATTCGATTGCGAGCGCGCGCAGGAGGAGGATTTTTCCGACGTATTGGAGCGCGTTCTCTTTGAATTTCCCGTCGCCGAGCTGGATTTCGATCTTCCCGATTGGCTGCGCACTTTGCCCGAAGACTGTGCGATCGTTGCGGAAGCGCTCGATAAGATCCGCGAAACGAGCGCTAAAATATCACGCATGCGAGACTGCCGGATCGCCGAAAGCATGTTCGACGGCAGCGAGGTGTTCGAAAATCCCTCCGCGGGCATTTTAAGCCTCGGCGAAGGGAAAGCGCGCTATGCGATCTCCGCGAAGGAAGGCCTCTTTTACAAGGTGCTCAGCGACGAGTGCGGCGCAGATATTTCCGACGACGTGCGGCTGATGGCGTACGTGAGGTCGCTCGGAAAAGCGAAGGGGTTTTACGAAAAATTTGCGTCGGCATGCAAGAGCGCAGACGAGGTCGGCTACGGCATCGTCATGCCGAGGGAGGAGGATCTCGTTCTGGAAGCGCCGGAAGCCGCGCGGCAGGGCGCGCGCAGCGGCATTCGGTTAAAGGCGAGCGCGGGGACTTATCATATCGTAAAGGTCGACGTAAAGAGCGAGGCGTATCCCGTCATAGGCGACGCGGCGCGCAGCGATGAGATCGTGCGCGGCATGATCGAAAATTACGAAAAAGATCCCGAAGCGCTGTGGAATACCGAACTTTTCGGCAGAACGTTCAAGGATATGGTACGGGAAAGGTTAGACGTAAAGGCGGGCGGCATGCCCGAGGAAGTGCGCAGAAAGATGCGCCGCACCATTACGCGTATCGTCAACGAGGGGCGCGGCGGCGTGATCTGCATCTTGCTGTAAAACAAAAAATTCGGGCGGCGCGTGATCGCGCCGCCCGTTGCCGTATATTTTATGCCTGTGCAGAAGCGTACTTTGCGCGTACGTTCGCGTGAACGGTGATCTTGCCCGCTTCATCAGCGGCGCAATGCCAGCTGCATTCTTCTTTGAGCTGTATCAGCTGTACTTCTCCGTCGAGGAGCGTTTTTGCTTTTTCGGCGGCGTCGGCCTTGGCGAGGGTAAGCGCTTCGCTGAGAGCTGCCGACTCGTTTTCAAGCTGATAGCAGGTGTACATGTACGCCGCTCCCGTTCCGATCGCCGCGTTTTTCGCTTCCTCCGCCTTTGCCGTATCGCGTATTTTTACGCATACCACGCTGATAAACTCATATCCGCCGACGTTGCCGTCGGAAACGGGCCTGTATGAATCGCCGTAGGGGGCGGAATCGCCGCTCGCTTCGCATACGCCGCGCACCGCTTCAAAGAGCGCCGTTTTCATTTCGGAGATCCGCTTTTGCCCCTCTTTAAAACTGTCGGAGAGGGCGCGGATACGGAAAGAAATTTGCGCGGCGTCGGCGTCTACGGTCACTTTGCCGCAACCGTTTACGGAAACGGCCGTTCGTCTTGCCGCATGTGCTTCCCCTTCGCGGGGCATGGGCGCGGGGCGCGCGGGTTCTTGCCCCTCCTGAACTTCTGCGGGCGTGCCGCAGTTTTGTTCGTTTTGCGTTCCCTCCGCGGAAGGCGTTTGCGCACAGGCGGAGACCGCCGTGCCCGCCGCCGTCAGCGCGAGCGCGAGTACCAAAAGCAACAACAAAAACTTCTTTTTCATGGAAAAACCTCCTTTCGTCAGGATACCGTTAGCATGTTCCGCTCCGTTGTTTTTATGCGCGGTATTCCCAAAATTGAAAAAAATTCCCAAAAAGTGCCGTCAAAACTGCGCCGTTCGGTGTTTTTGCTTGCTTAAAAACGGGTTTGCGCTTATAATAATTAGAGAAAAGATCATAAAGAGAGAATTGCGGTGATAGGAAGATATTTGCCTTATCTGAAAAAGTACAGGGCGTCGTGCATACTCGGCGCGCTGTCAAAATGGTTCGAAGCGCTCTTGGAACTTCTGGTTCCCCTCGTGATGGCGAACGTCATCGACGTCGGCGTGGCGGGCGGCGATATAAATTATGTTCTGTGGGGCGGCGCGCTCATGCTCGCAATGGGCGCCGTCGGCTTCGGGTGTGCGGTATTCTGCCAACGGAGCGCCTCCATCGCCTCGCAGGGCTTCGGCACGAACGTGCGCAACGCGCTGTTCCGGCATATCGACACATTGTCTTACCGCGAGATCGACAAAATAGGGCCCGCCTCTCTCGTTACGCGCGTAACGAACGACGTGACGCAGATGCAGAGCGCCGTCGCCATGACCATTCGCCTGGTCGTGCGTTCGCCCTTTATTGCGCTCGGTTCCGTTATTCTGTGCCTGATCCTGGATTGGAAAACGGGGCTCATCGTTACGGCGGTCTCCGTGCTCGTGGCGCTCGTGTTATGGATCATCATGAAAAAGAGCGTGCCGTACTATTCCAAAAACCAGCAAAAGCTCGACCGCCTTACCCAGATCACAAATGAAAATCTGGAAGGGGCGCGGGTCGTGCGCGCCTTCTCCAATCGCAAAAAGGAGCGCGCCCGTTTCGGGCAGGCCGCCGACGACATGCTCGCAAATTCCATCGTCATCGGCAAAATATCCGCGTGGCTCAATCCGCTCACGTATGCGATCGTCAACTTCGGCGTGGCGGTCATTCTTTTGCTGAGCGGTTTTCAGGTCGACGCGGGGCGGCTTTCGAGCGGAGACATCATCGCGATCATCAACTATATGACGCAGATCCTCAACGCCATGATCGTCATATCCAACCTCGTTTCCCTCTTTACGAAGGCGAATGCGTCCATGCACCGCGTGAGCGAGGTGTTCGACATGCGCTCCCGCATCGAAGACGGCGCGGGCTGTACGCCCGATCTCACGGCGCCCGCAGTCGAAATGCGGGGCGTCAGCTTTTCCTATGCGGGTACCGATAAATATTCCCTGCGGGAGATCGAATTTTCGGTAGGGCGCGGCAAAACGGTCGGCATCATTGGGGGCACGGGCAGCGGCAAATCCACCCTCGTCAACCTGCTGCCCCGCCTGTACGACGCTTCCGTGGGGGAAGTAAAGGTGTTCGGGCACGACGTGCGCGAATATTCGCTCAAAGAGCTGCGCTTTCTCTTCGGGGTGGTGCCGCAGAACGCGGCGCTCTTTTCCGGCACGGTGCGTTCCAATCTCTTTTGGGGAAACGACAGGGCGACGGACGAAGATTTCGACGAGGCTCTGAAAATCGCCTGCGCCTACGATTTCGTATATGAAAAAGACGGGCTTGACGAAAAGGTGCTCGAAGGCGGCAAAAACTTTTCAGGCGGGCAGCGCCAGCGCCTTACCATCGCGCGCGCAGTGGTGGCGAGGCCCGAAATACTCATACTGGACGACAGCTGTTCCGCGCTCGACTTTGCGACGGACGCGCGCGTGCGCGCAAATATCTCCGCCCTGAAAAATACGACGACGATCATCATTTCTCAGCGGGCTTCGTCTATCATGAATGCAGACGAGATCTTTGTGATGGAAGACGGCAGGATCGTGGGCAGGGGCAGACACCGCGAACTTTACGAAACCTGCGGCGTGTACCGCGAGATATGCGATTCTCAGACGAGGGCGGAAGCATGAAAGAGACGAAAAAACTGCAAAAAGGGCTCACGAAACGGCTCATGGCATATGTCCGCCCGTATAAGGGATACGTGGTCGGCGCGATCGTTTTCAGCATTCTGTACGTCGCGTTTACCCTGCTCGGCCCCGTTCTTTACGGCGAAGCGATCGACGCGATGATCGGCGCGGGGCAGGTCGTTTTCCGTTCCGTCTATATCATGGTCGGCGGGTTTGCCGTCAGCGTGCTGTTCGGCGCGCTTTCGCAAAAGCTTTTGAACAATTGCGTGAACAGCCTGTGTTATAAATTGGTGCGAGATCTGCGGCAAGACGCCTTTGAAAGCCTTACCGCCGCTTCCGCGAAATACATCGATACCCACGCGCAGGGCGACGTGATGAGCCGCATCGTAAACGATGTAGACGTCATCACCGACGGGCTGTTGCAGGGCGCTGCGCAGCTGTTTACGGGCGTTATGACCATTCTTGCGACGCTCGTCGTCATGTTCGTCGTCAATTATATCATCGCGCTGGTCGTCGTCGTGCTCACGCCGCTGTCGCTGTTCGTTGCGGCAGCCATCACGAAAAAGACGTTCCGCCTCTTTCAAAAGCAGATGCGCATTCAGGGCGAGCTGACCGCGCACACCAAAGAGATGTTCGGGGGGCAGAAAACGGTTATTCTCTTCAATGAAGAGGAGTATTCCGAAAAAAAATTCGAGGGCATCAACGCGCGGCTCAACGAGATCGGCTGGCGGGCGCAGTACGCTTCGGCGCTTACCAACCCGAGTACGCGCTTCGTAAACGCCATCATCACGGCGTTCGTGGGCGTGCTCGGCTCCGTGTTCTGCATCATGAGCGGGGGCGGCACGCTGGTTTTGGGCGGCATTTCTCTCGGCGCGTTCACCGTCGGCAAGCTTTCCGTTTTTCTCAGTTATGCCAACCAGTATACCAAGCCGTTCAACGAGATCTCCAACGTCGTAACGCAGCTGCAAAACGCTTTTGCCTCCGCCGCGCGCACCTTTGAGGTCATCGACGAGCCGGGCGAACGCACGCAGGGGGAAAAGCATATCGAAAAATGCCGCGGAGACATCGAAATTGAGGGGGCTTATTTTTCCTATTCTCCCGATAAACCGCTCATTGAGGATCTGAACGTTTCCGTGAAGGCGGGCAGTAAGATCGCCATCGTCGGGCCTACGGGCTGCGGCAAAACGACGCTCATCAACCTTTTGATGCGCTTTTACGATCTGAACGCGGGCAGGATCACGGTGGACGGGGTGGATATAAGAGATGTTCCGCTGGACGAATACCGCAAACTATTCGGCATGGTCTTGCAGGAGAGCTTCCTTTCCGGCGAAACAGTCGCCTACAATATCGCTTACGGTGCCGGGCACGCCTCGCGCGAACAGATCGAGGCGGCGGCGAAAGCGGCGTACTGTGACTTCTTTATCAACAACCTCGAACACGGCTACGACACGGTGCTCACGGGCAACGTGAATATCTCTCAGGGCGAGCGGCAGCTCTTATGTATCGCGCGCGTCATGCTGGTCGATCCGCCCATGCTCATTTTAGACGAGGCGACGAGCAATATCGACACGATGACGGAAATGCGCATTCAAAAGGCGTTCCGCAAGATCATGAAGGGCAGAACGAGCTTCATAGTAGCGCACCGCCTCTCCACGATCTTAGACGCCGACCTTATTCTGGTCATGAATCACGGCTCCGTTATCGAACAGGGCACGCACGCCGAGCTCATGGAACAGAAGGGATTTTATTACGAGCTTTATAACTCTCAGTTCGCAAATCCCGAAAGCAAAGCTGTATAAGGCAGATACGGAAAAAACAGCGGCGCGCCCGGGAATTTCCCGGGCGCGCCGCTGTTTCGTTATCCCGCTTTCGGAAGGGGAAGTTTTCAGCCGATCACGTCGTGCATGTCGTATTTGCCCGCGGGCTTTCCCGTGATAAATTTTGCGGCAGTTACTGCGCCCGCCGCGAACACCTTTTTGCTCCGCGCGCTGTGCGAAAGGGTAACGATCTCGTCTTCTCCCGCGAACATGACTTCGTGCTCGCCGACGATCGTCCCGCCGCGCACCGCGTGAATGCCGATCTCTCTTTTATCGCGCGCGCCGACCATGCCTTCTCTTCCGTAAACAAAATTTTTGTTTCCCGAGAACGCTTCGTTCGCGCTCTCTGCGAGCATGAGCGCCGTGCCGGAGGGGGCGTCTTTTTTGAGGTTGTGATGTTTTTCCACGATCTCGATGTCGAATGCCTCCCCGAGGAAAGCCGCCGCTTCTTTTACCAGCTTTTGCAGGAGATTGATGCCCACCGAAAGATTCGCCGTTTTGAAAACGGCAACTTTTTTGCTCGCCTCGTCGATCTCTTTCAGGTCGGCTTCGGTATAGCCCGTCGCCGCGAGTACGGCGGGGCAGTTAAACTTTTCCGCATACGCCAGCACGTTTTGGAGGTTTGCCGCGCTGGAAAAATCGATGACGGCGTCCGCCTTTTCCTTTACGTCTGCAAAAGACGCATATACGGGCGCGCCGTTCATTTCGCCCGCCCTGAGGTCGACGCCGCACAAGAGCGAGCAGTCTTTGTCCGCCTCTACGAGTTCGGCAACGTTTCTGCCCATATGCCCGAAGATACCGCTGATCAGAATTTTTATCATAGTCGTTTTCTCCTTTATATTGTTTCACCCCGCGCGCAGCGCGGGGTGGGGTTTTGCGTTATGCGATGACTTTCAGCCCGAATGCGGACAGGATCTTCCGCATTTCTTCCTTGTGCTGCGGCTCGAGTTCGGTAAGGGGGGCGCGCGGAACGCCGCCGCCCAGCCCGATCATCTCGGCCGCCGCCTTTGCGGGTATGGGGTTGACCTCCATGAACATCGCGTCGATCACGGGGAGCATCTTGTCCTGTATCTCGTTTGCGGATCTCAGATCTCCCGCCTGCACGAAGTTATAAAGCATCTTCGTTTCCTTGGGAATGATGTTGGAAGCGACGGAGATGAGCCCCGCTCCGCCGATCGCGAGGATGGGCAGGTTCAGATTGTCGTCTCCCGAATAGAGGTCGCATTTTCCGCGGATCCGCCGCGCCGTTTCGCAGATCTGTTCCATGTTGCCGCACGCTTCCTTGATGCCCGCGATGTTTTTCAGTTCCGCGAGCCGTTCCATTGTGGCGGGGAGAATGTTCACGCCCGTGCGAGGGGGAACGTTATAGCAGATAATGGGAATGCTGACCGCATCGGAAATAGCTTTATAATATTCGTAAATGCCGTTTTGGGTGCATTTGTTGTAATAGGGGGTAACGGCGAGCAGTCCGTCGGCGCCGAAGTCCTGCGCCTTTTTGCTCGCTTCCACGGCGTGCGCCGTGCAGTTGGAGCCGCTGCCGAAAACGATTTTCGCCCTTCCCGCGATCTTATCGGCGGAAAAGCGCATCACCTCTTCCTTTTCCTGCTCGCTCATGGTCGCGGGTTCGCCCGTCGTTCCCAGAATAACGAGCGCGTCCGTACCGTTTGCGATCTGGTATTCGATCATTTTTCCGAAGGAATCGAAATCTACCTCACCGTTTTTTGCAAACGGCGTGATCATAGCCGTCGCCGTGCCGTTAAAAAAATTCGTCATGTTAAAGCTCTCCCATATAATTTATGCGGCATGCCGCCTTTTCAGTCCAAATATCCCTTTGCGGCGAGCAGCTCAGCCATGAGCACCGCGCCGCCCGCGGCGCCCCGCAGGGTGTTGTGCGAAAGGCACACGAACTTGTAATCGAAAAGGATATCCTCCCGCAGCCTGCCGACCGAAACCGCCATGCCGTTTTCCAGCATTCTGTCGAGCTTCGCCTGCGGGCGGTCGTTCTCCTCAAAATAGTGCAGGAACTGCCCGGGCGCGCTCGGGAGCTGCAATGCCTGCGGTTCGCCGGAAAATTCGCTCCATGCTTGCAAAATTTCTTCTTTGGTCGGCTTTTTTTCGAAAGACACGAACACGGCCGCCGTATGCCCGTCGGAAACGGGCACGCGCAGGCACTGCGCCGTGATTTTGGGAGAAGACGCGTTCACGATCCTGTCTCCCTCGATGCTTCCCCAGATTTTTAGGGGTTCGAGCTCGGATTTTTCTTCCTCGCCGCCGATATAGGGGATCACGTTGTCGATGATCTCGGGCATTCTGTCAAAGGTCTTGCCCGCGCCGCTGATCGCCTGATAGGTGCAGACCGCCGCACATTTTACGCCGTATTTTTTAAGCGGGTGCAGGGCGGGCACGTAACTTTGCAGGGAGCAGTTGCTCTTTACGGCGATAAAGCCGCGCTTGGTGCCGAGGTGTTTTCTCTGCGCCGCGATGATTTCTGCGTGCTCCGGATTGATCTCGGGAATGATCATCGGAACGTCGGGCGTGCCCCTGTGCGCGGAGTTGTTGGAAATGACGGGTACCTCCGCCTTTGCATATTTTTCTTCGAGGGCGCGGATCTCGTCTTTCTTCATGTTGACCGCGCAGAAAACGAAGTCGACGAGCGCCGCGATCTTTTCAAGATCCGCTTCCGCGTCGTAAACGGTCATATCCCTGAACTTTTCGGGTATGGGAGCAGTCATCGCCCAGCGGCCCTTTACGGTGTCTTCATATTTTTTGCCCGCGGAGGAGGGGGAAGCCGCCAGCGCGACTACGTTGAACCAGGGGTGATCTTGCAGGAGCAGGCAGAAGCGCTGCCCGACCATGCCCGTTGCGCCGATTACGGCTACGTTGTACTTTTTCATGTTTCTATCTCCTAAAAAATGATAACAAAAAATGCGGAGCAAGAGCACCGCACAGCGTAAACCTTTCCGTTATTTTGCCCATATTGTAAGGCTCGGACGAATAGTTCTCCACGTCGGTGACAGTCGCAGGGGTATTGACCCCGGCGCCCAGCGGCAGCGTCTGCGGAAGTTCGCGCTGCGCTTCGGCGGAGATGCCCTTTTTCACCCCGCCGGAAACGACCGCTTTCCGTGCGGCAGGGGATACTATTGCTCGTCCGCTCCTCTATTTCGCACGGCTATTTTATCACATACGCATATAAATGTCAAAGGAAAAAACGAAATGTAGGTGAAATGCCCGATTATTTTTTTATACGGGTGGCAATTTAATTGAAAAATTTTCCGTTTTGTAGTAGAATATCCTAAATAGCGTGTTTTCCGCGCCTTACGGAAAATTTCGTTTGCTCTATTTACGGAGGTACTATGGCACAGGGTGAAAAAAAGGGCTTTATAGCCAGAATGCTCGAAGGAAAAGAGCGCGACGAGGAATATGCGAGAAGCACTCTTCCGAGCAACCGCTGGGCGCTCTTTTGGGATATATTCAAGGGCAGGTTTTCCAAGCTCGTTATCGTGAACCTGCTGATGGTGTTGTTCTTCATTCCTCTGATCATCGTCATCGTGTTCAGAATGTCGTATATTTCGGCGCAGGGGGCGATGCTTCCCTTTTCGCAGTGGTTGCTCGTAAGCTATCCTGCCGTGCCGTCTATCGTAGGGCTTCCCGAACAGCTTACCGTGTCTACAAATCTTATGTTTGCGCCTTTTTTCCTGATCGGCGCGCTCATTGCGGGCATCGGAGTCTCGGGCGGCATGTACGTGATCCGCAACATGGTCTGGACGGAGGGCATCTTCGTCGCCAACGATTTTTGGCGCGGCATCAAGATCAATATAGGCGTGGTACTGGGCTCGACCCTTTTCTACGGCGTGATGCTCGCGCTGATGCTGCTCGGCATCGGCTGGTCGGAGGTGTTTATCGCGACGGGTACGGGCAATGCGGTGCTCTTTACCATTTCGGAGGTCGTGGCCTACATCGCCATAGCGATCTTCACCATCATGTACCTTTGGATGCTCGCGATGGGCGGCAGCTATAAGCTGAAATTCCATCAGCTCATCAAGAATGCATTTTTGATGACGTTCGGGCTTGTATTCCATAATATATTCTTTATCTTTCTGATGGCGATCCCGGTCATTCTCATTTTGCTCGGCTCCTTCTTCCAGATGATAGGCTTTGCGATCCTGATCCTGTTCGGTATTTCGCTCATGCTCCTTATCTGGCTGGACTACACGCAGTGGGCGTTCGATAAGTTCATCGAATCCAAGAGGGAGGGCGGCAAGGTCAACCGCGGCATTTACGAAAAGACGACCAGGAAGGGCGGCGCGCAGAGCAAGGCTGTGCAGGAGTATCAGCAGAATCTGGAAGCGGCGATGAGCGTGAAGTCAGACTTGTCTTCCCGTCCCATCAAGCCGATCACGGACGAGCTGAAAGTGTACGAGCTGCCGGAATCTTTCTCCCGCGACGACCTCAAAAAGCTGCGCGAATCCAAAGACGCGATCATGGAGGACACGCAGAAGTATGCCGAAGAGCATATGAACGACGAAAAGTACGTCACATATAACGCTCAGTTCGAGAATGCCGAGGAAGAGGAAGCCGGCAAGGAAAAGGGCAAGGGCAAAAAGAAGTCCAAAGACAAGAATAAAGAAAAATCGGACGGCGGCGAGGCTGAAAAGTAATGGATCGGGCATATGCAAGGCTTGCCGACTGGTTTGAATATTTAAACGAAGACTGCGACTATGTAAAATGGTCGCAGTATTTGCATGAACGGCTTTTATCTCTCGGCGTTTCGCAGGGGAGAGGACTCGACATCGGCTGCGGCAGCGGCTATTTTACCCGGTATTTTCAGCGGCTCGGTTACGACATGACCGGTTTTGACGTGAGCGCAGAGATGCTCTCCAAGGCGGAGTCGCTCAACTGCGGCAGGGCAAAGCCGCAGTATGTTCTGGCGGACGTGAGAAAGTTGAAGATCGGCGGGCGCGCAGATTTTGCCGTAGCCGTAAACGACTGCTTCAATTATATCCCCGCGCGGGATATTCCCGCGGCGCTGCGGCGGGTGGCTGCGGCTTTGAAAAAAGGAGGGGCGTTCCTCTTTGACGTTTCTTCCGAATATAAGCTGCGCAATATCGTAGGGAACAACGTTTTCTGCGAAGACAGGGAAGAACTCGCCTATATGTGGTTCAACCGCCTTTTTGACGACCGCGTGGAGATGGACGTTACCTTGTTTGTTAAAGAGAAGGACGGCAGATTTTCCCGCGGGGACGAAAGGCACGTGCAGTATATCCATTCGGAGGAGTTTTTGCGCGGAGAATTGGAAAAGGCGGGGTTTGTCTGCCTGAAAACGGAGGGCGCGTTCGGCAGCTCGCAGGATAAAACGCGCGTCAATTTTATCGCAAAAAGGGCATAATAAACATGAAAAAGGAAGACGTGATACTGCGCGGACTCATTTATAACGAAGAAGTATCTCTTGCCGTGGCGGATACGACGGCGCTCGTGAACGAGGCGATCCGTATACACGGGCTTTCGCCGCTCTCTGCGGCGGCGCTCGGCAGAACGCTCACCGTGGCGGCATATATGTGTTCCTCTCTCAAAACGGAGGGGAGCGCCCTTTCCGTTACGATCAAGGGAGACGGAGTCGGCGGGCCCATTTATGTGAGCGGAGATCGCCTGCTGCACATGCGCGGATATATCGATAATCCGCAGGCGGCGCTCCCGCCCAACGCTCTCGGCAAGCTCGACGTGGGCGGCTGCGTGGGCAGAAACGGTTATCTCTCCGTCGTGCGCGACGACGGAGAAAACAGGCCGTTCGTCGGGACGACGCCCCTCGTGAGCGGAGAGATCGGAGAAGATTTTGCCGCCTATTTTGCTTACAGCGAACAGCTCCCTACGGCGATCGCCGTCGGCGTGAAAATCTCGCGCGAAGGAAGCTGCCTCGGTGCGGGCGGCGTGTTTTTGCAGCCGCTGCCGGGTGCGAGCGAGGAGAGCATTCAAAAAGCGGAAGAGGCGATCGGGCAATTCGGCGCGGTCAGTTCGCTTTTGCAGGAAATGAGCGCGGAGGCGCTTGCGGAAAAATATTTCGGGAATGTCACATTTTACAAGTTGAAGCCCGAATATAAGTGCAATTGCAGCAGAAATTATATAGAGGGGATACTTGCGGCGATGGGTGAAGAGGAGCTCCGCTCCGTCGTTGCGGAGCAGGGAAAGATCTCCGTACATTGTCATTATTGCAATACAGATTACGAATTTTCGCCCGAGGAAGCGGAAGAGATCATAAAGAGATCCCGCGCTTAAAGCAAGGTGCGAGAGGTAACGAATGGAAGAAAAGGTAGTAAAATTCGATCTGGGAGCGGAAAGGCTTTTGGATATTGCCGAAAAAAAACTGGACGAAAAGGATTATATCGGTGCCTTGCGCGTTTTGAGAAAATCCGTCGAAAGGAACGGCGCCACGGCAGACGAATATTCCATGTTCGCGGAGATTTACGATGAAATGGAGATATTCGAATACGCCGTCAATTCCTGGTACAAGTTTTTGGACGTATGCTCGGAAGAGGAAGCGGTAGACGCCTACGAGGGGCTTGCGGCCTGTTATTACAACATGGGCAGCGAGGCGCAGGCGGCGTTTTATTACAACATGATGATGCACGACCAATATGTATCGCCCGACAACAATATCGAAATGGGCGAAATGTTTTCCGCCCCGCCGAGGCGTCGTTTCCGCATCGTCTATCCCCCCGAGGAAGCAGATTTTTCGGAAGAGCTCGACGAGGGGCTCCGTGCACTGCGCGGCGGAGAATACGAAAAGGCGGATAAAATTTTTTCCGCCGTGCCGGACGGCGCTTCCTGCTACGCTTCCGCGCAGAATTTTCTCGCGCTTTCGAAACTCATGCAGGGAGATACGGCGGGTGCGGAGGAGATCTGCAAAAAACAGCTTGCCAAAAACGAGAACGACGTTGCGCTGCTCTCCACCTATGCGGCGGTGCTTACCGAATCGGGCAGGGCGGAAGAGAGCCGCGCCGCTGCGGAGAGGCTGGCGGCGCTTCCCACAGAGAGTGCCGACGAACTGTACAAGATCGCCACGGTCTGCTGCGAAAACAAGCTGTATGACGAAGCTTACGAAAAATTTTGCATTCTCGAAGAGCAGGTCAGCTACGACCTTACGCTGCTGTACTTCAAGGCTGTGGCGGCGTTTAAGAGCGGCAGAGTGCGTGAGAGTTTGCAGGGCTTTGCGAAGATCGTCGATATATATCCCGACGCCGCGGTCGCCCGTTATTATTTTAACGAAGTGCGCCGCTATGCCGAAGAGGGCGGCGACGAACCGGAAACGGGATTTTTTTATCGGGTGCCGAGGAAGGAGCGCGAGGCGCGCGTCAAAATTATGGCGGCACTCGCGGAGGTGCCGCTTGCCGAACTGCAAGCATATCTGGAACAGGCGGATATTACGGAATATCTCGATTGGTGCTTCGACGAAGCAGACGGCGTAGACGCCGAGCTCATGCTTTTGGGGCTTCGCGTGGCCGTCAGGGCGGAAATGGACGACTTCGTGCGCGATATATTGCTGGACAGTACGGTGAACGACGTGATCAAGATAGAAGCGCTCCGCTATCTCGCCGAGAGGAACAAGGATTTCGAGGCGGGCGTGGTAGTCGCGGACATTTACCGCTGCGCCACCTTTTATAAGCTCAATGTGGGCAGGATACGCCGCGGAAAATTTACGGCGGCTTATGCGCTCTGCTTTGCGCGTTTCGCTTTCCTGACGGACGAGGGCTGCGAGCCGTTCAAGCGGGCAGCCGAGCACATTTACGCCGTGCTCGAAAGGGCGGATAAGCTCACGCTCGCATCCGATGCGGAGAGCTTGGCCTGCGCCGTTTGTTTTTTGGCTTCGGGCGGCGGAGCAAAGCGAACTCGCGAGGTGCTCGGTGCTTTGGGCGGCAACAGCATCACCGTTGCGGAAATTCTGCATGCGGTGAATGAAGAGGCCGCCAGAGAGATCGCCGCGGCGAACGCGGAGAACGAGGGCGATCGCGGCGGTCAGGATAAAAACGGGGAGGTTTAAAAATGGAATTTATCGATTTTGACGAAATATTCAACAAGCGCATGGCAGACATGCTCGAAAAACACGCCGAAGAGCATACCGAAGAGGAATGGGAGGATCTGATCGCCGAGGCATACCGTAAATTCGGCGATACGGTGATCCGAAAGATCGGCAAAACGCCGCGCCAATATTTTAAGCAGATGAGCGACGCGGGGCTGGTGGAAACGCTCAAAGAATACCTGCTCAAAGAGCTGCCCGTATCCGACTTTTTGTGCGAAGAGATTGAAGAACGCGGCATATTCCCCGAGCTTTTGTCCCTTTTGGAAGAGACGGACGAAGAGCTCGTGCATTACGCGATCAATCTGATCGGGGCGGACGCTTCGGCTCGCAAGCGCTATGCGGAAATGCTCGCTTCCGACGATTACGACGAGCATATCAAAGACGCCGTGGCAGACGTATTGAAGGGGTGCGCCGATTCGGTGCTGGAAGAAATGCTTGCCCTGAGCGATACCGAAAACAGGGAGTATGCGCTGGAAATACTCTCCAAACTCAAAGAAAAGGACGACCGCGCTTACACAAAGCTTTTGCACGCGTTTTTGGAAAGCGACGATAAAGACATGCCTCTCTATGCGGGGTATCTCGCCTCTTACGGAGACGAGCGCGCGCTGCCGTATCTGCTCGAACAGATCGAAAAAGACGTGGGCTATATTGCCTTCCAGGAGTTAAAATATGCGATCGAGGCATTGGGCGGCGAGTATTCGAAGCAGCGCGATTTTTCCGCAGATCCGGAATACATAGCCATCAAAAAAGCGAGCGGCGGCACCGATATTTTCGGCATAAACCGCAAAAACTGAAAGAGAGAGTGAATGAAAGGCCCCGGCTCAGGGGCCTTTTATTTAAAAATGCTTGACAAACTTGATATTTTATCATATGATAAAGGGGAAGAGGGAAACGTTCACTTCTTCAATTAAATAAAAAAGGAGAACGGAATATGAAAAAATTGATGGCTGTACTTATGAGTACGGCATTGTTTTGTTCGTTCGCTTTGTTTACCGCCTGCAGCGATAAACGGGGAAACGGCGGCGGCAAATTGGACGGCGATTTCAGTACGGAAGCCACGGACGAAGAAGTTGCCGAGGCCCTGACGAAATTTCAGAATGCGGTCGAGGGGAATACGATCGTCGGCGATACGGAGGCGGACGACTGGTCTTTCGGTTTCGAATCCGACGCGGATATTTCTTTCAGCATGATCGGGGTTGAAGCCGGTGCCGGGGAAGGTGCGCAAAGCGACGCGAATCTGAATATCGATCTCGACGTCGGATATAAGCTTATCATCGGCAATTCGGCGGTTTCCGGTGCGGGCGACCTTTCGCTGAAAGGGAGCGGCAGTGTGGTTGGATCGAATGCGGATTATTCCGCCAAAGTTTATAACGACGCCGATTATTTTTATGTGGATATGAGCTCGGTGCCCGGTATGTCGAAGGTGAAGATGACCTATGAGACGCTGATGGGCGCGCTCGATTCCGTCGGTTCCGGGGAATCGCAAACGCCTACAGATACTCCCTCAACGATGTCTGTCGATGTAGCGCCCGGTGCGGGCTCGGAAAATGAAGGCGGGCAGGGGACGGAAACCGCGCCTTCTTCCGAGATCGACGAGATCGTCGCGGGGCTGAAAGAGGTCGGTTGCAAAGTGTACATAGACGATTCGGACGGCTTGAAAGTGAAATTGAGCGTTTCCGAAGAAACCGTCGATATGATCTTGGCGGATATCGGGTTGGTTCCCGCGGAAGGCGCGGACGCACTGATCGATTTTTCGGTTTTCAGTTTCGACCTGTATTTTGCAATGACGGATGACGGTGTGTTCTCGCAAATCAGCGCGGACTTTGACATCAAAGTGAGCGTGGATCTCGGCGACTATCTCGGCAAGTTTGACGCCGCATGCTCGGGATACGTTTGCGTGAAAGCTTACGACGGAACGGTCGAGCTTCCCGACGATCTGGATAAATATACCGAAGTGAATGAAGTACCTTCGTTTCCCACTGCGTCGGTTTAATGGCGGCAAGCACAAGCATATTGCGGCAAACATATAAGGATAAGGCGGGCTATGCGGCCCGCCTTTTTTCAGGCTTTGCTTTCCGTGCCTCGCAACAAGCAAAAACGCTCCCCGCGCAAAATTGCGCGGGGAGCGTTTTTGAACGGGTTTAACGGAAAACTCTTACGCGGATGACCGAATCGAAACTTTCGATGGCTTTGACGACCTTTTCGGGTACGTCCGCATCGAGATCTACGATCATGTAAGCCTTGTCTTTTTTGGATTTATCGATGATGTTTGCGATGTTGATGCCGTTTTCCGAAATGACGGAAGTCACTTTTGAGATGACGCCTTCCACGTTGTTGTGCATCACGGCGATCCTCGCGGGGGTCGTGCGGGGCGCACACACGTCGGGGAAGTTCACGCTGTGGGTGATGTTTCCGTTCTCGATATAATCGACGAGCTCCTTTGCCGCCATTTCCGCACAGTTGTCCTCCGCTTCGGGAGTGCTCGCGCCGAGATGGGGCACGCAGATCACGTTGGGCACGCCGATGAGTTCGTCGGAAGGGAAGTCCGTGATATATCTTTCGAGCTTGCCGCTCTCCACCGCCGCAAGCACCGCCGCCGTATCGACGAGTTCGCCGCGGGAATTGTTGATGAGCACCGCGCCGTCCTTCATTTTTGCGAACGTATCGGTGTTGAACATCTTTTCGGTATCGGGGGTGAGGGGCACGTGCACGGTGATGAAATCGGAAGATTTGATGAGAGTATCGAGGTCGGCGGTTTTTACTCTGTTGTCAAGGTGCAGCGCGCCCGCAACGGAAAGGTAGGGGTCGTGGCCGACGACGTTCATGCCGAGGTCTACCGCGGTATTGGCAACCATCACGCCGATCGCGCCGAGACCGATCACGCCGAGCGTCTTGCCCGAAATTTCATGGCCGACGAATTTGGATTTGCCTTTTTCCACCGCTTTGCCGACGCCTTCCGTGCCTTTGAGCGTTTTTACCCAGTCGATCGCGTCGGTGATCTTTCTGCCGCCGAGGAAGAGTTCGCAGATGACCAGCTCTTTCACGGCGTTGGCGTTTGCGCCCGGGGTGTTGAACACGACGATGCCCTTTTCAGTGCAGGCGGGAATGGGAATGTTATTCGTGCCCGCACCCGCGCGCGCTACTGCGAGCAGTTCGTCGTTGAGGGGATATTCGTGCATATTGAAGCTGCGAAGCATGATCCCGTCCGGATTTTTCGCGTCTTTCGAGAATGTATAGCCCGCGGGGAATTGTTTGTCCGCTACGGGGCTGATTTCGTTGAGTTTAAGAATCTGAGGCATTTTTATCGCTTTCTCCTTGATCGCAAATGCGCCGTTTCAGGCGTTTTCCTTTTCAAATTTCTTCATGAATTCGATGAGAGCCTTCACGCCTTCCACGGGCATCGCGTTGTAGATGGAGGCGCGCATGCCGCCGACGAGACGATGTCCCTTGATGGAAACCAGCCCTGCGGCTTTCGCTTCCTTAACAAACTTTTCGTCGAGCTCTTTGGAGCCGGTAACGAAGGGCACGTTCATGATGGAACGGTATTTTTTCTCCACGCTGTTGGTGTAGAGCTTGGAGTTGTCGATAAAGTCGTACAAAAGCCCGGCTTTGTATTCGTTGACCTTGTTGATCTCCTTGATGCCGCCCAGTTTTTTGAGGTGGCGCAAAACGAGGTTCGCCATATAAATGGAGAAGCAGGGGGGCGTATTGTAGAGGGAACCGTTGTCTGCCTGCGTTTTCCATTTGAGCATGGTAGGGCAGCCGGGCAGCGGGTTTTCGATGAGGTCTTTGCGCGCGATGACGATGGTCACGCCCGCGGGGGCGAGGTTTTTCTGCGCGCCCGCATAAATGACGCCGAATTTCGTTACGTCGATTTCGCGGGAGAGGATCTCCGAGCTCATGTCGCATACGAGCGGCTTTTTCGTTTCGGGGAATTTGATATAACGGGTACCGAAAATGGTATTGTTCGAGCAGATGTGTACGTAGTCGGAATCGTCGTTGAAAGCGATCTTATCCACGTCAGGGATATAGGTGTAGTTTTTGTCTTCGGAAGAAGCTACCTTTCTCGCGTCGCCGAAGATCTGTCCCTCCTGCCAGGCCTTTTTGGAGAAGTTGCCCGTTACGATGTAATCCGCTTTGCCCGTGTGCATGAGGTTGAGGGGCACCGCCGCGAACTGCTGGCTCGCGCCGCCCTGCACGAAGATCACGCAGTAGTCGTCGGGAATATTCATCAGCTCGCGCATCAGCGCTTCCGCCTCTTCCACGATGGGGGCGAACGCTTTGTCGCGATGGCTGATCTCCGTAACGCTCATTCCCGTTCCCTGAAAATCGAGAAACTCTTTCTGTGCTTCTTCGAGTACTTCGATGGGAAGCATGGAAGGCCCTGCCGAAAAGTTGTAAACTCTCATAATCAATATCTCCTTCGATTTCGACTACGAGGCTTTCATAAAAAGCCCGTGTTGATTCTGTACTTAAATATTATATAATAAAGTAAAAATTTTGACAAGTGTTTCCCCGAGGAAAAGGGAGCAAACGGCATTTTTTTTGAAAGGCGTATAAAAAGTTCGCCCGAATGTCAAAAAATAATCGGACAAAGTATTTACTTTTTTCCCTAAATGTAGTAAAATAATAAACGGAAAACTGTAAATCCACTAAAATGCGAAGCAAACAGCTTCGGAAAGGGAGCTATATGTCTGATTCCTTCAATAAAAAACTCAACGGCCTTTCTCCGGTGGAACGCTTGAAAGTGACGGATAAATATCTTTCCGAACTGCGCGGTGTACTTATTCAGATGGACGAGATCGCGTCTTTCCGCGCAAAAAACGGGCAACCTGCGTCTGACGAGGTGGGCGGCTACAAGCGCTCCTCCGTCATGAATATGATCGAAGAGCTGGAAAAGCAAAAGGAGAGCATTCTCGCGGAGATCGCCGCGGCGGAAAGCGCTCCCAAAGAAAAGCCTTCGCCGAAGGCGGAAGCGCCCCGTGCGGCTGCGCCCGTTGTGCGCGAAACGGCGGCGCCCGCTCCGAAGGCGGGCAATGCGCCCGCAAAGCCCGAAAGCGCCGTCGCGAGTTTCAAACAGGGAGACAACGCCCTCGCCATAGAAAGCATGTATACGGGACTTTCCATGGATATAGAAAAGATGCGCAACGATATCTTGCAGGAAATGAAGTATACCTATAAGCAGGATATGGCCATCTACGACGATCTTTCCGAAAAAATAGAATCCATCAAGCAGATGGATTTCGCGGGGCTGGAAGAAAAGCTCAGGCCTTTGCAGGCGCTTGCGGCGCTCATGGAAAAACTGGATAATTTGCAGCCGCTCGATTACGACGTTCTGGCGGATAAGGTGGCCGAAAAATTTATCGCTGCGGGCATTGATTACGACGCGCTTGCGGGTAAGGTCGCCGCACTCGTCTCGGGCGGGGCAGCCGCCGTGAACGGCGCGCAGCTCGCGTCCGTCGAGAACAAGATCGACGAAGTGCAGCGCACGCTGACCGGTGCGGTCAGCGTAAAGCAGCTGCCCGAATTCAAGAAGCTGGACGCGCTGATCGCGGAATATCTGAAAACGTGGTCGTACGATCTTCTGCCCGACATTTTGGTGGCTGCGGAGGCGATCAAGGAGCTTGCGGACCGTTATATTCTGAGCGGCAACGACCTTCGCGGCGAAACGATGCTTTCCGATCTCCGCGTGCGCCTTACGCGCGTCAACGTGTGGGGCACCAACGCTTTGGCTGCGGTCAAAGACGCGATCAGGACGAACAAACTGCCCGAGCTTTATTCGGAAGACGCCTATAAAGCTTTCGCAGAAGCTTGCGCGGAGCTCGAACAGGCGCCCGCCCTTGCGGACGACGAGCTGATGAGCAAGGTCGCCAGGGCAAAAGACGCGCTCTTTAACGACGCGGATCAGAGATCTTTGGACAGAGATACCGTTTCGGAAGCGGCGGCGATCCGCGAAGAGCTCGCAGGCGCCGCGCCCGACGAGGAAAAGACGGCTGCCCTCATCGAGCTGAAAAAAGAGCTGATGTCGTTCAATCTTTCCTATTTTATAGACCTTGCGCCGGCGATCGCGGAACAGCAGCAGAGCGCTTCCGCGGTAGATACGGAGGCGATACTCAGCGCGATACGCGGCCTCGGCAGCGCGGCCGCCGTGCAGCCCGCCGCCGCGGAACCCGCCAAGCCTTTGGCGGAAAACGCGGAGATCGCGGGGCTTGCCGCGAAGAAGCCGCAGCTTGCCGTCAAAAAGCCGCGCGTATTGCGCCCGGCGGTTTCCGCGAAAGACAATAAGACGGAGAAGACGGAGCAGCCTCTGCGCACCGTCCGCCGCAGTATCAAGATGAAGGACGAAAATCCCGATTCCCTCTCCAAAAAATTGGTGGAGGAACTGGCTTTAAAAATCGCCAACAGCCGCGTGCGCTGAACGGAGGCAAACAGAGAGAATTATAGGGCAGATGCCCGATAAAATAACAAAAAAGTGCGGCAAAAGCCGCATCGTGAGCCGTCCCGCAGCCCCATTACGGGAAAGAAACTTACAAAAGGCTGATTTTCCGTTCAGCCTTTTGTTTTTGACGGCAAGGCGAAAAGGAGTGTGTTTTGGAACAGAGAAGAGGCGGCAAAGCGCCGCAGAACAAAAAGGGCGGAACGGGGCGGATCGCGCCTCAGTTCATCGGAAACGCCAAAGACGCGCCGCAGAAGATCGCGGCAAAGGAGAGTGCGCCCGCGCAGAAACAAGGCGGCAGAAGAAACAGACGCGAGCCAGCCGCGCAGGAAACGGGAAGGCATGAGATCGCGGCCGCGAAAAAGGATTTGAAAAAGGGCAAGCGGGGCAGAAATCCCGTCAAGGTCATATTTCTCGGCGGCGTGGGAGAGATCGGCAAAAACATGACCGCCATCGAGTACGGCAACGACATCATCGTCATCGACGCAGGGCTCACTTTCCCCGACGAGGAGTTGCCCGGCATCGACCTCGTTATTCCCGACATAAGCTATCTCGTACAGAATAAAAACAAGGTGCGAGGGATCCTCATCACGCACGGGCACGAAGATCATGTAGGGGGGCTTGCCTATCTGCTGAAAGAGATCCAGGCGCCCGTATACGGCACGAAACTGACGCTGGCGCTTGCGGATAACAAGCTGCGCGAACAGCGCATCAACAAGGCGCATCTCATATGCGTCAAGCCGGGAGATAAGATCAAACTCGGCTGTTTCGGCGTAGAATTCATCAACGTGAACCATTCCATCGCGGGCGCGGTGGCTCTCTCCATCGATACCCCGCTCGGCAGGATATTCCACAGCGGCGACTTCAAAATAGACCTGACGCCCGTGGCGGGCAAGCCCATAGACCTCGCGCGCATCGCGGAGATCGGCAGGGAAGGGGTAAAGCTTCTGCTGTGCGAATCGACCAACGTCGAGCGCCCCGGATATACCATGAGCGAAACGGTCGTGGGAACGACGCTCGATCATCTCTTTTCCGAAAATACGGACAGGCGCATCATCGTGGCGACTTTTGCCTCGAACGTGCACCGCTTGCAGCAGATCGTCGATCTCGCCGTAAAATACAGGCGCAAGGTCGCGCTGTCGGGGCGGAGCATGCTGAACGTTGTGGACGCGGCGAGCAAGATCGGCGAGCTATCCATACCCGAGGGCGTGCTCATCGACGTGGAAAAGTCGAAAAACTTTTTCGACCGCGAGATCGTCATCGTATCCACCGGCAGCCAGGGCGAGCCGATGAGCGCGCTCACCCGCATGGCGGCGGGCGAATTCAACAAAGTTACCATCGGGCAGAACGATACCATCATCATTTCCGCGAGCCCGATCCCGGGCAACGAAAAGATGATCTACCGCGTCATCAACAACCTTTACAGAAAGGGCGCGAACGTCGTTTATGAAACGCTCGAAAAGATACACGTTTCCGGGCACGCCTGCCAGGAAGAGCTGAAAATCCTGCACTCGCTGCTTTCGCCCGAATATTTTATTCCCGTACACGGAGAATACAGGCATTTGAAGCGCCATGCGCAGCTCGCCGTTGAGCTCGGCATGCGCGAGAGCAGTATCCTTTTGCCCGACATCGGCAATTGCGTGGAGCTTTCCAGAACGGGCATGCAGTTCGGGGAGAGCGTCTCTTCGGGTTCCCGCCTCGTAGACGGGGCGAGCCTGGAAGACAGGGAAAACAGCATCGTCATGAAGGACAGGAAGCATCTTTCCGAAGACGGGATCTTCGTGATCTCCGCATGCGTTTCCGAGAGGAGCGGCGATCTTTTGAGCGATCCCGTCGTGGTCAACCGCGGGTTTGTTATGCCGGAAAATGCGGATTACCTTTCCGATATAAAGCAGATCGTCGTGAATTGTGCCGGGCAGACGGACGTGCGCGCGGACGTGGGCAATACGGAATTTGCCGCGGCGATCAAAAAGGCGGTCAAAAACTTTATCTATAAAAAGACAAAGCAGAACCCCGTCGTCATGGCGCTCATAACAAGGGTATGACGTCGGAATATATACGCTCGCTCACGCGGCTTCGCACGGACGGGCGTATTTTGAAGCTGCGCGAAGCGTTGAAAGACAGGCGCGACCCCGTCTGCGAAGACGAGGTGCTGAATTATCTCCTCATGACGGTGCGCGCGCTCGCGCCCGCCGAGATCTTGGAGATCGGCACGGCGGAAGGGCTTTCGGGAGCGGCAATGCTCCTCGAAGCGCCCTCCGCGCGCCTTACGACGATCGAGGCGGACGAAGACAGGTATCTGAAAGCGAAGGAAAATTTTGCGGCGCTCGGGTTATCCTCGCGCGCCCGCTGTGTTTTAGGGGACGCCGCAGACGTGCTGCCCGCCCTTGACGGGCCGTTCGGTTTGATATTTTTGGACGGGCCGAAGGCGCAGTACGTGCATTATCTGCCCGATTTAAAGCGGCTCTTGCGGGAGGGCGGCGTGCTGATCGCAGACGACGTTCTTTTATACGGCTGGGTGGACGGGCGGGAGCCCGCGCCGAAAAAACGCCATTCCCTCGTCGAACGGATACGCGAGTATCTTGTTGCCGTCGCGGAGGACGAAACGCTCGTCACTTCGGTGCTCGACATCGGAGAGGGCGTCGCCGTCAGCGTGAAAAAGCGGGGCTGTGAGTTACGGAAATGAAAAAACGTGCAGAGCTGCTCGCGCCTGCGGGCAATTTCGAAAAACTGAAAACGGCGCTCTGTTTCGGCGCCGACGCCGTGTATCTGGGCGGGAAGAGCTTTTCTCTCCGCTCTTTTTCGGATAATTTCGGAAAAGAAGAATTGAAAGAAGCCGTAGAATATGCGCACGCCCGCGGAAAAAAGGTGTATGTAACGGCGAATATTTTTGCGAAAAACGCCGATTTTGCGGCGCTTTCCGATCACTTGGCGTATTTGCAGGAGATAGGTGCGGACGCGGCGCTCGTGACCGACGCGGGCGTGTTGGCGCTCGCAAAAAAGGTCGCGCCGAAGCTCCCGCTGCATATTTCCACGCAGGCGAACACGACCAACAAATACGCCGCAAAGTTTTGGCAGGAGCAGGGCGCGGAGCGCGTCGTGCTCGCGCGCGAACTTTCCCTTGCGGAAATAAAGGAAATAAAGGATTTCTGCCCCGATCTGGAACTGGAAGTATTCGTGCACGGCGCGATGTGCATTTCATACAGCGGCAGGTGCCTTTTGAGCAATTACCTTGCGGGGCGCGATTCCAACCGCGGCGAGTGCGTACAGGCGTGCCGATGGAAGTATTTTCTGCGCGCGGAGGGCAAAGAAGGGGAGATCTATGCCGAAGAAGACGGGCGGGGCACGTACATTTTCAACAGCAAAGATCTGAATTTGTCCGCCCGCCTCGACGAGCTTGCGGCGGCGGGCGCGGATTCCTTTAAAATAGAAGGGCGCATGAAGAGCGCCTATTACGTGGCGACCGTCGTGAACGCTTACCGCAGGCTCATGGACGGAAAGATGACCGCAGAAGAAGCCGCGCGGGAGCTGGATACCGCCGCGCACCGCGACTATACGGAGGCGTATGCCTTCGGAAACAACGACAAAACGGTCAACTACGCCGATTCGCAGACGGCGGGCACGCGTATATATACGGCAAACGTGTTGGAGGGAGCGCATGCGGGCGGCGCGGCGCTCATAGAGATGCGCAACCGTTTCCGCCTGGGCGACGAATTGGAGATCCTTTCGCCGTCGGATAGCTTCGGCAGGCGTTTTGTCGTGGAAGAGATGCGCGGCGAAGACGGCGAGAGCGTTGCGGACGCGAAGCTCGTACAGCAGAAGCTGCGCGTTTTCTGCCCGTACGAATTGTGCGCGGGCGATATTTTGAGAAGGATCCCGAAAGGGGAGTGACAGCGCAAAAAATGGAAAGGACGGTCTTGCATTCCGATCTGAATAATTTTTATGCATCGGTGGAAAGAAAGCTTTTTCCCGAACTTGCGGGCAAGCCCGTTGCCGTATGCGGGGATAAAGAAGCGCGCCACGGCATCGTGCTTGCAAAGAGCGAGGAGGCAAAAAAGTTCGGAGTCAAGACGGGCGAAGTGATCTGGGAGGCGCAGAGAAAGTGCCCCGGGCTCATCATTCGCCCCGCGCGCTTTTCCGAATATGTGCGCTGCTCCCGCGCGGTGCGCGATATTTATGCGCGCTATACCGACCTCATCGAGCCGTTCGGGATAGACGAATGCTGGCTCGACGTAACGCACAGCAAAATTTTTGGCAACGGAGAAGAGATCGCCGAACGTATCCGGAAGGAAGTGAAAGAAGAGCTCGGGCTCACCGTTTCGGTCGGCGTCAGCTTCAATAAAGTGTTTGCAAAGCTCGCGAGCGACCTCAAAAAACCGGACGCCGTGACCCTCGTGAGGCGGGAAGACGTTGCCGAAAAAATTTGGCCTCTGCCCGCATCCGCCCTGCTCTTTGTGGGGAAGGCGACGGCGAAAAAGCTTTCGTCCGTGGGCATTGCCACCATCGGCCAGCTCGCGGCGGCGGAGCCCTCTTTTTTGAAAAGGTATCTCGGCAAATGGGGAGAAACGCTCTCCGTTTACGCGCGGGGAGAAGATCTGTCCCCCGTGCGCAACATGAACGACGCCGCGGATCTGAAATCGATCGGCAATTCCGTTACCTATCGGGAGGATATTTACAATTATCGCGATATAGAGAGGTTGCTGTACGTTCTGAGCGAGAGCGTGGCCGCCCGTCTTAGGAGCTCCGGCTTGGGGAAAGCGGATACCGTCCATCTTTGGGTGCGCGACAAGGAGATGGAAAATTATTCCTTTCAAAAAAAGGTGCGCCCGACGGCGCTTTGCGGAGAGATCGCGGAGGCGGCTTTTTTGCTTTTTAAGAGCCAATACAAAGCGCGGCGCGCCGTGCGGGGACTGGGCGTTACCGTTTCCGGCTTCGACAAGGGCGTCGAGCAGATGAGCATAGACGATCTTGCGGGCAGCTACGATAAGAAAGACCGCGTTGAGCGAGCCGTGGGCGAGATACGTAAAAAGTACGGGTACGGAACGATCCAGCGGGGCATCATGTATGAAGACCGCACCGCGCTTTCCATGGACGTGCGCGGCGAACGGCTCGTGCGCCCCGGCGGAGTAGACGGCGAGATCGCCTCGCAGGACGAGGGCGAGTTTGAAATTTCGCCCTTCGAAGACGAACGATAGGAGTACGCGATGAAGTACAAAATGAAGGATTTTGCCGCAAAGCATGCCCTTACTTTGGGGAAGCATTGCGTTTACGGCGTTTTCCGCGGATACCATATCCATGTAAAATATACGCCGATCGGCAACCCGCGGTGCCTCGTTACCGTGGTTACGGACGCGCGAGAAAAGCAGAAACAGCTCGAAAAGTATCTGGATTCGAACAGGCAGAAACTGCACATTTCGAATTTCGGCGTGGTCAAAATCGGGCTCATGGTCTGCCCGCGCTTTACGGGGGAAGTTTTTGTGCGCGTCGAAACTCTTTTGGAGGAGATCTGCGCGCATCTTAAAAAGGCGGGGTTTGCGGGCGCGGAGGTGTGCCCGTATTGCGGGCAATCCCTCGAAGGGGGCGGGATCCTCGCGACCGAGTCGGATATTCCTTTCCGCGTGCATGAAAAATGCTTTATGGGCGCGCTCGCTTCGGCAAGGCAAAAGGACGCGCAAAACGCAGCCAAACCGGATAAGAAGGCGCTCGGCGCTTTGGGCGGCACGCTCGGCGCGCTGTTCGGCGGCGTGCTCTTCGTTCTCACCTATGCGTGGTGGGGGTTCGGCGCGCTCGGCGCGGCGGCGGGCGTTCTTCTTGCATACTTTCTTTTCCGCAAATTCGGCGGCAAGGCGTCGGCGTTTGCCGTGGCGTATTGCGGCGCGGCGGCGCTCCTTCTTTCTTTGGCCGGGTATGTTTTCGGATTGTATATGGACGCGCATGCCGCAGGGGGCGGTTGGAGCGAGCTGTTCTCCGCCGCGCTTGCGGACGGAGGAGGGCGGGCGCTCTTTATCGTCAACCTCGTTCTGACGGCGGTCTTTGCGGGCGTCGGTACCGTTTATAACGCCTGTTCTTATCGTAAAGACAGGCGCACGATCGCCGATAAAATGCGCCGTCTCGACGGCTGAAAGCGAAGCGTTAGCCGCTCCGTTCGGAAGGAGGCAATTTATTCGGAATGCGGAAATTTATAAGGAGAAAAAATGCTCATCGATTTTCATACCCATGTATTTTTGGATAAGCTTGCGAAGGGGGCGGTCGCCTCGCTCGCGGCAAAGGCGCACTTTACGCCGTATACAGACGGCACCCTTTCCGCCACGAAAAAACTCATGCGGGAACAGGGGGTGGACAAATTCGTCGCGCTCAACATAGCCGTCGCGCCGAGAACGGAGCGGCACGTGAACGATTTTGCGATTTCTCTTTTGCAGGAAAAAGACGTGATACCTTTCGGTTCGGTGCACCCGTATTCGGAGAACGCTTTTTCCGAGCTGGAACGCCTGAAATGGGCGGGCGTAAAGGGGATCAAGTTCCACAATGAATATCAGGACGTGTTCGTCGACGATCCGAAAGCGGTGCAGATCTACAAAACCTGCGCCGAGCTCGGGTTTATCATGCTCTTTCACGGCGGCGCAGACAGGGGCTTTGCCCCGCCCGTAAAGACTTCGCCCGAGCGCATGCGCCGCGCGATAGACGCCGTGCCGGGCGGCAAATTCGTCGTCGCGCATTTGGGCGGGCAGGACATGATCGCCGATTCGGTAAAATATCTCGCCGATTCGCCGGCGATGATAGACGTGAGCTTTTCCGCCAAGACAGCGGATCTGCATGAGGCGGAAGACTGTATCCGCGCGTTCGGATTCTCCCGCGTGCTGTTCGGCACCGACTGCCCGTGGGATACGCCCGAAAACACCCTCGCCTTCCTCAAAAAAATGCGGTTTTCGGACGAAGAATACGCGCTTATCTGTTCGGAAAACGCGCTCCGTCTTCTCACAGAAAAATAATGTGCGGGATTTTTGCAAAACATATGCAAAGCAGTTGCTTTTTCACATGCGTTATGATATGATAAATATATCAAATTCGTAAGGGGAGCAAAAATGTCCGGCGACGACGGCGACAGTACCGCCGATTACCCAATAGAAAATTTTACAGAACGAAGCTTTAAGGCATAACCGTATAGGCTATGTCTTTTTGTGTTATAATTTATTTTAGGAGGTGCTTTGTCCTTTTATGGAAGAGCAACAACGAAGGCCTTGGCACGCGATGTCTTACGAAGAGGTGGAGAAAGTACTCGATACCTCGGAAGAAGGTCTGAGCGATGCCGAGGCTGCGGCAAGGCTTGCCAGATACGGCAAGAACAATTTGAGGCAGAACAAGCAGAAAAGCATTTGGAAGATGATCTGGGAACAATTGACCGACGTAATGGTCATTATCCTGATCATCGCGGCTGTTTTTTCTCTTGTGATGTATTTTGTGGACGGCGAAGGACTGGCGGAAAGCATCGTCATTTTCGTCGTCATCATATTGAACGCTACCATCGGCGTCATTCAGGAAAAGAAGGCGGCGAACGCATTGGAAGCGCTGAAAAACATGACGGCGCCGACGGCGCGCGTCCTGCGGCAGGGTGAGGAGAGCGTCGTTCCCGCGAGCGATCTCGTGCCCGGAGACATCGTTTATCTTGAAGACGGCTGCATCGTCCCTGCGGATATGCGCATCATTCAGGATTCCAACATGAA
>ERZ1643247.502-NODE-502-length-47254-cov-54.749274_pt1 | contig 47254 bp, 50 predicted proteins | sample MGYA00579264_ERZ1643247 | MGnify/ENA primary metagenome ERZ1643247 (study PRJEB29033, sample SAMEA4952262) | chicken gut metagenome | biome: Broiler Chicken; feature: Gastrointestinal Tract; material: Caecum | place: Ireland | collected 2018 | study: Broiler... | reverse complement strand
ACCTGCTGGAAGATTGCGGCAGGCTCTACTTCGAATACGGCGTAGGCTTCAATCAGATCGACTTGGACGACTTCGAGGAGGTGGACGAATGAAACTCACTCTTGCGAACATCAAAGAACTCAAACGCAATTCGGATAGTCCCCTGCTCAAACGAGTTTGCAACTATGTCATAGACCGTTGGAGCGACTACAACGACAAGAAGTACATCTTCACGGATGTGCTCCATAACGGTTGTTGTTCGGGTGTAGTAAGCGAACTCATTTACTACTACGACACGGTGCGATTTTACAAGCAATACCGCCAAGAGATCAACGAGATGCTTTACAACATCATGAACGAAACGGGGCTTTACGCTCCTTCCGAACTCTTCGGAGACAAGTGGGACAAGGAAGATCCGCTTGCACAGGACGATTTCAATCAGAATCTGCTGGCGTGGTTCGGCTTTGAAGAAACACTCCGGAACATCGGCTACAACTTTGAAACTTTACAAAATTGCATTTGAGGAGGATACGGAAATGTCAGACAAGAACATCGCAAAGAAAGAAAAGGCTATCGAAATCATGAAGAAAATGGACATCTACAAACCGTACATAAAAGGCTTCCGCGAAAGCGACAAAGTTTGCTTCTTTGAAGGGTTCGGCGGTTTCTGGATCGACCAAGAACCTGAACTTCATAAAAAGATGAAAGCAATCGAGGAAAAGCACAAGTGCAAAGTCTATGCCGTTACGCACGAATATACGGAATTCGGAGAACTGTACGACTTCCTTATCGTAACCGACTATCCCGAAGAATGGGATACCCTCGTGTACAGTCAGGGCAACCGTCATACGGCTTTTGCTTATGTCTGGAATAAGGACGATGACTGGTGCTCGGAATTCGGCAGCGTTACCGTGCAGAGTTTCGGCGGCGGCATCAGAAGGATCGCGTGAGGTGAGTATGAAACACACAAACGAAGTACAAGCCATCCTGACGGCTATATTCGCCATCAACAGAACGAGCGAGCATGAGGACAAGGACATAACACTTGTCCTCAATTACGCTTTCAGGCGACTTTTCGGCGCGAATACAAATCTGCTCATCCTCTCCTGTATAGGAAAGACAAAAGAACAGATGATGCCCGAAGTCATGCGGCTGCTCGAAAGCTGCACACAATACAAGACATACTTGGAGGAAACGAACAATGGCTAAAATTACAGAACTCAAAAAGTATCTCGGATATGAATTCTCTTCCGGGAGTTACACCGGCGAGGACTACAAGTCCTTCCAGACAAAGTACATCAACTATCTGAAAGCGATATGCCGTGAAAATCATTGGCAGCTCGTCAATGTCGGAAGAAATCACTATTGCTTCTCCGCCTTTATTAAGAGCGCGGAAAACAAGTGCGTGTACATATCCATTTCGGATGTCAGGTACTTCACGAACGAGTGGTTCAGCCATATCCTCATCCGCACCGCAAAGGACGAACAAGACTACCGAGGCGGCTTCAACCACTATACCACGCTTGAAAACCTCGATAGCAAAGCAGCGGAACTGCTTGAAGACTTACCCTTTTAAGGAGGCTCACGATGAAACTGAACTTGGAAGCAAAAAACAGAGAACAACAGCGTATCAAAGCCTATCTTGAAGAAAACGCCTCGGATATCCTTGCAGGGAAAATCAACAACGGCGTTCTCATCAAGAAAGACGGCAAGATCCTGCTGAACCGCAAAACGCTGGACGGCTTTATGTCCTTTGCGACCGAAGAAGCAAGAAAGCAAGCCGAAAAGGGCGCGAGATACGCGATGGTCGAGGACGCTGTCGTATTCGGATGGGCTGTTCATTATTTCGAAGAGGACAGCATCGAAGGCACGCTCTTTAACGAGGACGGCACCGAATATAAGACGCAGCCCAAACCGGCGACAAAGGCGCCTGCGGTGAAAACTCAACCCAAACCGCAGCCCAAGCCGCAGATGTCCATGTTCGACCTCATGGGCGAAGACCTCGAAGGCAAACCCGAAGAGGAAAAGCCCGAAGACGACGAAGACGCTATGCCCTCCGATGAAGAGATACAGGAGATCATGGCGGAGATCGCCGAGGAAGAAAAGGCGAAACAGCAAAAGCCCACGACTTCTCCCGTGTATCGGAAGTATCTGGATGTGCAGGACAGGTATCCGCAAGCAATTATCGCCATGCGCTTGGGCGACTTCTATGAAGTATTCGGCAAGAACGCAGAGGTGCTTGCAAACGAACTCCCTCTTACCCTTACGGGCAGAGATTGCGGACTTGAAAGCCGTGTACCGATGGCCGGTTTCCCATACCACACCGCAGAGATGTACTTCGGCAAAATCTTGAGCAACGGGCATACGCTCGTCGTTATGGAAAACGACGATGAAGTGCGTGAACTGCCTTCTGCACAAGGCGTTGACCTTGAAACGGGCGAGATACTCTCCGAAGAAGAAATGCGCGAGTTTGACGGCAACATCGAAGAGCCGAAAGATTTTGAAGATGACATTGACACTTCCGCTTTCGACAAAGACGCGCTCTGCAAGCTGGATGAAATGTTCGGCGACAAACTTACTTTGAGGTGAAAACTATGACGGAAAAAGATATCAGACCTATCCCGAAAAACATCCTGAAACGGATACGGAAACTTGACGGCAAATACTATCCAAGCCCTGACGGTCATGTGCGCTGCTACGCCTACCTGACCACTTGGAGAAAAGAGCTTGTGAAGGTAACCATCGCCGTAAAAAACCGCTACAAAAAGTGGTACTGCAAGCAGGTCGCCATTCACGGATTGGATTCGGATAAGTGCTTCGTGAAGGACATGGAGTATTGCTACTGCACCGGCATGGGGTTTCGCTTCGGCTGGTACGAAGAAGGCTTGCAAAAGTACAAGCAATGGTATGAACGCGGCTGGTGCTGGGCGTATGACAAATACTATGATCCGTTTGCGGAGATCGTAAATCCGCACTTCATAGACCACTTGCCGGAATTCAGATATTCCGCGTATAAAATGTATCAGGGCTGCAATATTTTCAAGTATTTACGGCTCTACCGACAGTATCCGCAGCTCGAAATGCTGATGAAGCTCGGCTTTTCACGGATCGCGTTGAGCAAGACGATACTCAAACGCTGCGGAACGGACAAAGCCTTCTGCAAGTGGCTTATCGCAAACAAAGCAATGCTTCAGGGCAGGCACTACTACATAGATGTCATCGTCCGAGCGTATAAAACCAAGAAACCGCTCGAACAACTTCAACACTACAAGGAAGCGAAACTTCGGCTGATCCACGACAGCGCGCTCGAACCGTTGAAGGAGCTGTTCAAAGGCAAAGAACTTGAACGGCTCTTTGATTATGTCGCGGAGAAACGCACCAATCCGCATACCTATCTCGACTATCTCAAAGCCTGCCAAAATCTCGGCTTGGATATGAGCGAAGAGAAGAATCGTTTCCCTCACGACTTCAAACGCTGGCACGATATACGCATAGACCAATACGCTGCGAAAAAGGCTATGGAAGACGCGGAAAAGCGCAAAGAATTGTACGCGCAATTCGCCGCCGTTGCAGAGAAATACATATCCCTGCAACACGCAAAACGAAGCGCGTTTATTTGCGTTATCGCAAGAAGTCCTGCTGACCTTATCCGTGAGGGAGAAGCGTTGCATCATTGCGTGGGACGGATGAACTACGACCAGCGCATGGTGAGAGAAGAATCGCTCATCTTCTTCGTCCGTGCAAAGGACAGCCCGGATATTCCGCTCGTGACGCTCGAATACTCGCCACGCAGCCACAAAGTCCTGCAATGTTACGGCGAGCACGACCATAAGCCGAGCGAGGATATTCTGCACTATGTCAACAAAATCTGGCTGCCTTACGCCAACAGAACCATCAAACAGATCGCGGCATAAACCGCAAAGGAGAAAACACTATGTCAAACTACTTCAGAATTACCGCCTACCACCCCGAACAAGACCTTTCGGCTATCTTCGACAGCAACGGCTACTTTGAAAAGCTGTGGCAGTTCTCTGCCTACCTTATCCAAAAAGGCTTCAAGATAATAGAGGTCGGAAATGAAGAGAAATTCGACGAAGGCGATATGCCGAAAGCCGAACGGGACACCGTCCACATCATCCTCCGCGCCTGCAAGAGCGGACAACCCGACATCAAGGGCAACCGCATTACGGTGGAAGGCAAGTGCTACACTACCCTGTAAAGTCATAGCCCGTTGCGATTACTCGTAACGGGCTATCTCCTTTTAATTTTTGTGGGGGATATTTTGCATTAAACGCAACTTTACGTCGCAATTTTTTTGCAGTAAGTTGTCAATTTACGATAAAGCATTCCGCGTCGGACGCGGTTTCAAATTTGAACGCCGTTGCGCCGATTGCTTTAAGAGAATAAGCGAAGCCGTTGCTTTTCTCCGTGCCTATAAGCGCGTTTACAGCCGTTTCTCCGACTTGCATATTCAAATTTTCGGCAGTCCCGATTTTAAGCACGGCGTTCAGGGTGTTGAACAAATCCGCGGTATCGTCGCCGGACAAATTGTTGAGCGTGATGGATTTGTGCGATACCGTATAAGAAAAACCGTCTTCTTCTGTCTTATCCACTCGCACGACGGATGAAACGTAAAGGTTGTCCGGGATATATTTTTTGAAATATTTATACGGAAAATCACCCATATCGGCTTTGAACGGCGAAAGGTCGAGTTTGCAGACTACGTTGAAATCCGCACTGCCGTTTTCGGCAATTTCCGAAAAATCCGTCTGCACGATCGTAACGTCCGTTTGCTTGCCGCCCAGTTGGATTTTACCGCCCGTCTGCTCAAAAAATACGGTCTGTGCCAGCGCACCCACCTGTTTTTCGGAAAGAGCGATCGTTTTAGAAAGCTCAGCCCCTGTCAAGGCGCTAAAATCGAGGGTGTAGCCCTTGTAACCTTTACCATCTTCCTCTTTTACAAATCCCTCTATTTCGGCATTGACCGAATTTTTGAGATCGGCAAAATCGCTGTCGCCGTAGGCGTTGGGACAAAGTTCCGCCTCGTTCACCTGTTCGGTGAGCGTTTTTAATTGCCCTGCCGTGCGGAAAAGGTCGATGCCGTAGGCAGATCGCACGTAGATATAACCGCCAATCACCACTACACCCAAAACCGCCACAATGACAACAAGGCTGATAATAATTCTTTTGATTGCTTTCATAAAAATTCTCCTATGAGTTACCGAAAACGTGCGTCAAAACAAGAAAGGGATTTCGTTTTTTTCAAAAGTCACACAGACAAGCGGGCGAATGCCCGCTTGCCCGAGTGTTTGACTTTTTACAATACGTCAGGCGCAAATCGCAGTTCTAAACTTTCGTTACCGTAAGTGTGCAATTTGCCGCTGTACCTGTGTTTATAACTTCGATTGTGTAATTATCTTCGCGATCTATGGTAATGCTCTTAACACCCTCCCCGTTATCGTCTATATAAACTTCTCCGTCTGAACCGTATACCTTGAAAGTAAATGCCGGGTTGGAAAGTTCAATCGTATACGTGCAAGAATCCTGTCCTGACCCTAACGGTAAACGGAATGATTTACTGGCGTTGTCTTTATACTGCAGCTCTTCGGATTGGGCGGTAGTTCCTTCAAACGTGAGCGTGATCAGCTCTTCATAGATTGCTTTAGCCGTGACATTATTTGCGGGCATAGTGAACGAGAGTTCTGCCCTTGTAAGATCTAATCCTTCCGTATCAAGATTGGTAAATGCCCAGCACACAAATATTTTGCCCTCTATATTCTTTGCCGTGATTGTGACTTCTTCGCCGTAATGTGCGGTTTTCGTCTCTGTATTGTCGCAAATGACTTTTACTTCATAATTGATGTCTTCAAACACGGCGGTCGCCGTAACATTGCCTGCGGGCATTGTAAAGGTAAGTTCGGCGTCTGTGAGCGTCAAACCGTCAGGAGCAAGTTCATCGAATGACCACCTTACAAACTCTTTACCTACGGGCACTTTTGCCGTGATCGTGACTTCCTCGCCGTAGTGCGCTTTGACAGAGGCAGATGCAACACCATCGTTCACTTGCGCCGTACCGCCGTTGACTGTTACGGTGTAGTCGATATACTCGAATACTGCGGTTACGGTAACGTTTTTGGCAGGCATTTCAAATGTGGTGGTTGCGCTCGTTTCACTGTCAAACACGACTTCATCGCTGTCGCTCGTCCAGCGGACAAAACGTTGACCCGTGGGCACTTCTGCGACAATGTTGATAAAGTCGCCGTATTCTGCCGTTATGCTCCCGGCAGATTCGCCGTCCGTATATGCCGTACCGCCATTGACGGTTACGGTATAGTAGATATACTCGAATACTGCGGTTACGGTAACGTTTTTGGCAGGCATTTCAAATGTGGTGGTTGCGCTCGTTTCACTGTCAAACACGACTTCATCGCTGTCGCTCGTCCAGCGGACAAAACGTTGACCCGTGGGCACTTCTGCGACAATGTTGATAAAGTCGCCGTATTCTGCCGTTATGCTCCCGGCAGATTCGCCGTCCGTATATGCCGTGCCGCCATTGACGGTTACGGTATAGTAGATATATTTATAAGTCGCTTTTGCGACAATATTGGCTGTGCCTACCGTAAAAGTCAGCTCGGCTTGCGTAAGGTCTAAACTTGCCGTGTCTATACCCGTGATTTCCCACCTGTCAAAGGTCTGACCCGTGGGCGCGGTGTCTGCGGTGATTTTCACCGTATCGCCGTAGTGCGCGGTCGCCTTGTCTGCCGTGCCGTCCGTTACGGTTACAGTATAGTCGATATCTTCCAGAACAGCGGCTACATTGATGTCGTTGGCAGGCATGGTGATCGTAAGCGGAGATTTGGTGAGATCCAATCCCGTAAGATCGTCCACTCCCTTGATGTTCCAACTATCAAACCTCTTGCCTATGACCTCATCTGCCGTGAACGTGACTTGTTCGCCGAACTTTGCCGTCTCTTTGTCTGCCGTGCAGTTTTCGAGAGCAAACAGGTATGCCTTGTCGCCGTAATTGGCGGTCGCGGTGACTGCGTTTGCAGGCATAGTAAATGTCAGCTCGGGTGCGGAAGCATTATCCACCGCTACGCCGTCCAAAGTCCAGCTAGTGAAAACCTTGCCCGTCGCGGGCGCGTTTGCCGTGATTTTGACGGTTGCTCCTGCGGTATACTCGCCGCCTCCCGTACCGCCATTAACGTTGACGGTATATGTAACGGGCGGATCGTCTTTGTTATCGTCGCATGCGGAAAGTGCCGCAACAGACAATACCAACGTCAAAGCGAGCGCAATCATGAAAATAATTGATTTCCGTTTCATAGTAGTTTCTCCTTTTTTAGTTTTATTTCGAATCGCAATTATCTTTTGCGATGAGAAACCGTTTTGTTATTTCTTTTTTCTGAACACTGCAATGAGGTCGGCAAAGGATTTTTTCCTGATCACAAACCAGAAAATCGCAAAGCCGCCCAGTCCTGCAACTGCAACCGAACCTACTGCAATTCCCACAATCGCACCCGTGGACAAACCGCCCTTATCGGGTTCGGGGGTTTTATCTCCGCCCGTGCCGTCACCTGTCCCGTCACCCGTGCCGTCGCCGCCCGAGCCGTCGCCACCCGTGGGTTTGTCTTCGTATACCGCGGTCAGGCTGACTTCACCGCTGACGGTAAAGGTGTAAACTTTTTCGGTGCTGACGATGTTGCCGCTTTCGTCTTTCCAGCCCTTGAAAATCTTGCCCTCTTCGGGGTCGTCTGCCGTTACCGTGACGCTTTCACCCTCTTTGTATGTGCCTGCGCCCGTGCCGCCGTTTACCTTGATTTCAAAGGACGGAGCTTCTTCCACTTCTCTGTAATTTGCCTTGACTATAATATCTCCTGCGGGCATCGTGAATGTCGTTTCCGCGCTCGTTGCGCTTGCGAACTCGATTGTTACGCCGTCCGTCTCGCAAGTCCACTTGTCAAAGACTTTTCCCTCGGGTGCTTCCCCTGCGGTGATTTTCACCGTATCGCCGTAATGTGCGGTCGTCTTGTCCGCCGTGCCGTCCGTGACGGTTACCGTATAGTCGATATCCTCGAATACCGCGGTGATTGTTACGGAATTTGCAGGCATTGTGAATGTGGTGTTTTCGCTTGTCAGATTGTCAAAGGAAACTCCGCCTTCGCTCGTCCAACGGGCAAACCGTTTGCCTGCGGGCGCATTCGCCGTAACGGTGACGGTGTCGCCGTATTTGGCTTTTGCTTTGTCCGCCGTGCCGCCTATGACGGTCACGGAATACTCCATTTCACTGTAAGTTGCTTTTACGGTGACGTCATTTGCAGGCATTGTAAAGGAAAGTTCTTTCTTTGTGAGATCCAAACCTGCGGTGTCGATTCCCGTAACCGTCCACTTGACAAATGCCGCGCCGCCAAGAGGATTTGCGGCAACCGTGACCGTATCGCCGACATAGTATTCTCCGCCGCCCGTGCCGCCCGTGACGGAAACATAGAATTTTTGAATATCCTTATAATTTGCTGTCGCCTTGACGTCGCCTGCGGGCATGGTAAAGGTGAGTTCGGGTTTCGTGAGATCCAAGCCTGCGGTGTGGAGTCCCGTGACCGTCCACTTGTCAAACTCCTTGCCCTTTTCGGGTTCGTCTGCCGTGATTTTGACGCTGTCGCCGTAGTGCGCGGTCGTCTTGTCTGCCGTGCCGTTTGTTACCGTTACTCTGTAATCGATATAGTCAAATTCCGCCGTGACGGTAACGTCCTTTGCGGGCATAGCGAAAGTCGTTTCTGCACTCGTTGCGTTTGCAAACACTACGCCGTCCTCGCTCGTCCAGCGGACAAAACGCTTGCCTGCGGGAGCGGTATCGGCGAAAATGCTTACCGGACATTCGTAGGTCGCAAAAACTTCGCTTGTCGGCTCAGCGTCTGCGTCCACCTGCGCCGTACCGCCTACTACCGTTACTCTGTAATCTATATAACTATACAGTGCAGTTGCGGTAACATTGTTTTCGGGCATAGTGAATGTGAGTTCTGCCTTTGTCAAATCCAATCCCGAAGTATCGAGACCCGTTATCTCCCAACGACCAAACTTCTTGCCAGTTGCGGGTGCGTTTGCGGTGATCGTTACGCTTTTGCCCGCCTCGAATACGCCGCTGCCACTACCTCCTTCAACATTGAGCGTGTAAGTTACAATTCCGCCGTCGGCAACCGTCACGAACGTGCTGCTGCTTGCATTCCAGTTGTCCGTTTCGGCATATCTGACTTTATACGTCCCTGCGGGAAGCCCTGTAATTTCCGTGCCCGTAATGGGCATAAAGAACGACCACTCCGTAGCATATTCCATTTCTTCGGTCACGCCCGTGATCTTGCCGTCGCTTGCGCCTTCGCCCGAAGTGCTGACGGCAGAAAGTCCCGTCGGGGCTTCCCTGTTCCCTTTTTCTATCGTCCAATTTGCCGTCCAATCGGAAAAACCGTAACTCGCACCGCTGCCCCAGGCATAGCCGGGGTTGAGCTTGAAAGTCGCTGTATATGTGCCGACGTCGGTCGCCTTGTTTCCCGTGACGGTGTAACCTTCGGCGTCCTCGTAAGCCGTCTGCTCCGTGCCGTTGTAGTACAGCGTTTTGCCGTACACATACGATATCTGCGTATATCCTTCCACCGTAAGAGTCAGCGTCTTGCTGTCGAGCAGGTATCCTTTGCAGTAGTATTCGAATGTGATATCGACTGTTTTTCCCCAATTGTAAAATCTCCAACTGCTCGGAGTGCCTTCTAATCTACCGTCCGCATATAAAGTAACTCCGTCGGGATCATACTCGCTATAATTTATATCATCACTATTGCTCTTGATTTCGATATCGGCGTCAGTGACGTCTGCGGGCTTGCCGAAGGCGATTTTTTCACTGTACGGCACGCCCACCTTGCCCTTTTTCAGCGACTCTGCGGTGATTTTGTAGTTTTCCTGTTCCTCCACGCTCACGCCATACATTTTTATAGTAAATTGAACCGTCAGCGTCGTATCGGTTTTATTGCCGAAACTTGCGGTAACCGAATACTGCGGGGTACTCAGGATCGTACCTTTGAGCATAGCAAGACCTGCAAAGGTTTTGCCATCCGTCGTCTTTAACTTCGCCGAAAGTTTGTATGTCCCCCACCTTTCAAACTGCGTCAGCGTACCGCCCGATAAATCACCTTCTTTCCAGAACCATACGGAGTTTCCGTCCTGAAAGGCAACGCCCTCGGGCAGGGTGATTGCCGATTTGAGCTCTGCCGTCGTCGGCTTTGCCGAGCCCACTGCGGGCAGGTCGTACTTCAACACGATGTTGGCAATGCCGTCGGGGTTTTCCACCGTGGCGCCCGTCGTGCCCGTAAAAGTCTGCGTGTTCCCCTCCGCGTCCGTCACCTTGAAACCGAAACTCTCGGCTGGTGCGGAAACGGTGGGACGGTAACCCGAAAAATAGATTTGATAATAATGGTCGCCCCTAAACGACACCGCGTACTTCAACCATTCGGGGTGATGCATATCGGAAAATTTGTATGGATATTTCCCGCCCTTGACATAGATTGCGTCCGTGGTAATGTATTCTCCGACAAAGCCGTCGGGTACGTTCATTCTCTCGGGGTTGACCAAAGACAGTTCTTCGTCCCCCAGTGCGTCGAACACAAAGTTGATAAATGCCGGACCAGCGTCCAGTTCCACGGTGTATTTGGACGGGTCGATGCCCGCAAGCGTGACCTTGGACGGGTCGGTGAGCGAAACGGTTTTTCCTTCGGGCGCGCTGTACTGCAAGCGCAACGCATAGGTATGCCCGGACTCGAAAGTTTCCGTTTCCTGTCGCATATTCAGCGCAAACCAAAATGCGTGATTGATCGTAAGACCGTCGTTCAGCGTAATTCCCGACAGGTCGGAAAGCGGGCCGATTTCGGGCAAATCGGCTTCGGTCAGTCCGCTGACGGTCAGTTGCGTGATCGTCGTCCCCTCCTCCGCGCTTGCGGCTTCTGTCGGGCTTGCAAGTGTTATGCCCAACGCAAGCGAAAGGCACATCGCAAGACCTAACAAAAGCATTGCGATTTTGGTTTTAAGAAAACTTTTGATACACTTTTCGTTTCCGCTTTGATTTTTCATTGTTTTCTCTCCTTTTTTATTTTTTTACAGTGCGTCCAGCGCGTCGGCAAGATAGTCGGACGGGACGGATTCATAAAAGAACGCGTCGATCGCCCCCTCTTCCTTGGCGCATTTGACTTTGTATGCGCTGCTTTCATCCGACACATTGTCGCAAAGAAGCGCAATTTTGATTTCGGGGTTCCGCCTCCTGGCTTCACGCGCGGTGTTCATTCGCATATCGAACGTGCCGTCGCCCGACCTTGTAACGTCCATTACAAGAGTTGTTGCCGCAAGCGCGTTCATCAGCGTAAGGATACGCTCAGTTTCCTGCGAAGAAGATTTTTCCACAAAGAACCCCGCACGTTTCAGGGCGTTTGTCACCGCTTCCAAAACGAGTCTGTTTCTGATTGCAAGTACGACTCTTTTCATTTCATATCCTTTCTCCTTTGCGTACAATACTCCTGATTTTTCATTTTGCATATATATTTTATCATAGGGAATATGCGGTTGGGGAGTGCCATTCGGCACCCCTTTGGCAAGTTTTTTATGCTTTTCAGAAAAAATTTTTGCAAAAAAAGACAGCCGCGGGTAAGCGACTGCCTGTTGCTGTATATTTGATTGCATTATCGGTCAGATTTCGTCGTCGGTTTTGTCAAGTATCACAAGCCCCGATTCTCTTGCTCTTACGGCAAGTTGAGTGCGGGAACGGAAACCCGTCTTAAACAGCATATCCGCAACGTGGTTTTTGACGACGCCCGAAGAAACGCCGAGTTTTTCGGAAATTTCCGTATTGCTGTATCCGCCCGTCATAAGGCGCAGGATTTCAAGTTCCTTTTCGGTAAATTCCGTACTGAGTGCAAGTCCCATTCTGACGGGTTGCGGACTGTCGGGATAGACGATTTCGCCATTCATAACTCGTTCCATCAGCGACAGAATCGGCTGTTCGTTCACTTCCTTGTACCAAAAGCCTTCAACGCCGATTTGTTTTGCACGCTTTATATAGGAACACTCAGGCATACTCGTGACGACGATAATTTTCGTTTTCGGGAATTTCGCCTTGATTTTTGCCGCCGCTTCGAGTCCGCTTTCGCCGTTTTCCGTAACCACGTCCATCAGTATCAAATCCACGGGCGTGCGTGTGCAGACAATATCCGCAACGGAAGCGTTTTCTATCGCCACTTGCAGATAGAATTTATCCGACGACTCCACAAAATGCGAAAAGAGCGCCTTCGGCATTTGCTGATCTTCGACTATCATGACTGAGTATTTTCCGTCTTTCATAAAGTTTCTCCTTGCGGCAGTTCGATAATGAGTTTAAATTGCGGTGCGCTGTGAATAATCATCGTGCCGTTTTCCCGTTCTACAAGCAAGCGAAGCCCCGAAAGTCCGCCGCCTTCTATGATTTCGCCTTTCGGCTTTTCGCCGTCGTTGGTGATTTCTATCGTATATTTGCCGTTTTTCTCCGATACCGTAACCGTCATCGTCTTGCCGTTTGCGTGCGAAACGGTGTTCGTCAGACATTCGTGCATTGCGGCGATGAGTATTTTTTCGCTTACCGTATCGGCTTTCGGCTTTTCGCCGCAAAAATCCACGGTTACGGCAACGAGTTTTGCCGCGTCATTTATCACTTGCAAATTGTCTTTCTTTGTGTGCGGACGAGTGCTTTTCAGTGCGGCGATTTCCGCTTGCCAGAAGCATATCATTTGCTTTTGCTCGGTTGCGTCAAGCGGTTCGGCAAGTCTGCGTTTTGTTGCAAGCAAGAGTTTGCCCATATCGTCGTGGATACGGATTTTCGCCGCCAAAAGTTCCTTTTCTTTCGTGAGGAGCACAACGTTATCCCCGTATGCGACAAGGCGTTTGTTGACGGCTTTCAGCTCTTCGAGTTTTTGCTCTAACTCTTTGGTAAGACGGTATCTTTCGGTTACGTTTGCCGCAACGATTTCGTAAACTGTTTTACCGTCTATCTCATGCGAGTATCTCTTGAACGATACCACTTTGCCGCCCTCGTATTCTACAATAGGTTTTTCTCCCGTTTGAAGCGGCAGACAGCTTTCTTCTATTTCGCCTTGCGAGATCTTCCGCCAAAAACTTGCGCCGTCCAAAAGTGCCTTACCTGTTGCAAGAACGCAAAGACGGTTCATTTCGGTATTGAAAAACCGCACGAGTCCGCTTTGCTCGTAAAAACATATTCCGACAGGAAGTGTGTCCGCACACTCTTTTATGGATACCGGCGAGATGTGTTTCTTTTTCCAAAGCACTGCGCTGACAAGTCCGTAAACCGAAAGAGCGAGCAACACGACAGCAACAACGCAATGCAACCATAGCGGCAAAGAAATTATCGTGAGCGACGGCTCGAATACAGATTCCCCTACACGATAGAGCTCACTTCCGCACATTGTAAGGAATACCGATAGAAACGACAATGCAAACGTTACCGCCGGCAAAACGATATAGCGGCGTTTCTTGTAAAATCTGACCGACGCAAACAACCCGATAATCGCCAGAACGAACGTGAAAATAAACGAAACGACAATCATCTGTCTTACATAAAACGGTGCGTCTATAAATCTCATACAGCACCCCCTTCGGGCAAAGTAAGCGAGTAATAAACTTCTTCGTCGTCCGTTTGAATTGTTACGTTGTATTTCTCAAATTTCGATTTTACTTTCTCCGAAATTTCTTTCGCTTTATTGTCGCATTCGATACGCAAAACGAGATTATCGCCACGCCTCGAAAGACGAACGATAACGGCACTCGGTAGTCCCTCGTAATTTGCAATGCAGGCTTGGAAAAAGTCATAGAAAACACCTGCGTTTTTGTCGTAGATTTTACCCGAAACGGCGCAATCGAAAGTGCATTCCGCACCCGTAAGCGAAAGAAACCCAAGCGATTCTTTTATCGCAAGCGACAGTTCGCCCACGTCTATATTTTCCTGCTTTTCGGCAAGCATAACAAGGTTGCTTCTGCGTTTGATATAAGCCGCCAAAATGCACGCAAACCGCATTTTATCTATATATTCCGTGCTGTTTAACTGCGTTTTGTGGTACATATCCGACAAAAGCGCATCAAGGCGTTTCAGTTCTTCGCAGGTAACTTCATCCGTCTTTGCGTACAGTTTGTTTCGCTCTGCAATCTGCGCTTTTTGCTCTTTGAGTTCGTTCTCCGCTTCGATGATATAGTTTTCTTCGGACAGTCTTTCGTTGGTTTCGGAAAGCGCCGCGTTTATCTCGTTGACCTTGGATAAATCTTCGATTCTGAAAGTATATCCGCCGTGTATTTTTGCTGCCGAAAGCCGTGTGTTTTCATCTATCATCACAGGGCATTTCGTTGCTTGTTCGAGCAGGATTTTATCCGTAAAAACAGATTTTTCGGAGTTATAAATCACGTTAAAATTTTCATCCGTGATAACCGCCGAATATGCCGAATGATAGAAGTAATTTTCGTATTCGTAGTTGGACGGAATCAAACCTATGGCGATACAACTTTCTATCATTACGATACAGTTAAAGCACAACAGTTCCGGGATTTTGAACGCCGGCGTATCCGTCAAAAAGCATACGATGAAAACAGCCACGCACACAATGAAAACGGATACGGGTATCCACGTTTTACGCCTGCACGCCGATATGCCGCACTTCAAAATCAGCACGATAAGGCTTGTTAACGTTACGGCAATCTCCCACGCGAACGCGATATAAAATACGGTTCTATGCTCGTAGGAAAAACCGTTCTCGAAGTTCAAAGCGAACGCCCATTCGTGTACGTCGTTTGTGAATATCAGAAGAAACAATATCACGGCGGGTAAATATAAGAGATACCACGCTTTTGCGAGCGGTTTGCCCTTTTTGCTCTCTATGCTGAACGCCGCAAGCAAAATCGTCGGCGGAATAAACATTTGCGGAGCGTAGTATGCGTACCAAAGATAGCGCGAAAGGGCGTCTGTGTCCTTTGTCAGTCCGTACTTTATCATTCGCAACACAAGGAAAAACAAAATCAGCACGGCAACCGCAAGGAAATATGCACGCAGATCTTTCCGCACCATTCTATGTATAAGAGAAACGCCCCACGCCACCACGAGAGAAATCAGTATCGTGTGCGCCAACAAAGCAAACAAGGCGTGCCAAAAATCAGGAAGGCTCGAATCTACCGCCTGAAATACGCCCGCTAAACAAAAGAAAAACGCGCATACGGCATATAGAACTATTCGTTTTTTGTTAATAGCATTCCGCATTTCCGCGTTTCTCCTTTTCGTTAGTTACTTATATGAGGAATCTCTCTTGAGACCTGTCTGCCTCCCTCATTGCGAACTTGTCGGAATTTCCGACAGGTTGAAGCCTCATCCAGTTCTCCCTCTTCATAGATGTGCCGGATATGCTCCACAATATTGGTGCGAGAGGATCCAAACAGTTCCGCCATCTGCTGCTGCGTAAGCCACACGGTCTCGCCCTCAAAACGGACATCTATTTTAGTTCCGCCATCCTCGGTTTGATAGATCACGATATCTCCCTGTTTTTCTTCGGGAACAAGATTCTATTCGTCAGCCATTGTCATCTCCTTATGTCAATCCTTAAAAACGATATTGTTTTCTTCGCAAAACGCCGCAAATTTCCTTTGCATGATGTAATTAGGGTGTCTTACGCCGTTCTCCCACTCATTGACGGTGGAAAAGGCCACTCCCAATTTTTTTGCAAAATCCGCCTGACTTAGCATCAACTTCTGCCGAACAAACTTGACCTTGTCTTTGAACTCCATCAACATATAACCCCATTTTATCTTGATAGTATTATTATAGCAGATTCATCGTAGTAAATCAAGTCACGATTGTCCCTTAAATCGGACTCTCAAAAACAATTTGCAACCGTGGCGTGTGCTTGTCTTGATACGAGAGCGGCGCCGCTTCGCGCCGCCGCGACAAGCACACGCCACTCGACCAAACCCGGTTGAAGGCGGAAAAGAAAAGTGATGACGGAAGCGGAGTCGCCCGCTAACCCGCTTGGGCGATCTTCCGCTTTCACCGTCACACTTCCCTTTCTTCTTTCCATATCCGTCCCATATTCAATTACACTTTCGCATTTGGTCGATGACGCCTTTGCTGACTTGTCCCATGTAGCAACCCTCATCCCAACACGAGAAATCGTCATAAAGAAGCAGCTTCTTTTCCTCATTCCCTATCGTACAGACGATGTCCTCGTCCATGATGTCCGAGATGAAGAACTGCGGCAGTCCCTTCGAGTAAACCATTTTCTCGCCGGTCTTTTCCATATACTTCGTGAGATATGCTATCGCCTCGCCGAGCATAGAGCGGTCGTCCACCGTCTTGAAGTCGGATCTTCCGAACCTTTCGTTGAAGTAGGTGTTCTGGATCGTCGTCTGCACCTTCTTCTTGATCGGCGAATAATCCTTGACCTCAACGAGTTCTCCGGGCATCGCTCCGTCCGGAATGTAGAACAGCCCATGGAAGTGAAGCCTCATCTTTTCGGGAGAACGCTCCCATACCCCGACATACTTCCAGCCCTTTCTGTGACACATCATTTTGAAGCATCCGCGCAGCTTCCTCATAAAGCTCTCTTCGGTATGCTTTGCCCCATCATAGGTGAAAGTGCAAAAGTAGTTGAAGTCCTGCAAATTCACCTTGCGCGTGAGCCTGATGCGCCGACATATCAGATTCCGCAATTTCCGCTCAAATTGCACTTCCACATACTTTATCGTGCTATCTTCGTCCTTAAAGTACGCCTTCATGTTGCGAACGATAAACTTCTTCCTTGCGCTTCGGGACTGCCCTGCCGACTTTTGATACAGTTCCTCAAACAGTTCCTTCCGCGTCATCGTCCGAGATCTTACCTTCTTCTCAACAGCAGGCTCGACCACTACCTCATTTTCCGTATGCGAAGACGGCGCATCGTCATCAATGGACGGTGCGCTTTCTTCTGCGTTTATAGTTTCTTCCTGTTCCGTGGTCTGCGGCTCTTCCTGCTCCGTCACCTCTATCTCTTCTTCCGGCGGACGGAAACGCCGTCTTGACGGCCTTGTCGTATGCGGTATCGCTATGTAGTGACTGCCGTCAAAATACACCTTGCATTCGCCATAAGACATGGTTGCCTCCTTTTGCCGTAAAGGAAGCGGACAGCCCGTAAATCACGCAGAACCATCGCCGTCCGCATCCCTGTACAGCGAATTGATGAAATAACTGTTCTGCATCCTCAACTCATCAACCGAAGCCTTTTCCGTAGCGTATTCCAAGTAGTCCGCAAGCCCTGTATAACTGCGCCTTGCCATATCGTTGAAGTAGTCCGAGAAACAGTCCGTGCTGAACCGCTGTGCATAGATCTTCGCGCTCATCAGGTAATACTTCTTATTCTCCGTCTTGCCGTCCATCGTGCCGCGCTCCTTCTCGATTTTGAGTATCGAATAGCCGTAGCGATTGAAAATGCGCAGATTTCTTCGCCAAAGCCATGCGACAACGCTTTTAAGGATATGCACCAGCAAAGTATTGTCCCCACGCCTGAAACGGAAGTCGTAATACAGCGACAGGAAGCGGTTGAACGCCCACTCCGAGAGCATCTCCTCTATCGTGTAGAAAGGCAATGCCAGCCGCATATCTCCGCACGAAGCAATGTTGATGATGTCCGCAAGGTCGCGCGCATCCGCGCCCCAAGACTCCGGTCTTTGCTCGTCCGTGAATACCTTTATAAACGGAAAGTTGTCCACAGTCGCGGAGTGCCGGCACATTTTCAGCCACGAGTTAAAGAGGTCGTTCTTCTGGTTGGTATCTTCCGCGCCTTTCTTGATCTCCCGAAGCTCCAGATTGTTGCCACGCTCCTTTCCTATCTCCGTGATCCCCACGACGCCGAACTCAAAACTGCCTGCCTTCGGGTTATTTTCCAAGACCTTGCGGCCCAAGCGTAGCACATCGAAATCGAGGATATGCGCGTGCCTGCTTTGAGGGCGTCTGCGCTTTGGGAAGAAGTCCGTAAGCCACACCGGGAAGTTGCCGTTGTCCGCCATCAGGTTGTCCGTTCGGACGGAATAGTTCGCCACGATAAGGCTGCTCTCCAAGACATAGATGAAGTACGCCTGCGCATAGGTTTCCAGCACTTCAAACAGTCGGCTTATTTTGAGCGAATCGTCAAAAGTGGTACCGTAACGCGCGTAATCGTATCCGTAAAGCTGCGTTTGCGCGTTTCTGTGCCGTAAGAACCTTGACCGTTTCAACGCTATCCAAGCCTTGACCGAGGCGAGATTATAGACCGTTCCGTGTTCCATACACCGCCGCACTTCGTCCTCGAAAGCGATCCACGGGAAGTACGGGAATTTCATGTCGTTCTGCTGCAGTATCTCCAATGCCTTCTGACGGAACATGACCTCTTGCGACAGCACCATGTCCGTAATGAGCGTCGTCTTTTTCTTGCCCATGCTTCCGCACGCCATAGACACGATTGGCAGCTCGTTTATAAAGCCGCAATTCCTCGCCTCGAAATGCCGCAGCCTGTTCTGCGCGATACTCTTTCTCCAATGGTCGAACAGCAGCCAGCAGACGAACGCGATACACCACCACGGGAAGTGACGGAAGATGACCTGCAAGTCGATGAACAGCTTGCACACCTGCACATAGAGGTTGGCGACATCGAAGCTCAACACGAAGTAGAAGTAATACGCGAGAAAGCCCATTACGATACTTGCAGCGTTGAGATTGAAAGCCCACATCACCGCCCAGAAGATCCACACCGCCCGATGCTCCGTAAGAAAGTCCCGGTACGACAATACAGTCCGTTTCAGCGGCTGATACAGACACCGCGAAAATGATTTGAACACTTTCAGCGGCACGGTATCTTTGTTGTGCTTGGTGTTGCCGCTCTTGTACAGCCGCCAGATGACCAACTCCAAGATGAGCAGGCAAGGGAGAATGATAGCCACGACTTTCAGAAGCACGAGCATAACATCTCCCACCTTCGCCCAATAGCCCGCAAAATTCTCTCCGTCCACAAGCAATGAGAAGAAGCTCGTTGCCTGCGAAGTAAAGCTCTCGAAGTCCGACGGGAGCAGGATGTCCCAATCCATTACGGAGGAATACTCCGTGACGGACGGCACGATGTCATGATCCAAGCCGAACAGCGTGCAGAAATAGTACCCGACGGACAGTCCGAAGTCTTTGGCGGTCTCGCCGAAGCGTAGGTAGGAGTCCCCGAACACAAACGCGCCGAGCAGGATAAACGCCGCCGTTATAACAACGGTAAGACAGATATTAAATGTTCTGCACCTGTTCATAGACCACCTCCAAGATCGCCGTGCTCTCTTCAACGGAAGCCGTTCGGCTACCGGTATAAACCAAGTAGCCGACGACCAATACCGTTACGACCAAGAGGGCAACAGCCAATATTCTCCTGACCGTTTTCATTTACACCTCCAATCCGTCCATATCATCGGGCCGTTTCTGCGTTTGCTTTACGGCAGGCTCTTTCTGCGCCTTCGGTTCCGTTTTCCGCTTTCGTCGGTTGTCTATCCCCTTGAACAGAGCCGCTATCGCCCTGAACGGCAGACAGATGAGCCAGAACAGGAATTTGAGGATATATGGCAATATCGGGAACAGAATGATGATGAGCAGAACTATCAGCACGATGGCGAGCAGGATCTGCCACCACTCCCACTCGGAAGGCATCTGCACTGGCGGAGTTATCGCATTGACGATATCCATAGGGCTGGACACCACGGGAATGACCGTATATACGCCGTCCCGGTTGAAGGTGAGCTGGATAATGTCAAAATCGAAGAATACGCTCTCCCAAGCACGATATGCCTGACCGCTCGTATGCTTGTCCGGAAGAATGGTACGAAGTTCCATGATGTCCACCGCTGCGGAATAGTAGTCCGTAGTGGCGAAACGGAACAACACGACCTGCTTCTTCTCATCGTCCTTGCCGCTGACCGTTGTGGCGTCTTTGAAATAGTCCCGAAGCGCCTGCACATCGTTGGCATTGATGAGAAGCCTGTCCGCGACTTCGTTGTCGTTGCCGTCCAGATCGCTTTCCTGCACAATGTAGATGGGCGAAATCGTCTTGCTCTCCTCTTCGGGAATGCCGCCGAATATCGTGTCCCACAAGCCCCAATTCACCCAATTATCCCAAAAGGACGGATCGGTTTCCTGCCAGCTCGTCAGCTTCTGCAAGTCCACATCGGCGTCGAAATCGTAATACGAATAGCCTTGCTGTATCTTGCCGAACTCGGTATCCATCTTGCGGTAGTCGTCGATGTCGTCCGCAAACAGGTCCGCACTGATCGTACCGTCCTTGATGGGCAGTGTGCCGTTTTCGAAGGTCTTGTTGTAGTTTCGTATGTACTCGTACAGCGCGTTGCTCTCCACGCCGCCGATGGACACAATGTCCGCATACGGATCGTACTCCTCGATGTTGTCCACCTTGAACAGGTAATACAGCGCGTCCGCAGGAACATGGAGATAATTGTTACCGAGATTCCAGCCCCATTTTGCGACCATCATTCCGCCACCGCCGTCACCGGCTTGCTGACCGAGCGAAAGCACGGAATCGTTATGGTTGTAGCCGAATAATTCCCCGATATGCGGATATGCCTGATCGTAAAACTCCTGATTGCTCGTGACCACGATGTCCTTGGTCTTGTACTCATACCACTCCGCCTTGATGCGCTGCAACTTGCCGTAAGTATCGAAGAAACGCTGCGGAACGGCGAAATATACCGTATCGAGCTGATTCTGATACCCTGCGCCCTTGCTCGAAGTCTGCGTGCGGTAGAAGGTGTGCTTGACATCCAGCGTGATGGTTTCGAGATACTCCACCGAACTTTCCAGCGTACTCTTCGCACCCGCGTCCGGACCGTAACCTGCCGCATAGCCCGTGAATTTGTATGTTCCGTTGACGGGATATTCGGTCGCGTTGTTCGCTCCGTAAGTCACAAGTTCTATGCCGGAAACATCGTACCTGCGCTCGTTGCTGTTCACTCTGTCCTTGAATGTCGTTCCGTTTATCTCGCGGTCTACCACCTTGAATTTGTAGAACAGGTTCTTATAGTCGGAATTTTCGGACTTGCTCAAAAACTGCAGGTCAAACTTTGCATAATTGTTCGGCTTACCTTCGGAGTCATACGACACCGCCATCTGGATCTTGTTGCTCTTGCTGTTCGTGGAGATGTTCAGCCCTTGCGGATTATACACATAGACATACAGCCCGTAGTTACTTTGCATATTACCCTTGTACGAGTAGCAATACTCCACGAAATTGACGATCTGCGCCTGACTGTCCTCGTCATACGGATAGTCCTTCACATCGAAGGGCTGCCCGTTCACGGTGGAAGAGGTGAGGTCGTCCATAACATTTGTCTTGTCATAACTCAGTTCGCTGCCTGCCGCATAAGCGATATCCGGCGCCGCCGAAACGACGACGCCGAACACCATAACTATCGCGATAAGACAGACGAACAATCTTTGCCTTACCGTGCTCAAAATACGATCACCTCCTTGTCCAATGTAACCCCTGCCGCATCCTGCGGTATGGAGAAATGAAGCGTAACGCTCGCTTCGCCGTTATACGAAGTAACGATAAGCGAATACATATCCTCATAACCTTTATCTTCACAGCCGCCAATCGTGTTGTTGGGATATACCGCCTGCAAAACATTTGCCACATTGCCGTTTTCAGATTTGGGCGTTATCGTGAAAGAAGTTTCCTCGCGCGCTATGTTGAACCCCGCAGTAAGGTCGGTTTCCGCCTGAAAGGAATACACCTGATCATCCAAAGTGAAATCGAAGTCTTTACCTTCAACGACATGAGGGACGATTTTCACGGAATAACCGCTGACATCACCGCCGGCTGAACCGAATGTGTACTTCACATCAACAGTAAGGGGCATTTCCTGCGAGATCTTATATCCGCCTGCGCTCGTAAGAACATCTTTGCCGTCCACCGAAACATAAAAGGTCTTGAAGTCGCTCGTGAAGCCGCCCGTGAAATAGACGATCACGCCTATAACTCCGACCACGACCAGCACGAGCAGTATGTACCCTATAACTTTTGCAACCGTGTTGCCTGTTTGTACACTTCTGCTCATAGGCTCACCTTAAAAAGAGATCGCGCTTTCGCTGAGTTGAACAGACGACACACCGGTACTAACCCAGAATTTCACGGATGTGGACAAGCCGCTTATGCTGTCGGTTACCTTCAGAAGATAGTAGCAGGAGTCGATGTGAGACGCATTGTATGCGGCGCCTTCCTTATACTCTTCCGAATATGCAGTTCCCATGCCTTCCATCCAATCTTCATAAAACACATAGTCGTTGTAGTACCAAGTTCCCGTGCCGTATTCATCACCCTCGCTGTGCGAATAGAAGAACGAGTCCAAAACCTTGTTAGCCGTTACGGTTACGGTATTGCCGCTCACGCTTGCAGTTACGCCGAGATACTGCATAAGATCGGATATCTCTATCAGCCTGACGTTCTCATTTGTAGAGCCGCCGAAAGAATCGCCGAACACATCGCACACATAAATCGATCCCACTGCGCTTATCTCCGCGCTCAAGTCATACGAACCGACTGTATCCCAAACATTGCTCAAATTGACGGTAAAGGTCGTGGAGGTTTTGCTGGGAAGATCGTAGTATTCTCCCCTGCCGGAATTCGTGGTTGGCGACACGCTCGAAGTGAGATAAATGGAAGTAGCCACGCCGCGGAATGTGACAACACAAGTCGCCGTATAACCGCCTTGACGAGTTGTAACCGTGATGGTGATCTGATCGGAACCGAAAGGTTTCAAACAGGTTACGGTCGCCTCGCTGCTTCCGTCATATGTAGGCGTCACCGTCACATAATCCGTCACATCTTCGCTCTTGCCTTGATTGCTCCATGCGATAGACCAATCAACGAGTCTGTTGGTCGCATCCAACGGATAAACCGTTGCCGTCAATGTCTTGCTCACCGAACTATCCGCCGCAACAGTTGCAGCAGAACTCATAGCCAGCTTGACATTCGGCGAATTGAAGCACTCAGCGGTGAAATCATTGGCGTATGCCGCAGTTTCAATTTCGGTTTCGGGTTCTTCCGTATCTATCTTATCCGAAAGAGAAACCGCTAAAGAAGCGACAACGCCTGCGATAAGCACCGCTATGAGCACGAACACGATGATCCATTTCACCGCGTCCGATTTCTTGTGTTCGTAAAATTCGTTATTCATGTTTTACCTCCAAAAGATTAGAAAATGCGGCTCGCGGTTTCCCGTAAGCCGCACATGCGCTTTGTTTTACGCCGCTCTTTTGACGAGCATGGCGAGCAGAGCCTTGTCCGAATTGCGGTACGGCTTGACGCTGCACTCATAGATCTCGCCGTCTTCGTCCACCGTCTGCACGGCGTAGGAATTGCCCGCGATCACTCTGCCGGTGGCTTCGTCCTTGATCTCATACGGCTTCAGAATGAGTTCCGCCGACATCTCGTTGCCGAACACGATATCCAGCACGGTATAGCCGCCTTTGTCGGGCGGAACGACCGCCACCTTGACATCCTTGCCGCGAATGACGCCCTTGATGAAGTAGGAGAAGAAAGTCCTTCCGTTCTTCTCGAAAGTCTCTCTTTCCACGAAGATCTGTTTGCCGTTGTTATTCTTTGCCATGTTTCATATCCTCCCGATTTTACTTTTTGGCTTTGCCTTTCTGTCTGGAAATGCGCTTGGCTTCCGCCTTGGACTTCCCTTCCGCGAGAGCCTTCTTGTACTTATAGGTGCCGGCATGATCGGACTGACACTGAAGATACCCGGAACGCATACCCGCTTCGTAGTCCGTGAGTTCTTTGCCCTCTTTCGGACCGTGCTGATGGACCTTTGCCTTCCTTTCCTCGGCGTAGCTCTTGGCGCGCTTGGAAGGAACGGTCCAGCGTCTTTCATCGTACTTTGCCATTGTGATGCTCCTTCTTGAATTTTTACCCATAACGCAGGGTAAGCGCGGATATAATCGCTGAACGGCTGCTTAACGGAACTCTTCGTCCCCGGCGATGACCTTACGGCGGTGGCCACATTGCGCCGTATGAACCATCGGTCTAACTCTTGAGCCGTTCACGGACTAACTTAATGGATCGGATAACGAGCGCCCGAAAAGGTCAGCAGGTCTTGCCTTGCGGAGAACCTTTCGAGAAGCGGGCAATACAGATACGAAACCTGCCAAAGCTCCACTTCCAGATGCTTGCTCCTGCATTTTTCGAAGTATCTCTGCGCCTTCACGATGTCCTTAAAGTACCTGCAACCGAAATTGCATTCCACTCTAAACCTCTGCATTTTTCAACCTCCTTTTGAAGTGCCTTCACTATTTAGGCTCGAAAATCGCATTATACAAGGGTGTCAGCCAAAAATTTTTGCAATTTTTTCTTGATACGGCACAATCTGTCCGTAATAGCCTGCTGACTGACTTGCTGCGCTTCTGCAACATCAATGACTTTTCTGCGCTCGATATAGACCATCTCGAACAGTTCGCGCTGACAGTCCGTAAGCGAGGCGATGGCGGCGTCCAACTGCTCGCGCTGCTTTTCTCGCATAAGGTTTTCGAACGGATCGGCTTTATCGTCCACAAAGGCGTCGCCTTCGTAATCGAACAGCGAGGCGGACTTGTTGTGGCGGTCGTAATTGTATTTGCTCTTACGCTCCGCTTCGTCCATCTCTTTCAAGATGTCGTACCACTTGTCCTCTACATCTATCGTGCTTTTCGTGCCGTCTGCAAAATAATAGGTGTACTTCTTCATGTTTCTGCTCCTTGAATTTGGTTTGGAAATCCGCAGAGCCGGCTTCTTTCCGCAAACGAAAAGACGGCATAAAAAGCGTTTGAGATTTGCTTTCCATTGCCGTCTTGCGGTCTGCGGATATGTTGTTTTTAGTTTTCGGGACTTACGCCGTTTTTGCGTTCTCTATCTCGACCGTCCCGTCGTCGAGAAACCGTATCGTGGTCTTGCAACCCTTTATAACGATCTCTACCACTCGCCTTGCCTTATCCAACCGACAGACAAGTTTGTTACTGCTGTTTCGTATCTCTTCCATAGCTTTATCCCTCGTCCTTTTCCTTCTGCCGTTTCAGAATGTTCTCAAGAAACTTCTTGGCGACAGATTCCAAAACAGGCTTGGGAATCTTTGCGTAATCGGGCGTCCCGTTGACCTCGACTACATATTCCGCTGCCGCTTTCCTTTTCATTTCGTTGCTCCTTTCAATCCGAAAGTCCTGATTATGGACTTCATTACTTCGGCGTCTTTCCCTTCGAGAGAGGGCAAGAGCCTTTCCAACAATTCCTGCCGCTCGTCCTTGAGATAGGTCTTTCCGAGCCTGTACTTTTCGTCTACATGAATACCGCCTCCATTGCCTTTGGTGGTGTAGATCGGATACGCCAGCGACAGCGTCAAAATGTCGTTGCGGATCGTTCTGTCCGTAACGCCGAACTCGAACGCAAGATTGGCTACCGTATCAAACCTACGGAAGCACAAAACTTCAAGTATGGCATTCCTGCGTTCACTCGCCGTCATATCCGATTCTCACCTCCTTTCGCTTTTCTTGGCGTTAGTCTAAAATCCAAATAGGAAGGCTTTTTTCCTATTTGAAAAATTTTTTCGAACTTTTTTCGCAAACAAAAAAGCCGCCGATAAACGACAGACTTCTACCTACAGAAATCCATCATTTATCGGCGGCCTCTCATTTGCGTCTGGTTTAACCGACCGACAGATCTTGCCTTTCCTATGGCTTTACATTGTCCCTATTTCAGACCGACCATAAGCCTACGCAAAACCTTATTATATTGTTCCTCATTATATTGTTCCTCTTACCTACGGCTCGTCATCGTCGTCCATAAGCTCCTGCCCTTGCGGTGCATACATATCGTATTGCACATGCCTTCTGCCCATTACCTTCGACACAGTCAGCGCGCCGCAATGGGAACACCGGTATTTGATAACGCCGGTTTCATCCCTGATTCCGATAGTTTGTTGAAAGCAGTTGTTGCATACTACCCTTACCGCTTTCGCCTTCATTTTTCTTACTGCCATCTCAAAATCGTTCTCCTTTCTTCCCGTGATAAAGTGATGAGTAAATTTGACCTACTTGCAATACGGTCGGGAACTCCGGTATCTAAGATGGTCACATCAGGTTATCTGGAATACAATCGTCATCGGGGCAAAGACTTTGTATTCCCGTATAAAAGCCGAACAAGGGAAAAATCCGGTTTCTATCTCAAATTCTTCAGCACCTTTACCGCAATGCCGATTATCTCTACATTGTCGGCATAAAAATCTTCCATCGTATCGTTTTCCGGGTGCAGGCGGAAACGCTTATGCTTCTCATCTCGGAATACTCGCTTCAAAGTGGCGGAGCATTCGTCGTCGCTTTCGTTCTCTATCTGCACGACGGCTATCTGCCCGTCTTCGCAAGTGGACTGTCTGCGCACTATGACCAGATCGCCTTCGTCTATGCCTACATTCACCATAGAGTCGCCTTCCGCCACCAGCGCAAAATACTCGCCCGAACCGAAATAATCCATATTGAGCGGCAAATACCCTTGAATGTCCTGTATCGCCGTTTGAGGTTTACCGCAAGCCACCATTCCGAGAATGGGAGCGGACTTCATCGCCCAACTGTTCACGGAAGACACGATATGCCTTCTGCCCGCCATATCTATAAGCCCTTCCTCTTGCAGCCGTACCATGAACTTATATGCGGTAGATACCGCGCAGTTCGTACCGCTCGCGATCTCCCGAACGGTAGGACTTACGCGATTGGTTTGGATGTACTCGTTGATAAACTCGTATATCTTTTTCTTCGTTTCTTCGTTCTTCGGTCTCATCCGTATATCGCCTCCCTAATGCGAACTTATGTTCGTGTTAGAGTATAGCACAAACGCAATCTTATGACAATATAGATGTGTCCCGAATAAGAGGCACTTGGAAAAATTTTCCGTAAACGAAAAAGCAGCCCCCGAAAGGACTGCCCTATCTCAATAGTTTTCCATTATCTGCTCAACGAAAGCGTTGAACTCTTTTTTCACATTGGCAGGCTCTACTATCTTGACCTTTCCCAGCGTGCCTACCACCCAAACAAAGAATGTCTTGCTGACTTGGATCTCAAAAGTCGTCCTGAACATTCCGTCCGCTGTCTTTTGGATGCGCAGGTCTGTTCCGAACTTATCGTATATATCGCCCAAGAGTTCGGGATCGAAGCGTATCGTTACCTTCTCCAACCTGCCGCCGAACATGGAAAAGACCTGCTTACGGTATGCGTCCGGATCAAAGTCCTTGAACTCTTCCTTTTCAACGCGAGGCTCTTCCTCCACCCTCACATCTTCCATCTTGTCTATCCTGTAACGGGAGGCGCCTTCGTGCTTTTCGTCATAGCAAAGCAGATAGTAATTGTCCCTGCTCCATATCATGGACAAAGGGTTAAAAACATACCTCTTCTTGTCGCAATGATATACTTTATCTTTATTTTCGTCCAGATGAAAGTACAGAAACGAAATTTGCCTGTTTTGCTTGATCGCCTTTTCTATCGCGTCGATATTGTAAATGATACTCGGATTGCCTACCCTTTTCTGCGCGTCCAAGAAGACGATGTTGTCGGGATCGGGATGCCTATATACCCCTATCGTGGAATACAATTTGCAAATGATGGCTTCCTTTCTCGACTCCGTGAGTTTGGACGCTTTCACCACATCCGCAAGCATTGTGATCTCTGCCGTATCGAAGAACTGATGCTCCGCATAATAGTACCTCGCCTTCTTCATGTACGAGCATACCTCGTATCCATACTTGTTCAATAGCGCAATGTCCGAGGGCAAGACTTTCCTTGAAACGGTAATGCCGCGCTTTGCCAGCTCGTCTATGATTTCATTCGTTGAAAGCGCGTGATCCTCGTCAGTCATCTTGCACAAAATGTCGTAAAGGACAAGCAATTTGATTGAGGTGTCCGTATTCTTCGCCATATTCTATGTGTCCTGTTTAAGAGATATATTGAGTATAACACATAATGCGAAAATTCTCAACACAATGACAAGGATGTCGTTGAGGATAAGCGAGGTTTTTTGTATCAAGAGAGCCTTGAACTGTCTTTCTCCTCTTTTGGGTATCAGAAAAAGTCTGGCTGTCAAGCCAAAAAAATATGGCGTAAAACTCAAAACGGAAAAATCTACACGGCAATATTTTTTTACCGAAGAACTTTCAACGCTAAATCAGCTTGACCGGCTGCGCCTTTTCCTGATTGGAGGAGGCTGTCGAAAGACAGAGCAAGAGAAAACGAAAAGTGCGGAAAATTTTTTCTAATAGGAAAATAGGTTTCCTATTTGAGGGTTATTCTGCGCTTGAAGTTAAAAAACAGGAGGTTGAAAATGAAAACTGCGGTGATCTACGCGAGGTACAGCAGCGATAGGCAGACTGAACAGTCCATCGAAGGACAAGTCCGTGTTTGCAACGACTATGCCGAGCGTAACGACATTTTGATCGTAAATCAGTATGTAGACCGAGCCACAACGGGCACGAACGACAACCGCGACGCCTTTCAGCAGATGATGAAAGACAGCGACAAGAAGGCTTGGGATTATGTGCTGGTTTACAAATTGGACAGGTTCTCCCGTAACAAGTTCGAGATGGCTATGCACAGGAAACACTTGAAGGACAACGGGATAAAAATCTTGTCCGCTATGGAGAATATCCCGGACAGTCCCGAAGGTATTCTCTTGGAGAGCTTGCTGGAAGGCATGAACCAATACTACAGCGAAGAACTCTCCCAAAAGACCAGACGCGGACAAAGGGAAACGCGCTTGAAAGGTTTACACAGCGCGGGCAAACTCAACTACGGCTACTACACCGAGAACAAAAAGGTGTATATCCACGAAGAGGAAGGTCCCATCGTCAAGGAGATCTTCGAAAGGTACGCTGCCGGTGAGCGCGGAAACGAGATCGCCATAAGCTTCGCCGAGCGTGGTATCCTCTACCGAGGCAAGCCGTTCAGCTCCGCCAACATCTATGTGATACTGCACGCCGAGAAGTACACGGGCAGATACGAACTGCACGGAGAAGTTTACGACAACATCTACCCTCGTATCATAGAGCCGGAACTCTTCGAGCGTTGCAAGCAAAGGATAGACGCCAACCGCTACGGCAACCATGTTCCCGACTACTCTTACCTTTTGCGCAAGCGCGTGTATTGCGGACAATGCGGCACGAGGATGACCTCTTACAGCGGCACATCGAAGTCCGGGCGCGTTTCAAAATACTACAAGTGCTGGAACGCCATAGGCAAGAAGAACTGCACGGCAAAGTTCATACAGAAAGACCTGCTGGACAACATCGTCCTTCAAGCCCTTCAAAACACCTTGACTGGCACAAACCTTGCTTTGGTCGTGGACGAAATATACAAGCAGCACAACGCGAAACTGCTTGGAGAGAACCCCGTCAAATTGCTGGAAAAGGAATTGGCGCAGATCAACAAAGCCATCAACAACATTCTCAAAGCCATCGAGCAAGGCATCATAACCGACACGACCAAAGAACGCCTGCAAGAACTTGAAGCAACGCGCCGTGAGTTGCAAGAAAAGCTAATCTTCGAGCGTATGCAGGAGCAGGTCGTCTTGGACAAGAAAACCATCGCAGACTATCTCAAAGAAGCCGTAAAGCAAGAGCCTGAAATGATGATAGACTTGCTTGTCGATAAGGTGTATATCCACGAAGACCGCATAGAGCTGATACTGAACTACACAGGCACGCCGCCGAAACCAAAACGAAGAATAGACGATAAGCCCGAGAACCCTGAAGGTGAAAGCCTTCGGGGTTCTCTCATTTTTACAACGGAAGCCTCCGTTGAAGTCTATTCCCACAAAGGCAATAATAAAAAAGGCCTTGAACCAAGATTCAAAGGCGTCTGCAAGAAGTCTGTTTTAATTGAGATATAGGAGGAAAATCAATGGATATTGCTGTTCAAAAGTGTTCGGATGAGGTTAAGCAAAGGCACTATGCCTTAAATCATTATATGTTTGGTTGTCCACTTTACCATCGCCGGGGAATATAATTTGAAGCCGCGAAATGTCTTTATTCTCTACGACCTCAAAACCGAGGCCATCGGTATCATAGACTTCCTCAGTCCGCATTTCTTCCTGTTCAAGGGCCTTTATGCGCTGTTCCGTTGCGCGGATTTTCTGCGACATACTTTGCATACTGTATTGCGGATATGGTGCTTTGCACCACGAATAGGCGTTTGAAATCGCCTCGTCAATCCTTGCCGCATCTTCGTCTTTCATGCCCGGATAGCCTTTCATCGTGCAATTTTTGCGAAAATACTTATTCTTGTTTTTCATTTCCTCATAAACAGATTTTTGCTTTTCCAAGCGTGCTTTCAACTGCTCCAACGCATCTGCTTCTGTCGAATAGATTACTTTACTCAAGTTCACTTCCTCCGTTCATAATATTTTGATGGTACTTCTTGCAATAAGCATTGACCATATCCACTATATCTTCCCATGTATTGATACTTGCGTACTCGTCTTTTAGATAATAATAATACATCAATCCAATGGCAGCTTCTCCGTCTTCTGCAATAGAGCGATAGCACATTTCGTCCATGTTCGTTCCTTCACTCGTCAGAAATGTCCGCATCTCGTCATAAAATCTAATCTCATAGCTGTCGTTAAAAATCTCATCTTTCGATTTCTGTATCTCTGCATTGTAAAACGCTGCAAATTCTTTTTCTGCGTTTTCACCAACTAATTTTTTATAGGGCATCATACAGCCTCCATTTCATTCATAATCTTGCAGACGTTTTCTTTTTCGATAAGCTGCATTTCTACCAATCGTTTCAAATAGTATTTTCGGCATTCCATGTCACGCCACTCATTATTCAGAAACTCTTCTTTGCATATGGGAGCTTGTCCTGTTCTGTCTGCCTCATCTAAAAATTCGGGCAAATAAACTTTTTCATACGCCCACTGCGCCTCGATCCAATATCCGTTTTTATCCGAATCTTCACACCATTCGTTCCAAAGCGATTCCGGATGCTGCCAAGTAAGTTCATCGAATAATTCCGACGCAAGGCTTTCACTGCCTGTAAGGTTTATTATTTCTTGCCTCGTATATTTTGAAAGTAAATCGTCCTCATGTACCTGATCATACTCTCTTTCAGGAAAACCGTATTCTGGAATATAGACGACTTCATTTGGATTTTCACAACTTTGCGGCTCATAAAACGCTTTACTGTTTTTATAGATTAAACCAAAGCCCATACCGTTGCTGTACGCATTAGCCGAATAATACCACGCTCCATTGATTTTCTCTTTCGCACCAATTTGCGTATATTTCTGTTTTCCCATTTATCTTTTCCTACGGCAATAAAACTCCATTTTTTACGATTTTATGCCACACATAGTACTATTGTTTTAGCTATTTTTCTCAAAAAATAAAGCATTTTATATTTGTCAAACAAGTTCGGAATCTCGTATTCCTATGTATTCTTTGTAAATTTTTCTTTCTACATAGTCAATGCCATTTTGAACATCCACTTTCATAGTGGCTTGCAAATCGCGCTGCGACACAAGCGTTAAACCATCGCTTTGCAGATAGAGCCAATACTCATTTTCAGTTTTCGGCACCTGCCAATCATTAAACGCAAGCAATCTTTCAACCCGTAAAGAATCGCAGTGTTTTTCCATGTTCTTGCCGTTGATTTCTGTCTTATACCACCCGAAATAAATCCCCTTCCCGTTTTGACAATCAAAGGAGATCTCCACCCTATTATCCGAAAGTTCTTCTTCCGTCCAATTTGCTATAACACCAAAATTCTTTTCCCCTTTGTCTTTGCCTTTATGATAAAAAAGGTCTTTGAATTGCGCCACTTTTTCGCGCGGCAAAATCGCCGTACAATCAAACACAGCAAAATCAGACATTTCTATTTCCCTCTCACATCTCTAAATCAAAAATACTCATTTGCCGTTTCTGCGGAGGCGAAAGACCGAGGCTGCGATAAATTTTCGCTATCACTTCTTCATAACTCAGTATCCCGTCAACAGGATCATAAGGATATCCGCAGCCGCTGGTTCCACGCGAACAGTCTATACTGTAAAAGTAATCGTCTTTCCATATCCCGTTGTCGCACTCTCTGCCGCTGATATAAAAATATACTCCTGTTTTGGGATTCGGCAAATACGTTCCCGGAGCCGAATATATGAAATCATACGGCCTGCGCTCTTCTACAGCATTCTTGAACTCCGCATAATCTTGTCGAGTAAAAATATCTTCTACCGTAAAATCATCCTTTCCCATATAACCTTATTACCTATTACATCTCAACCTCTCTTTTCTTCCTTTTAACCTCACAAGTGTAATAATCCGAAAAAATGTCCTTTGTTGCATAGCTGCATATACCATTCTCGAATATGATATTTTCGCTGAAATTTTCCGCACTGTTTACTGCATCTATATCGAGATACTGTAAACCAAGATTATAGCATACATCACGAATATCATTATCTTCGGGTTCCACCAAACAGGATTCCAAACTGAAACTGCACGAAAAATCATACACTCTCCGTTCATATCCCGGTTTATCAAGGTCGCTCGATTCTGTAAGTTTAATTCCCGTATTGACGAAAGCATGATTATTTTGTTCGTCGAAATACCCCTCAAAGTCTTTTACCTTATCTTTTGGCAAAATCACGACCATACACCCTACGGCTTGTGAACTCATGCGGCAATCCTTCCCTTTTGATTGTTTTCTTTATAAAGTTTTACAAGCTGGCGGAGATAATCTCTTGTCTGCCTCGGCAATTCACTCACAACAAAAACATCCCAAAGTTTCTGAATGATAGGTTCTCCTAAAAATTCTATATATTCCTCATCATGTAAAACATCGTCCATAAGATAGCGATATACCTCTTTATAAAAGGTAATCTTTAATGAATTTTTATAGACACGCTCAATTCCGCCGCTGATCTGACCGAATCGGAAACGGTCATATTCCTCCTGAACTTGCGCAAAAAACTTTTTGCGCACTTCTTCCAATTCTTCCTCTTTCATGGCCTCTCCCTTGTAGTTCTTTATTACATTTCACTCGATAATTGATTAGCCGATAATCCCCTTTCCGTTTCCAAAGAAAAAGCCTCTATTCCAAACGACACGTTTCCTTTTACAGCCGGAAAACTGTCCAAATATTTTTGAGCATCTTTTTCCTTTCGGAAAATATGGGCTTTTTCTGCTTTTAATAAAAATCTTAAATGACGAGCCGTTTTTTTATAAAAATATGATTTAGTACCGTCTTGATCTGTCGCCGTAATAACATACCCCTCTTTCAGTGGTTCCTTTTCGTGATGTTCTCGTTTGCTTATTGGAGATAGTTCACGACCGCAAAAACCGATACTGACTTCGGCATACCGTGGATTATCTGAATATTCCTTTATCGTTTTACGCAAATTTTCTTCGCCGTTAGAAATAAAATTTCTCTTAATTCGATTTTCTGCTTTATCCCAAGCCTTTATCTCTAAAACATTCCCTGCCGCTTGATACTCTTCCACGGAATACGGATGACAAAGCCCGCCCTCAAGATACTTTATCAACTCTTCTTTGCTGGTAAAAAAATTACCTCTGCTTTTCGCTATGTTTCCATAATCTTCTGCCAATTTAGCTATTCGTTCTCGGAGTTTTTCTTTGGAACAAATAATCTCCTTGCTATTTTCTTCGATAAGGCATAAACTGTTCCAATACTTTTCAGGTACATCTCGTCTGGCGGCCCTGTTATACTCCCAAGCATTATTGCTACCTATAAGTAGCATAAATATGTAGTTGTTATCGCTCAATTTAATACTGCGCCGATCATATAAAATTGTATAACTCAAACTTCACCTCACATCATCGCGGTATAAGCAGATAAATGTCGTTCCATTTTTTTGAACACGCCCTCATACTCGACATTGACATTATCCCGCATTTCGCGTAACACGCTATTTATGTTGTCTCCAAAAAAACCGCCGCGATTTTCTACTTCCTCCCCCATTACATCTGTAATTCGAAAACCGTAACACTCGCCTTGCAAATACTTATCGTAAAGTTCGGTTTCATCAATAAGACGTTCACGGAGCAAATCTTTCATTGTTTCAGTAATTTCGCTTCCGTATTCTTGTTGCGCTTTTTCTTTTGTTACAAAAATATAGCCTACTTGATCGCTATCCCACCGATCGCCAAAATCCGTGTTGGAAATCGTGATTCCGGAATGGTCGTAAAGATAAACAGGTAAAATTACAAATGCGTTTCTATATTCTTCACTTGCGTAAAAATCTTGCGGAGAATCATATTCGTGTTGATCACCGAGACTATATTTTCTATGCCAACAAACCATTTTTCCGAGATTATCCCATTCACGCGGGTTTTCGGCAAACTCGTCGCGGTAAACCTGCAAACAATAACCGTTTTCAGATACTGTCATCGAATCTTCCATTGCAACCTCCTTTTTACATTTCGATTTCTGCAAAGTCACCGAAACATAACATCACATCTTCCCTTGCCAATCCTCTCCTGCATACCTCACGTTTTGACACATCTTCCAGCACTGTTTTTATTTCTTCGTCCGTAAAAGAAACACTCTCCCCGTCTGATTCTATATCCTGTTTGACAATAAGACAGTTTCCGCACAGACAAGTTTGGTGTTCTTCCAACACAATCGTTACATCTGTATTCTGAAAATCCCTGTTGCAATAAATTGTTACCTCGTCAAACGTCGGGTGATCGTGTGTTTCAATTTTCCCTCCGACAAAATCTTTGATCGCCTTATATGAATTTTCAATTTCATAAGGTCTTGCCGGCTTTCCCACTTCTTTTGCAATGACTTTTATCTTTTCCATATTTTATTACATCTCCATGCCTCTGTTCCTCGTTACAGCGGCAAGCCTCAAAGCATTTTCTATCTGATACTTTCCATAGTACCCGTTGCACCGATCCCATTTCGGGCGATATAGTCCGCTTGAGCGGAATATATTGTCAAGTTGAATTTCATCCTGCGTCCAAAACGTAAGCATTCTCAAAAGAGCAAAATCCGCGGAACTTTGCGACTCATACCCGCTCCAATCTCCGCCAAATAGCCTATCGAACTTCGCACCCTGCTTGCTGTTTCGGATCGCATTTATTATTTCCATATCCGACGCGCTTGCAGGGCGACGTTCTATAACTCCCTCAGTATATGGTTCTCCGATATATTGCCTGTTTATCTCTACTATTTCTCCCGATAGGTTTTTCAGCCCTAATGCAACCCCTATAATGTTCCCGGACATACAAGCGAATCTGCCCGTTTCGTACATTTCCAAGCCGAGTATTTCGTTCTTCTTTTTCGCATCGGATGGAAGTTTTCCTTTGCAGAAAAAATGAATCCCTTTTCCGCTCACGGACACCTCACAATATGTACCCTCCAACCGTTCGCATAGTTCGGCAAGTTTTTCTCTTGCCTCTTGCGGCCGGCCGTCCACTTCGTCCATGTCGATAAAGACAATACCGCCTGTAAGCGCGAATGCGATTCCGTCCAACTTATATTCTTGCGCATATTTAATCGCTTTCTTATAATCCACCCAATCCGAGGGCTGGTTACAGTGTGCCAATTTATGCGTTACAGGCGATATAATCCGCTTCCCCCAATGCCCTTTCTGCGGAATCGCTTTATAACATACCCATTGCGGCAGGGCCTTCATCTCCTCCGGGATATTTTCAAGCACATTCCATTTCGGAACCGTGGCTGCTTGCCGGGCGAAACGGCTCCCAACCGAGGTTATCTTCGGGAACAATGGGCGCGGCCTCCGCGCGAGATTGCTGATCGCGGTAGAAAGAACGCGAAATCTTATCCATAACAAGTTTTGTTCCTGAACAGATACAACTGAGATTTTCCCTGAACATACTTGCCTGTTCGTCCGTCATGTCCTTCATATAATCAAAATTGTAACTGTCCGTATTCAGCCCGAAATGCGCAGCAAGAATACAAGCACGGCTTGCACTCTCGACTTTTTCCGCGTTCTTGCCTGTCATTCCCTCAAAATCTTTGCCCTTATAATTGTCGCAGATTGCCCGACTTGCGGCCTCGATTGCGGTAAGCACAGTCGTCGTATTGTTCATACCCTTACGCAGCCGAACCGTTCTTTCTGCTCTGTCGATTTGATACGTTTCGCCCTCGGCAAATTTTGATGCGTTCGTAAATTTGTATTTATATCTTTTTGCCGAAAGCGCATTAAAAACGCCGTCAAGAATTATTCGCTTTTCCGTATCGGTAATTTTTCCGATTTTATATGGCGCATATTCCTCGCCCTGCGTGTCCGTAAGATCGAATACATAGTTCGGATGAAAACCTTCTGTCCTCTCTCTTTCCCGCATGATTTGTACGCCGTCCTCGTCGAATTGCGGACTGCCGTCCGCATTTGTTGCTCTGACCGAATATTTCACTTTGGTCGGAGCCATGATTTCCATGTTCTGTGCGCCTTCTTTGATATGCCGCCCGACGCGCTCCCATTCGTTCATGCCTTTCACAATGCTAATATTGGGATTCTGCGCTAAAAGATAAAGCAAATTGCTGACCGAATAATTCCCGTTCTGCCCAAACTTGATGAGCAAATCTTTGTACTTCCCTTCGGAAAGCATTTTCCTGTATTGCCGTTCCGTGATCTCGTTGATTTCCTCGCGCTGTTCTTCCGTGTAGTTTTCTGCTGCAATGTTCAGATCCATTTTTTAATTCTCCTTTATTTTTAATTTGGAAATTTATATTTGAAATAGGATTTATTCCATTTCGGCTCGCTCATAAGTATTTTTCTGTTCGTTAAAAGTAAACTTTCTTTTATCGCCCCATAAATTGAAATACATTTCATACCCTTCCTTGCTGCCCGCGGGATATTGTTCCTGTAAAATAATTTGGCTGTTTACAAATTTGTATTTTCCCGCAAAACTGCCTGCCTCGGTATCAGCGTATTCATACTCAAAAGTACAGTCGGGATGTACCGCACTCAACTCCCTGATAAGTCCTTCCACCGTACCATTTGCGGTATCAAAAAATACTTCGGCTTTGTTCTCATCCGGAATCTGAGTATCGAAAGCATTTTCTCGAACACCCCAATTTGCAAGACACCAATTTTCTTTGACAACATTCGGAATAAAGTCCTCCTTCAATGCGTCCGGCATCGGGCGGATTTTATTAAAATCGAACCCCCTCCATTCTTCCGGTTCGTCCTGAACATATTCCGTTGTTTTCGTCAAAAGCGATAACAGTACTTCTATCGACTTATCGCCTTTAATCTGTAAATGATTCGTTATCCATTTCATTCCCAAAATCTCCTTGTATCATTTTTATCGTTGCCCCGTTTCAGAATAGGCTTTCTATAAAATCGCTTGTAACGATGTCGATATTGCTCCGACTTTGCGGCGAAGATATAAAAAACGCCGTACCACGTTTGTTGTGCATGATGTAATTTTGCTCCGCCTCATTGATTTGCCCTGCGTGTGAATACAGATCGCACAGATCGCTCATATCGTTCGGGGATAAACTGAATATCAAAGAATACTGACAGACATCTATAAGTGCCTGACTTTTCCGCGCAATCTCCGGGGTTCCTGCAACGTCTTTTACACTCTGCGTAATTGTGATGAGCATACCCTCATACTTTCGTATTCGCTTGGCGAGGCTCGCCATAAAATCAAGCGCAACAGGATATTTTTCGTCAACGAATAAATGCGCCTCGTCCACCGCGACAACCAACTTCCGCGAAGTGTGGTGTTTCTCATTGTAGTCCTTGTTCTTGACGACTTCGTTTTCCAACCACTTTACGATGAGCAACATTTGTGCGTTCGCCAAAACATTGTTTTTATTCGCCAATAGTTTCTGAAAATCGAACACAACAAAATTTTCTTTCGGAGAAAAACTCGTCGCTCCGTTCCATAGGTTGCTGTATCGTCCGCCTGTTCGGAATTTGGAAATATAATTCGACAAAATTTTCAGACAACTGCGATTGTATTCGTCCGTTTCACTTTGTAACTTTTTATCGAGTAAAGCTCCGAGATCATCAAATGTCGGATACTGTGTTGCGGAAAGCCCCTTTAACTCTTCGGTCGCCGTAATACCGAAAGATTCATATAATTCCTGAGTAAGCCTGTTCAAAAGTTCCAAAGAATCGGCATTGATGCCGGGCAGAACTACACGATAAAATTCTTCCAAAAACTGAAGATGCGTAAAATAATCGTTGCTCGTCCCGTCTGCATTTTCATCATCCTCGGTCTGTATAATATGGAACGGATTTAGTTTCCCAAATTTTCCGCTCGATACATCCAAAACCTTTCCGCCGAAATTCTGACATAGTTTTCCATACTCGCGTTCAGGATCAAGAACGAACACCCGCGTGTTGCAACTTGCAAGATGTGCTATGATACTTTTGCACGCATAACTTTTACCGCTGCCCGGTTTACCCAACACTATCATGTTGGACGATAAATGCGCATCGTTGCGCTTTGCAAAATCCACGAATACAGGCAACTTATTCTCGCCTATCAACAACCCTTTATCGTCCACAACGGCATTGCTGATAAACGGGAATACCGCCGCTATGCTGCTCGTCTGTATGCCTCTCGAAACATTGATCTTATCTGCCATACAAATTTGACTTGTAAGATATGCGTCGGCCTGTCGTCCGATCATCTCGTTAAACCCGAACCCCATTTCGCGCAATCTTCGCCGCACTTGCTTTTTTACCGTATTCTTCCCTTTTTCATCGTAAGCCGTTACAATCAACGTAACATCAAACAGCACGTCGTTTTCATTCTGCAAACCAACCAACAGTTCTTGTAAACTCTCCAAATGTGTATCACGCTCAATTACGTCACTCGCCCGGTTTCGCATATTTTGTGTCTGCACTTCGAGGATAGAATTGTCAATGCGGCGAATTGCCTTGTACTTTTCGACGGGGCGTAACTTCATAACCACTTTTGTATGCGGCATATCAAATAATCCCTCGCCCCAACCGTTTCCGACTCGAAGCGGATAATCGTTAATCACAAAGTGCGTGAGTGTAAAACCGTCTTGCTGCGTTACAGCCAAACCAAATTTAATTTGTTCGGGTGTAAAGTGCTGCTCATATCTCTGTACTTGATCGAGCTTCCTTTCATCGAAGTTGCTGTCCACGGAATAACGGATAAATGCAGCCAATTCCTTTTCTTCCAATGCCCGCGCACCGATACCGCCACTCTGTAAAGTTACAAGCGTATGCCGCAGCAGAGTTCTCAACTCTTTTTCGCTTCCGCTATGAAATACAAGATAATATCTTCCGTAGAGAATTTGAGCGCGACTATTCATTTCGTCGATAACCGTCATTCGGTCTTGAATCACATCGACACGGGTTTCATATTCGGCTTTTGACGTTCGTAATCGCTGTTGTACTTACCGTTTGAATGTTCGTAAATGATTCTCATAAGTGGATACCTCCGAAATTTTACTGCCGGGGTTCGGCAGCGGCGGAGAAGCACCGGGCGAGGCATCCTGAAATTATGAAAACTTACTTTTAACAGAAGTCAACGGACAACGAAAAATTATTGCGTGAGAGTACAGATAATTCAGCACATGGAAAAAAGCCGAACAGTTCGTTTTGGTCGTACTCGTTCAGCATACGAAAATCTATCGGAGAGATCTCCAATATTCCAGCAAAGCGCAAATCTTTCAGTTCAATAATCCCGCTTCCATGTATTTTGTAATAAGGACTTATGTTTTCTATATCGTTTTTTACATTTTGCCCGGCTTTTGCCTTGCGGTATTTCTTTCGGCTCACAAGATGTTTGAAAAAATATCCTATCAATTTATAAAGCCTGTCTCCGTTGATCGTGATAAACATAGGGATGAATAAGACAACAATACCGCAAGCAATCAAAAACCTGAACGAAAGATTACTCGTAAGCGCAAAACATAAAAGCACTAACCCAACAGCAGCAACTATAATGTCCGCAACCGTTACACCTTTGTAAAAGGTCATTTTAATCTTTGTGTTTTTCGGAATTATCCTCATCGTCGTCATCCTCCGCTCTTAACGTGGTATCTCCAGAACTTATATTTTCACGGTCTGAACTCGTATTGCTCGTAGCTTTGTCTTGTGCGCGTTCGATTTGTTCGGTTGCGCGTTCGGCGGCCTCATTTGCTTTCCCGCTTGTTTCCGTTGTCGTTGTTTTTCCCTTTCTCGGTTTTACTTCCGCTCTGTTTGTGAGGGTGGAACCCGTTACAATGTTGCGCATACGCGGAATAAAGTTCTTGCCCGCCTGTATCAATCCGCCCTGCATCATATCTTTTACAACGCCGACGGGCATAGTAGCCAATCTTGTAACTGAACCACCATATTGTTTTGCTTTACTTTTCTTTTGCCCTTCCTGCGCTATCTTTTGATTACGCGTACTTTGGACAGACATTTTCAGGCTCTCACCTTTTGTATTCCCTTGTTTCCGCGCTTTGAGATAATCCGAACCTCCGACAATCTTTCCCGTAACATGACCAACCATGTGCGTCGTCGCCTTGCCAAACGCAAGCCCGGAACGGAAATTATAAATCATCTGAGCGAACTCCCGACCACCTGCCTGCGCTCCGCACAACTGCGAAATCACAAGATTTGCCTTTGTTATGGCGAACGCGCCGCCAATCAAGAAAAGAATATGTACCAGAGAGTTTTCAAAATTATTGTCAAAGAATTGCATCTTGTTCACTTGCGGCATAATAAGGAAAAACAAGTTCATGACCAAAATTATTCCGTAAGCACCGAGTATCTTTGAGATCATCATGTCTTTCCACACCCTGAAACGATTGCCGTCGTCGAGCGGAATCGTACTTACTGATACGGGCGACACGATATATAAAAGCACGATGTCGAAAATGCGCTGTATAAAAGTGATGCTCGACAGAGCAAATAAAACAAGCATCACTAACCCACCCAAAATACCAACGACATAATTCATTTCAGCGATGTCGTAATACTGTTTTACCGTGGATAATTTAGTGTAGTCAAGTTCGCCTGTCAAAAACATTCTCTCAATAGTCTCACGCTGTCCGACAGGGCCGATATACGCATTGTTACCTGTTGTTACAAGCATTTGTCCACCGATCAAGGTGTTGCCCTCCGTGATGTATTGTTGCATCGCGGAGTTTATGGACGCCATAATGACGTTTACAAGCGTCATTCCCGCAAGGATCAAAAACGGGATCAACAGCATAATGAGAAAACTTTGTCCGGCCTTTGCAAAAACAGTTCCCCTGCCTTTTCTCTCATTCGATTGATAATTCAACCGTATCAACGCTATGATCAGAAACAGAGTCAGCAATATGACGCCTATAAGAAAAATCGTCAAGAAAACGCGGTAAATCGTATCTGACAATACAAGGCTGGATACAAGGTCGTTGTTTTCCCCGTCTATCAAAACAGTATCTAACCCGCAAAGTTTGAAAAACACTTTTTTAATAAAGTCGATCAAACTGAAAATGCCTGCCTGCAACTGATAAAACAGACCGTATATCCATTCCTTTAATGCGTCTAAAATCATACTTTACCCCTATGTTATTTGCGACTGCACCCATTCCTGTAAAATAGGCATTGCAATCTTTAGCGCAACAATCAAAACAAAGATAGCGACAAATCCGATGACCGCGCCGATCAAATCTTTCTTTGCTTTTTCACGCGAATTTTGTTCATCGCTCTTTGCAAGTTTTATGCCGAGAACGATACAATAAATAGTACCGACCGCCCCAACGATTGCGATGGCGGGCCAAAGGATTGCGTCCAAAACCTCCAACACAGGTTCGATTACGGGCGCAAAATCTACCGCCAACAGCGAATTTAAGAACGGCACAACGCTCAATAAAGCCTGCAATTTTCCACCTCCTTTTCTCTCTTTGTGTTCTTAAATCGAAGGCGGGTATCCCGCTTCCGTAAGAATTTGTGTAGGCGCAAAAGCACGAAGTGCGGCACTTTGCGCCTACACGTTAACCTGCTAACTTTTTTGGGTGTTTGAACCCTGATTTACAGCGTTTTTAGGTGATTTTCTGTCCGATCGCTTTCTTTTCAATTTTCCGTATTTTCGTCCGAATAACTGCTTTTTTCCGCGCTTTTCTCATCGGTTTCGAAATCATTTTGCTGCTCCTGTTCTTGCGCAAGTTTTTTCTTATATACAGCTCGTCTGCCTAATATTGCGCCGGCAATTATTCCCACCACAATCAGAATACAAATGACGATCAGAGCGATTGCTCCGCCGTTGACGGAATACAAAATCTCAAAGGTGTATTCGGTCGAATTGCCGAGTTCGTCCGTCAGCATGACGCGGTACTGCCCGACTTCGGTCAGTTCGCTGCCGAGCGCGTATTCGATCTTCTCGCCGTTCTTGTAAACCTCTACCGTTGCTTTCTCGGTAAGGTCGGAAAGGGTAACGCCGCCCTTGGTCGAGCCGCCGTTCTCCACGCCCGTCAGAGTGGCGGCGGGAGCCGTCGCGTCCACCGTTACGGTAAAGATATAGTCCTTTCCGTTCACGGTTACGGCGATTTCATAAGTGCCGCTCTTGTCAAGCGTAAGGTCACCGTAGTTCAGGCGCGTTTCCTCGCCGTTCACGCTCACTTTATCCAACCCCGAAACATTGTCAAAATTATGGAAAAACTTCTGCACGAGCGGTTCGGCAATAGTAAAGCTGAATGTCTTGCTATTGCCAAGTTCGTCCGTCAGGGTGGCGGTGTAGCTGCCCGCTGCCGTCAGGGTATCTCCGAATTTATAGGCGACCGCCTCGCCGTCTTTCGTAACGCTCACGGTCAGATTTTCGCCCGCCGTAAAGGTCATGGAATTGACGATTGCGTTGTCGTAAATGTCGGCCGCAAAGTCCACCGATTTGTCGATTGTAAAGGACACTTCCGTTATGTTGCCCGCGGCGTCTGTCGCGGTAATGCGGTAGCTGCCTTCCTCGGTAAGAGGTGTGCCGCTCTCGTAGTTCCCGACAAGTTCGCCGTCCTTATAGAGCTGAACGGTCAGGCCGCTTTCGGGAACGGAAACGGTAACATCGCCGTTCGTGGCGGAGCCGTTCTGCACGCCCTCCAAACCGAGCTCGGGCGCGGTCTTGTCAATGACGAAAGAATAGGTCGAAGAAAAGCCGTCGTAGTTTTCAAAGATAATTTCATACGCGCCGTTTTCCGTCAGTTTCTGCCCCGAAACATATTCGACGATTTCGCCGTCCTTCTTGACGGTTACGATTGCCTCGTCCGTCCAAGTGAACGTAACGTCGGTGTTCGTATAGCCGCCGTTTTCCACGCCCGCAAGCACGCCGTCCGGCGCGGGCTGTTCGTAGGTAAACTGCGCGATTACCGCGTCGATGCCCGTGCGGAATTCGTCCGTCAGAGTTACGCGGTAAATGCCGCTCGTGCGGAAACGGTAGGAAAGATTGTCCACCGAGACAGCCTTGCCGTAGTCGTCCGCCGTGAGGACGATCCACGTCTTGCCGCCGTCCGTCGATTTTTCGATTACGAGCGTCTGCAAGCCCGCATACTTGTCCGCGCTGTCCGTAACGCAAATTTCAAAGGTCTTGTCCTCCGCGTTCTCCGCGCCTTCGATTTTCGGATCGTCCAGCGAGAGATACAGAATAAATTCCTGCGATTCGCCCGCATGGTTTACCGCCTGCACGATGTATTTTCCGCTTTCGTTCAATAGGTAGGTTTCGTCGCGTTTGAGAACGGAGAGCAGGTTGCCCTCGTCGTCGTAAACGTAGAACATAGCCATTTCGTCGAATTCGTCGTAAATGGAAACGGTTACGACGTCTTTCAGACGGTATTCGCGGTCAAAAGTAACGGTGTTTTTGCCGCCCTCTCCGAGCGCGTATTCGAGCGTCGGAACGTCGCGCACGACGATGAGCGTGTAAATACATTCGTTGCCGTAAGCGTCGGACACAATGAGTTCGTGAACGCCTTCGGTATCGTACACGAGCCCGCTCACAAGTTCGCCGTCCACCGTATAAATCACGCCCTCGTTGAACGCGAACGAGTTGGCGAGAATGGTTTTCCCGTCCGAATAGCGGTACAGGTTCTGTCCCTCCCCGATAGGAGAGATTTCCTTTTCCCAATAATAGAAACTTTCGATACCGACGGCCGCGTATTCCGCAATGACTTCGTTCAGTCGTTCCTCGGTAAAGTACGCCACTTCGGTGTCGGGATCGCCGGACTTCTTGTAAATGAAGTATGTTCCATTGACCGCGTTGGCGGCGTCCTTCTCGTCCATAGGGATACCCGTATCCCAAGCAGCGTTGTTCCATTCGCCCATACGGACGTAGCCTTTTTCGCGCGCGCAGGCAAAGGCAAACGCATTGTCGTAATTCTCAAAGGAATAGGCGTTCCCGTCCTTATCCGTTGCCTCCCAATATTCCTGCTGCAAGGTCTGCGTGGGTACGTTCACGGTCGTTGCCGTAAAATCGCCTGTCCAAACGTTGCCCGCGGCGTCGGTGCATACGACGTGATATGCGCCCGTATCAATGGTGTGAATGATTGCGCCCTTCGCATAAGGTACGCCGTTGATCGTGACGCTTTCGACGGGTGCGAACACGTCCGCATCGCCGTCCGTCCAAGTGATCGCAACGTCGCCGTTCGTCGTGCCGTCCGTAACATTGTTGAACGTCAGCGGCTTGTTCGTGCGGTCAATGACGATCGTGTATTCGCCCGTGGAAAGCCCAGCGGAATCCTCCGCATAGAACACATACTTGCCGGGCTTATAGTATTCCGTTCCTGACGTGTACGCGACGAACGTTTCGGAATCGGGCAGTTTGACGTAGCAAGATTTCAAATTTGTATCCGAGGACGTAAATTTGATATGCCCCGCGTTCGTATAGCTGCCGTTTGAAACGGGCGTATCGTCCGCATAGAGCTGGGCGGCGGGGATGCTGCGGTCAATGGTAATCGTGTAGGTTTCCGATTGATTGCCGCTCTTATCCCGCGTATAGAACGAGTACGTTCCGACCGCCGTAAGCTGCGTTCCGCTCGTGTAGGATACATAGCTTGACGAGCCGGGCTTCTTTACATAGGTCGCGGAAACGCCCGAAACGCTGTCAGCCGGCACAAACTTGATATAGCTTGCGTTCGTGTATGTTCCGCTCTTGACCGTGTTCGTTCCCGCATACAAAGTTCCCGTAGGTTTCGTCTTGTCGAGCGTAATGGTGTAGTATGCCGAGGTGTTGCCGCTTCTGTCCTTTGCATAGAACGTGTACGTTCCTTCGGCCGTGAGCTGGCTGCCGCTCGTGTAGGTCGAATAGTAGGAATTCCCCGGCATCTTGACGTAGGCGGACGAGATACCCGAAACGCTGTCGCTCGCCGTGAATTTGACGTAATCGGCCGCCGAATAGTATCCGCTGGATACGCTCGTCGTTCCCGAATACAGGGCTACGGTCGGCGTTCCCGTATCGTAACAGATTTTATACTCATCCGACACGTTGCCCGCCTTGTCGGTCGCCCGAAAATAGTACCAGCCGTTCGTTCCCGACAGGCTCGTGCCGGACGTGTAGGTTGTCCAAGTGGAAGAACCTGCCTTTTTGACTTCGTATTTCGATACGCCGCCCGTGTCCGTAGCGGTGTAGTAGAACGGCTTATTCGTATAGCCGCCGTTGGTGATGGTCGTGCCGTTCGACGTTACTTTCCCGACGGGCTTTACCGTATCCAGATACACGTTGACGGTCGTGCTGGTATTGTCCATATCGTCGCGGGCATAAAAGTACCATTTTCCGTTGTTCGCGCTCGTTGCGGCGACCGTATAACTTGTGGAATAAGTCGTGAAATAGCTGCTCGAAGTCGGCTTTTTGTAGCGGATAGCGTCAAAGTTCGTATCCGACGCGGTATAGACGATCTGCTTGTTCGTGTAGCTGCCGCTGGATATGGTGCTGCCGCCCGCTTTCAACGTGTAGGACGGGTTGGTTTTATCCACCTCAAACCTGTACTTGTATGTAAAGGTTCGGCGGGCGGCGAAAAGATTTGCTTTATAGTTGCCGATATAGGTCAGTTCATATTCGCCCGACGAAAGATTGCCCGAATAGAGCGTCATATTCGAGTTGCCCGACAGGGTTTTGCTGGAATAGGTGCTGCCGTTCCTCGTCAGTTTGAAAGATTGATGCGCGGACATGGCGCTCACTTCGATTTTAATGTAAACATAGCTCCAATCGATCAGCTTGTCGTTATACATCGTACCCGTGCCGCTGGTGCTGGAACCGTGCATATAAATCGTAAAGTTGCTGGGGCTGCCGCTCGTCGTCGTGGTGCCTTCCGTCGTCGTGCCGTAGGTCTTATACTTCGGCGTCGTGTAAGTTGCCGCCGATGCCTTTGTACTGCCTGCGCTGAATATAGTGCCGATCACCGCAAATATGCTTAATACAATCAAGCATAAAAACAGTGTGATACGCTTATAAGAAATTTCTTTCAATAGTTTTTATTCCTCCCTGAGTCTTTTATTTCAAAATGGATTTCGTTGTTTTTCATTTCTGCGACACGATTGATCGCATCTTGTATAGCTGCCCCGCGTTCGGTCTTTCCGCCCGCGCGCTTTTTAAGTTCCTGCAATTTTTTTATCAGGTTGTCATAATCCTCGCGCTGTACCATAACGAATATGTCGCCGGTTTCCTGTTCGCTTGCAAAACCGTATAGCGCTTTGGCTATTACTTCCTGCATTTTTCCCGATATTGCCGATTTTCGGCGGCGCTCGGCTATTTGTTCCCGCAATGTTCCCCCGACTTTGTTTCTGTCGTCTATGCGCCGACCGGAAAACACTCTCTCGTTCCGTTTTTTCATATCATAGAACGCCGCTGTTTCGTCAAAATATCTGCCCGATAAAAGTTGCTGCTTGCTTGGACGCAAATCATAAAATTTACTTGCATAACTCGGAGTAAACCGCGCTCGTACCGGGTGATAGCCGAATACCGTTACAACGGCATTTCCCATATTCCCCTTACTGTTGAGTTGCTGCAATTCGGATGGGTAGATCAGCGGGCGTTCTTTTACGCTTGTGTTGGAATTTACATCGTCCGCTCGCACCGTATTAAACCCAACAGACCGCTGTAAAATCGTAAAATTCCCGCAACGCTTGGAAAATTCTTCTATCGTTTTATAATCCGTTGTGCCGATGAAAATTTGGGTATTCCTATTTGTTCCATAGGGATAGTTAAAAAGAAAAAACGACGCAACCGTTTT
>ERZ1643247.501-NODE-501-length-47260-cov-105.436013_pt1 | contig 47260 bp, 47 predicted proteins | sample MGYA00579264_ERZ1643247 | MGnify/ENA primary metagenome ERZ1643247 (study PRJEB29033, sample SAMEA4952262) | chicken gut metagenome | biome: Broiler Chicken; feature: Gastrointestinal Tract; material: Caecum | place: Ireland | collected 2018 | study: Broiler... | reverse complement strand
CATAGGAAACCTTGATCTTTACCTGGGGCGCGCCAAACTGTCCGAAATCTCCTTCCGCCTCTGTTCCCGGTGAAATATGAAAATAATCCATATACATTACCGAATGAGGAGACAAGACTACCACTGTATCCGGCTGCCAGGAAGCCAGTTTTCTGGCAGCGCTGTGATAAGCGTCAATCGTTGTCTGTATTTCCCTTTCTCTGCATCTTCCCACCTCCGGTATGATCAGCGGAGGATGGGGAACCATGATCCCGCCTTTTACTGACATAACGATATCCCTCCTGTTCCTGAAAATATATTTCCGCAAGCAGCGGACCAAGGAGCATGCCTGTACGCGTATCGGCAGCTGCTTGCTGGAATGTTATTGATTTGTGATTAAATTGTACACCCTGGCAGAATTTCTTTCCATACTCAACTCCATTTCTTTGCAAAGGTAAAAAATTATGGCTATATATTTATAGATTTGTTGAATAGAAGGTGTTTTCATGAGCAGGATTTCATAAATGGGGCCCGGAGAGGAGGCTGCTATGGCAAGAAACAAATACCCGGAAGTAACGGTAGAAAAAATCCTGGAAGTATCCCAGCGGCTGTTTCTGGAAAAAGGGTATGACAATACTACGATCCAGGATATCGTAGATGAGCTGGGGGGACTGACCAAAGGGGCTATCTACCATCATTTTAAATCTAAAGAAGAGATCATGGACGCCCTGAGTGAAAAAATGTTTACCAGCAACAACCCTTTTGAGGCAGTGAAAAAAAGAACGGATTTAAATGCCCTGGAAAAAATGCGGCTGGCGATCAAGCTGAACCAGGCAGATGAAAAGCAGGTAGAGTTGACCCGCCAGGCCATTCCTCTTCTAAAAAATCCAAAAGTACTGGCAAGCATGCTGGAATCTAATCGTAAATTTCTCTGCCCTTACTGGCAGGAACTGATCGAAGAAGGACAAAAAGACGGCTCTATCCAGACTCAGTATCCCAAAGAATTAGCTGAATTTCTGATCCTTATGGATCTTTGGCTGCTTCCTACTGTCTTTCCCGCAGATGAAGAAGGGATCCATAACCGGCACAAATTTATTTTTCAGCCCCTGGAAAAGCTCGGACTGCCCCTTTACGATCAGGAGATCGGCAGTCTGCTGGAATCTCTTCCTTATTTTTCCACCGATCAGGGAGACTGACTGCCGCCCACTTCCACAATCTGCTATCCTAAAATTGCCTGAAACCAGGCAATTTTATATTTCCCATATACATTCATACGGTTGGTATTAAAATAAAACGGAGGTATACACGCATGTCAAAACCCACTCTTTCCATTACCGTGTCCGGTATTAAAAAGACATATGCAGACAGGCCGGTTCTGGAAAATCTGACTTTTACCGTGCCTAAAGGAAGTATCTACACCTTATTAGGATCCAATGGAGCGGGAAAAACTACCACGATCCGCATACTTACCACCCAGATCCCGGCAGACAAAGGGGAAGTGGAGATTGAAGGATACTCGGTGTCAAAGAAGCTGCCGCTTCTTTGCTGAAAGACTATAAAACATCTTTTGTTCCGGAAGAATATAAGTTGACCGTTTTTACAGACGGAAAGGGAGATACCCTTGCGGGGATCTGTTCCATGCTATACCAGAATCACGTAAAGATCCAAGATTTTACCCCGCTCACACCCAGGCTGGAAGATGTGTTCTTATCTATGATCGATGGAAAGGAGAAGGATCGAAATGAAGTCTGAAACTAAAAGATACCAGGATTCTCTCACCATGATGAAGCGCTGTCTGCTGCTGTCCAAGAGAAATCCTGACACCTTCCTGACAAGTATTATCATGCCATTCCTGATGATGGTCCTTTTTGTAGCTCTTTTCGGGAAGCTGATACACCCGGAAAATATCAGCTATGTCAATTATATCATCCCCGGCGTACTGCTCCAGTGTTTCGGCCAATGTGCCTCTGTCACTGCCGTCTCTGTAAACCGGGATATCACCGGAGGAATGATCAGCCGTTTCTCCACTCTCCCCATCAAAAGGATTTCCGTTCTGGGCGGTCATGTACTGGAATCCACGGTGCGGAATTTTCTCACTGCCGCCGTAGTCCTGATTGCCGCAGTGTTCCTGGGATTCCGGCCCAGCGCAGGTCCCGGAAAATGGCTGTTGATCCTGGTACTGCTGCTTGAAGTGATCCTTACCTTTTCCTGGCTTTCTGTCTTTATAGGAGTCACTTCCAACAGTCCGGAAGGCGCCAGCAGCTTATTTACCCTGGTGATCGCCCTGCCCTATTTAAGCTCCGGATTTGTGCCTCTGGACGCCATGCCGGGACCTCTGGCGGCTTTTGCCCGGTATCAGCCTATGACCCCTGTGATCGAGACCATGCGCAGCGCATTTCTGGGTATGCCCCTGGATATAGAAACTGCCATGATCTCCCTGCTCTGGTGCATAGGACTTACCGCTGTTTTCTGTTTCTGCTCTCTTATGTTTTTCCGGAAACGGATCAGCCAATAATTGAGTTTCTGAAATCTTGGTAAAAAAACGGGGAGCTGAGGTATGGAAACATATCGCTTTCAAACCCCAGCTCCCTCTCTAAATATTGCAGAGAATTTTACAGGACATACTATCTTATTTCCCCCGCAGTTTTTTCTCTTCCAAAAGATCTTCCGGGTCGATCTCCCGGTCCTTATAATAATATTTCCTATCTCTTTCATTAATGCTTCGGATCACTTTGCAGGGATTCCCTGCTGCAACTGAATTTTCCGGCACATCATGAAGGACCAGGCTTCCTGCGCCGATAACGCTGTTCTCTCCTATGGTGACTCCCGGACAGATGGTCACATTAGCGCCGATCCAGCAATTCTTTCCGATCTTCACCGGATCTGTATACATATATTCCCGAAGCTCTGGATTTACAGGATGTCCTACTGTGGCGATGGTCACGCCAGGTCCGAACATGACCTTTTCCCCGATCTCAATGATCCCGTCATCGATAAAATTACAGTTCATATTTATATAGCAACCCTCTCCCAAGGTAATATGAGTTCCATAGCAGAAGTAAAAGGGCGGCTCGATCCAGGCTTTCGTTTCTTTTCCAAAGATTTCATTCATAAGCTCCGTCCGCTTTTCCGGTTCATCCGGAGCAGAATCATTAAATGCTTTCATACGTTTCTTAGCTGCCAGCCGCTCCTGGGGAAGGCCCTCACATTCATCTGTAAAAAGCTTTCCCTGGAGGATCCGCTCTCTCATAGTCATGATTTTTCTCTCCCTTCTTCTCTCACAGTCAGATCCTTCAGCCATTTATATTTTCCATAATGGAGATAGACTGCAGGAAGTTTTACGATCTCATCAGAATTTACAATAAAATACACTGCCAGCACCGGCCACTTCAGCACAAAGGCAGCCAGAAGGCCTGCCGGGACTGTAAAGCACCAGAGGGTCACTGCATCGCAGAGGAATCCGAATCTGGAATCTCCTCCTGCACAGAAAATTCCTCCGATGGTAGTTCCATTTACATATTTTCCCACCATATACACAGCGCACATTACCAGCATCCACTTCAGATAACCTTCTGCCTGGGAAGACAGGTCCGTAACCTGAAGTACCAGAGGACTGATCAGCAACAGGAAGATTCCGGACAGGATACCGCTTACAACTGCAATATGGCACAGTTTTTTCCCGTAGACTTTCCCCATCTCCAGACGTCCGGCTCCCAGCTCATTGCCTACCATTATGCTTCCGCCGTTTCCGATCCCTGCCGCCAGACTGGCGATGAGATTCTTTACAATATTGGCAATGGAGTTAGCCGCCACCGCATCGGTCCCCAGGTGTCCCATGATAACCGAATACATAGTAAAACCGCCGCCCCATACCAGCTCATTTCCCAGAACCGGCAAAGTATAATGCCAGAAGTCTTTTTTCAGTCTCTGATCCGGCTTGCGTATGTAGAGGATACGGATCTTAACCCTTCCTTTTTTTCTCAATTCCCAGAATACCCAGAGAAGTTCCACTACTCTGGCAATAGCCGTAGCTGCAGCCGCCCCGGCGGTTTCCATTCTGGGGGCTCCGAAAAGGCCGTAGATCAGTACTGCATTGAGAAGGATGTTCAGCGCTGCCGCAGAGGAACTGATGATCATACTCATAGAGGCCAGATCACTGTTTTTCATAATACACAGATAGATCTGGGAGATCCCGCAAAGAACATAGGTCACCCCTACGATCTGCAGATACTGGATCCCATAGTAGATCAGTACGGGATCAGAGGTAAAGATCCTCATAAGCAGTCCCGGCAGAAATGTGGCCCCGATGAAGAAGACCAAGGAAACAGACAAAGAGCTTCTCAAAACGATCCCCAGGATCCGCTCTACAGAATCTCTGTCTCCTTTTCCCCAGTACTGGGCGGCAAACATACTGGTGCCGATGGTCATAGCCGCCAGAAACAGGTTATACACAAAAGTGATCTGACCTGCCAGGGATACTGCTGATAGGAGATCCTGGCCGATCACTCCCACCATCAGGGCATCCGATGCGCTGACCACTGCCAGCATAAACTGCTGAAAAGTAATGGGCAGCACCAGCGAAGTCAATTTTTTTCGAAATTCATTTTTATCCATTGATCTTTTTCCAGATCTCATCATCAAAGCGCTGTTTTTTGTAGTAATAAGGCCGGTCTTCCTCTGTGATCTCACGGATCACTTTACAGGGGTTCCCTGCGGCACACACATTGTCCGGGATATCCTTTGTCACTACACTACCCGCACCGATCACCGCATTATTTCCAATCTTTACTCCCGGCAGGATCACGCAGCTTCCCCCGATCCATACATTATCTCCGATGGTAACAGGGATCCCGTATTCATAACCGGAATTCCGGCTGTCCGGGTGGATGGGATGTCCTGCGGTATAAATGGCTACGTTAGGTCCAAAAAGCACATTTTTCCCAATGGTGATCTTTCCTACATCCAGCATAATGCAGCCTGCATTGGCATAAAAATTTTCTCCCAGTGTGATATGGCTGCCGTATTCACAGTGGAAAGGGGGCTCAAAATACACGCTTTCCCCATGGACCATACCTGTTTTGTTCAGGCATTCCATACCCTTTTCCGGCTCAAAAGGCATTACCTGGTTGTACTCTCTGATAAGCTTCTTTGTTACCATCTGTTCCGCCATTACGCTTTCATCTGAAAAATAGGCCATTCCATGATCTCTCCGATATCTGTTATCCATATGTATTCTCCTTTTTCTTAATTTTTCTGATTTTTCATCCGGCCGGATTGGCACTCTTCCTGCTCCCGGCACTGGTGTTTTTACCGCCGGAAGCTTGACCAGCTCCATCACCTGAATTATAATTATAGGATTCAATTTGCAATATTTCTATCGTTTATCTGCGAAAAACTATAACAATCCTGCGAGGTGATCCTATGCCTATCATTATGGAATTAGATGAAAATTATTCAGAAAAAATCTGCTATGATATTCCTTCGTATCCTGCCTATATCCGCAGGGGCCTTCTCTCCCAGTATCCCAATTACAGCGCCCCAAATCACTGGCATGATGATATAGAGCTGATCGCCGTGCTTTCCGGAGAAATGGAGTACAGCGTCAACGGAGAACTGCTGAAACTGAAAAAAGGACAGGGCCTTCTGGTAAATGCAGGACAGATGCATTTCGGCTTTTCCCATCAGAAAAAGGAATGCGACTTTATCTGCGTCCTCCTCCATCCTGTACTGTTGTGTCCTCTTCCATCTTATGAACGGGATTTCGTAAATCCGGTGATCCACAACAAGGGACTTCCCTATTTTCTTCTGAAACCGGAAATCCCCTGGGAAAAGGATATATACGACAAGATCCTCTACTTATACGATATCCGCAAAGAAAAAACAGCCCCCTTAAAGATCCTGGCCGCCTTTGCCCGGATCTGGGAACTGCTTTGTGAAAATATTTCCGCTGACAAAAATCCAGCAGAAAAAAAGATACAGGAAAACCGTGATCTGCTCATTGTAAAAAATATGGCCCGGTTCATCCAGAAAAATTATATGGAAAAGATTTCTCTGGCAGATATCGCCGCTGCCGGGGCAGTGGGACAGAGTAAGTGCTGCAAGCTTTTTGCCCGGTTCTTTTTCCAGAGTCCCACCATGTATCTGACCCAGCACCGGCTGACGAAAAGTATGGAGCTCCTTTTAAATACCGATCTTCCCATTATCGAAATCGCCCTTTCTACAGGTTTTAACAGTGCCAGTTACTATACAGAGACCTTCCGGAAATGGATGGGGAAAACTCCTACCCAATTAAGGAAAGCTAAAGCTTCTCCCTGATCTTACCCATTTTACTCCATGCGCAGCCGCTCCACTATCGTATATTTCTCCGACACCCGGCTGGTAAGGATGGGGATACCTGCCCCCAGCAGGGCGAACAGGGGAACCACCAGCAGGAAAGGCGTCAGATTCAACCGATAGGTAAAGAACCAGAACAACCCTTCAACAGCCCTGAATGCCACCGGACCCAAAACAAGGGCCAGGATCAGAGCCAGTCCCGCGGCTCCCAGAGCGTACAGCAGTCCTTCCCACATCAGCATGGCCCTCAGCTGCCGTCCCGTCATACCCACAGCCTTAAGTACTGCCAGCTCACGCCGGCGGGCGATGATGCCGGTAAGGATCGCATTGAAAAAGTTCAATACCCCCACCAGTCCCACAATAAAGCTGAGTACCCCTCCCAGCAACAGAAACATGGACCGCATACTCTCAAACTCCCCGGCATAGGTAGCCTTGCTCTCATAATCCAGAGTCGGATCTACATTCTCCGTGTAGTCCGCCAGGAAAGTCTCCATGTCTCCATTGGCCTCCTCTGTAGTATCAAAGGCATAGTACATAATAGAATCTGTACCGGTGTCTTCCACAAAGGTCTGATCGTTGAGAATAAACTCATCATTGCCGTAATAACGGTAACTCAAAGCGGAAGGCACTATCACCAGAGCCGTTACCTTGTAGTCCACATCCCGGTATTTTGTAGGCCGTTCCACCCAGTTGGCTCCATTAGGGATATCATCCAGGGATGCCCAGACCTGGCCGGTATCCGGGTCGTAATATTGGGATTCCTCAACATAACGGATCGTCACAGTATCTCCCAGCCGGGCCCAGTGAGAGTCCATATCGGCGTCTCCATAGTCGTCCTCACTGTATACGGCAGCAATCCCCCGGCTATCCGGCTCATAGAGTGCAGACAGGTCTCCCTCCAATACAGTCAGGTGGTCCAGAGCAAAGGCGCTCATACCCGAAAGCTGTGCAGAAGCGGCAAGGTTTCCCGCTTCATTTCTGTCTGTCAGGCGGATCAGATTATCCAGCTGCTCCGGCGTGTAAAAATGACTGTTTAACTGCCGGAACCAGTCCTCAGAGATATACTCCAGCATGGGGGAGGTCTGGCCATACACCAGGCCGCTGTCCGTAATCCCGCCCTGGGCATTGATGTGATCTATGGCCGACTGAGGTACACTCATGTCCTCAGAAAAGTCCGCGGCGGAATTCTGGAACTTCTCCGCACTGGCAACGATAAAGTCGCTGGCAGTGAAGCTTGATACATACTTATCCATATCAAAGCCGCCGACAACATTTACCGTTACTGTAAGCAGCACGACTGCCAGGGACAGGGAAAGCACAGTCACAGCTGTTTTTCCCCTGCTGCGGCCCAGATTTGCCCAGGCCATAGTGAAAGGACTGACCTTTCGTGCTTTCCTGGCTCTGCCGTGGATTTTAGCGCTGCTTCCCTCGGTATAGCGCGCCGCCTCCACCGGAGAAACCCTGGCAGCCATCCGGCCGGGTTTGCGGCAGGAGATCCGTACGGTAAACAGGGCAAACACCGCCGCAATAACAAAAATCCATGGGCTCACAGAAGTCACAGTTTCCACACCATTGAGCTGTTTTACGATCACCGGAGTCAGCTGTCCCCCGATAAGCCAGCCGATCAAAAGACCTATGGGAATGCCAACGGCAGAAAGGGTCAGCGCCTGAAAACGGATGATCTGCCTTAGCTGTCGGGGCGTGGTGCCGATAGTTTTCAGCAGCCCGTAAAACCGGATATCTCCGGCCACGGAAATCTGAAATACATTGTAGATGATCAAGTAGCCGGTAAAAATGATCAGCAGCGCCACCACAGCGATGGCAGCCACTGCCATAGGATCTACATTCTCTGACAGGCGGGTGCCGGTATAGCCCCAGTTAACGCCGGTATCGATATAGTCGTCCCCCTGCCGCTCATTCTGAAAACCATGGTCAGCCAGAATCTGATCCAGGTCTCTCTCAATGTGCCGTGAACCGCTTTTCAGCATCACATCCAGATTCCAGGTACCGGTCATACCATCGGCGGAGGCGTTGGGATCCACACCGCATTCTGAAAGGATTTCGTCTACCCGGCTCTCGGGGATCAGGATATGGTTGGCCACAATGGCCTCGTCATACTCCCACCAGCCGCAGAGCGTAAAACTTTGTGTAGTCTCCTGTCCGTCTACCTCAAAAGTAACGGTGAATTCTGCTCCCAGTTCCGGCTCTACCCCCAGTAATTCCAATACCCGGGTATCTGTGGCAGCCTCCCTGGTGCCTTCTTTAGGCAGACGGCCCTCCACCGGGTCGCAGTACATCCAATGAGCCTCGTTGGCATCGGCGTAGCTTATCTCCACATGAGACTTGTTAAAGGGTACATCCACAGGCATCCCAAGGAAGCGCCGCTTTCCCCACTGGTCAATAAGGGGATCATCCTTTAATTCCTCAAACTGCTGCTCTGTCAGGTCTTTGAATCCGCCGTGGGAGAAACCGCCTACCTGACGGAAATTGGACTGCTGAAAACCCTCGTTGATGGACAGGGCGATGGTAAACAAACTGGTGAACAGCACTGCCGTCAAAGCGATAGCCATGATGGCAATCAGATTCCGGGTGCGGCTGGCCTGTAAGCTTTTCCATGCCAGATGACGGATACATTGTCTATTGGAGACTTTCATGACGGCCACCTCCTTACCGCATCGCGATCCGGCCGTCCTCAATACGGACGATCCGGTCGGAAAGCTGGGCAATTTCCTCGTTGTGGGTGATCATTACCATAGTCTGGGCGAATTTTCTTCCTGTCACTTTCATAAGACTCAGCACGTCCTGACTGGTACGGCTGTCCAGATTGCCGGTAGGCTCGTCGGCCAGAAGGATGGCAGGCTTGGCAGCCAGGGCCCGGGCAATGGCCACCCGCTGCTGCTGTCCGCCGGATAGCTGGCTGGGCAGGCTGTTCAGTTTCTTTTCCAGTCCCAGAGCGGAAACTACCTGGCTGACATAATCTTCATCCACTTTTCCCCCATCCAGTTGGATAGGAAGGACAATATTTTCCCGCACCGTCAACACCGGCACCAGATTGTAACTCTGAAACACAAAGCCGATCTTCCTCCGGCGAAAAATAGTCAGCGCCTCGTCCTTCAGGGAAAAAATGTCCTTGCCGTCTACAATGACAGTGCCGCTGGTAGGCCGGTCCAGACCGCCCAGCATATGCAGCAGGGTAGATTTGCCGGAGCCGGAAGTCCCTACGATCGCCACAAACTCTCCGTCCTCCACAGTGAGATCCACTCCGTCCAGAGCCTTTACCATAGTGTCGTCTTTCCCATAATATTTTTTTAACTCTTTTGTTTCCAAAATCGTCATCGTGCATCCCTCCAAAAAAGTCTGTATTGTCTTTCGACAATACAGACTTTACCACAACATTCTTTCCTGAGCCTTTCTCAAATATAACAGAATTGAAAGATTTCACAGTTTCATACCTTATGCAGCTGACGGGGCAGATACAGAGAAAAGGTGCTCCCCTTCCCGAACCTGGAAGATACTTTGATATAGCCTCCCTGACAGGTCAGGATCTCCCGGGCCAGGTAGAGTCCAAGACCCAGGCCTTCTGCAGTGCGGGTTCCGGCTCCACGGTAGAAACGGTTGAAAATCTCGCTTATCTCTTTCTCTGGAATGCCGGGACCGTTATCCGTCACATCTACCCGGCAAAAATCTCCCAGCATCTGGGCAGAAATCGTCACCGTTCCTCCGGCAGGCGTGTACTTTATCCCGTTATTTACCACATTGCCAAGAGCTTCGCTTGTCCATCGGAGATCAAAGGCGGCGGAGCCTTCAAAGGGGATCACCCGGAGTGTGATCTCTTTTTCCCGCCCAGCATGTTCTTCCTGCTCAGCCGCCCCTTCCAGCAGCTCTCCCACCGAATTTAAAGAAGGGACCGGCACTACGATACCTGTTTCCAGCCTGGAAGCTTTTACCAGTGTCTGGATCAAAAAAGACAATTTTTCTCCCTGTACTACCAGCGCACGGGCCTGTTCCTGCTGCCGCGGCGGCAGGTCACTTTCTGACAGCAGGGACGCATATAAAAGCAGGTTTGCAATAGGCGTACGCGTTTGATGAGAAATATCAGCGATCAGGGCCTTTACTGCCGCCTGTTCTCCTGCGATTATTTTTTGTGTATGTGCAGAGCCCCGGAGGAATCGGGCAAATTTCGTCTCCAGAGCAGAGAGCTCCGTCTCATCAAACCGCTCCTCGGCAAAGCCGCCGGCGATAGCCTGATCCAGCATATCGTTCAGCCGCCGGAAAGTACACCGCCTGGCTTCCCGCTGCCACAGTCCAAACCCGATCCCTCCCAGGGCCAAGGCCAGAAGGCACCAGGTCAAGGCGGTCATCTCCCCACCTCCCAGGTATATCCTACTCCATAGACGGTCTTAATGGGAGCGTCCCCAAGCTTGGCGCGCAGCCGCCTGACAGCAACCGACAGCGCGTTCTCATCTACGAACTCACCGCCGTCCCACACCTGTTCCAACAGCCGCTCCCGGGGCAGGACACGGCCCCGGTTCTCCACCAGAAGGCGCAGCAGCCGCTGTTCTGTCTTAGACAAGTCTATGGGATCACCATCTCTGGCATATTCCATACGGGAAAAGTCAAAAGTAAAGCCATTGAGCTCTATCTGTTCTGTATTTACAGCTGCGCAACGCCGCAGCTGGACATTGACTCTTGCCCGCAGTACCGCCAGAGAGAAAGGTTTCGTAATATAATCATCCGCCCCGGCTTCCAGGCCGTTGACTTCATCCAGCTCCAGATCATTTGCAGTAAGCAGGATCCCAGGGGTAAGGTCGCCGTCTTGCCGCAATGTCCGCAACAGCTCCAGTCCGCTGCCGTCTGGCAGGTTAATGTCAAATATCAGCAGATCAAAAACCCCTCTTTGCAAAATTTCTGCAGCCTGGAGCCGTGTACCGCAATGTGTGACTGCGCAGTCTGACGTCTCAAGAGCCATGCAGATCCCCCGCCCCAGAGCTTCATCATCTTCTAAAAGTAAAATCCGGTTCAACTTCTGGCCCTCCCTTGCTTTGTTCTTCAAAATCGTCTCCCATTATACTGCCGAATAAATCCTATGTCAAAATATCCATTTCTCTGCTGCCGCCGCTGCCAGCTTCATAACGCCCGCCAGCACCATGACCAGGATGGGATTCCATTTCAGTTTCTGCAAAAGCACTACACAGACCATAAAAATAACCACCAGGAGCCAGTCCGTATCTGCCAGCCGGATCACTCCCCCGCTGCCCCAGAAAGCAGTGATCAGGATAGAGATCCCCGCGGAAGCGATCAGGGCCACAACCGCAGGGCGAAGGGAATTCAGGACACTTTGCAGTACATCCAGTTTCTGATATTTCAGATACAGTTTTGCCAGCAGCGTCACAATAATGCAGGAAGGCAGGATACAGCCCAAAGTAGCCACCAGCGCTCCCGGGATCCCTCCGATCCGGATCCCCACAAAGGTAGCGGAGTTTATGGCGATAGGTCCGGGAGTCATCTGAGAAATGGTGATCAGATCTGTAAACTGATCCATATCCAGCCATCCGTGGATATTTACGATCTGTTCCTGGATCAGGGGCATGGCCGCATAGCCGCCTCCGAAGCTGAAAAGACCGATCTGAAGAAAGCTGAGAAATAACTGAAACCAGATCATTTTCTCCCCTCCCTTCTTGCTGCCAGGGTCCGGACTACACCGATCAGGCCGCAGATCAGGATCACAAAGACAACGTTCACACCGAAAAAGCAGGTGGCGGCAAAGGCGCCTGCCATGATCAGAATAGAAACCGGGCTCTTTCCCTGGATGATCCCTCCTGCCATCTCATAAACCACAGCAGCGATCACCGCCCCCACACCGGCCTGCATACCCTCCAGCAGCTGACTGATAAGAAAACTGCTGCGGAATGCATTATAAAATACAGAGATCAGGGATATGATCAGAAAAGGGGGGATAATGGTGGCAATAATAGCTGTAACTGCCCCGGTCATCCCCGCCAGTTTGTACCCTACCACAATGGCCCCGTTTACAGCAATAGCCCCCGGTGAAGACTGGGCGATAGCCACCAGATCCAGCATTTCATCTTCCTGGATCCAGTGATATTCGTCCACAAATTTTTTCTTCATCAGGGTCACGATCACATAGCCGCCACCAAAAGTAAAGGCACTTAAATATAATGTAGAAATAAACAGTTTTAACAGAACTTCTCTTTTACTCTTCATATCATTTTCCTCCTCCCTGCCAGTATATCCTTTCTTGACTCATAGGTAAAATAGTATTATTTTATGATTATCATAATAAATTTATTATATATCTTCTTATGAGAGAAAAAGGAAGCGCCGGAAGAGAGATCCTGGAAGCCAGCTTTGCTCTTCAGCATCTTTTCATCCAGACAAAAACCGTCTCTGACTGTCGAAAAAAACTCTTTTCAGTTATAACTTGTTAAAATATTATCAGTTTTTAAAAATTTTAAAGGATTTTTATTGATTTAATTTGCTAAATATGTATAATTAAGGGTATGGGAAGTGGGCGCTGCCCTCTTCTTCGGAAATACTGCAGGAGTCCGCAGGTAAGATTCCTGTAAGTTTTACTTTATATTATAAGAAAAGAGAGGTTAGTGTAAGATGGCAGAGATCAATTTAAGTAAGTATGGCATTACCGGAACTACAGAAATTGTTTACAATCCTTCTTATGAGCAGTTATTTGAAGAAGAGACCAAACCAGGTCTGGAAGGCTTCGAAAAAGGTCAGGTAACTGAGCTGGGCGCAGTAAACGTTATGACTGGCGTATATACAGGACGTTCCCCTAAAGATAAGTTCATCGTTATGGACGAAAACTCTAAAGACACTGTATGGTGGACATCTGACGAGTACAAAAACGATAACCATCCTGCAACAGAAGAAGCATGGGCTGCTGTAAAGGATATCGCTATCAACGAGCTGTCCAACAAGAGACTGTTCGTAGTTGACGCGTTCTGCGGAGCTAACAAAGACACTCGTATGGCTATCCGTTTTATCATGGAAGTAGCTTGGCAGGCACACTTTGTTACAAATATGTTTATCCAGCCTACAGAAGAAGAGCTGAAAGACTTCGAGCCAGACTTCGTTGTTTACAATGCTTCCAAAGCAAAAGTTGAAAACTACAAAGAATTAGGCCTGAATTCCGAGACAGCTGTTGTATTCAACATCACAAGCCGCGAGCAGGTTATCCTGAATACATGGTACGGCGGAGAGATGAAGAAAGGTATGTTCTCCATGATGAACTACTATCTGCCTCTGAAGGGCATCGCTTCTATGCACTGCTCTGCAAATACAGATATGAACGGCGAGAACACCGCTATCTTCTTCGGTCTTTCCGGAACAGGTAAGACAACTCTTTCCACAGACCCGAAACGTCTTCTGATCGGTGATGACGAACACGGCTGGGATGACAACGGCGTATTCAACTTTGAAGGCGGCTGCTATGCAAAGGTTATCAACCTGGACAAAGATTCCGAGCCGGATATCTACAATGCGATCAAACGTGACGCTCTTCTTGAGAACGTTACAGTAGATGAAAACGGAAAGATCGACTTTGATGATAAGAGCGTTACAGAGAATACCCGTGTATCTTATCCGATCGATCATATCCAGAACATCGTTCGTCCTGTATCCACAGCTCCTGCAGCTAAGGAAGTTATCTTCCTGTCCGCAGACGCATTCGGCGTACTGCCTCCAGTATCTATCCTGACACCAGAGCAGACACAGTACTACTTCCTGTCCGGATTCACAGCAAAACTGGCTGGTACAGAGCGTGGTATCACAGAGCCTACACCAACATTCTCCGCTTGCTTCGGTCAGGCTTTCCTGGAACTGCATCCTACAAAATATGCAGAAGAGCTGGTTAAGAGAATGGAACAGAGCGGCGCTAAAGCATACCTGGTAAATACAGGATGGAACGGAAGCGGAAAACGTATCTCCATCAAAGATACCCGTGGAATCATCGACGCTATCTTAAACGGCGATATCTTAAAAGCACCTACAAAGAAGATCCCATACTTCAACATTGAAGTACCTACAGAGCTTCCAGGTGTTGATACAAATATCCTTGATCCTCGTGACACTTATGCAGACGCTTCCGAATGGGAGACAAAAGCAAAAGACCTGGCACAGAGATTCATCAAGAACTTCGCAAAATACGAAGGAAACGAAGCAGGAAAGGCTTTAGTATCTGCTGGTCCTCAGTTATAATTCAAAAAGGCAAATTTTTACCGGGTGTGGAAATCCACACCCGGTTTTTCTTATCATATCATATTTTCCTGAAGATATTTAAACTGCCCTATGTCTATTTCTCCTCTTTTTTGCTCTTCGGCAGCAGCAGGCTCAGCAGAAGAGACACCACAAATACTCCTGCTACTGCGTTTCCGTTAAACACATCTCCTACCACCTGAGGAAAGGCTGCAAAGAAGTTTCCTGAGGTCTGGGTCAGTCCTACGCCGATGCAAAAGGCAAGGGATACAATGATCATGGTACGGTCGTCAAATTCACATTCCTTCAGCATCTTGATCCCTTCATACATAATAGAGCCAAACATCATAACTGTACAGCCTCCCAGCACTGCCTGGGGCAATGAGTTGAAGAAAGCTCCCAGCGGCGGAAAAAGTGATGCCAGGATCAGGATCAATGCTCCGGTAAAGATGGTAAACCGGTTGATCACCCCTGTCATGGTCACCAGCCCCACATTCTGGCTGAAAGAAGTCAGCGGAGGACATCCGAAACAGCCGGAAATAGCGCTGGAAAATCCATCTACCGCCAGGGAACCCTGAAGCTCCTCCATTTTAATATCCCTTCCTAAAGCTCCAGTACACACCGCCGTAGTGGCTCCTGTAGTCTCTGCGGCAGAAACCAGAAAGACAATGGCGATCGTAAAGAAAGCCCCCAGATCAAATACCGGCTTATGACTGGTGAAAAAGACCAGCCTGGGAATGCTGACCACTCCTACTTCCTGAATGGTCTGAGAAATTCCTGAAAAGTCCACCATAGGAGCGATCCCTGCCACTGTGAAGATCACACACAGCAGATATCCGAAGATCAGTCCAACCAGAATATTCAGGTTCTTGTAGACTCCTTTCAGCAGATACCTGGAAACCAGGCAGACTGCTAAAGTAAAGGCCCCTGCCAGCAGATGATACCAGGCGCCGAAATCTTCCACTCCGCTTCCGCCGCCCCAGGAATCCATGCCTACAGACAACAGGGACAGTCCAATGGCAATTACCACGCAGGCGGACACTACCGGAGTCAGAAACCGCTTCCAGTACTTGGCGCTCAGTCCTACCAGTCCCTCAAAAATACCGCCCAGGATCACAGCCCCTACCATTCCTTCATAGCCCAGATCCGGATTGGTACAGATCACCAGCAGACTTCCCAAAAAGGTAAAGCTGACCCCCATGACGATCGGAAGCCGGGAACCGATCTTCCAGATGGGATAAAGCTGCATACAGGTGCCGATCCCCGCGGCAAACATGGCGCACTGTAAAAGCCGTGTGATCTCCGCCGATGTCAAATGTTCTCCGGTACTTCGCACAATAGCCGCGCTGCAGACGATCAGCACCGGCGCCAGATTGGATACAAACATGGCCAGTACATGCTGAAGTCCAAAAGGAATGGCTTTCTGAAGAGGCACTCTTCCGTTAAGCCGGTAAATATTCTCCACACTTACAGGCGGATTTTTTTCTTCTTTATTCATGATTTCCTTCTTTTCTCCTTCGTTATTAATTTCTTACAATGCATACATATGATTTAAAGGTCCGCTTCCCTTTCCCAGGTCCAGTCCTGCTTTCAAAGCTCCTGTAATATAAGCCTTGGCTCCTTTTACGCTGTCTTCCAGGCTTTTCCCGCCGGCCAGACCGCAGGCAATGGCTGAAGAAAGGGTACAGCCTGTACCGTGGCTATTGGGATTGTCCACTCTCTCACCGGGCAGCCAGATACTTTTTCCCTGCTCATAGAGAAGGTCATCCGCACTTTCTAAAAGGTGTCCTCCCTTTACCAGCACGGCGCCTCCGGTAAAAGAGCTGATGATCCTGGCGGCTTCTTCCATATCCTGACAGTTCCTGATCTTGGTCTGAGAAAGAGCCTCTGCCTCGGGAATATTAGGCGTCAGGACAGTGCCCAGAGGAAAAAGTTCTTCTACCAGAGCTTTTCTTGCCCCTTCCACCATCAGGGCGCTGCCGCTGGTAGCCACCATCACCGGATCGATGACAATGTTCTTTGCTTCATATTCTCTCAGCTTTTCTGCAATGACCTTTATGATCTCCTGGCTGGAGACCATGCCGATCTTCACCGCATCCGGATAAATATCCTGGAAAATACAATCCAGCTGTTTTCCCACAAATTCCGGAGAAGCTTCTTCCACTCCATAAACTCCTGTGGTATTCTGGGCTGTAAGGGCGGTTATAGCCGTCATAGCGTACATTTTATGGGCGGTTATGGTTTTGATATCCGCCTGGATCCCGGCCCCTCCGCTGGAATCCGAACCTGCGATACTTAATACCTTCTTCATTTCCATTCACTCCATGTTCTTAAATAGATATCTGCTGTCTTTTTCAGCAGTTCCTGTTCCGGTTCCCAGACATCATAGATCCCTACCAGGAAAAATCCGTCTTTCCTGGCTGTCTGTGCCGCAAAAGCCGCATCCTCGAAAACAGCTGTTCTCTCTTTTTGTGTCCCCAGTCTCTCTCTGGCGATCTGATAGATCAACGGATTCCGCTTGCTCTCTCCCGCCTCCTGGCAGGTGATCATCCCCTGGAAATATTTCTCCAGGCCGGTCCGTTTAAGAGCCGCTTCTACCATAGGCCTCTGGGTAGCTGTGGCTATGTACATAGGGATCTGTCTCTCCTGGAGATCTTCCAGTACCTGGCGGACTCCCTCTTTCTCCGGAATATCCACCTGGTAATGGCCCTCCATTAATTTTTCGAAATCTTTGATCATTTCTTCTGCTTCATCCTGGATCCCGTAGCGGTCCTTAAAATATTTTGCCGCCTCCAAGAGAGTCATGGAAGCCAGGAGATCTGCCAGGTTTTCCGGGGGCTGTAGCTGCCGGGAAAGCAGATATTCATCTCCTAAATGCTCCCAGTATCCCATAGAATCCAAAAGAGTGCCGTCTACATCAAAAATAGCTCCCTCTATATCTAAACTTTTCATTTTTCTACCATTTCCTTTGCCAGGCCGCGCAGCCGGACACAGGCCTCTCTGATATTTTTCCGGGCAAAGATCCCGGAAACAATGGCGGCTCCGGCTACGCCTGTTCCTTTCAGGGATAAAATATTTTCTTCCTTGATCCCTCCGATAGCGACTACCGGTATGGAAACACTGCTGCAGATGGCTTTCAGGGTTTCCATGGAAAGCGCTCCCGCATCTCCCTTGGTTGAAGTGGAAAAGACCGCCCCCGCTCCCAGATAATCGGCTCCGTTTTTCTCTGCCTCTACGGCTTCCTCTACAGAATGGGCGGACACACCGATGATCTTATCCGGACCCAGTTTTTCCCGGACTTTCCCGGCTTCCATATCATCCTGGCCCACATGGACCCCGTCTGCTCCTATAGCCAGGGCAAGTTCCACGTTATCATTAATAACAAAAGGAACATGATAAGCAGCAGCCAGAGCCTTCATATCCTTTGCCTCCCTTAAAAACTCTTCCTCCCCAAGCTCTTTTTCCCGAAGCTGCAGAAAGGTGATCCCGCCTTCCAAAGCCTCTTTTACCTGTTCCATCAGAGTTTTTTCCCCGGTCCAGGCCCGGTCCGTCACCGCATATAAAAGCATATCTTCTTTAGTACAGTTCATAGTCTGCTCCTTTCTCAAGATCCTCTCCTGTAAGATTATAAATCTCATCAATAAGCCAGGTCCGGCAGGAAGCATTGCCGGCATGTTCCCTTTCCATACGTCTGCAGGCCCTTTCCCCGCACAGTCCCATAGCCGCCGCAGAAGCGGCCGCTGCCTCCAGAGCCTTTCCAGGATTGGCGGCTACGCAGGCAGTCAGGATAGAACTGAGCATACAGCCGCAGCCTGTGATCCTGGACATAGCGCTGTGGCCGTTTTGGATAGCAAAGGCCCGGGAGGCATCTGCCGCAATATCTATGGCTCCGGTTACTACCACTACAGCTCCTGTATCCGCCGCAAATTTCTTTGCCATCTCCACATACTGCTCCAGATTTTTCTCCGTTACGGCTTCTCCCAGATCCGCGTCTACTCCCCTGGAACCGGCTGTACCTGTGATCAGTGTCCGGATCTCTGAAACATTTCCTTTAATAACAGTAAATCTCAGCTGCTCCATAAATTCTGAGGCAAGTTTTCTCCGGTATCCCGAGGCTCCTACGCCTACCGGATCCAGGATCACCGGTTTCTTTCTGGCATTATAGGCTTTTCCCGCTGCCATCATAGCGCCTGCAGTCCTGGGGTTTAATGTTCCCATATTGATGTTCAGCCCCATGCAGATCCTGGCCATATCCTCTGCTTCTTCTTCATGATCAGACATAATAGGGGACCCTCCCCAGGCAAGGGTAATATTGGCGCAGTCGTTTGCCGTAACATAATTAGTGATATTCTGGATCAGAGGGGAGGTCTTTCTTACATTATCCAGCATTTCTTTCAGCATATCTCTCTCCTGTTTCTGTGATCCTCCAAAGATTTCCGATCTCCACCCTGCAGAAAAAGCTGTCTGCGGGGCTTCCCACACAGAAAGCAGGCTGCCGCACATGATGGGTAGTCCGATAGTGCGACAGCCTGTCTATGATTTCTTTCTGGATCATAGGAAACCCATTTTCATGGGATAAGACGCAGAATCCTGTCCGGCAGTCAATGACCGGCAGTCTGCTTATTCTTCAGAGAGTCCCAGTTTTTCTCTCCATTCTTTTTCTTTGAAGCCTGTAACTACAAAGTCCCGGCCAACCAGGACGGGGCGCTTTACCAGCATTCCGTCTGTGGCTAAAAGCTCCAGCTGCTCTTCCTCTGTCATGGAAGGCAGCCGGTCTTTTAAATGCAGCTCCTTGTATTTATTTCCGCTGGTATTAAAGAATCTTTTCAGCGGAAGCCCGCTTTCCTTATACCAGGTTTCCAGCTCTTCCTTTTTCGGATTTTCCTCTACAATATGCCTGTCTTGAAATTCCAGGCCCTGGTCTGTCAGCCATTTTCTGGCTTTCTGACAGGTGCTGCATTTTGGATATTCAACAAATAACAGCATGATCCTTCTCCTTACAGTCTGTCTGTATTGGAAGCCATGAATTTGTATTCAGCTACAGAACGGTCGAAACCTTTAATATGATCGTAGAGCCAGTCTACCACATTTTTCTGTACCTGAGCTACAAAAGCGTCTGTAGGTCCTTCTTCCTCTTCCAGCATTTCCTGAAGTTCTTTTACAGCCTGCTTAAATTCTGCATGTTTTGCCTTATGTTCCTGGATCCCCGGATACTGGATCTCCTCCTGAAGCTTTTCTTCTGCTTCAAAATGGAAAACCGTATAGTCCAGCAGGTAATCCAGCATCTTTACAGCCTTGATCTTTCCCTGGCCTTCCTCGCAGCTTTCCAGAAGCTGATTAATTCTGTCAATAAGTTCTTTATGCTGAGAATCAATCATATCATTTCCTGTAACCAGTGTTTCATCAAATTCAGCTCTCATAGCCATTTTCCTCCATTTTTCATAATTTCTTATAGTGTACCACATTTTCTTCAGATTTCCAATATATTGCCAGATTTCTCTTGCACTGTTTCCTCTTTTATTATAGAATAGGGGCTAATGGTCATAATGGAGGTGTTTATTATGGTATCATTTCTTGCCCGGATATTCATAAAGGATTATAAAAATACTGGTTCTCCGCAGGTCCGGCAGGCCTACGGCATGCTCTGCGGCTCTGTGGGGATCGGGCTGAATATACTGCTTTTTATAGGAAAATTCATTGCAGGGATCCTAAGCGGATCTATTGCCATTACAGCCGATGCGGTAAACAACCTGTCAGACGCCGGCTCTTCTTTTATCACTCTGATCGGTTTTAAAATGGCCGGACAAAAACCAGACTCCCAGCATCCCTTCGGTCATGGGAGGATCGAATATCTCTCCGGCCTGTTCGTATCGGCCGCTGTCCTCATCATGGCATTTGAACTGGTGAAAACTTCTATAGAAAAAATCATCCATCCGGAAGCCGTGGAATGCAGCCCGCTGATCCTGGTGATCCTGGCTGCCTCCATCCTGGTAAAGTGTTATATGGCTTACTATAACAAAAGTCTGGGAAAAAAACTGGACAGTGCGGTAATGAACGCAACTGCCGCGGACAGCTTCAGCGACATGGTTTCTACCTTCTTTGTCTTTCTAGTAACTGTTGCCAGTCTGTTCACAGACTTTAATCTGGACGGCTGGTGCGGGATCCTGGTAGGTCTCTTTATCTTCTATACAGGTATCACCGCCATGAAAGAAACCGTGGATCCCCTTCTGGGCCAGCCCCCTGCCAAAGAACTGGTGCAGCAGATCATGGATATCGTAAATTCCCATCCTTCTGTATTAGGGATCCATGATCTTCTGGTCCATGACTACGGTCCGGGAAATCTGATCATCTCTCTTCACGCGGAAGTTTCCGCCAAAGGAGATATCCTGAAGATCCATGATGAGATCGACAATATCGAGCGTGAGCTGAAACAGCGCCTGAACTGTACCGCCACCATACATATGGACCCGGTAGTCACCGACGACGACTTTTCCAATCAGATGCGGGATAAGGTGTCCCAGCTTCTTAAAGAGCTGGATCCGGAACTGAAAATGCATGATTTCCGTATGGTTACAGGCCCTTCTCACACCAATCTGATCTTTGATGTAGTAGTTCCTTATAACTGTCCGCTTTCTCCTGACGAGGTGGAAAAAATCCTTTGTGAAAAGATCCGGAAGCTGCCTGGAAACTTCTATGGCGTGATCTGTATCGATCAGGACTACGGCACAAGATAGGTATAAAAAGAACAGCCTCATGAACCCCTACCAAAATCTGGTATTTCATGAAGCTGTTCTTTTTTACTGCTCTTCTTTTTCTTTTCTGGTACAGATTTCTGTCCAGCTGCAGTCCCCGCAAATGTCTTTTCTTCTGCCGGCTCTTATGATATTTTTTCCCACTGCCTGGGAAAACTCCTGCCAGGAAATCTGTGAACCCTCGGAAAGTCCACAGGCCGACAGCACCATTGTGTCATATTTTTTCACCTTCTCTGCCGTAGCGCAGACTCCCTTTTCCAGATTCGGACATGCACTGCATATCACATCTTTTTCCATACACAGTTCCACCGGTATATCATCTCTAAGGCTGTTCTTTACTTTTTCCATATTGGCGGTAAATCCGCTGCTGTATCCTTTTCCTTCAAAAAAAGCCAGGCACATGCCATGGTGAGCCCGAAGCTTTACAGGTTTTCTCATCTTTTTATCACCCCTGACAGTCTTTTTGTCATGATCAGAGCCAGAACAATTTTGGCAATATCCGGAAGGATAAAAGGAAAGACACACCATCCCAGCACAGTAAGAAGTCCCACTGCCCCTGAGGAGGCCGCATACACTGCCATAAACCAGAGAGTTCCTACAGCATAACAGACAATCAATCCCAGGACCATGGATCCTGCCAGTACCAGGGTGCTTCTTCCAAAAAGCTTTTCTATTCCCCACATAATAAGGGCGGAAAAAAGAAAGCCTGCGATATATCCTCCTGTGGTTCCCGCAAGAATGCCGATCCCTCCTGTAAATCCGGAAAATACAGGGATCCCTATAGCTCCCATCAAAATATATACCAGCACAGCCAGCGTCCCCCTTTTTCCTCCCAGAAGCCCTACTGCAGTAAATACGCCAAAAGTCTGGAGCGTTACCGGTACAGTAAGAGGTATGGAAATCCAGGAACAAACCGTGATCAGGACCACTAAAATACTTATATAGACCAGATCATAGGTCTTACTTCTCTGTCTTACAGCTTCCATCATCATTTCCTCCTTTTCTGCTTCACAGTGTAGCATCTCCGCCCTCTAATTGTCAACCTTTTATTCGAATTATGGTTAACATTTAAAATAAAGAAAGGCCCTGAAGCCTTTCTCTTTGTATCCGTCTACATAAGAAATACTTCAGGACCTTCTCCGGATTTTACCATCTTTCTTCGCTCCACTTCAGGAAGTTTCCAGTATTTGCATCGATCTCAAACTCATATTCTTTGCCGTCGTAGATAATATCTCCCTCATAGATGTACTGGCCGTCATCAAAGTCCAGCTCGATCTTGATATCTGTATCTGTGGCCCCAGATACTCTTGCAAGGGCCGCTGCCCTGGCGTCTGCCTCACTGACAGCTACATTTGCTCCGCTGTTCTGTCCGGTCTGGTTGTTTTGTGTCTGGGTATTTTGTGTGCTCTGTCCATTCTGAGCATCCTGGCTTCCGGCGTTTTGGGAAGCGTCCTGGGTCTGCTGGGCCGAACTGTCCTGGCTGGCGCCCTGTTCCGTTCCTGATGCAGCATTTGCCGTATTACCTGTTGTATTGTTTGACGCGCTGCCCTGACTGTTTCCGGTGCTTCCCTGAAGTTCTTTCGTCTCCGTACTGAGGATAGAACCGTCTGAAGCGTCAATATCGTAGCTGTATTCCCTGTTTCCTGCAGTAAATTCTACTTCATAGATCTGTCTTCCGTCATCCCGGTCTTTTGTAACCCGGAGTCTGGCAGTGTCCCCCTCAGAAACCTGAGCATCGGCAAAAGCCGCTTCCTTTGCGGCGTCCTGTCCGATATCCTTTCCGCTGCCGCAGCCTGCCAGAATGCCTCCTGTAAGAGTAAGTGTAAGAGCTGTTAATGCTATATATTTCTTCATCATTTTTCATTTCCCCTTTCTGCTTTTCTTTTGTTATTATTACTATAATGCAGAAAGATTAAAACAACATTAAAAAATAAATTTATTTTTTAATCTTTGGGAATCTGAAAAACGAACCGGCTGCCTTTCCCTTCCCGGCTTTCCACAGTGATCTCTCCCCCGTGAGCCTGGACGATCCACTTCACCATAGACAGTCCCAGGCCGGAGTGTTCCTGTCCGGTCCTGGAGGTATCCACCCGGTAAAACCGCTCCCAGATCTTTTCCTGGCTTTCCCCGGGGATTCCTATGCCGTCATCTTCCACAGCACCTTTGACCAGATTTCCTTCTTCACAGAGAAATATCTTCACATATCCGCCTTTTCTTCCATAGCTGACTGCATTGGAGATCAGATTATCCAGCATACGGATATACAGGCTCTCATCTGCCTGGGCATAAATATCCGGCTGGATATCTGTCAGGATACGGATCTCCTTCTCCTCTGCCAGAACCTCCTGCTCCTCTGCCGCCATCTGGGTCAGTTCGCTTAAGTTCAGCCGTTCCTTCTGGACCTGCTGTCTTCCCTGATCTGCTCTGGACAACAGGAGGAGCTGGGAGATCATCCTGGCCATGGCCCTGGCTTTTTTCTCAATGATCTCCACCTGGACTTTTTGTTTTTCCTCAATTTCCGGATCCTGAAGCATGGACTCACACTGTGCCAGGATCACAGTTACAGGAGTCCGCAGTTCATGGGAAACGTCCGATGTGAACTGCTGCTCCCGTTTGAAGGCTTCCTCCAGTTCTTCCAGCATCTCATCAAAAGTCCTGGAAAGCTGGTAGATCTCATCCTTTCCATTTCCCAGACCTACTCTCTGAGAAAGATCTTCGTCCTGCCGGATCTTCTGTACAGTTTCTGTGATCCTGGTAACAGGCAGAAGGGTTCTTCTGGTAAAACGGTACCCCACGATCCCGGTGAGCACAACCAGCAAAGGCAGGAGGATAGCTGCAAAGCGGAGTGTGATAGCCATACTGTTCTCCGCCCGTGTGACAGAAATGATTCCGCGAAAATACACATTTCCATAGTTTTCGATACGGTGGCTGATATCATAAATGTACCATTCTTCCCGGTTGTTCCGGATCGTCTGGATCTGCCCGTCCCGAAACCGGGGCGGACCGTCATAACCATAAGGCAGCCTGCCATAGAGGAACTCTCCATTTTCACTGTACAAAGACAGATAGACACTATCCTCCAGATCATAAAAATCACTGTCCACTTTCAGCCTGCCGTCATCTTCCTCCACTTCCTCCAGACTTTCCTCTACCTGGTGCCGCAGATCCGACTGTACGGAAGAAAGCAGCTCCTGATTACTAAGAGAAAACAGGATCCCCAGGGCCAGGCAGGTAACCAGAGTCATAAAAAAAGTATATAAAACGGTAAGCTTAACCTTTAAAGACCATCGCTTCATTCCTGCTCCTTTAACACATAGCCGGCTCCCCGGACCGTATGGATCAGTTTTTTCTCCTGTCCCTCATCGATCTTTTTCCGCAGATAACGGATATATACATCGATCACATTGGAGCCTCCTGTAAAATCATAATTCCAGATATGCTGTTCCAGTTTATCCCTGGAAAGGACGATCCCTGCATTCTGTACCATATACCGCAAGAGAGAAAATTCTTTGCCTGAAAGGTTGATCTGCTTTCCTCCCCGGTATACTTCGTGGGTATCCAGATGGACTTCCAGATCTCCTACCCGGTAGCAGGTCTTTGGAACACCTGCCGGTTTCCGCAGCATTACCCGAATCCTGGCCAGCAATTCTTCAAACGCAAAGGGTTTCACCAGATAATCGTTGGCTCCGGCATCCAAGCCTTTTACCCGGTCTTCTATGCTGTCTTTTGCAGTAAGTAGAAGGACTGGGACAGGATTTCCCCTGCTGCGGATTTTTTTCAGCAGGGTCAGGCCGTCCATAACCGGTATCATAATATCCAGGATCAGAGCGTCATATTCCGCCCCGTCCAGATAATCCCAGGCTTCCTGTCCGTCAAAGCAGGCGTCTACACTGTAATGCTCTTTCCGAAGCCGCTCTGTAAGGATATTGTTCAGATCCCGCTCATCTTCTGCGATCAAGATCCGCATGTTTCATCACTCCTTTGTCTCAAATAAGATCCCCAGGGTATTGGGACCGCAGTGGCAGGAAATGGTGCAGCTTGCCTGAGTCACATAAATATTCTGAAATTCCATTTCTTCCTGTATGGTTTTTCTCACCAGATCAATATATTCCCGGTCTATACCGGAGTGGGTAATAAAGATCTTATCCCGGCGGATCTCTCCATATTCCCGGAGCTTCTCTTTTACATAAAGAGGCAGTACTTTTTTCAATGATCCCCGGTATTTCTTTCCCACGTCCATGGAACCATCCTGATTATTCACTTCAATACATGGTTTAATGTTCAGGAGATTCGCCCCCAGAGCCAGTACATTGCTGCACCGGCCTCCGGCGCTCATGAATTTCAGAGTATCCAGGACAAAACTGGAATGGACCCGGCTTTTTCTCTCTTTTAGTCTCTCTGCGATTTCTTCCGCTCCCATACCGTCGCTTATCATCTCTCCGGCATCCAGTACCAGATGGCCGATTCCTGTGGACAGATTCCCGGAATCCACCGGATAGACGCCTTTCAGTTCCCGGGCCGCCAGCATACAATTCTGATGAGCGCTTGACAGAGCGCTGCCCAGATTCAGATGGACCACTTCGTATCCCTGTTCCACAAAGGGGCGGAAATAATTCACATATTCTTCTACGTTAATAGCCGCTGTTTTGGGAAGCACCTTTTTCTCATAATATCTCTGAAAAATCTCTTCCGGCGTGATATCCACATTGTCCTGATAATCCTTTCCCTCCAGGATAATGTGAAAAGGATAATAATGTACCTGATATTTCTCCTTCAGCTCATTTCCCAGATCACAGGTGCTGTCAGCACTTAAAATAACCTTTTTCATTTTCTACCTTCTTCCCATAAGGGCTTCAATATCTTCTGCTTTCTTTGGTATCATATAGGAAAGGTTCTCACAGCCGTCTTCTGTGATCAGACAGTTATCCTCTACCCGAAAACCGATCCCCCATTCTTCACAGTAGATCCCGATATCCACACAAAAGACCATGCCGGGGGCTGTGATCAGATCCGGAGCCACTGCGTCGTGCACGTCAAAGCCGATATGATGAGCGCCGCCGTGCCACATATAGGTTCCGATATCTTCGTAGCTTTTACAAAGGCCGATGTCCTTCAACTGCTCATAATTATATTTTCTGGCAATAAGATCCACATCCTTCATAGGGATCCCCGGCTTCAGGATCTCAAACATATGCTCGGAAGTCCGGTAAGCACAGTCATAAAGAAGCCGCTGTTTTTCCGTAAATTTCCCATTGCAGGGAAAGCCTCTGGATATATCGTTGATCTCCAGATCCCAGCCGGAACCTACATCATTTAAGATCATGTCTCCGTCCTGAGCCTGTCCCCGGTAGGAATAATAATGGATGCAGAAGTTATTCTGACCCGCGGAAATAATGGAAGGAAATCCCGGCGCAAGGATCCCGTGCTGAGCCAGGGCATAGTCAAATTCTGCTTTATACTGGTATTCATACATTCCCGGTTTCGAAGCTTTCATCATAGCCTCGATACCGTCTTTTGTCACCCATTCTGCTTTACGGAGCGCCTCCAGCTCGCAGGGCTTTTTAATAGTGCGGAGCTGACGGATCCATGGATTCAGGTTTCTAAGCTGCACATGGGGATACGCTTTCTTCAGCCAGGCGGCCAGACGATAGCTTTCTGTGTCTGCCTCAGAGGCTTCCAGTTTTCCAAAATCCATATATACGGTAGTAAAGCCTTTGTTCATCAGGCAGTTTTCCAGATCTTTCCGGAAATTCTCTGTGCTTTGGCACTCCCGGATCCCGGACTGAGCTTCCACTTCTTCCGGCTTGATCCGTCTTCCTGTCCATCTCTCTGCCATAGGATCCGAAGGAAGGATATAGAGAGCCTCCTCCCACTGTTCTTTTCCGTAAATCTCTGTCATCAGTATGGTATTTTCCTGATGGACTCCCGTAAAATACATGTAACTGCGGTCTGCAAAAAAGGGATAATTCTCATCATTGGTTTTCTTAGGCGCACGGCCGCTGAACAAAAGAAGAAGCCCTTTCTCCTCTGTCATATTATAAAGGGCTTTTCTGTTTTCCATAAAAAATTCTCTGTCCATTTTTTCCGCTCCTTTTTCTGTTGTCATGGCATTATTGTATCACCATTTTCAGCTTCTTCCAATATCTTTATACAGATTCAAAAAGAGTTCCTGAGGCCTTATCGGCACAGCAGGAACTCCTCTGATTCTCATAAAATATAAGCAATACCATAGGCCAGCAATACAAGGATCACAGCAATGGCCACAACATTTCTCCAGATTTTAAATTCTCTGTCCATTTTTTTCTTTTCTTCCGCCCCAGGGGCCTCCATTTGAAAAGCAACTTCATTTTCTTCTGTTGTGTCGTCCTGATATTTTATGCGGCAAATGCTATAGATTATCAATCCCAATACACACCAGATCACTCCGGTAATCAAAGCTTCTTTGTCCAGCTGAGTCATCATGAGCAGATAGATCGCCACACTGATAGGAGCGCCTATCATAATTCCCGGTGCTTTGTAAGGTCTTTTCAGTTCCGGATGTTTCTTTCTCAGTCCAAAAGAAGCGGCAATTCCTAAAACATAATAAAATAAATCTGCAAAAAGACTGACCGATGCTATATATATCATTGAGTTTGACGCTATTAAAAATGCGGATAAAATACCCAGGGTCAGGATAGCTATATATGGGGTCTGATATTTCTTATGGATTTTTGCAAAAACTTTTGGCATTGCGCCATCCCTGGCCATGGTAAACAGATATCTTGGAGGAACCGCAATACTGGCATTTAATGTAGAAAAATCTCCTCCAAAAGCAATTCCCGCAGCAAGAAGAGCCAGAGGCAGACCAAGAATCCCGGCTTTTGTCATGGCCTCTGCAAAAGGAGCAGAGGCTGCTGTCAGGGAAGCGATCTCCTCAGTAGGAACGATTCCCACCAGAAACCACTGGAATGCAGCATTTACTGCAAATACAATAAAAGGTGCTAAAAACAGAGCTCTTGGGATATTAATCTGAGGGTATTTGATTTCTTCTCCCATAGCACAGCAGGTTTCAAATCCTGCAAAGCACCACCAGATCATGCTGACAGCCGCAATAAAACTAAGAGGCGTCATCTTACTCATAAATTCAGGCATCTCCAGAAAATATGGCAGATGTACATTTGGAATCATAGTAATAAACCAGATAATAGCCACACCCCAGAAAAAGAACATAAAACCGTTCTGAAGTTTTCCCGTCATTTCTACTCCCATTACATTTGTAATAATAAAGACAATGACCACAATTGTCGCCAGCATCCTATCACTGATAGGAAGTTCAATTCCAAAGGCAGAAAACAGCGTTTTAAAATAAAAGCTGAAAGCCAGCGCTTCTCCGCTTGTAACCGCTACCAGAGAAATGATAAAATTCCATCCGGCCAGCATTCCAAAAGGTTTACCAATTCCCATAGAAGCATATTTATAAGTTCCACCTGCATAGGGAAGGGCAGCGCCCATTTCTGCATACAATAAAGCCGGATAGATGCTGATCAGCATAGCGGCAAAGGTTGCGATGATAACTGCCGGTCCCATAGTCCCCACAACATTGGCGCCTGTAGTAAACAGCCCTACGCCAATTACAGTTCCCACAGTTATGGTTACTGCTTCACGCATACCAAAGGTTCTTTTCAAAGTATTCTCATTCATAATCTCCCTCCGCCTGTTTAACATTGTAAATGTAGATTTCGGTAATATAATAAATGCTTCAGTACACTTCAGGTCAATGGTCTTTTTTCACAGATTCTTGTTTTTTTCTGTAGTATACTCAAGGTTTAAATAAAAACCTAAAAGGCAGGCCTGGACTTTTATCCAAACCTGCCTCTGTTTTTATAGAAACAATATTTCTTACTCTGCCCTGTCTTCTCAGATTCCCAGAGCTGCTCTCTTTTCTTCAATCCTTGCGATGATCGCATCGCCCAGTTTGTCGATATCTTTCTCTACGGTATATGCAGCTTCTACCCAGTCTCTGACCCCTTCGGTCAGCCAGTAAGTCATTTCAGAAGATCCGCTCACCTGAGGATCTACGCCCAGGAACGTATCAATACCGGTAGCTACTACATAGTTTCCGATAGATACCGCCTTCTCAGACATCCATTCAGGAGCGCATCCTACCAATGGAAGCTGGGAAATATTTAATCCGGAATCCTTCGCCAGTGTGGAAGCCAGAACCATCATACGGCTGATATCCACACAGGATCCCATATGCAGTACCGGAGGGATATCCGCCAGTTCGCAGACTCTCTTCAATCCGTCGCCGCAGAGATCTTTGGCTCTCTTGTCCATCAGTCCGGCTCTTGCGGCAGCCTGGGCGGAACATCCGGAAAGAACCACGATGATATCGTTTTTGATCAGTTTCTTCATCAGCTCGATATGAGCGGAGTCCGGACGTACTCTCGGGTTGTTGCAGCCAACCATAGCAACGGCTCCTCTTAACACGCCGGAGGTAATGCAGTTGATCAGCGGCTTTGTAGTTCCCAGCTCATCTCCCTGAGAGCTTGCCACTTTATCCAGCTGTTTGATAATAGCTTCTACAGAATATCCTACCGTTGCTTTCTGTTTTAACTGAGGAATATGTACCAGTTCCTGTTTTCTGTTTACAAAGTTCTCTACCGCCAGTTTCACGATCTGTTTTGCGTTTTCTCCTGCTGTCTTGGCGTTGAAGCGGATAAAGTCAGAATCCGGCATCTGAGCGATAGGAGAAGTTGTGATAAATTTGGTATGGAAGCATTTAGAGAGAGGTCCCAGTGCGGGGAAGATACACTGAACGTCTACAATAATGGCCTCACACGCGCCGGTAAGAACTACGTTTTCCTGCTGGAGGAAGTTGCCTGCCATAGGAATACCTCTTCTCATGGCAACCTCGTTGGAAGTACAGCATACGCCGGCTACATTGATCCCTTTAGCTCCCAGGGATTTTGCCAGAGCGATCATTTCCGGATCTTCCGCGTATTCACAGATCATCTCGGAAAGACTTGGATCATGTCCATGTACAATAATGTTTACTTCATCTTCTTTCATAACCCCCAGGTTTGCCTCTGTATCTACCGGCTTTGGCGTACCGAACATGACGTCAGAAAATTCTGTACCGCACATGGAACCGCCCCATCCGTCAGACATACCGGAACGGAGAGCCTGTCTTACCAGGGCTTCCGGCTTGGATGAACATCCCATATGAGTCATATGCATAGCTGTGGAAACCTCACGGTCAATAGCTCTTGGTTCGATCTCTGCCTTTTTCCACAGTTCTCTTGTATGTTCCGGAGCTCTGGACAGCCATCTCTGAACGCCGAAAGGTTTTCCATACTCTAACAGCGCCAACTCGGACATTTCATGAGCCAGATCATAGATATCCTTTCCTTCTGTCTCAACGCCCCACTCTTTTGCGATACGGATCAGTTTCTCGGGATCCTTTACCTTATAGTTTCCATCTGGAGAAACGGTGTGAAGAGTATGGCAGATCTCTCTTCCATGGTCGGAATGGGTAGCAGCTCCGCCGGCGGTAAAACGAAGGAAGTTTCTTCCTGCGATACCGTGAGCGTCACATCCGCAGATACCTCTGGGCGCTTTCTTTGTGATACGGCAGGGCCCCATGGTGCAGATACGGCAGCAAATACCTTCCTCTCCGAATTTACAGTGGGGAGTCTGATTCTTAACACGTGCCTGCCAGGAATCTGCGCCTACTTTTGCTCCTGTCTCCAGAAGTCTTTGGGTTGCGGCTTCGAATTCTTCGATAGTCGTAAGTCTGAATGTACTCATATTAACCTCCTATGTTTGCATGACAATAATTGTTTGTCTATATTATAACAATCCTTTTCTTATCTTCCCATCAACGTTTTATTGAGTACCCGCAACGTTTTATTGATAGGGTCGCTTAACTATTCAGCCATACCGCTCAGATTCGCAGCTAACGCTGCGATACCAGGGTCGGCTCCAGGCCAGGCCTGTCGCTGTCTGTTGCCCGTCGGATGCCCGCTCGTGCAAGCAGGTTGGCCGCCCTCCGGGCATATCACGCAAAAAAAGAAACACATCCCACGCCAATCGGATGTGTTTCTTTCTTAAAGAAGATATAATATAAGTGAATTCACTTGTATCATATCATGATTTCTATTCTCCGAAAATCAACAAAGCTTTGATTCCTTTCAACAAATCTGTGATACTATCTGGAAATATTTTTTTCTTTAATGTCTTTCAGCCATTTCATTACATGGCTGTGGAAAAGCCGGATATCCGGGTTTGGAGTGCTTCCTTTTCTGGTGAGCATATAGGTTTCCCACTCATAAGGACCGTCTTCAAAGGGGATCATCACCAGGTCCTCCTGTTTCATATCATCGAAAATAAAATCTACGGTTACAGAGATTCCTTTATTTTGCTGGACCATTTTATGGCAGAGGCTGAATCCGCTGGTTTCAAAGACAATATTGGGCTCAAAGCCTGCCTGACGGCATTTTTCCAGGATCAGACTGTGGATATGGAATTCCGGGCTTTCAATATAGAGCCGTTCTCCTTCCAGATTCTTAATGGTTACCTTCTCTCTTTTACTCAGAGGATGCGCACGGTTTACCAGAAGCTTGATCTCAAACTTTTCCATAAAAGTAGCTTCCATATATTTCAGGCTGTGATTTCCCACAGTAAAAGCCACGTTTCCCTCTCCGGCCAGAAACCTGCTCTCCACCTGATGATCGGGATATTCCCGGTAATGAAGGGTGATCTGGGGATACTTTTCCTTAAAATCCCAGATACACTCCGGCGTTACCAGACGAAGGATCCCATAGGCAGACAGAAGATCGATCTCATGTTTCTCCTGCTGCTCCATACACCGGATCTCGCTGCATACCATGCGGTAAGGCCCCAGAAAGTCGGTCAGATGTTTATAGAGATACTCTCCTGATCTGGTCAGACTGATGCCGGAAGCTGTCCGGTTCAGCAAGGTGGCGCTCATTTCATTTTCAATATTCTTTATGATACGGCTCAATCCCTGGGGCGTCATATACAGGGCATGGGCAGCCTTGGTAATACTTTTCTGCTCACAAACCATTTTAAAGTATTCCAGTTCTTTCAGATCCACTGGTTTTCATCTCCCTTCTCTAATATCCATCAAAAGTCCCTGGTGTGCTGACACGATGATTTTCAAATTAATGACGGCAGATGAAAATTCAGACAAGGCATCCGTTAAATTATGGTCGCGTCACTCCACCTGCTATACTGTGCCCTGGGAAAGAGCGTCTATATCCATCTCATCTTTCTGTCTGATTTCCTGAAGTACCCACCGTTCTCCCCGGTAGACAAACTTCCAATATTCAAAGAAGGCCTCCGGCCGGGTATTTCCCCGGACTACCTTCCTGGTATTCACATCTATGTAATATCCTGTCATTTTTCCATGGATCAGATACCAGATCGCATCATATTCTTCTCCCGGATGGTCCTCTGCATATACAGGCATGGCGCTTAAAAGCCTTACATTCCTCTGAACCACTGCTTCTCCCCGAACCTGCATCCACTGGAGCTTGCTGTCAAATTCTTCCATCAGCTCCTGGCTGAGATAAGGGGCTCCATAAGTCGCGTCCATTCTCCTCCAGCATTCCTGTACCTGGAAATAAGTCTCTTCCACCTGCTTCTGGATCTCCCGGTAATCCCAGTTATCTCCCATCTGGGCGTAAAAATCCATGGCTTTCCGGCTCCTGGCTCTGGCAGCCCTGGCCTTTCGGATCAACACGATACTTCCTCCGCTGGCGGCAAAAAACACGACCCCTGCCTGAAGGATCATGCCTGCAATCCCGGATCCTCTGCCCCCTCGGTAAGAACCGCTGTGGCTGCTGTAGCCTCCGCCACCGGAAGAGGAACCGCCTCCGCCTCCCCCGGAGCTTCCGCCCCCTCCGGCTCTTCCCCAGACAGGGACCGCAAGAAGGACCAGTAAAAGGGCTGCAAAAATTAAAATATATTTTTTGTTTTTCATTTTTCACCTGCAAGTTCTTAGATCTTTTTTAATATCAGCTTTATCTCAACTATATACCGTCAACCCGGGCCTGTCAATCCGAAGGATAAGAGCTGATCAATTCAAAAAACAGATAGCATGTTATAGTTATTCATCAAATGGTTGGACAGCGACAAATAGTCGGTAACCAGCCTCGGCCCTAAGCCCTGCCGACAAAACGGGAATAGAAAACCCCAGTGTTGCAGCACTGGGGTTTTTATCGTAGTCGAACCACATGGACTACTTATTTCACTTTGCCTACTGGCATTATAGCATATGTAAATTCGATTTGCAATATACATGGAATTTAAGATTGAGACGTACATTGCATATTAGATTCGTCACCGTAAAAATGGAGGCTTTCCTTATCGACCAAATTTCTTTAAATATTCCCTGTTTCTTTTAAACTCATTCTTCCAGCAGTCTGTTTGCATAACTGTTTAAAGCTTCCAAAGGTTCATATTTTGCCTTATAATCGGTTCCATCTATTACCACCAAAAGATTATTTCCCCTAATTTTCTTCTTGGATCCATCTTTCATAGTAAGAATAATAGTAACAGTCTGTCCTGCATAATCATTGTAAGAATTATCTTTTTCATAGACAACAATATCATTCAGATATCCTGCAAGTTCTTCTAATTCCTTGATCTGAACCGTCGTGCCCGGCGGAGTCAGTTCCACGGAAGCGGCCGAAATATCCGACGCCTCTAAATCCTGAAAAGGCTTTTTCCCTTTCGCTTTTACAAACGCCGCTGCAGCCGCCAGGATCAGCAGCAGGCAGGCTGCCGCCAGAAGAAGCTTTCTTTGCAGCGGTGCTAAAACTTCTGCTTTGTTGGCCGTAAATTGAGCCAGCCCCACACCGAGGATAAAGGCCGCAACCAGGGCTACTAAAGTCAGGACTCCCGGCAGCGGTCCGATAAAGTTGCAGGATACCAGATCGATCAGGACAGCAAGAATCCCAAAATACAAAAAGGTAAAAATTATTAAAAATCCTTTTTTCACATTCCCTCCCCTCTCCTGCTGCAGGGTACGGTTACTGTTACAGAACTTCCATTTCTAGCCGTACCTCTAATCCTATGAGTACGGTTAAAAATGAAATTTTGAAAATATAACCGTCGTTTTTTCAGCTTTTTACGGTTAAAATAGCAGTTTCCCACATATAACCGTAACCCCCCGGTAATATGATGCACTTAGGTAGCTTCTTGTTCAGTTATATGCAGAATACGCCTTTTCGTTCTCTCAAGATTCTCCCGCTACCCGATTTCCAGACTTTCTCCGCAGTGAAGATACCGGATTTCCATTTTCCCGGACAGATATTCATAGGCTTCCTGCCCGGTGCAGTGACAGGTGTAAAACCGGGTATGGTATTTTTTCAGTTCTCCCGCGATCCCGTCCAGGACTTCTTTTGGAACTGCCTTTCCTGTGGCAGGGACATTCAGATGAAAGCCTCCGATACACACCTTGGGATTCCATCTGGCAGCTTTTTCCATAATGTTTACCACCCCTTTATGGCCGCAGCCCATGATCAGCACAGGAGTCCTGCCATGGATCAGGAGATTCTGTTCATGGGCGAAGGTGTCCCTTCCCTTTTCATCCAAGAGCACATCATTGGCCTGGGAATGGCATTTTTCTTCTCCCGTCACAGTAAAAAGCTCCAGCTCCTCATCAATCTGAAAATCCCCCTCCAGCAGTATGATCCGCGGATCATCGGCCAGCCTGGGATCCAGCCCAATGCTCCTGACCTTTCCCAGAGCGGTGGAATAATAGGGAGCGAAGGCCTTTTTCTGTACATAGATCCTGGCCTTGGAATTCATGTGCAGAAACTCTTCCAAAGCCCCTCCATGATCGTAATGGCCATGGGAAATGATCACTGTATCTACTTTTTCCAGATCAATATCCATTTTTCCGGCATTCTCAAAAAGAGTATGATCCGGTCCCAGATCAAAGAGCAGCCTGTGACCCGGGGTCTCTATATAAAGAGAAAGCCCGTGGGCGGCCTTACACTCACCCACGGACTGATTTTCTACCAGCATGATTGCTTTCATCGTATTTCTCTTTTGTCCTCTTACTTCTTGGTAATGTATCCCTGAGCTTTCAGAGTCTCTGCACACAGTACAGCGCCGCCTGCTGCTCCGCGGACTGTATTGTGAGATAAACCGATAAATTTGTAATCGTAAACCTTATCTTCTCTCAGACGGCCTACGGAGATTCCCATACCGTTTTCGTAGTCTACGTCTGCCTTTACCTGAGGACGGTCATCTTCTTCCATATAGCGGATAAACTGCTTTGGAGCGCTTGGAAGATCCAGTTCCTGAGGAACGCCCTTAAAGCTTACCATTTTTTCAATCAGCTGTTCTTTTGTAGGTTTCTTCCTAAATTTTACAAAAACAGCGGCGGTATGTCCGTTTAATACAGGCACACGGACACACTGGCAGGTGATCACCGGCTCTTTAGCAGGAACGATCACGCCGTCTTTGATCTCTCCCCAGAGGCGAAGAGGTTCCATTTCACTTTTCTCTTCTTCTCCTCCGATATAAGGGATAATGTTTTCCACCATTTCCGGCCAGTCCTTAAAGGTCTTTCCGGCTCCGGAAATTGCCTGGTATGTAGTAGCCACTACTTCATATGGTTCAAACTCTTTCCATGCAGTAAGCACAGGAGCGTAACTCTGGATGGAGCAGTTTGGTTTAACCGCTACAAATCCTCTCTTTGTACCCAGACGCTCTTTCTGATATTTGATCACTTCAAAGTGCTGGGGATTGATCTCCGGCACTACCATAGGAACGTCAGGCGTCCATCTGTGCGCGCTGTTATTAGAAACTACAGGAGTTTCTGTCTTTGCGTACTCTTCCTCGATGGCTTTAATCTCTTCTTTGGACATATCCACTGCGGAGAATACAAAATCTACAGTAGAAGCTACCTTCTCTACCTCAGATACATTCATTACAACCAGTTTTTTTACAGCTTCCGGCATCGGAGTATCCATTTTCCAGCGGCCCCCTACCGCCTCCTCATAAGTTTTACCTGCGCTTCTGGCACTGGCTGCCACAGTCACAACCTCAAACCAGGGATGGTTCTCCAGAAGAGAAATAAATCTCTGTCCCACCATTCCTGTAGCACCTAAAATTCCAACTTTTAATTTTTCACTCATATCTTAGCCCTCTATCCTTTCTCAGAAAGACATATGTCTTCTTTCCGCATACATTTTTCATAGATTCTAATATATCAAACTTTTCAGAAAAGTCAAGAATTTTCTTTCAAATATTTTTTATGGAGCTCGATCACCTGTTTCATAGCCTCTGTTCCCGGCGCTCCGATAGTGTTCCGTTTCTCCACACAGTTTTTCATGCTGATCGCCTCATAAATATCCTCTTCAAACACGGGGCTGATGGCTTTATATTCCTCCAGGGACATTTCATCCAGAGAAATATTTTTTTCAATACAGTGGAGCACCAGCTGTCCCACAATGCCGTGGGCATCCCGGAAAGGAACTCCGTGGTTTACCAGATAATCTGCCGCGTCTGTAGCATTGGTAAAACCGTTTTTGGCGCTTCTCTCCATATTTTCCTTCTTAAATTCCATAGTGGAAACCATACCGTTAAAGAGGACAATACAGCCTTTTACCGTATCAATAGCGTCAAAGGTAAATTCCTTGTCTTCCTGCATGTCTTTATTATATGCCAGAGGTATACCCTTCATGGTAGTGAGCATGGACATGAGAGCACCGTAAACTCTTCCCGTCTTTCCTCTTACCAGCTCTGCTATATCCGGATTTTTCTTCTGAGGCATGATACTGCTTCCTGTACTGTAGCCATCGTCGATCTCCACGAACTGGTACTCGTTGGAATTCCACATAATGATCTCCTCGCAGAACCGGCTTAAATGCATCATGATCAGTGACAGATCAGACAGCAATTCAATAAGATAATCCCTGTCAGATACAGAGTCCATACTATTGAGGGTAGGTCCGTCAAAACCCAGAGCCTTAGCTGTATATTCCCGATCCAGGGGATAGGTGGTCCCAGCCAGGGCGCCGCTTCCCAATGGGCAGAGATTCAGCCGCTTTTTCGTATCTGCCAGACGGCTCCTGTCTCTTTTGAACATTTCAAAATAAGCACCGAAATGATGCGCCAGAGTTACCGGCTGCGCTTTCTGGAGATGAGTAAATCCCGGCATATAAGTGTGAAGGTTTTCCTCCATGATCTTAAGAAGAGATTCCAGCAGCTCTTTCAAAAGGAGATCTGTCTCGCCGATCTCGTCCCGGACATACATCTTCATATCCAGAGCCACCTGGTCGTTCCGGCTTCTTCCGGTATGAAGCTTCTTGCCCACATCTCCCTTCCGGTCAATGAGATTTGCCTCTACAAAGCTGTGGATATCTTCATATTCCGGAGAAAATTCCAGTTTCCCATTCTGGATATCTTCTAAGATCCCTTTCAGTCCGTCCAGGATCTCCTCTTTTTCTTCTTCTGTAAGGATCCCCTGCTTTGCCAGCATGGAAGCATGTGCCATACTTCCGGTAATATCCTGTTTATAAAGCTTCTGGTCAAAACCAAGAGAAGCATTAAAATTATAAACTAACTGATCCGTTTCCTTGGTGAAACGGCCTCCCCATAACTGTGCCATATCCTATCCTCATTTCTTTCGATTTTAACTTCTGTAAAATTTTATCACTTTATAGTATTAACCGCAAGTTTTTCCTTCTGCTTTCTGCCTTTCCCGCTCTCTTTTTGAGAAAACACAGCCGCAGTAATCCTGGCGGTAAAGGCCATATTCCCTGGACAGTTCTGTGGAGCGTTTGTAACCGTTTTTCTTTTTAAAATCCGAAGGAAGATGTTTTACATGGTAGATCTTCTCCAGCTCCTCTCCGATCTCGTTAAGCTTCTGGGCGTTTTTTAAGGGACTGATGGTAAGGGTGGTGGCAAAATAGTCATAACCGCCCCGGGCCGCCATTTTCGCCGCCTCTTCCAGCCGGAGACGGTAACATTTAAAGCACCGCTCTCCCCCTTCCGGCACTTCCTCCAGGCCTTTCGCCATCTGAAAAAACTCCTGAGGATCATATCTCCCTTCTACAAACTCAGGCTTGTGGAGAAAAGGCATTTCTTCAATAAGCCTCTGAAGCTCCCTGGTCCTTTTGTCATATTCTTCTTTTGGTGAAATGTTGGGATTGTAGAAAAAATCCGTAATCTGAAAATACTGGCTTAAATATTCCAGCACATAGCTGCTGCAGGGGGCGCAGCAGCTGTGAAGAAACAGCCGTGGGACTCTGCCCGCCTTCTGATTTTCCTCTATGATCTTTTCCAGCTCTTTCTGATAATTTCGTTTATTCATTTCTTCTCCTGTAAAAAAGGAGCAGGACATTTTCTCCGCCCTGCTCCCTGTAGTATGGTCCTATTTCATTTTACTGTGCAGCCACTTCGTTTCCTGTTGTCTCGCCTTTCTCAAAGGCCACTGCATTGTCCAGAGTAGTCTTGGAAATAGCCTCCAGAGCCTCCTGGGTGAAGAATCCCTGATGGGAAGTGATCATAACATTTGGGAAAGAAAGAAGTCTGGCAGTAGTGGAATGCTCCAGGATCTCATCGGAACGATCCTCGAAAACATTCTTGGTCTCCTCTTCGTATACGTCCAGTCCCACGCCAAAGAATTTTCTGGCACGGATTCCATCGATAAGGTCATTGGTCTTTACCAGACCTCCTCTGGAAGTATTTACCAGGATCACCCCGTCTTTCATCTTAGCAATGGTATCCTTATTGATCAGATGATAGGTGCTATCCATCAGCGGGCAGTGCAGAGAGATCAGATCACTCTGTGCCAGCAGTTCATCCAGAGTCACATAAGTCACAAAGTCCTTCAAAGATGGATTTTCATATACATCATAGGCGATGACTTTCATGCCAAAACCTCTGCAGATCCTTGCCATAGCGGCGCCGATCTTACCGGTTCCCACGATACCTGCGGTCTTCTGATAGAAGTTGATCCCCATAAGGCCGGTAAGGCTGAAATCATTTTCTCTTACCTTTACATAGGCTTTATGGATACGGCGGTTTACTGCCAGAGCCAGGGTCATCGCATGCTCTGCTACTGCTTCGGGAGAATATCCCGGCACACGCATAACCTTAATATCATATTCTTTGGCCTTATCCAGATCTACGTTATTAAAGCCTGCGCAGCGCATAAGGATCAGTTTTACTCCTGCCTCATGAAGCGCCTCCACCGTCTTTGTTCCCACATCAGAACTTACAAAGGCGCATACTGCGTCATATCCCTTAGCCAGGGGAGCTGTCTTTGGTGTCAGATCTGTCTTCAGATATTCAATTTCAATATCCGGATAATTGACCACCTGTTTATCAAAAGATTCCTTGTCATAACTTTTTGTATCAAAAAATAAGATTTTCATCTTCTGCACCTCCTGCATGCAATCTCTTACTTTTTTATGTCATGGATGGTATTTTGCCATCCTGGCATCACAAAAGAGGATTTCCTCTTTTTTCTATTCTATACTATAATAATTTGTACTATATTTGTCAAGTACCCGAAAATCCACATATCTTATGGTATATGATAAAAAAGAAACTTTGTTTTCTGACAGGAAAGGAAGTGCCTTATGACTGCACCTCTTTTGGAAATTAAAGATATCAGTTATGCTTATCACACAAAATCCGGAGAAACCCCCGCCCTTTCCCAGGTATCCTTCCAGGTGTTTCCCGGAGAATTTGCGGCTGTAGTAGGTCCCTCTGGCTGCGGTAATGCTACAGTAATCCAGGGGAAACAAAAAGATAAAGTTTTCCCGTCTCTTCCTCCCAGACAAGTTTCTTTATCCAGATCTCTATGTATATCCTTTTATTGGGAACCGACAAAAAAGAAGCGAAAAAATCCGGGTCCGAATACCGGCGGACCAGGTTTTCCCTTTTCTTGCGATCGAAGGAGTTTCTTTTCTCCCTTTCTTTTTTTCTCAGATCCTCTCTTTCCCCCAGTCTTTTCTGGATCTCCTGTTCCAGGAATCCAGCCAGATCCCGGTCTTCGGTTTCCGCCAGTCTCTGGGAAAGCCGCCGGGCTTCCAGTTCCAGCCTTGCCTTTTCTTTTTGAATGTTTACTTTTTCTTCCCCCTGTTCTTTTTCCTTTTCTATCTTTCTCCTGATCTCCCAAAAGATCTCTTTCATCGATATTTCCTGCCCGGTTTTCTCCATGAGAAATTCCCATACCAGGCTGTCAGCCGCGTTTCCCGGCAAAGGGCCGCTTTGGCAGGCCTGGCCTCTGGTTTTATCCCGGCAGATACACCGATAGGAAAATTTCCGCCCTCCTTCCTCATTCACCTGATTCTTTCCATAGTATTTCGGCCTCATCTTACTGCCGCAGGAACAGTAAAGAAGGCCGGAAAGCAGGCTGATCTCATTCTGGACCCTGCCCTCTCCCCGCTTTCCCAGACGGCGCTTTTTTAAAAGACTCTGGACCCTCAGAAAATCCTCCTGGGAGATCAAACCCTTATGTTTCCCCTGGGCAATGACCCATTCCCGGGGAAGAGCCTCCTGTCCCCGATATCTGGCGGAAACCGTCTTTCCATATCGGATCAGTCCTTTCTCTTCCCTGGCTTCCTCTCTGGAAAATCCCATGCGGCAGCCCAGGGAAGCAAAATAATCATAAGACAGCGTTCCGCTCTGGCAGTATACCGGATTTTCCAGGATCTCCCCAATGGTCTCCGGAGTATAATCTTTCCCTCTTCTTGTAAAGATTTTTTTCTCCGTAAGCTTTTGGGCTGTTTTGGTAAGGGAATGGGAGTTTAAAAACTCCCGGAAAATCAGTCGAAGGATCTCCGCTTCTTTTTCCTCGGTTTCCAGATAAAAGGCTTTCCGGATCTTTTCCTCTCCGTAGAGTTTTTCCCGGACATGAAATCCCAGAGGGGTGCTGCCTCCCAGCCATCTGCCGCTTCTGGCCAGAAGATACATATTGTCACGGACCCGCTCTCCAATCTGTTCCCGCTCCATCTGGGCCAGTACGCCGGAAAAATATACCATAGCCTTTCCCATAGGCGTGGAGGTATCAAAATGTTCTTTTATACTGACAAATTCTGTATGTTCTCTATTTAGTTTTTCGATCAGCAGAGCCAGATCTGCCAGGTTCCTTCCCAGACGATCCAAGCGGTAGCAGACCAGATACTGAAAAGGCCCCTGTTTCATGTCTTCTAACATTTTCTGAAACCCGGGCCTGTTGGTATCTTTCCCGGAAAATCCCTCGTCACTGTAGACCAGGATCTGGGCTTCCCGGGAGTCTTCTATGAATTTTTCTATGTATTCTCTGCACATCAGGATCTGATTTTCTATACTTTCTCCTCTGCCTGTCCATTTGGACTTTCTCACATAAATGGCGATCCGCAAAGGAATCCCTTCTTCTTTCCTCCCTCTCTCTAGTATATGCCACGGAGAAAAAAAGGTGAAGCAGCGCTAAACTATTCCCTATGTGTTTCTTTCCTATGATTATGGATCATAATGTCAATGATCTTTTTGTCTGTTTCTCTCATGCCGTCTCTGGCAAGCTGAGCCACGTTCTCAATAGTTTCCTCGATCCCGGAAGCCACAATCCCGTCTCCTCCGTAAAACTCGCTGCCAAACTGATACATCTTCATCCCCAGGGTGCCTGCCTCTACTGCGGAAGCGATCTTGGCCGCGCAGCTTGCCTTGGCTCCGTCACAGACCACCCCGGAATTAATAGCCAGGGCGTTTACGATCGTATGGGCGATCTCTTTGAACCTGCCTCCATAAAGATAGGTGATCCCTGCCCCGGCTCCGCAGCCTGCGCTGATAGCGCCGCAGTAAGCGGATAAAGTCCCGATCCCGGATTTTAAATGGATGGTCACCAGATTAGAAACCACCAGGGCGCGGATCAGAGTCTCTTTGGACACTTTCATATCTTCTCCGTAGACGATCACAGGAAGAGAGGCTGTCATTCCCTGGTTTCCGCTGCCGGAGTTGATCACCACGGGCATATCGCAGCCGTTCATTCTGGCATCGGATCCTGCGGCAGCCATGGCTTTGGCCCGGTTGTGCACACTGTTTCCATAGGACATCAGCAAAATCTTTCCGATCCCGGCTCCCCATTTTCCGCTGAGTCCTTCCTGGGCGATAGCCGTGTTGTAATCGATCTGCCTCTGGATCACCTTTTCTACCTGAGCAATCTCCACCTGGTCTGCAAAGCGGATGATCTCCTCTATGCAGAGAAGGCTTCTGTCCGTCCGTTCCCCTTCCTGTCCCTCTGCATATACTTTATCTACCAGGATTTTTCCGTCCTTCTCCACATGGACCACATTGGTATGGTGTCCCTGGATCCGCACAGCAGACTGATGTTCTTTGCCCTGAAGCTCCACAATGATATCAAAAACGCAGCCGGATTCCACGGTTTTTACTTCAAAATCTGCGGTTTCCAGATAGCTGCTGATCTTTTCTATCTCTTCCGGCGTAATATCCGCCAGCACCTCCAGTTTTTTCTCTGCCTTTCCCGCTGCCACACCCGCGGCAGCCGCCGCAGGGATCCCACGGAGGCCGCCGGTATTGGGAACCACTACGCTTTTTACATTTTTAATAATGTTTCCGCTGGCGCTGATGATCACTTTCTCCGGCATCTCTCCCAGGGTTTCTCTTGCCAGGGCCGCCCCGTAGGCAATGGCAATAGGTTCCGTGCATCCCATTGCAGGCACCAGTTCCTCCTCCAGGATTTTTATATATGCGTCATAGAGTTTCTTATCCATTTTTCTTCCCCTGTTCTTCTATTAATTTTTTCACATCTTTCCATAAAATCTTTTCCCTGCAGGCGCCTACCTGACGGACAGCCAGAGCTCCGCAGGCGTTTCCGTACAGACCGCAGGTATATAAGTCTTTCTCCTCAGACAGGCCATAGAGAAAGCCGGCGCAGAAGCTGTCCCCGGCTCCGGTGGTATCCACACAGTCCACAGAAAATCCCGGTATGGCAAAGGCTTCTTTCTCATTCTTTATGTAGCAGCCCTTTTCTCCGTTTTTGATCACTGCACATCCGGCCCCGCACTCCAGAAATACTTCCGCGATCTCCTCTGGTTCTTTTCTTCCTGTAAGGAGCTGTCCCTCTTCCCGGTTGGCGAATAGATAGTCCACCTTGGAAAAAGCCTCCTTCATATCCCAGGCAGTCTCCCCTTGTTTTCTCTTAGTCATATCTGCGCAGACGGTAATCCCCTGCATTTTTGCCCGGGCGAAAATCTCCGCCAGTTCCTGACTGCCAAACCAGGGAGAGACAAAAATACTGGCCAGGCAGAGAATCCCCACATCTCCGGGAAAAATCTCCGGAATATGGCAGGGCTTGAGATTTCTAAGGGTACTGGAAGGATTGGTCAGAAAGCTCCTCTCTCCGTTTTCCTGAACCAGCACTACGTTAAGTCCTGTAGAGATATCCTCTTCATATCGGAGGAAATCCTGCCGTATCCCTCTGGTCTGGCAGTGAGTTTTGACCAGTTCTCCCATCGGATCCCTTCCCAGCAAAGTGCAGAGATAGGGATCTTTTCCTAAACCTGCCAGTACCGTAGCTTCATTCAGGCCGTCGCCTCCTGTAGACAACAGGATTTCCCCGGCAGGATGAGAACCGGAGGCGAAGACTTCCGGGGAAGCGGGATAGACCAGCACATCTCCTATAGCTGCCCCTATGATCATAATATTTTTCATAATCTTTCTCTCATTTCTTATGGGTTGTATAAAATCATATGAAGGACCGTCATTTCCTGTCCTGTATTCCTGTAGGAATGGATCCTGTCTCCCGGAAACCGGATACTTTCTCCTTGTTCCACATCAAAGACCCGGTCCCCGGTTCTGACCTCCAGGCTTCCGGCAAAGACCGTAATAAACTCTGTGGTTCCTTTTAAATGAGGTTCTGATTCCCAGAAGCTTTCCGGATCCAGTTCCAGGTAATAGACGGCAAATCTTCTGTTTTCATCGTCTGGAAACAGGGAGTAATTCCGGACTCTTCCCTTATCTTCCAAGAGAGGCTCCACCTCTCCGGTCTTCACGATCTCATAGTCTGACTTGGGCCGCACCGTAAGGGCGTCAAAAGGTACTTTCAGGCCGTTGGAGATTTTCCAGAGGGTGGATATGGTAGGGTTTGCCTCTCCCCTTTCTATCTGAGCCAACATGCTTTTGCTGACGCCGCTGAGCCTGACCAGCTGGTCCATGCTCAGATTGTTTTTCTCCCGGAGGTTCCGCACATTTCTTGCCACAATTTTATTCATGGATTCCAAAAAGATCACTTCCTTATTGACATTATAATGATATAAATATATTATTATATTATACAAAGTTATACTATATAATACTTTTCATTTCATTATAAAGTTCTTCTTCTATGTTGTAAAGGTTAAACTTCTATTTATTAAAGGAGGGATCCCATTGTTCCCATTATATGATTTTCTGATCTACTGCTTTATCTGCGCCTACACCCCAGGTGCCAACAACCTGCTTTCCATGAGCAATGCAGCCCGTCTTGGCTTCCGGCGCAGCGTGGTTTTTAATCTGGGGATCACTGCCGGTTTTTTTCTGGTCATGAGCATCTGTACATTTTTCAGTGCTACCCTGTACACACTCCTTCCCAGGGTAAAAATCTTTATGGAAATATTGGGCGCTCTGTATATGCTCTATCTGGCCTGGAAAGTCTGGAAAAGTTCCGGCGATCTAAAGGGGGAAGGAGGCAGGGAAGTCAGCTTTTGGGATGGAATGTTCCTCCAGTTTATGAACCCCAAGATCTACATTTACGCCATTACCGCCATGTCTCTTTACATTCTGCCGGTGTATTCTTCTCCCCTGGCCCTTTTCGGCTTTGTTCTGGTGCTGATGGTCATCGGCGCCTCCGGATCTTATGTATGGGCCCTGTTCGGCGCTGCCTTCTGCCGGTTCTTCGCCCGGCATACAAAGGCTGTAAACCTGGTGATGGCTCTGCTTCTGGTGTACTGTGCAGTGTCCCTGTTTCTATAGTTCCGGTTCTTATCTGGCATACAGACCACATTTCTAAAGCAGGACCTGGCCTGTATGCAGCCGGCCCCTCCTTTCTGTTTTGAGACTGGTCATCCGAATGCTTCCAGGATCTGTTCCAAGATTTCCAATCGTTCTTTTTTAGAAGGCACTTCCTCCTTCAGCCGATTGCCGATCTGGGAAGCCCAGAAATCCCGGATCGCTTTCCTGGAAGGCTTTCCCTGGCCGACCAACTCTATACAGATTTCTCTTTCTCCCAATACCCATCTCTCCTTTTCGTTCTGATCCTTTTCTCTATTTATAGTATGTTCTTTTCCCTGTTTGTTTCCTCTGGTCCCCTGGAGGTAAATCTACACTTCTGGATATGCTCTGCGGGCTTCTGAAGCCGGAAAAAGGGGAAATCCTCTTAAAAGGAAAACCTATGGAGGAAACTGCCACAAATATCGGATACATGCTGCAAAAAGACCATCTCTTTGAATGGCGGACCATATACAGCAACGTGCTCCTGGGCCTGGAAATACAGAAGAAGAAATCGGAAGAAAACATAGAAAGAGCCAGGCATCTCCTCTCGGATTATGGTCTGGACAGATTTAAAAACTCCCGTCCCTCCCAGCTTTCCGGAGGTATGCGGCAAAGAGCCGCTCTTATCCGTACCCTGGCTCTTGACCCGGAACTGCTCCTTCTGGACGAACCATTTTCTGCTCTGGATTATCAGACCAGACTTTCCGTAGGGGACGACATCGGGAAAATCATCAAAAAAGAAGGGAAAACCGCCATTTTAGTGACCCATGACATCTCGGAAGCAGTCAGTATGGCGGACCGGGTCATTGTCCTCAGCAAGCGGCCCGCCACGGTAAAAAAGATCATTCCCATAGAATTTGATATGGAAAACCGCACGCCCATGGCTTCCCGAAGCGCCCCGGAATTTAAAAACTATTTCAATGAGATCTGGAAGGAGCTGAACCACCATGAAGAACTCTGATCCGGTTTCTCAGCGTCAGAAAAAATATCTCCTGGCTATCAGACGGAATTCTATTCTGATCCAGGTTTCCAGAATACTTCTGTTTGTATTTTTTGTAGGACTTTGGGAAATCTCTGCCAGGACCGGGCTGATTGATTCCTTTATCTTTTCAAGCCCGGGACAGATCCTGGAGAAAATGAAAGAAATGCTCCTGGATCATACTCTGATCGACCATGTTTCCATCACACTTCTAGAAACTTTGATCAGCTTTGCTCTGGTCACAGTGCTGGGGATCGGCTGCGGCGTGCTCCTCTGGGCGTTTCCGCGGCTGTCCCTTATCCTGGAACCTTACCTGGTAATACTAAACAGCCTGCCAAAATCCGCTCTGGCGCCTTTGCTGATCGTATGGCTGGGCAGCAATATGAAAACCATTGTTCTGGCGGGGATCTCCGTGGCTGTTTTCGGAGCAATTATGAACCTTTATACAGGTTTTTGCGAGACAGACCCGGATAAACTAAAGCTGATCCGGACTTTTGGAGGAGCCAAAAAAGATGAGCTGCTGAAAGTGATCCTTCCCGGCTCGGTTCCTCTGATCTTAAGCGTTATGAAAGTAAATATCGGCCTTTCTCTCATCGGCATTGTGATCGGAGAAATGATCGGCAGCAAAAGAGGCCTGGGCTATCTGATCATCTATTCCAGCCAGGTTTTCCAGCTCACCACCATGATCATGGCCATTGTGATCCTCTGCGTTATGGCGATCCTCCTCTACGCATTGATCAATTTTCTCCAGTGGATCTATAAAAAGCATATATGAAAATTGCCAGATGTGCATGCAGGCATGCCTCCTGGGCCTGTTACCTGCAAAAAAAGATCAGCAGGAAGACAGATGGGAATTTCTGAACCCATTCTGTTCTCCTGCTGACTTTTGTTTTTTCTGAAATTTTCCGGTTCCTATATCTGCAGGACTCTGTATCAGGAAATACTGACTACCTGATATCCGATCTTTTCTACAGCGTCTTTTAAAACC
>ERZ1643247.498-NODE-498-length-47400-cov-54.068307_pt1 | contig 47400 bp, 36 predicted proteins | sample MGYA00579264_ERZ1643247 | MGnify/ENA primary metagenome ERZ1643247 (study PRJEB29033, sample SAMEA4952262) | chicken gut metagenome | biome: Broiler Chicken; feature: Gastrointestinal Tract; material: Caecum | place: Ireland | collected 2018 | study: Broiler... | reverse complement strand
TTGGTGCGGATGACAGGACTTGCCTTACAGCGAGCGCGCAATACTGTTTAACATATCTACCTTGCATATCCGCGCGAGCGTGCAGTGCACACACGGCTCTGCCGTGTTCGTGCAGGTTCTGCCTGTCCGGACGCACTAACAAAAAAGCGAACCCTTCGGTTCGCATTTTTATTGGTGCGGATGACAGGACTTGCCTTACAGCGAGCGCGCAATACTGTTTAACATATCTACCTTGCATATCCGCGCGAGCGTGCAGTGCACACACGGCTCTGCCGTGTTCGGGCAGGTTCTGCCTGTCCAAGCCGCTCCATATGAAAAATGCGAACCTCTCGGTTCGCATTTTTATTGGTGCGGATGACAGGACTTGAACCTGCACGACCTTTCGACCATAAGAACCTGAATCTTACGCGTCTGCCAATTCCGCCACATCCGCACATGGCATGCGCTTGCCTTGCAAGCTAATATATTGTAGCACAATAAAACGCGTTTGTCACGAATTTTAGAGAGGATTTTTTGCAAAATGCAAGTTTCGATGCGGATAAAGCGGAAAATTTGCGCTTCCGGGACGTATATCGGCTTCCGGGAGTATGCCGGAAAGGGCTTGTCAGTCGGCTATCATTAAAATTTTGGTGTCCGTGGGGCGGTAAAAGTCGCGGCGGAGCTGTTTTTTGACGACTCTTCCGTCCGAGTATGTGTATGTGGCGACAAGGCGCGTCCGGTAGCCTTGCCTGGGCCGGCGCGCTATCACGTAATTTTTGCCTTCGGGCAGGCTGTCCACGTATTCTATATCCTCGCCGGCGGGGACTATGGAGAGAATTTCGGGCAAAAGGGTTACTTTGAAGGGCTGTTTTTTACCGAAAACGGCAATGCTAAGGTCTGTGCCGTCGGTTTTAGTACGCACCTGCACGGGGAAAGCCGTATCGTTTTTCAAAACGAGGTCTATGTACTCACTGACGGTGGCGTCCTGCGACATGGGCACGTATCCCGAAGGCAGCGAATGTCCCTGCACGCGTACCACGTCCAGCCCCGCGAGCACCCACGCGTTGTACAAGGTCGAAGAAACCTGGCACACGCCGCCGCCCACGCCTTCCACGTATTCCCCGTCCACGATGACTTTGGCAACCGAGTAGCCGCGCTCTGTCGTGCGCTCGCCCACCGCGGCGTTGAAGGAAAGTTCCTGCCCCGGCTGTACGGTGTATCCGTTCAAGGCTGCCGCCGCAAGGCGGATGTTGTTCACCCTGCCCGTCCCCGACGAGGCAAAAGAGGTGGTGTATGAAGCCATCTCTTCAAAATTTTCCGCGCCGGAGCCCTCTTCCGCGCGGCAGATTGCGGGCAGAATGGCGCACTGCGAAGTGGCCGCAACGGCAAATATTGCGGCGATAAGTAAAATTATGAGCGAAAAGGTATGTTTTCCGCAGTACGCCATACCTCAATTATGTGCAAAATTTAATTTTTAATCGTTATTTGTCTAATAATGAAAACCGCGCCCCCGTAAGGGCGCGGCGCGCTTTAATTGCGTTTTTCAAAAGCCGAGCTTTTCTTTCAGCCCGCGCAGTTTTTCCACCGTTTCCGCGCTGAGAGTATGCTCTATTTTGCAGCAGTCGTTTTCCGCCGTTTCTTCGGATACGCCGATATATATCAGAAGCTGTTTCAAAAGCGTGTGGCGCGCGTAAACTTCTTCCGCCACCGCCCTGCCTTCCTTGGTAAGAGTAAGGTCGCCGTAGCGCTGTTTTTCTATCAGTCCTTTCTTTGCCAAATCGTTGGTGGCCATGTTCACCGCAGGCTTAGAAACGCCCAACTTTACCGAAACCGCCACCGATTGCACGCCGCCGTCCGCTCCGCCGAGCATATAGATTGCCTCAAGATAGTCTTCTTCCGCCTTGGTATACTTGCCCATAATATCCTCCGACTTTTCAAGTTAAGGATACTATACCATAATACAGACAAAAAAGCAAGGACTTTGCCGCCACTTATTGTTTACGGGCGGCGCGGATAAATATATTTTCTTGCTTTCCTGCAATTCTTATGGTATAATATACAGGATGTGTGCGAATGCGCGCGTTTCAGGAGGAAATTATGAAGAAGAAAATGACCAGCGTTCCCTTTTCCGGAACGGCGGAACAAGAAGCCAAACTCCGCGCGGAGTTGAAAGAGATAGCCAAATTGGACGGTTGCGCCATGCCCGCCCTGCAAAAAGCCCAGGAAATTTACGGATACCTGCCCATGGAAGTTCAGAAAATAGTTTCCGAAGAGACGGGTATTCCGCTTGAAAAGATTTTCGGTATTACCACTTTTTATTCGCAGTTCGCCCTTGCCCCCAACGGCAAATATCCCATCGGCGTATGCCTCGGCACCGCGTGCTACGTCAAAGGTTCGCAGCAGGTGTTCGATAAAATTTCCGCCGCGCTGGGCATAGGAAGCGGCGACTGCACTCCCGACGGCAAATTTTCGCTTGCCGCTACCCGTTGCATAGGCTGCTGCGGACTTGCGCCCGTTATGACCATAGGCGAGGACGTCTACGGCAAAGTGAATCCGGACGAAGTGGGGAAAATTTTGGCGAAATATTAACTATTAAGCGCCGAATGAAAGTGTTTTGCGATAAGACTATTTAATTGGCTTACTATATCTGCGCAAAACACTTTGCGCTTACGTTTTTAAGGGAAACCCCCGCCATTCGGGAGCGTGGGACGCTCCACCCCTTAACCGCCTTGCAGTATCAAAACCATAAAACAAAGTTTGCTCTCCGCTATGGCTTTGATTGCTCTTGCTTGAGGGTCGGTACTCCCTTCTTTTCGCGCAACGACTACCCGTACCCATTGCAAGTACAAGAAAGATAAGTATATACAAATAGCCTTTCTGTAAGCAAACGCACCGCGAAGAAGTGCCTTAATACAAGGAAAGGCGATTTTTTATCGCAGGGAGCAGATGCCGAACAGGAACAATACGAACGCGCCTCAGAACATATCTTTTCGGCGCTTTTGCACAGCCGTCACTTGACAATACAGTGTATTGTCTGCACTCCGCCCGCACAAAATCACCCGAAAATCTTTCGCCCTGAGGTGCCTTGCAGTCCCGCAATGCCGATTTCTTGTCGGTGCAAGGAGTTTGCCGCAGGCAATACTATGTATTGTCAAGACAAACGACACGGCAACGGCTGAAATCGGCTTTGCCGGACCGTGTTCGTATTGTTCCTGTTCGGCATACCGTATGTGACCAAGAAAAAAGTCGCCTTGACACAGTAGTAGGGTGCTTATGCGCGGCGCCCCCCGCGGGCGGAAAAAGTGTAAAAAAATTAAAGACGGCAAAATATTGCCGCCTTTATATTTTTGAATTAACGATTTCCGCTTATATATTCTTAATAACCTGCTCCGTCATGGCCGTCGTCGACAAAACGGGCAGCCCCTCTTCTTTAAGGTCAGCCGTTCTCGCGCCCTGCGCAAGCGTTTTTTCCACGGCGTTTTCCACGGCATCGGCTTCTTCCGAAAGGTCGAAGGCGTAGCGCAGCATCATGGCGGCGGAGAGAATGGTTGCCAAAGGGTTGGCTATATTCTTGCCCGCGATGGTGGGCGCGGAACCGTGGATAGGCTCGTAAAGTCCGCGGGTGGTTTCGTTTATGCTGGCGGAAGGCAGAATGCCTATGCTGCCCACGCACATTGCGGACAGGTCGGAGAGAATGTCGCCGAACAGGTTGCCCGTAACGATGACGTCGAATTGGGCGGGATCGCGCACTAGCTGCATTGCGGCGTTATCCACGAGCACGTCTTCAAGTTCCACGTCGGGATAGTCGGAATGCACGTCGTGCACGCACTTTCTCCAAAGTCCGGAAGTTTTGAGCACGTTGGCTTTATCTATGCTGGAAACCTTGTGGCGGCGCTTTTGCGCAAGTTCGAAAGCGACGCGCGAAATGCGTTCCACTTCAAGTTCGCCGTAAGCCATCACGTCGTAGCCTTCCGCGCCGTATTTGCCGCGGCGCATGCCCTTTTCGCCGAAGTAAATACCGCCGATAAGCTCGCGCACCACAAGCAGGTCTATCTTGCCGGGGTTTTTGAGCGGGCAGACTTTTTCAAGCGCGGGGAAAAGACGCGCGGGGCGCAGATTCGCGTAAAGACCCATAGCCTTTCTCACGCCCAGAAGAGCGCGCTCGGGGCGCTTTTCGTAGGGAAGCGAGTCGTACTGCGGACCGCCCACGGCGCCTAGCAGAACGCTGTCGCTTTTCAGGCAGATGTCCAGGCTTTCCTGAGGCAGAGGCTCGCCGTACTTGTCGTAAGCCGCGCCGCCGCAGATACTTTCCGTAAAGTTGAATTTGTGGGAGAATCTTTCGCCCACTTTGGTGAGCACGTCCATAGCCGCGCCCGTTACCTCGGGACCTATGCCGTCCCCTTTGATTACCGCAATATTATACGTTCCCATTTTTTACTCCTGGTCGGTGTACTTGCCGCTTTTGATAGCCTCTACAAGTCCGCCGCAAGCGATGATTTCCTGAATGAATTTGGGGAAAGGCGCCGCCTGGAAGCTCTTCCCCGTGCTCTCGTTGGTGACAACGCCCGTATTGACGTCCACGGAAACGGTGTCGCCGTCGTTTATATTGTCCACAGCCTCGGGACATTCGAGAATGTAAAGCCCGATATTGAGCGCGTTACGATAGAAGATGCGCGCGAAAGATTTTGCTATCACGATGGATACGCCGCACCCTTTCAGCGCGATGGGCGCGTGCTCGCGCGAAGATCCGCAGCCGAAATTCTTGCCCGCAACCACGATATCCCCTTCCTTCACCGTCTTATAAAAGTCCGGGTGGGTGTATTCCATGCAGTGTCTGGCAAGTTCTTTGGGGTCGAACGTGCTTAAATACGTAGCGGGAACGATAACGTCCGTGTCTATATCGTCGCCGAATTTGAAAACTCTGCCCTTTATCATTTTTACTCCTCCAAGCCCTTTTCGCCTATAAGTTTACCGGCTATCGCGCTCGCCATCGCCGTAGCGGGGGAAGCCAAGTAGATATAACTGTCCTTTGCGCCCATGCGGCCGATAAAGTTGCGGTTTGTGGTGGCAACCGCCACTTCTCCGCTTGCCAGAATGCCCATATGTCCGCCGAGGCAGGGTCCGCAGGTAGGCGTGGATACTATCGCTCCGCCTTCGATAAACGTCCTGATATACCCTTTTTCCATTGCCTCTAGATATACCTTGTTGGTGGCGGGAATGACTATGACGCGCACGCCCTTTTTGACGTGTCTGCCTTTAAGCACGCGCGCGGCTTCCGCAAGGTCGCTTATCCTGCCGTTGGTGCACGAGCCGATGACCACCTGGTCCACGGGTATTTCTTCCTTCACGTCGTCCACCGCGCGGGTGTTGGAAGGAAGGTGCGGGAACGCCACCGTGGGGCGCAGAGTGGAAAGGTCTATGTCTATTATCCTTTCGTAAGCGCCGTCGTCGGGCGTTTCAAAACGGGGATAGGTCTTGCCTATGCTTACTTTCGTATATTCGTCCGTCTTGTCGTCGATGGGGAAAACGCCGTTCTTTGCGCCGCATTCGATAGCCATGTTGCACACGGTGAATCTGTCGTCCATGGAAAGGCTGTTTACGCCTTCGCCCGCAAATTCTATACTCTTGTACAGCGCTCCGTCCACGCCTATCATGCCGATAATGTGCAGAATGAGATCCTTGCCCGAAACGCCCTTATTCAGCTTTCCTTTCAGGTTGAATTTGATAGCGGCAGGCACTTTAAGCCATATCTTGCCGCTCATCATTATTCCCGCGATGTCGGTAGAGCCTACGCCCGTGGAAAAAGCGCCCAGCGCACCGTAAGTGCAGGTGTGGGAATCTGCGCCTATCATCACCGCCCAGGGCTTTGCTATGCCTTTTTCGGGCAAAAGCGCGTGTTCGATGCCCATTTCGCCCACGTCGAAAAAGTTCTTTACGCCGTGCTTGCGGGCAAAGTCGCGCACGCGTTTGCATTGCTGCGCGGATTTTATATCCCTGTTGGGGGTGAAATGGTCAAGCACGAAAGTTACGTTATCCTTGTTGCACAAGCCGCAGCCGCTGCCCTCGAACACGTCGATAGCCACGGGCGCGGTGACGTCGTTGGACATAGCCGTGTCCACGTCCACCAGAATGAGGTTGCCCGGAGCGAGTTTTTTCTCCGCTTCGGCAGCTCCCATGCCCTTTCTTGCCGCCAGAATCTGCTGAGTGAATGTAAGTTTCATAAAAATCTCCTGTGGCTTTTGCATTTTGCCTGCAAATTACTTTATATTATAGATTCTATCCGTAAAATAGTCAAGACTTTTGCGCGCGCAACAACGCGCGGAAATATTTTCGGGAGCGCGGAAGCGGCGCGGTCTGCCGCAGTTTGCAAAAACGTCTCTTCGGGCGGTTTTTCACGGTACGGGTAAGCTGACTGAAAATACAAAATTCGTCGAACAAGCGGAAAGATTGTCGTTTATACTCTTTTCTTCCGAAAATATTCTATTATAAAAAGGCGGTGATCCGCAAAAGAAAAAGAGGAAACCCGCAAAAACTTTCCGAGGAGATAAATATGCAATACGACGTTCACGATATGGCAAAAAAGGCAAAGAAAAGACTGCGCGGCAAGGAAGGCGCTTCTCCGCGCGTGACAACGGAGATGGTCCGCGCCATGCTGGAAGGGGGAATCGTAATCAATCCGCTCGGCAGACTGACCGACCACGCCGTTTTCGATACTCTGGACGACGCGGGGCGGCAGAGGTATATTCTGGAACTTGCAAAGAGCTATAACAGCTGCCTTGAAAAACTGAAAAAACGGGCTTAACCGTATCTGCCCCTGCGGCAAGCCGCTTTGGGAAGCGGCGCTCCCTGCTAATTCCGCAAAAAAGCGATAAAACGGGCGTTTTCAATGCGGCGGATTGACGGCGTAAACTGCGCTTCCGCGCCCCTCTGTACTAATCGTCAATTGCTTCCGCATAAACTCTTGTATGGCGGTTTTTTTATTGGTATTGGTGCTGGGCGGCGGACTTATACTCATGGCGAAAGGCGGCGATTTGTTCGTGGACAGCGCGACGCGCATCGCCCGGCTTGCCCGCGTGCCCGAATTTCTGATAGGCGCGACGGTGGTTGCCGTGGGCACGACCCTGCCCGAACTTCTGACCTCTCTCACGGCGGTGGGCAAAGGGATTGCCTTGCACGACCCTTCTGCAATGCAGGAACTCACCGACGTCGCGGTGGGCAACGCCGTGGGGAGCATGGTATGCAACATAGGGCTGATACTCGCGCTTTCGTTTCTGCTCAGACCTTATGAAGCGGGCGGAAAAGCGTTTGCCGTAAAGGGAATATTTTTGCTGGCGTGCACGGGCGTGCTGTGCGCCTTTACCTGTTTCGGAGGCAGAATAAGCAGCGGCGAAGGCTGGGCGCTGATTGCCCTTTTCTGCGTTTATATCGTTGTTAACGTATGCGAAGCGGTATACAAGACAAAGAAAAACAGCCGCGCGGATTTTTCCGCCCCTGCCACCTGTTTTAAGGAAATAAACGGAAATTTTTCCGCCCCTGCCCTTGAAATTCCAACAAAAAAAGAGAAGCCTCTCGCGCTTGTACTGCTCTTTATTCTGGGCGCGGTATGCGTGGCTGCGGGCGCGCTTTTCACCGTTGAAAGCGTAAGCCGCATCTGCTCCCGGCTGGGTGTGGAAGAAAGGATAATATCCGTAACGATAGTGGCGCTGGGTACTTCCCTCCCGGAGCTGGTTACGGCGGTAACTTCCGCGCGCAAAGGCGCGGGCGCGCTCAGCCTGGGCAACGTCCTGGGCGCAAACGTCATAAACGGCACTCTCCTTCTCGGTCTTTCCGCCGTCGTGGCGGGCGGGCTGAACATAGATCCCGTAACGCGCGATTATACCCTTTGGTTTGCGCTCGCCTTAGCGGCGGCGCTCGTTCTGCCCGTACTCATCTTCCGCCGCACTTCACGCGCGCAGGGAATCGTTCTGGGCGCGCTGTACATAACCGCAATGGTGTTCGCCTGCGCCCTCTGACCGGAAATATTCTCCGCCTTGCAAAACGATACCCACTTGCAAGTCGCCGCGCAGCCGCTCTCGGCGTTTTTTCGCCGGATTGCGCACGTTCCGTCTATTTTTACATATAGCAAAAATTTCCGTGAAAAAAAGTTGACTAAACCGATAAAAACATCTATAATATTTAATAGTTCCTTAACTGCACGCTAATTAAACTTAATGCGGTTTGTTAAGGTTTTTAATGCCGATTGAGAGGGTTTTTACCCTCTTGTCACCCTATATTCGGCGGGGCGGGGGTTCTTTCCCCCTCCTTGCCCGGGGAGCGCGTGGCGGCGGTGAGCCACCGCGGGCTGATTACTCTTTGAAGATACAAAAGTATTATTTTATAGCATTATCTCCGCAATGCTTTATATTGTAAATATAAGCGAAGCAAAACCGCGTTTTTGCGAGCGGGAGCGTGGGACGCTCCACTCCTGATTAAGCCTTGAAGTAACAGAATATAAAAAGTCACAGCTTTTTTCTTCGCACGGCTTGCAGTTATTGTGAATAAAGCGCGGCAAAATCACACTTTTGCCAAGCGTAACCTATAAAATTCGCCGTGCACATTTTCCCGCAAGGGCGGAAAGGGTTGGCGTGGTGACCACGCTGTCTTAACCGCCTTGCTGTAACTACTGTTTATATATACCTACTCCCTTGCACACACAATGGGTAGCCGTTGCCGCAAAACGAGGGGAAAACCACAGCGGAGCGGGCGGGTGTTCCCTATGCCATAGCAAAGCGATGGGCGTATGATTGAGAGAGATGATTTTTCGTTCGATTTCACACAAGGGCGACGAAGGTAATACCTGTTGGTATTATCAAGGAACACTTGTGCGAAAGAGGGCGGAAAGGCGCTCTCTCGGCAGACGACCATCGCTTTGCTATGGCATCAAACGGAAGCGCAAAGTGTTTTGCGCAGATAAAACTATGCTAACCGCATTGCCTTATCGCAAAACACTTTCATTCGGCGCTTATTTTTTAAGTCGCTCCACGTCCTTGAACGAACCGGCGACGATCACGTGGTCCTGCGGCGCGAATACGTATCCGGCGATGGCGAGTACGGTTTCCACTCCGCCCTTTTTCACCGCCAGCACGTTGAGGTTGTATTCTTTGCGGATATTTGCGGATACCACGTCTTTTCCCACCCATTCTTCGGGAATGGCGAGTTCGAAAATACCGTTATCGTTATCCAGCTGTATAAAGTCGAATATGTTTTCCGCATTATAGCGGACGGCGGTTTTAAGCGCCATATCCTTTTGCGGATAGATTACTTCGTCCGCGCCGTTGCGCAGTAAAAACTTGCTCTGTATTTCGCTGCCCGACATGGACACGACGTGTTTTGCACCCAGATCCTTGGCAAGCGCGCTCACTTCAAGGGACGACTGGAAACTTGCGCCCATGGTGACGAACACCACGTCGAAGTTGTTCACGCCTATTTCTTTGAGCACTTCTTCCTGCGAGCAGTCGCCCGCAAGCGCGTCCGTAAAGCGGGGGGCAAGGCGTTCGATTATATCTTCATCCTTGTCCACAACCATTACCTGGTTGCCCATATCCGCCAGATTCTGCGCAAGATACGTGCCGAATCTTCCCATTCCTATAACGAGTATGGATTTCATAGTTTCCTCCGTTTAACCTATCAGTATTTTTTCATGCGGACGGCGCGTAAGCGACGCTTTACGCTTTGTCATCATCGCGCCGGCAAGCGTGAGCACGCCCACCCTGCCCGCATACATGAGCAGTATCAGTATTATTTTCGACCCCACCGTAAGCGACGGCGTTATTCCCGTGGTCACTCCCACGGTGCATATTGCGGAACAGCACTCGAACAGCACCACGGAAAGAGTGGCGTTGTTTTCCTCCGGCTCTATCGCGCAGATTATAAGTACGGCGAGCATGGTCAGAATCAGGTAGATGGCGCACAGGGACATCGCCTGTTTGACAAGCGACAAGTCCACGCTGCGTTTGCCTATGGTTATATCTCTTTCGCCGCGCACGGAAGAATACAGTCCGAACAGCACGACCACTATCGTGGTGACTTTTATACCGCCCGCGGTAGAGCCGCTGTTACCGCCGATAAGCATAAGAATATCCATTAAAAACAAGGTACTGTCGCTCAGCTCGCCCAGCGGAACGGTGTTGAATCCCGCCGTACGGGGCGTTATCGACTGGAACAGGCAGGCGAGAAAACTTTCTCCGGGACCCATTCCGGCAAGAACGCCGTTGTGCTCGAAAGCGTAGATGAGCAGGGCGGGAACAAAGACGAGTATAAGCGTCGCCCACAGCACTATGCGCGTATGCAGACGGTATTTTCTGTATCTGAACTTTTTATCCCATATATCGCTCCACACCACGTAACCCATACCGCCCACGACGATGAGCGCGCATATGGTGAGGTTGACAAGCGCGTCGCCTGAATAACTTGTGAGCGAGGCGAACGCCGTGCCCTTTGCGCCCATCAGGTCGAAGCCCGCGTTGCAGAATGCGGATATGGAGTGGAAAACGGAAAACCAGATGCCGCGCCCCGCTCCGAATTCGGGGATAAAGCGGATCATGAGCAAGAACGCGCCGGCAAGCTCCACCGAGAAAGTGAAGATAATTATGCGCTTTACCAGTCTGACGACGCCGCTGCGCCCCATAGCGCCCGCGGACTGCGCCAGAATTACCCTCTCGTAAAGCCCTATTCTTCTGCCGAGGGCGAAAGAAAACAGCGTGACAACCGTCATAAACCCTATTCCGCCCACCTGTATGAGCAGAATTATCACCACCTGTCCGAAAGCCGTCCAGTGCATGAAAGTATCGTAGGCGATAAGCCCCGTCACGCACGTTGCGGACGTGGACGTGAAAAGAGCGTTGATGTACGGCGTCCATTCACCCGTTTTCGACGATATGGGCAAAGAGAGCAGAAAACTGCCAAAAAGTATAACCCCGAGGTATCCGAGCGCAAGTATGCGCGGTACCGTGGGACGGAATTTGAAGCGCGACATTATGGAAAGTTTGCCGCTTTTACCTTGTTTTTCCGCGTTTTGCGCGGAATTTTGTTGTGGACTCGGTGTCACAATACTCCCCGGCGGATAATCCGCCTTTATTGTTCTTCCTTTTTGCGCGCCGGGCGCGTTTAACTTTCGATTTTACGGGTTATCTCCACAAAACCTTTAACGTTTCGCGGTCGAGTATCCCCCAGCGGTCGTTTTCGCGGACGACGGCTTTGCCGCCCGAAAAAGGCGTCGCCACGTCGAATTCCATCTCCGTGACCTGATTGCCGTTTTCGTCGATATAGCCGCTTTTTTCGCCCGTGCTCACGGCTGCAAGTCCTTCGCTGAACGAAGTGCCGCAGTCGTATTTGCATTCTATCACTTTATTATTCTCTTTGTCAATATATCCGATAAGCCCGTTTACTTCCACTCCGGCGCGCCCTTCGCGGAATGCGAAAGCCTCGTCGTATTCGGGGTGGATGACCACGTTGCCCTTCCAATCCTTATATCCCCACTTTCCCGCGCGGTAGAATTTGATAAGGTCGCCCTGCTTTATCCCCTCTTTGGGATAGGGGACGAATGCCGGACGCTTTTTCTTTCCGCCCATGATAATTTCGTTTATCGTAAGTCCGGCATAAAGGCGGGATAATTCCTTATTGATCAGTTCGGCGCTCTTTTTTCCGCCCTTTTCCCTGTTGTCTTTGCCTTTGTTTTTGGCGGTTTTTTCGTCCCTGCCCCCGTTTTTTAACTCCTGCTTTTCTTCGCGGGGTCTTGACTCTTCCGCCCTTCTTTCCTTTCCCTCTTCGCCGCGCCCACGTCTTTCGGGCTGTTTTTTCTCCCTCTGCCCGTTGCGGTTATCTTGCGCGGGCTTTTTCTCCTGCGCCTGCTTTGCCTGTCCTTCTTCCGGCTTTTCCTCTTCGGGACGGAAAGTAAGCCCCAGCTTTTTCAGCGCGCCCTGCATGGCGAAAATATCGCGCTTGCCTATGCCCTGCACCTTGTACATATCGCGCATATAGCGCGCGGCGATGTCTCCCGCCGTATTCACTCCGCCCGTCTTCAAAGCGCCCAGCGTGCGTTCGTGCAAGCCGAGCTCCTCCACCGGCGTTGCAAGCGCCTGCGGATCCCCCTGCGGTATATATGCGGGAGCTTTCCTGCGCCCGTTTTTATAACGTCTTCTATTATCCATGCCACCATATTACCACACCGCGCAAAATTTTGCAACTATCCGTATTGATACGCGCTCCGCCGCTTTTCTCCGCCCCGCTTTACGCCGTTAATTCCTTTATTGACTTTTCTTAAACGATTTTATATAATTGACTTATGATAAAAGCGGAAAATGTGAGGAAAGTTTACGCGGGGGAAGTCCCCTTTCTTGCGCTGGACAATATTTCGTTCGAGATAAAAGACGGTGAATTCGTGGGTATCTGCGGCAAATCGGGCTGCGGAAAGTCCACCCTGCTCAATCTCATAGGCGGCCTGGACGGCATAACTTCGGGCACGATAGAGGTGCAGGGCAAAAACGTGGGGACTATGGGCGACAGGGAGCTTTCCGACTTCCGCAACAGGACGGTTTCGTTCGTTTTCCAGGCTTTTTACTTAGATCCCAATCTTACCGTTTCGGAAAACGTCGCCATGCCGCTGTTGATTGCGGGGGTAAAGAAAAAAGAGCGCGAGAAAAAAGCCCTTGCCCTTTTGGAGCGGCTTTCGCTCAAAGACAAGGCGCGCAATAAGCCCGCAAAACTTTCGGGCGGAGAAATGCAACGCGCGGCAATCGCGCGGGCGCTTATCACCAACCCCGCCGTGATACTTGCCGACGAACCTACGGGCAATCTGGATGTGAAAAACGGGCGCGAAGTGCTCCGCCTGCTGAAAGAGATAAACGAAAGCGGCACAACCGTGATAATGGTTTCGCACAACCCGGGCGATCTGGAAAACTGTACGCGGATAATAGAGCTTTCCGACGGAAAGATAATAAGGGACGAAGTATGCGGTTAGGCGACTTTTTCTTTCTTTCGGTCAAATATATAAGCACGCACAAGGCGCGCTTTTTCGTGACGCTTACCGCCGTTACCCTTTTGTTTACCGTGCTGGCATGCTTTACCTGCGCCTACCTTTCGGGAGAAGCCACCTTCGACAAGTGTATAGAAGAAGATTTTGCAAAAAACGGACTTGTCTGCACTCCTTACGGCTTGGACGGCGCGCAGGAACACGGGCTGTTGATTTCCGCCCTGAGCGACGCCTTCGGGGATAATTTCGTCATTCGGGACACCGCGGATATTTCCGTCACCGGCACAAGCGTGAACGGCATGGACTACCCCGTTCCGCTGTTTTATTACGCCCCCTACGGCGATATAGAAGAAACCGTTACCGAGGGGGAAGAATACGACCCTTCGGCGACGGGCAAAATATGGTTGCCGCGGCTGAACACCTTCGGACAGTACGAACTGCGCGTGGGCGATGTTCTGCCGCTTTCTTTGACCGTATCGGGTGGAGAAAAATACGAAATATCGCCGCGGATAGCGGGCTTTCATTCGGGCAACAACTCGGTTTTCATAAGTCCCGCCTACGCCTTCGCGGAAAGTATTCCCGTAAGCATTCCCGACATAACCTTTACCCCGCGGGAGCTTTCCTTTGAACAAGTCGGGGAGATAAAGGTGCAGACCGAAAGCATTTTCCGCGACATATACGGCGACAACTTCACAGGCGCCCTTTTTTCTTCCGACGGATATTTCGAAGAGTTCTCCGGCGCGGTAAAAACGAATACCGTTATATTCGCAATCGCCGCCGTCGCGTTGGCGGCTTTCGGCTTTGTCAGCCTGGCTAACAGTCTGATGATGGGCATAACGGAAAACTCAGCCACACTCAGCCTTTACAAGACTTTGGGACTGAAAAACAGCGGTCTTCTCGCCCTGCTCTGCTTTGAAGCGGTGACCCTTATTCTGCTTTCCGTGGCGCTCGCAAGCCTGCTCGCCTTTGCGCTTTTGCCCGTTTCGGCATACGCGGGCGACTTTTTGTGGGGCGGCACGCTTTCCGTATTCGGCGAATTTACGGTTATTGCGCCGCTGCCTGCGTGGCTTCCGTTCGCCCTTGCGGGAATTTTGAGCGTTGCGGCAATCTTAACCACCATGATATTCTTCCGCAAAAACGGGAAAAAGTATGTGCAGGCGGGACTGCGGGAGGGCGGCATATGAAATTGCGCGACAAACTTTGGCTTGCCGGCAAAAGCATTTCGGGCAGCAGGAGCACGATAAGGACGATTATCGCCATGGCTCTTTCCCTTCTGCTGATTATGCCCGTGCTGTGGCTGACGTTCGCCTTTTACGGGGACGCGCAGGCGAAAATCAACGTAAGCGGCTACAACAACGTATATACCATAGACTATTCGGGCGAAGGTCAGCGCCTGAGGCGTATGGAAAACGGGCTGGGGCTTAATATCATGTTTTACGACGAAAATTCCGCCATGCAATTGCTCGAAGATTATTCGGACGATATTACCGGGCGCGCGGACAGCTTTATGGTTGCCCTGCAACGCGGGGAAAGCGCTTTGACGGCGGGCGGAGAAGAATATCTTTCTTCCAGGACAAATTATCTGAAAATTTTCCGCACGCAGACCTTATTCCCCGAAGGTTTGGAAAAAGCCGTATCGCTGTTGAACGGCAAGGGCGTGTTTGCAAGCGGAGGCGCGTTTACGGACGGCCGGCAGGTGATAGTTTCGCAAAAATGGCTGAACTCATTCGGCGCGGGAGAGCTGACCGCAGGCGATAAAATCTCCCTTGCCGTCACTTCCGAACCCACCGTTTATTCGGCAACCACCGTGTATCCGTACAGCTACGCTTTGGATAACGACGCAGACCCTAGTAATACCCACTGCAACGCTTTGCCGCAAACGCGCGCGAAAGAGGAGTTTTCGGGCGGCACGGCGGAGATATTTTCCGATTACACGATTGCGGGCGTGATAAGCGATGAGTATTACAACTCCGAATGGGGCACGCTGTTCGACGGCGACATATGGTTGCAGGAACAGTCCCTGACAATAAACGGCGAAAGCACCCTTCCGAAAGTGACAAACTCCCGCCTTTACGACGGAAGCAACTATTATGAAGCGCGGATTATCACCTATCCCGAAACGGATATACCCTATCTTTCGCAAAAAGTTACGGAAAGCGGCGCGGTATTCCCCTTTTTCATAGAGGGCGGCTTTGTCTCCCCATGGACGTTGAAGTCGGACTCGGGCGCGTATAACGGGCGCAAGGCGTATTCGGCGCAACCGATTGTCGAAAGCGCCCTGCAACTGCGCGATTTTTCGCAGATAAAGCGGCTTTATTCGGGCTTTTCACGCTACTTCGGACAGATGCTTTACGACCAGCCTCTGACTAATATCAGAGGGCTTCCCGTTACCTATGCCGCATATGACGCTCTGCAATTAAGCAGACAGTACGACAGCGTGCTTACGGTGCTTTACGCGCTCGGAACAGTGATACTCATAGCTTCGTTGCTGGAATATTACAATATCCTTTCGTTCAACGCAAAAGCCCATGCCCGCAATTACGGAATTATGCGCGCCATGGGTACAAAACGCGGAGAATACGCTTCGTTATATTGCCTGGAACTGCTGCTTACGGTGCTTTTAGCTTTTGTTCCCGCCGCCGTCGCCGGCTTTTTCGTAAGTATGGGCATAAGCCTCGGCGCGCAAAAAACTTCATTCATTGCGAATATAACCCTTAACCTGTCTTATTTCCCGCTTTCCGCCCTGTGCGCGCTGGTCTTCGTACTGCTGTGCTCCTTTATAATGCTGGGAGTATCCCAACTGCGTTACCGCAGACTTACCGCCGTTCAATCGCTTAAAATGCGTGAAAGCGGCGCTCTGCGACCGTGATACAGCCGTCAACCGGACTGACATCCCTCCCTTCCGCCACGCGGCGCCCTTTTGGTTATAATTTGTTGCGCGCGTTATATTTTTATGCTATAATCTAGCTATGACTATCGGGCGGAAGATTTGCGGACTTATTATCGTTGCCGTTACCGCCGCGCTTTTATTATGCGCGGCTTTCCTTCTTGCGCCTGCGGCGAAAGCGGAAAATCCCGCGCCCGTCACCCTGTCTGACGACACGGTTTTTGCCGTATCCCCTACACACGTGGCGTACACGAGCGGAAATTCCCTCTCGATAGTGGATCTTTCCTATTCTTCCGACCCTTTCACTCTTTCAAACGCTTTTGAAGGAAGCGCAACCGATATAGAGATAACTTCCGATAAAATAGCCGTGCTTTCGATAAGCGAAAGCGGTAAACATCTGAAAGTTTATTCTTATTCGGGCGAAGGCATCGGGGACGAAGTACAGCCTCAGGACATTACCGACGCATTGCAAAACGCGGTAATGCTGTCCTCGTACCAAAACGAGCTTTTGCTCGTTACAAGTTCTTACGTCCGTTTTGTAACCAATTCCGATACCGCCCTGTATTACATATCGCGTAACGAACAAAATCCGGAAGGAACGCGAATTTTATATACGGGAGCGGTGGGAATAAACTTTTCCGGCGTTTTCGGGTCGGGAAATATGCTTCTTCTCAAAGAAGACGGACTTTACACTTTCGACACGAGCGAACAGATAGCGCCATCTCTCCAGCCTGTTGACACCCCCGAAACCGCCTGCGGTATGGCGGGCGGAGAAACCGGGCTTTATATATCCACCGTAGGCGGCGTTTATTCTTACGACGTTTCAGGCAACGTGTTCAAAAAACTTTCCGGTATGTCCTACGCCTCGGCAATAGACATAGAGGGCGACTATCTGTACGCCTTCGACAAAGCCGCGCTGGCGATAAAGAGGTATACCGTTACGGATAACGCTCTTGTGTACAACAAATGCTACGACGCGGAAGAATATCTCGCGCCTACCGACTTTGACATAGTGCGCGTTTTACAGCCGGCGGAAGGAGAAAGCCTTACTATTTACCGCTCCCCCCGCGACCTTGAAGTGGTGGCGCAGGCGGGCGGCGGAATAATAGCTCTCACGCTTGTGAGTTACGACGGGGGCGACGGCGAAACTTCGTATTATTACTGCGTGACGCAGGACGGAGAATACGGATACGTGCCTGCGGAACAAGCGACCCTGACAGACCTTGCCGACCCGGGATATACGGCGGCGCAGCCTTTGCACGGCATTACCCGAACGCCCGTATATAATTTCCCGTATAAGGCAAGCGGGGAACTTTGCACCCTTTCCACAGACGAAAGCGGAAGCGTTATAATGACGCGCGGTGAAGAAAGCCTGCACGTATTGCTTACCGCCACGGGGCTGTTGCAGGCGGAAGGCAATACCTGGTGCAAAGTGCTTATCAGCGCGGGGGACGAGTCTTTGACCGGATATATGGACGCGCGCCTTGTCTGCCCTTACGTAAGCTATTCCCCCGCCGGGGTGCAGAACTACTGCAAGATAGATTCCGGGCGGGCGGGCGTTTATATAAAACTGTTCACACAGCCGGATGAAAATTCCGAAGTGGTGGCGGAGCTTCCGGACAACACGGAACTTATGCTCGCATCCCCTTATGACGAAAACAGCGAGTGGACGTGCGTTTTTTACGGCGATACCACCGCGTACGTGCGGACGGAAAGCGTCACGACTTCCGCCCTCACCACCGTGCAGATAACGCTTATCGTGGTGTTGTGCGTGCTGGCGGCGCTGGGAGTCGCTCTGGGCGTAACCATATATATCAGGAGAAAGAAAAAGAGGGAATATAATGAAGAAAGTTAAAATTGTTGCAATCGCGCTGCTTCTGGCGGCGGTTCTCGGCGCGGCGGCGGGCTGCGCCAATGCGTCCGACCTCAATCCAGACGGGCTTTCAGATTGCCTTGCGGTGGATACTTCCGTCCAATACCAGACGATGACGGGCTGGGGCGCGTCCTCCGCGTGGTGGTCGCAGACCGTCCCTACCGATTCCGCGGCGCAGCAGCAGCTTGCAAGCGCGCTTTATTCGGAAAGCGGACTGGGATTGACCATTTACCGCTATAATCTGGGCGGCGGTTCGGCGGAGCTTAACGAAGAGGACGGCGTTTACTACGTGCAGGAGCGCAAGGCGTATTCCCTGTTCGACTCTTCCAAGTACGACGAGAGTAAATCTCTGCTCGAAAATTTCTCCGATTTTTCCAAATACAGCATTCAAGGCGACATCAACGCGGTGCAGTTTATGCAAAAGTGCCTGAACCAGCCTTCTTCGACGGTGGAAAAAGTGGTCGTTTTCGTCAACTCGCCACACTACCTGCTCACCGCCAACGGCAAAACCCACGGCACGAACGAATACGACAGCAATCTGCCCGAGGAAAATTATGAAGCGTACGCCGCGTATATCATAAATTCCATACGTCTGCTCATTGCAAACGGAATTCCCGTAACCACGGTAAGCCCGGTGAACGAACCCCAGCATAAATGGGGCGGAGACGGCTCCACACAGGAAGGCTGCCACTACGAACCTGCGGAAGCGGCAAGCGTGATAAACGTGCTTTATAACGCCATAGAGGAGTACAATTCCACATCTACGGCGGCTCTCGACGTAAAAATATCCGCTCCCGAAAGCGGCAACTACACTTCTTACGACGTAAAGAGCCGCGCCGTGGAGTATATCTACGAACTTTCAAAATATCCCTGCTTCAATCATCTGGACGGAATTTCCGTACACGCCTACGGCGAGCCGACCTCGGAAGAAGCCAGACTTTCCTACGTCACGCGCGTTAAAAACATACTGCCCGAAAGCTACGATCTCCAAATAGATATGACAGAAGTGTGCCATATGGAAGGCGGCGTGGACGAAGGCATGGATTCGGCTACTTACGTTGCGAAGGTAATAGATAAGGATTTGCAGTATCTGGACGCGCGCTCGTGGTCGTGGTGGATAGCCGTAAGCGACTACGACTACAACGACGGACTTTTGTATTGGGACTACTACTCGGAATCCACCGAAATAAACGCGGTCAAACGCTATTACGCGTTGATGCAGTATTCAAAATTCGTAAAGGCCGGCGATATACGCGTGGATTTGCAATGGCTGAACGCCTCTTCCGCTTACGGCGATACCCTCTCGGGCACGGCGTTTCTGAGGAGCGACGGCACGGTAACGATAGTTCTTGTCAACGATTCGGACAATACCTACCCCGTAAATATCGCGGGCGGCTATACCAATATGCAGATAGTGACCACGGATAACAACTATGACTGCGAGACGACTTATAACGGCGCGTTCAGGCAAAACGTCGCAATAGGGGCAAAATCGGTAACCACGATAGTATTGTCCTGACGTATTACACCGATAATAAAAAGGCGGCTTCATTAAGCCGCCTTTTTTCATTTCGTTATTTCTCGATTGTTTTTATAATATGTCCGGCGTAAAGCCCCGCTATATTGACCCCGGTCACCTTTTCTATCCCGTCGAAAAACGCGTTGGAATTGACCTCGCAAAGGTAAAATTTATCCTTGCCGAATAAAATATCCGCGCCGCAATAATCAAGTCCGAGTATGCGCGCCGCCTTTTCGGCAATATCCTTTGCCTGCTCGGGCAGTTCTATCCTTCTGCCCTTGCCGCCCGCCGCTATATTGGAACGGAAATCGCCGCCCGAAACGCGCTCCATTGCCGCAACCGCCTTTCCGCCGATGACTATCACGCGTATATCCCTGCCCTCGCTTTCTTTTATATACTGCTGGAACAGGTGCGGCTGCATTTTCAACCGCCCGGCGGCATACTTCAGCTGCGTAAAATCGTCCGCCCTGAATACGCCCGTACCCATTGACCCGAAACTGCTTTTCACTATCAGCGGATAGCCGAGTTCTTCAGCCGCAATATGCAGGGCATTTTCGTTCAGCGGCGCTTTTTCGTCGTAACACAGCAGTCCCGGCAGCGTTTTAGGCATGGGGATACCGCTGTTTGCAAGTGTTAGGGCGGTTGTCATCTTATCGTCACACAATTCCACCGCCTTTGCGGAATTAAAAAGTTTCAGCCCCGCGCCCTCCAGCATATACGGGATATACTTGTCTTTATCAAGGTAAATGCAAAAATTGTAACCGCAAAGTTTACTTTTTATATTTCCGCCGTCCGATATGATAGCGGCGAAAAAATCGTTGCGCCTTATATCGGTAAAAACGCCGTACTTTTCAAACTCTTCTTTCAGCCGCGCGCAGGCGTTGCGCGTCTGGGGAATATCGGTATACGCATTAGTTAAAATGATGCCTTTCATACCCAAAATTTTAACACATTATCACACCTTATTCAAGATTTTTCATACTATAAAGCATGTTATGCGTGGTGAAAAATACCTCTTTGAACGGCTTTTTACTCTCAAATCTGCCTGCGTTGGGTGAAAAAGACGTACTTGTTCTCTCCTTCGGCGCGGTAAAGTGCGTGGACATGAACGCCGAACTCAAAGGGGAAAGCGATATTTTTTCCCGCCTTACCACCCTTTCGCGCGATAAAAACGTAACTATTCTGCTGCACTCCGACTTTTACGCCGCGGGCGGCGTTTTCAACTCCGCCGCAGTGGTCGATAGCGGAATATGCGGCGTTTCAGACGAGATAAATCCGCGCTCCTGCCACGATCCCGGCAGCGCTCTGCGCTGTTACAACACCTCGCGCGGCAGACTGGGCGTACTGCTGGGCGAAGACATAAATTACCCCGAACTTTGGGCAAGACTTGCCGTCTGCGCGCCTTCGGCTATATTTTGTTTTACCAAAACTTACCGCGCGGGTCTTTACTCCTCTCTGGCTTCCCTGTGCAACTGCGGAGTCTGCGCCGTATCTCCCGAACGCAGCGGCTGTTATTCCGATTGCGGAGTGCTGCTTAAAAGCTCTTACGAGGATATATCCTTTCTTCCCTTTCCGCAAGGAGGCAGACAGCCGAAAATTTTAACGAAAAAAGTGAGAACTTCCATAGAAGGAAATTTATAAAGACAGCAGCCTGATGGGATAAAGCGCAGACTGAAAACGCCGCGCCGTAAGGCAAAACGGCATAAGTGAAACCCCGCCCGTTAGGGAGCGAGGGTCGCTCCCGGGTAATTATTTTTCCGTATTTGTAATTTTCAAGTTCAGATACCTGTATCCGGTAAAAGTCGCTTCAAGATAGTTTTCACCCGCTCTGGCGTGGAGAACCACGGTTCTTACGTATCTTGAAGAAGTACCGCTTTCGATGACTTCACCGTCCACGCGTATATGTTTTTTGAAAAGTCCGCTGTATAAAACCACTTCGTGTCCGTCTATGTCGTAACTTTTGTATCTGCACTTAAAGCCGACTATGCCTGCAAATACCGCCGTTGTGGCAAATATCAGGATAAATACGTAGTGCGCCTTTAATACCGCCATAGCGATTGCCGCCGCTATAAACGCCAGTATTATAACGATTGTGATTGAATAAATGACGCGGATAAAAACAGCTTCCTTCGTCCTTTTTTTCGCTTTTTTCGTCCTTTTTTCTTTTTCTTCTATATACATTTCTTTATTCTCTGTTCCACCTTTTTCTGTTCCTGTTATTTCGGCTTCACCGCCGCCCTGCGCTTCCGTCACTTCTATTTTTCCCAGCCAGGAGATATTGACCATTATCTTTTTTTCTCCGACAGCCGCTTCAAGACGCGTCTTCATGAAGTAATCGTTCGCCTTGTGGGCGGCTATCACGCCGTCCACTCTGACGTAACGTCTTACATTGCCTGCGTAAATTTCAACTTCGTGTCCGTCTACGGTAAGTTTTTTACTGCGTATTTTTATTATCATAATAAGAGATAATACCGATACAGCCACGCAAATCAGGCAGACAGTCAAAAGCATGTCTTCATCGCTTACCCGCGTTCCCTGCACGTCGGTTATCTCTACTCTGTTCGGAAAACCGGAAAATTCCACGTCGTCCAGCCGTACCAAAAATTCAGAGCCCCTGTTGAAAGTAAAAGTGTGCTCCGCTACAATCCGTCCGTCGTACGATATAAAGTCCACGCTTACGGAAGCGTCCTTCACTTCGCCGTTGAAAATAACCTTTATGTAACTGTCGTTGACAAGATCCGCAGTACACTCCGCTTCCCCCGGAGGGGATATAAACAAAAACATCACGGTCATGCTAACCAGTATAACTGCAACCGCGATTATTCTCGATATCCACTTGCGCTTTGCCGCGCTCGTGTAATTTTTTTGAATTTCAATATTTTTATCCATTTTTCCCTCTTATATGTTTTTTTTCTTATATCCACTATAACATATGCTTGCTTACTTGTAAATACCGTATTATTTTACCCGTAGTGGGCCCCAGTAGAACACTTTAATCGTACTGTTTTCGGGCGGCGAGCCGCCGCAGGCTGATAATTCTACGAAGAAAGCAATTCGGCATTATTGCCCGGTTACTTCGCAGATTATCATGGGTGGAGCGCCACGCGCTCCCGCAATTTGTCGACTTGTTGTAGTTTACTACAACTGCGCGCCATCTCGCACAAATCTGCCCGAAACCAGTTACGCTGAAAGCAAAGCATTTTACAACCCGACATATACACATATTTTATGTTTTAGAGTAAAATGTGTTCTACTGAGGTTGGCTACGGGTAAGTTTTACAACAGCAATCCAAGAACACATAACAGCAGCCAGCCGCCGCAGGCTGATTACTCTTTGAAGTGACAAAACTGAATTTCTAAGCAAATATCTTCGCAATGCCATTATTTTTCACCTTGTTAAAAGCCGCGCTGAAACGCACCGCAGAGAAGGCGTGTCAGACGAGGAAAGGCGGCTTTTTATCGCAGGGAGCATACTAAGCGTATGTGACCAAGAAAAAAGTCGCCTTGACAAAGTATCACGCGCCTTATATGCGGCGCCCCTCGTAAGGAAGGAAAACTATATCCTTAGTTTTCCTTCCGTTTTAAGCCCTACATACTCTGTTTGGCGGAGATACTCATATATAACCACAGCCACGGAATTGGACAGATTGAGCGACCTGGCTTCTGCGCGCATGGGAATGCGGAAAGTGTTTTCGTAATTAGCTTTCAAAAGCGGTTCGGGAAGTCCGCGCGTTTCCCTTCCGAAAAATACGTAACAGTCCTTTTCAAATTTTATATCGGAATGAATTATACTCCCTTTCGTGCTGGAAAAAAGAGTCTGTATACCTGCGGCAGTGTAGGCTTCTTTAACCGATTTGTCCATATCTCCGCCGCCGTCATAAGAAAAATTTTTCTGCAAAAATTCGTCTATATTCTTATATCTGCGCACGTCGGATATATCCCAGTAATCAAGTCCGCTACGCTTCAGATACTTGTCTTCCCACGAAAAGCCGCACGGCTCTATTACGTGCAAAACAGCTCCCGTAGCGGCGCAGGTGCGCACTATGTTGCCCGTGTTGTTGGGTATTTCAGGTTCCAAAAGTACTACGTTTATCATAAATTTTCCGCTATCTCCTTCAACTGTTTTATGCTTTGTGCGGAAAACGCTTTCATCTTCAGTTCCTTGCCTTTTTTCATACCTTTCGTGTAAAAAGCAAAGTGCTTTTTCATGTCGTTCACCACTTTGTGTTCGGGATATATTTCAAGCAGTATATCAATGTGCATATCTATCGCCTGCTTTACTGTCATGGGCGGCTCATCCCCCGCGATTCGTGCGAAAACAAAGGGGTTGCCGAGCGCGCCCCTGCCCACGGCTACTCCTGCCGCCCCTGTATATTCAAGGGCGTGAAGCGCGCTTTGTCTGTCCTTTATATCCCCGTTTGCGATGACGGGTATATCCACGGCTTCCACCGCCTTTTTTATCGGTTCGAGATCGGCTTTTCCCGAATAATACTGTTCGCGCGTTCTGCCGTGTATCGTGACGGCAAGCGCGCCCGCGTCACGCATACGTTTTACGAAATCCGCGCAGTTACCCGGCGAGGAAAATCCCGTCCTGCACTTTACCGTTATTCTTCTTCCGCTGCTTACCGCCGCTTTTACCACGCTTTCGGCAAGGGCGGGATTGTTCAGAAGCGCGCTCCCTTCTCCGTTTTTCACTATCTTGGGTACTGGACAGCCCATGTTTATATCTATCAGTGCGAATTTGTCCATAATTTCGTGTTCGCACGCCGCCTTTATAAAGTACGGGTCGTTTCCTAAAATCTGGGCGCAGGAAACCTTTTCGTATTTTGTGGAATATAAAAGATCTTTCGTCTTTTCGCTCTCGTAAATAAGCCCCTTTGCGGAAACCATTTCCGTATATACCGCGCCTGCTCCGCACAGCGAACACACCGCCCTGAAACCTGCGTCCGTATATCCGGCGAGCGGCGCAAGTACCGCGCCTTTTATCTCCACTCCGCCTATTATCACGCCTTTCCTTCCTTTAATATATTTCTTTTTCTGTCTTCTGAAAGCAAATCGAAATTTCCGCCGCACTCTTCTTCCGCTTTTTTGAACGCCTTTATAAACCTGTTCAACCTGTCGTTGAGCGCAACTTCCGCGTCTGCGCCCATAAGCCTTAAAAGAACGATGGTATCCCATATAAGTTCTTCCGCGCTTCCGCCGTTTTCTATATTTTTTAAATCTTCCTGTATTTTGTAAGCCGCCCTAGTTTTATCTTTTTCGCCTATTCCGACTTTAGAGGCATATTTCAAAGCCTTTGCCGCCCTTTCGTCGGCGGGCAGTGCGGAAGGAATAGAATCCATTTTCGAAGAGGGAAGTTTGTATTTCTTTTCCTTATTCTTCGCGCTTTCCCATGCGGCGAGGGCTTCTTCCGCGTTATCAGCCTTTACGTCGCCGAATATGTGGGTGTGGCGCGTTATGAGTTTTCTGCACAGCCCGGTTATAACGTCCGTAGTATCGAAAAGTGCTTCTTTTTCGCCCAGAACGCAATGAAAAACGCCCTGAAGGATCACGTCGCCCGCTTCTTCTACTATATTTTCCACATCGTTATTGTAAATTGCGGATACGAGCTCGTACGCTTCTTCTATCATGTTGGGACATATGCTTTTCATCGTCTGTGCTTTATCCCATTCGCAGCCGTTTTCCGCGGTGAGTATGTACATTATTCTCATCAGGTCGTTGAAAGAATAACGGGTTTTGTTTATCAGATCAAGAGGATATACGGTAATTTTTTCACAGCCTTCGGGATATTCGTCCGTGCACTTTATATATCCGCAGTATATCTCTTCCCCGCAGATATCGCGCAGTTTTTTGAAAACTTCCGTATAATTCTCCCTGTTCACCCCTTCAACGGTGAGTTTTATTCTGTGGTCGTAATAAAATCCGTCAAACGATAAAAGTTCTCCGGCATTTATCTTCAGTTCCGCCATTTTTCTCTCCTTTTTGCCGCGTCTGAGCCGTATATTCTGCCGAACACGGTATTCTTTATATCCCGCCTTTCAAAAACTTTCAGTATAAACGCCGCCGCAAAATACACGACCGCTCCCACAATCACGCTTACGCTCAAGCGTATATACATATTTTCCATCAATTTAAGAGGCAGGACAGCCATACACATTATAACACCGCATAAGAATATTTTACCATTGTTTTTTACAAGCTGTCCGTCTTTTCCCAAAAATTTCGCGTGGTACGCCATTCCCGTAAACGCGGAAGCGCAATAATAAAGCACCCAGGACAGCGCGGCTCCGGCTATGGATATTTCATACGTCAAGAATATCATTACCGCTACCCTCAGAACGCAGAACAGCGCGGTATATTTAAGACATACGCCGCTTCCGTCCACTGCCTGAAGTATTGAGCCGTATACCCCGGAAAGAGACGCGGTTATCACGTTTACGGACGAAATGCGCATCAAAACGGCAGCGAGTTCAAGTTCCTTTTCCGACAACGAAGAAAAAAGTATACCCACAATATCTTCCGAAAGAATATATATCCCGAAAAAACAAGCGCACGTTATGAAAAACACGTATTTGACGCATTTGCCGCTCCTTTCCTTTATATTTTCCGCATTGCAAAGCGCATAATTGTAAGAAACGGCGGGAATTATTGTCAGCGCAGCGGAAAGAGCTATGACGACGGGCATATTTATTATGGTATTTACGCTGCCCGTCATTATTCCGTACATGGCGCGTGCGTTACCGTAACCGAATGCGTTCAGCAGTTTTACTATAATCATACTGTCCGCAAGCGAAGATAACGGAAGAAGTATTCCGTGTGCCGTTATAAATTTGTTTTCTTTGAAAAAATCCTTTTTCAATTGAAGACTTAGGGGATATCTTTCCTTTTCGGATATATAAAAAACCGTACACGCCGCAAGCGAAACAAGCTCGGATATACTCACGCCGGCAACCGCGCCCATAACGCCGTACATAATTGATTTATCTCTAAAAACGTATGCGAGAATAATTCCGGCGGCGGCTTTTACCCCCTGTTCCAATAACTGGCAGACGGCGGGAAAAGCGACCCTTCCTTCCCCCGTGAAAATTCCTTTGAGGCACGCACCCATTCCCACGAAAACTACGGACGGAGCTATTATAAAGTAACAGTATCTTATATCCGCGTTTCCCTGTAAATTTGATATCGTTCCCGAAAAAAGGCATATCGCAGCCGCAGCCGCGACGGAAACAATCAAAGTATATAAAATACAGCTCCCCGCCTCGTCACGGATACTTCCGTCAGCCCTTCTTGCCGCAACGTTGCGCGATATTATTATTCCGCTGCTTCCCGAAGTGAAGGCTATCGCCGCCGCGTAAACGGGAAATATAAGCTGATAATTACCCGTCCCCTCCGCTCCGAGAATATTAACAAGCGGTATCTTATATGCCGCTCCTATTATCTTTCCTATGAGAATGCAGAGCGCTACTACCGCGCCCGCTCCGATACCTTTTCTTACCCTTTCGCCCATTGCAATAATATTATGTATATATAGCCCTTTATTATTTAAGCGCTTTTTCCTTCGTATTCCGATAACCGAAACTTTTCAATTGTGGACAATTGGGGAAAATGAAAATTTTACCGCGAAGTTATCCACAGAAAAAACGCGTCTTATCCGCAGGTATTTCAGACATATAAGGGTAAAAAATGCCGTTATCCACATTTCAACGCCCTTTATTGGTTTTATTATTATCCAACAAAGAAAGAAAAATAAGAGGAATACTTAAAAAGCCGCTCCGGCGGATAAACGTTTTTATCAAAAAATTAAAAGACGCATTCTTGTTTAAGAAAAGGAGAAAATTTTTATTTATTAACCGTAAACGTACAAAGTTCCGCCCGCCCTTGCTTTTTCCGAAAGTATATGATATAATATAAGATATAAAATAAAAGAGGTAAGATTATGAAGATAATTTGTGACGTCCTTGATTTAACAGACGCACTGTCCAAAGTAACCAGGGCTCTTCCTTCCAAAGTGATGATAGGCGTGAACAACGACGGTATAAAGATAAGCGCGCACGGCGATACCGTGGTATTTACCGCCAACGATATGGAATACGAGATAGAAAACACCATAAAAGCCGTAGTTCAGGAAGAAGGAGAAGTTCTTGTTCCCGGCAAATATATGTACGAGATAGCAAAGCGCATAGAAAGCGGCAGCCAGGTGGATATATACAGCATAGAAGAAGACGTTATACATATTCAGGCGATGGACAACACCGCCCATCTGAGCAAGTTCAGACTTTCCGACTTCGTGCCGCTCACCAATGCCGACGAAGAATACGACATAAGTTTCAATATTCCGCAGAAAGACCTTAAAAGGCTGGTGGAAAAAACGTCCTTCTCCGCCGCCACCGACGACAGCAGACCCCAGTTCAAAGGCTGCCTTTTCGACATAAAGGGAAACAGCATGAACGTGGTTGCGCTCGACGGTTACAGAATGGCTGTGGCAACTTATTCCCTGCCCGCGGAATACGACAGTATACAGGTGGTAGTACCGGTAAAAACCCTGAACGAAGTGGCTAAACTTATGGAAAACGAGGAAGATTCCGTTACTCTTTATTTCTCTTCCAAACGCTTTTCCGTCAGTATAGGCGAGCATACGAAGGTTACTTCAAACCTGCTTTCGGGTAAATTTCTCGACTACGCCCGCACTATCCCTTCTTCTTACGAAACCAAGCTGACGGTGAATATAAAACAGTTGCAGGCAAGTCTTGACCGCGCCGCAGTTATGACGCGTTACGACAAGTCAAGTATGGTGAAAGTGGAAGTCAAGGACAGCGTGATGAACGTACACGCTTCTTCAAGCATAGGCGAAATAAACGATATGATAAAAATTTACAGCAACGGCAAGGACGTAACCATGCTGTTGAACTGCAAGTTCATTCTCGACGTGCTTAAAAACTGCGACGGTGAGTTCGTGAACATATCTCTCAATTCGCCGACAGCACCCTTCATTATAGAACCGATAAACGAATCGGAGAATGAAAAGTACGTTTATTTATTGTTGCCGATAAGATATTAATAAGCAAATAAAGTTAAAAATACCGAAGAAGTTCAGTTCTTCGGTATTTTTTATAGGCAACAATAAATAAAAACGGGGGCGACGCGCATAAGCACCATCTTGCTGGAGCGTGGGACGCTCCACCCCTGATTAAGCCTTGAAGTAACAAAAGTATTATTTATTATATTATCTCCGTAATGCTTTATATTGTGAAAATAAAGCGAAGCAAAACCGCGCTTTTGCAAGCGTAACCTCTAAAATTCGCTGTGCGGATTTTCCCGCAGGGCGGAAAGGGTTGAATTTTCGCGCAAAAGGCAAGTTTGCCATAATATAAACTTAGCGCGAAAAGAAGGGAGAACCGACCCTCAAGCAGGAGCGATTAAAGCCGTAGCGAAGATGGAACTTTATTTTATAGTTTGATATTGCAAGGCGGTTAAGGAGTGGAGCATCCCACGCTCCCGAATGGGTGGGTTCTCCCTTAAAAACGTAAGCGCAAAATGCCGCGCATAGACTTTGTGCGCTTATATGTTTGTTTAAAGCGCGGCATTTTCACTCGGCGCTTATTTCATTCTGCGGGGACTCGCCGCTTGCTTTTTAATAAATTATGTGATATAATGTTCCTAATAACTATAATATATGCGTATGCGTGCGCACGCTAAATTATCGCGCGTGCGTGTTTTATAGGACTAAGGAGGTAAAAAAGTGGCTGAAAAAGAGTACGATCAAAGCACAATACAGGTGCTGGAAGGTCTTGAGCCTGTGAGAAAGAGACCGGGTATGTACATCGGTTCTACCGATGAGCGCGGACTGCATCATCTGGTTTACGAGGTTGTGGATAACGCCGTGGACGAAGCTATGGCGGGATATTGCGATACCGTTTTGGTTGAACTGCAGGAAGACGGAAGCGTATCCGTCACCGATAACGGACGCGGTATTCCCACGGGTATAATAGAAAAGGAAGGAAAATCCGCTGTGGAAGTGGTGCTTACCAAACTGCATGCGGGCGGTAAATTCGGCGGCGGCGGATATAAATTTTCCGGTGGTCTGCACGGCGTGGGCGTTTCCTGTGTGAACGCGCTTTCCGAATGGCTTGAAGCGGAAGTTTACCAGAACGGCAAGATATACAAAATGTCATTCAAGCGCGGCGTGACGCAGCATCCGCTTGAAGTTGTGGGAAGCACAAGCAAGAGAGGCACGAAGATAACTTTCTATCCCGACAGCCAGATATTCGAAACGCTTGACTTCAATTACGCCACTTTGCGCGACAGGCTCCAGGAGCTTGCTTATCTGAACAAGGGGCTTAAAATAATTCTCGCAGACAAGCGTCCCCTCAAGGAAAACAGGGACGAATTCCATTACGAAGGCGGTATTCTTGAATATATAAACGAGAAGATGGAGGGTAAAGAACCCGTACTGCCCCAGCCTTTCTATATTGATTACAAGGAAGAAAATTACCAGATAGAAGTGGCTATGCAGTACAACACCGGCTATGCCGAAACAATACTCACATACGCCAACAATATAAACACGCATGAAGGCGGAACACACCTTGAAGGCTTCAAATCCGCGCTCACAAAGCTGTTCAACGACTACGGCACGGAACAGAAGATACTCAAAAATGACGAAAAGCTCAGCGGCGAGGACTGCCGCGAAGGCATAGTTGCCATAGTCAGCGTAAAACTCATTGACCCCCAGTTCGAAGGTCAGACAAAAGGTAAACTCGGCAACAGCTTTATGCGTACCGCCGTATATAAGATTGTGACGGAAAAATTGGGCGAATACATGGAAGAAAACCCCAAGGACGCAAGAGAACTGGTGAATAAATCCATCAACGCCAAAAAGGCGCGTGACGCGGCGAGAAACGCGCGCGAACTCACCCGCCGCAAATCGGTGCTGGAATCCACCACCCTGCCCGGCAAGCTGGCGGACTGCTCCGAGCGCGATCCGCGCAAGTGTGAAATATACCTCGTCGAGGGCGACTCCGCAGGCGGCACGGCGAAACAGGGGCGCGACAGAAGGTTCCAGGCGATACTTCCCCTGCGCGGTAAAATTCTTAACGTGGAAAAAGCGAGAATACACCGCGTGCTCGAAAGCGAAGAGATAAAGAACATGATAACCACCTTCGGGTGCGGCATAAACGAAAACTGCGACGAGGCAAAGCTGAAATACGACAGAATAATCTGCATGACGGACGCGGACGTGGACGGCAGCCATATAAGAATACTGCTTTTGACCTTCCTTTTCCGCTATATGCGCCCCGTCGTGGAGCACGGGCACGTGTATATCGCACAGCCGCCGCTTTACAAGGTGACGAAGAAGGGAAGCAAGCAGGAATATTATTTTTATTCTGACGACGAGCTGGAAGAATTCCTCGTAAGCATAGACCGCAAGGGCGAAGTACAGCGTTACAAGGGCTTGGGCGAAATGGACGCGGACCAGCTTTGGGAAACCACGATGGACCCCGAAAAACGCACTCTTCTGCGCGTTACCATGCAGGACGCGGAAGAAGCGGACAGGCTGTTTACCCTGCTTATGGGCGACGAACCGGAAGCCAGAAGAAAGTTCATTGAAGAAAACGCTACTCTCGTTACCGATCTGGACATTTAAGAGGTGGAAAAATGATAAAAGAGATAAACAAGAAAGATATAGACGAAATGCTCGCCGGCACCAAAGTGGTGGACATAAACGTCGAAGGTGAAATAAAGAAGTCCTTTATAGCCTACGCCATGGCGGTCAACGTATCGCGCGCCATTCCCGACGTGCGCGACGGACTCAAGCCCGTGCACCGCAGGATACTGTTCGATATGTACAACGAACTTTCCCTTACCGCGGACAAGCCCTACCGCAAGTGCGCGCTGATAGTAGGCGACGTGCTCGGTAAATTCCACCCCCACGGCGACTCTTCCGTTTACGACGCCTTGGTAAGGCTGGGACAGGATTTTTCAATTCGCTGTACGCTGGTTGACGGACACGGCAACTTCGGCAGTGTGGACGGCGACCCGCCCGCGGCTTACCGTTACACGGAAGCAAGGCTGAGCAGAATAGCGGGCGAAATGCTGCGCGATATAGAGAAAAAGACGGTGGACTTCTACCCCAACTTCGACGATACGCGCGACCAGCCGGTAGTGCTGCCTTCGCGCTATCCCAATCTGCTCGTAAACGGCTCCGACGGTATAGCGGTGGGTATGGCCACTTCCATTCCTCCCCACAACCTTGCGGAGGTAATAAACGGCACGATTGCCCTGCTCGACAATCCCGATATGGACATAGACGAGCTTATAGAATATATCCCCGCGCCCGACTACCCTACCGGCGCGCTCATCATGGGCAGAGCGGGAATAAAGAAGGCGTACAAGACGGGTAAAGGCAACGCCATTATCCGCTCGCGCACGGAAATAGAGGATATGCCCGGCGGAAAGAGCCGCATAATAGTGACGGAGATTCCCTACCAGGTGAATAAGGCGAAGCTGATTGAAAGCATAGCCGACCTGGTAAAACAAAAGAGGATAGAGGGCATAAGCGACGTACACGAGCAGTCCGACCGCGAAGGTATGCGCATAGTGATAGAGGTCAAAAAGGACGTAAGCCCGCAAGTTGTGCTCAATCTGCTGTTCAAGCATACGCAGATGCAGATAAGCAACCCGATGATAATGCTCGCGCTCGTGGACGGAGTGCCGAAGGTACTCAATCTGAAAGAGATTCTGGAAGCGTATATAAAGCACCAGAAAGACGTGGTAACCCGCCGCACCAAGTACGATCTGGACAAGGCGCAGGAACGCGAACATATACTGCTCGGACTTGTGAAAGCGCTTGCCAACATAGACGAAGTGGTGGAACTTCTGAAGAGGTCGCGCGACAGGGCGGACGCGGTGGTAAACCTCTGCGACAGGTTCGAGCTTTCCGAAAAGCAGGCGAATGCGATTCTGGATATGAGGTTGCAAAGACTGACGTCCCTCGAAGTGGAAAAGCTGCAGGCGGAACTTGCAGAGCTTGAAAAGCTGATAACCGACCTCAAGGACATTCTCGCAAATCCTCAGCGCGTTGTAGACATTATAAAGACGGAAATGGGTGAGATACGCGACAAGTACGCCGACAAGCGCCGCAGTGAAATATCCATCGACTATTCCGACCTTGATATAGAAGACCTTATCGAGCAGGAAGATATAGTGGTAACCGTCACCCACGACGGATATATCAAGCGCATGGCGGTGGACGAATACCGCACCCAGCGCCGCGGCGGCGTGGGCGTTACCGCGATGAAGGCGAAGGAAGAGGACTTTGTGGAAAACGTAATATCCACGAATACGCACGTTCCCCTTCTCTTCTTCAGCAACAAGGGCAAGGTTTACCGCATAAAGGGCTGGCAGATACCCGAAGCCGCAAAGACGAGCAAGGGAAGAGCCATGATAAACGTGCTTTCCCTGGAAGAAGGCGAAAAGATAAACGCTTATGTGCCCATGCCCGCCGGAAGTACCGGATACCTTACAATGGCGACGAAACAGGGTCTTATCAAGCGCACCTCGCTTGAAGAATTCGAGCGCATACAGACCAACGGCAAGATAGCCATATCGCTCACCGAAGGCGACGAACTTATCGGCGCACAGCTCACCACGGGCGAGGACGAACTGCTTATGGCTTCCACGGGCGGCAAGTGTATCCGCTTTGCCGAAAGCGACGTGCGCCCCACCGGCAGAACGAGCCAGGGCGTGAGGTCGATAAAACTTGCCGAAGGCGAAACGGTCGTGGATATGACCAAGGTCAAGGACGGCGTAGAGGTGTTTACGCTTACTGAAAACGGCTACGGCAAGCGTTCGGATATTTCCGAGTATTCGCTCCAGGGCAGAGCCGGAAAGGGCGTTAAGGCGGGAAATCTGACGGAAAAGACGGGTAATATAGTCAACCTCAAACTGATAGACCCCGAAAACGAAGATATTATAATCATCGCCGACAACGGCATAACCATACGTATCCACGCGGACGAAGTTTCCAAAATGTCCAGGGCTACGCAGGGCGTGAAGGTGATGAGACTGAAAGACGAAACCGCCAAAGTCGCGGCGTGCGCGGTAGTGCCCCGCTCCGAGGATGAAGAAGAGCCTCAGACGGAGGGCGAAGGAGCAGCCGAAGGCGGAGAAACGATAACGGAGCAAGGCGTTGAAAGCGCAGGTATCGCCGCGGAAGGAAGCGGAGAAAACAGCGCGGACGAAGGCGGCGAAGAGTAAGAAGAAAGGGGGCTTAAAAGTCCCCTTTTGTTTACATACTCTCCTAAATGACGGTATCGAATAAGTAAAATAATCAAAGGAGAAAACTATGGAATATAAAAGATTAGGCGACACGTATATGGTCCGCCTTGAAAAGGGCGAAGAAATTATTACTTCCCTCACCCGCCTTGCGGAAAAGGAAGATATTCATCTTGCAAGCGTAAGCGGACTGGGCGCGATAAACAGCTTTACGGCGGGGGTATTCTTTCCCGAAGAAAAAGTGTACCGCAAAAACGACTTCCACGGCAATTTCGAGATAACCTCTCTTACGGGTACGATAACGCAAATGGACGGCAAGCCCTATCTCCACCTTCACCTTTCCGCGGGCAACGAGTACGGCAAGGTGATGGGCGGACACCTCAACGAAGCACGCGTTTCCGCCACCTGCGAAGTGGTCGTGCGCGTCATAAACGGTGAAGTGGGCAGGCAGTTCAGCAACGAAATAGGACTTAATCTGTTTAAGTTTTAATAGACAGCCGGTTCCGCAACATACAATAAAAGCGCGGTGAAAGTACAAAAATAAAGGTTTTTACGCAAAAGCGCGGCGACCTGCGCGGAAAATTTTCTGTTGCCGAAAAGCCGTTGAAAAAGCGTAAATTCCGCCAAAAACCGATAAATCGGGGACAAAACGTAAATTCCTCTTGCAAATCGGATATAATTATGTTATACTTAACCCATGGACGACGGTAGTTCTGCAGATCCAAGTAATAATAAGAGGAGAAAAATAAGATAAAAGCATAATCCGAATCAAACACGGGTTGTGCTTTTTTGCATTTGAAGAGAAAGTATGAACATGTTAATCGCGGCAGTGGTGCAAATTCTGCTCATCGCGCTCAACGCGGTGTTTGCAGGCGCGGAGATAGCGGTTATCTCCGTAAACGAAACCAAGATGAAGAAAATGGCGGAAGAAGGCGACAAGCGCGCCAAACGCCTGCTCTCCCTCACGACCGACCAGTCGAAGGTGCTTTCCACCATTCAGGTGGCAATCACCCTGGCGGGACTGCTGGGAAGCGCGTTCGCAGCCGACAGCTTTGCCGAACCGCTTGCCCAGGCGATAATCGGACTGGGCGTTACCAGCGCGGGCGGACAGAGCGCCATAAACATTCTGTGCGTGATTTTAATCACCATAATTCTGGCGTTCTTCAATATAGTTTTCGGCGAGATAATTCCCAAGCGCGTGGCAATGCGCCGCGCCGAAAAAATGGCGCTGGGCATTTCGGGCGTGCTGAAAGCCGTTTCGGTAGTGTTTGCGCCCTTCGTATGGCTGCTCACCGTCACTTCCAACGGAATACTCCGCCTGTTCGGAATCAAGCCGGGCGAAGAGGACAATCCCGTTACGGAAGAAGAAATAGTGCTCATGGCGGAAGCCGGCAGCGAGGCGGGACATATAGCCGAATCGGAAGCGGAACTGGTGCAGAACGTGTTCGACTTCAAGGACAGGACGGCGGGAGAAGCGTGCACGCACCGCAAGGACGTGGTCGCGGTATTCACCGGCGAAACGGATAAGGAATGGGAAGAGACCATCTACGGCACCCGCCACGGCTACTACCCCGTCTGCGGCGAGGATATGGACGAAGTGGTGGGTATGCTGGATACGCGCGTATACTTCCGTATGCAGGACAAATCGCGCGAAAACGTCATGAAACAGGCGGTACGTCCTGTGTTTTTCGTACACGAAAGCATGCCTGCGAACACGCTGTTTTTCAAAATGCAGAAAGCGCGCGAACACGTGGCGATAGTGCTTGACGAATTCGGCGGCATGGACGGAATTATCACCATACGCGACCTGCTCGAACTGCTGGTCGGAGATATGACGGACAAGGACGAACAGGACGAATATTCGGTAAAACAGATAGAAGGCGGCTGGGAGCTTTCCGGACTCGTGCCCATAGAAGAAGCGGAAGAAAAGACGGGCATAACCTTTAACGAAGAATACAAGGAAGGCTGCGAAACGGTCAGCGGATACGTCTGCAACGTGCTGGGATACGTCCCCGCCGACGGGAATACCGCGCAGGCGCAGGACGGCGATATTAAAATAGAAGTTACAAAGGTGGAACAGCACAGAATAGTGGGCGTTATACTGCGTCAGGAAAAATCCGGTGTTGACGAAAAGGAAAATTCGGAATATAATAAAGAAGGTCAGGGCAAAGACGCCGATGACGCGGAGGACAAAAAATGAAAGAATTGAAAGGCAGTAAAACGGAAAAGAACCTGCAAACCGCGTTTGCAGGAGAATCGCAGGCGCGTAACAAATACACCTATTACGCGTCCAAGGCGAAAAAGGATGGTTACGAGCAGATAGCCGCCATATTCGAAGAAACGGCGAATAACGAAAAAGAACACGCAAAATTGTGGTTCAAACTGTTGAACGGCGGAATAAAAGACACGCTTACCAACCTTGCCGACGCCGCCGCAGGCGAAAATTACGAATGGACGGATATGTACGCTACTTTCGCCAAAGAAGCAAAGGAAGAAGGTTTCGACAATATCGCCAGGATGTTCGAGGGCGTAGCCGCCATAGAAAAAAGGCACGAAGAGCGTTACCGCAAACTGATAGAAAACATCGAAGGCGGACTCGTCTTCTCCCGCGACGGCGACGCTATCTGGGAATGCCGCAACTGCGGACATATACATATAGGCAAAACCGCCCCCGAAGTGTGCCCTGTTTGTGCGCATCCGCAAGCCTATTTCGAACTTCATAAGAGTAATTTCTAGGCGGAAAAAGTTAATTCAAAAATATACGGACGGCAAACGTATTGCCGTCTGTAATTTTTTCTCACACTTTTTCCGCCCACGAGGGCACCGCATATAAGGCGCGTGATACTTTGTCAAGCCGCACTTTTTCTAAGTCACGTACGCTTAGTACGCTCCTGTCGCAAAAATGCGCCTTTCCTCGTCTGACACGCCTTCTCTGCGGTGCGTTTCAGCGCGGCTTTTAACAAGGTGAAAAATAAGGGCATTGCGAAGATATTTGCTTAGAAATTCTGTTTTGTTACTTCAAAGAGTAATCAGTGGTGAAGCGCACGGCGCTTCCGGTGCGTTTCAGCGCGGCTTTTAACAAGGTGAAAAATGAGGGCATTGCGAAGATATTTGCTTAGAAATTCTGTTTTGTTACCTCAAAGAGTAATCAGTGGTGAAGCGCACGGCGCTTCCGGTGCGTTTCAGCGCGGCTTTTAACAAGGTGAAAAATGAGGGCATTGCGAAGATATTTGCTTAGAAATTCCGTTTTGTTACTTCAAAGAGTAATCGGTGGTGAAGCGCACGGCGCTTCCGGTGCGTTTGGTTGCGGCTTTTAACAAGGAAAAATTAAAAGTATTGCGGAGAAAATACTATCAAACTATGCCTTGTTACTTCAAGGCGGTTAGGGGATGCAACGTCCCACGTTGCCGGCTCGCCGCGGTGGAGCGCCACGCGCTCCCGTCCCGCGTTGCCAAGGCGGTTAAGGGGTGCAATGTGCCGCGTCGCGGAACAGAATTATAGCGTATCTTCTTTTAATATATCCAGATATGCTGAATATTCAAAGACCCTTTTACGGCGGTTGCCCGTTTTTTCGGTAAGAATTCCTTTTTCCGTGAGTAGGGCTATCGCGTGGGCGGCGGTGTTGAAAGCCACCCCCAACCCGTCCTTCAAGCCGTTTATCGACAGAATTGGGTGCGATTTTAAGTATGTGAAAGCTTTTTTCAAAAGAGCGCTCGTGCAGATTTTTTCGTCCCTATCCGTAAGGCTTTTTATTTTTTCTATCGAATTGATAGTGTTTTCACAGCAAACCGCCATACCGTGAAGAAAAAACGTCACCCATTGCTCGTAATTCCCGTTCTTTCTTACCTCGCCCAATCTATCGTAATATTCCGTCCTGTTGAGTTTGAAAAAAAGAGACGGATACAATATAGGGGCTGAAAGAAGATTATCGTTTAAAAGCATAAGTACGATAAGCATTCGCCCTATTCTGCCGTTGCCGTCGAGGAAGGGGTGAATGGTTTCAAACTGATAATGAGCCAAAGCCGTCTTGATAAGAGGGTCTTCTTCATCGTTGTGTATATATTTTTCCAAAAGAGACATACAATCTGCCATAATTTCCGGCGCGGGAGGAATATAACGTGCGGTGCGCAAAGTGCTCCCTGCGGCGCCTATCCAATTTTGACTATGTCTGAACTCCCCCGGATTTTTCTCGCCGCCGCGGACCCCCTGCATAAGAACGGCGTGTGTTTCGCAGAGCAAACGATTGCATAAAGGAAGAGTTTTCATACGGTTTATAGCGTATTCGAGGGCTTTTACATAGTTTATAACGTCGCATACATCTGAATCGGCGGTTGTTTCGTCGGCGTAAAGAACGTCTTCCAGAGTAGCTTGTGTGCCCTCTATAATACTGCTGAGCAAAGCTTCTTTGCGAACATGCGCTCCCACAAACAGGGCTATATCCGGCACGTATTTTGCCATTAACGAGAGTTTTTCCAGCATAGTGCGCACATGGAGCAAGCGCCGCGATAATTCTTCGTCAATAAGAATGTGCGGCTGAGGCGGAAGCGGATTCGGGGAATATGCAAAATACTGCGCATCCCCGTCTAAAACTTTAACGTATTCTCCCGCTCTGTTCATATGCCACTCCTTTTGAAATAAGTCTGTTAATATTATTACTCTAATTTCAATTTTTGTCAATTATTTGAAATAAAGACATTAAAAATAAATATCTATTTCAATTTTTCACAAAAAACCAAAAAAATGTCCAAAAGGAAAATGACGGAAAATGTCCGCATAGCGTATGATTTATGAAAGCGGAATAAGAAAAAGCGTGCGGCAATATCCCGTAATAATTTGCGGAGAGGCGGGACAATAATGTCAAACGCTCTCCGCTGAAAGATAGTGCGGCCGCGGTACAGCGCACGAAACGGTGCTGATTAAACGCACTGTGGTTAGGGGTTGCCTATTTTTATGATATTAGACGGCGTAACGCCCTCGTTATATTCGGTGCAGGTGATAATGGTCTGGAAAGAAGAAGTTTCCTGCAACAGCGTCTTTCTTCTGTCCTCGTCGAGTTCGGAAAGCACGTCGTCCAGAAGGAGCACGGGTTCTTCGCCCATATTGTCCTTGAACAGCGAAATCTCCGCAAGTTTGAGAGAAAGCGCCGCCGTGCGCTGCTGTCCCTGCGAGCCGAACTTGCGCACGTCCACGCCGTCCAGCGAAATTTTAATATCGTCCTTGTGCGGTCCTACCGTTGTGTATTGCACAGAGCAGTCCTTTTCGTAACTCATGAACAGCTTTTGCGAAAGCACTTCCGCAATCTGCCCTTCCGCGCCGTCGGGTGCGTCGCTTTCGTACTCCACGGACAAATTTTCCTTTCCGCCGCTGAGTATCCCGTGCTTTTGCGCGGCGAATTTTTTCAGCTCGCGCGCAAATTCGTACCTCGCCTTTATGACGCGCGCGCCTTCCTGCGAAAGCTGCATATCCCACACCTGCAGCGAATTTTTCAAATTGTCACCGGGGAGCATGGTTTTAAGCAGTTTGTTGCGGCGCAAGAGTACCGCGTTGTACCGCGAAAGCGCAAACAGGTATTTTGAAGATTGCTGGGACAGGGATACGTCCATGAAACGCCGCCGCTCCACGGGTGCGTCCTTTACCAGTTTCAACTCGTCCGGCGAGAAAAATACTATTCCTAGGGTGCCTATCAGTTGGGCAAGGCGGGTGATTGGTATGCCGTCTATCGCCACGCGCTTTTTTTCTCTGCCGTCTATATACATATCCACCGTGTGCGCACGGAAACGCGTTTGCAATTCCAGATGGATATAAGCGCCCTTTTCGCCCCATTTTATGACGTCTTTATCGCGGGCAACGCGCGGCGAAGTGCCGAGGCCGCACATATAGACGCTTTCCAGCAAATTCGTCTTGCCTGCGGCGTTCGGGCCGGCAATAACGTTAAGCCCCTGCGAAAAAGCGAAGGTCTTGTCCGTGTAATTGCGGAAATTATTCAGTTTTACCTGCGTTACGTACATATTATTTTATCGGCTTTAAGCGCGGTTTGTTGCCGGGACGCGGATATTTTGCGGGCGTGGGCGCGGTTTTTCTTATTTTCACAATCGCCCTGTCCTCGCCCGTGGGAAGGGTGTAACGGAATATCTCCTCTACCCTGCCGCCCAGCACGACAAGCGCCTTTTCCGCCTCGGCTACCTCTTCTTCCGCGGCGCTTCCCTTGTAGGCTATCATAACGCCGTCCACCCTAAGAGCGGGCAGACAATATTCGCACAAAGTGTTCAGGCTTGCCACGGCGCGCGCCGTCACCGCGGAAAAACTCCCGCGCGGCTTTATCTCTTCCGCCCTGGCGTGTACTGCGTAACAGTTCTTAATATCCAGCATGGCGCAGGCGGCGTTTATGAAATTTACCTTTTTCTGCGTGGAATCCACCCCGGTAAAAAAGCAGTCGCCGCGCAGTACGGCGAGCGGAATAAGCGGGAATCCCGCTCCGCTGCCTATATCGCACACGTTTGCGCCCTCTTTAAGAAAGCGTTCCCCGACCAGGCTGTCGAAAAAGTGCTTGGAAATTATCTCTTTATCGTCCGTGACGGCGGTAAGATTGTATTTGGCGTTTTCGCTCTTCAAAAAATCGGAAAAAGCCTTTAACTTTTCGTTCTCCGCGGCGAAATTCATAAGTTGAAGCGTGTCGAACATTATTCACTCCTTCCCGAAAGCCGTACCATGAGCACGGTGATATCCGCCGGCGAAACGCCGGAAATCCTCGCAGCCTGCCCCAGGTTGAGGGGGCGTATCTTGTCCAGCTTCTGCCTGGCTTCCAGCCTTAGCCCGTGCATATTGAGATAATCTATGTCCGGCGGAATAAGCCTGTCTTCCATCTTCTTTTCCCGCTCGATTGCCGCCTTCTGTTTTTCAAGATACCCTTCGTATCTGCACGAGGTGATAAGCTCGCCCAGCACGCGCGTATCGCAGTCCTTCCATTCGGGGAAAAACTCCTTCGCCTTTTCCGCGCCCGCGCCCGTGCGCTTGAAAAGCTGCCCGTAGGAATACGTCCCTTCTCCGCCTTCCCCTATACTTTTAAGAAAAGCCGCCGAAAGCTCCCTGGACGGATATTTTTTCAAAAGCGGCAAAAAGCGCTCCGCTTCCGCTTTCTTCTTTTCGAATTTTTCGCGGCGTTTGTCGTCGACAAGTCCCGCTTCTATCCCCTTGGGGGTAAGGCGCATATCCGCGTTTTCCTGCCTTAAATGCAGGCGGTGCTCCGCGCGGGCGGTCATCATGCGGTAAGGTTCGTTCGTGCCCTTTGTCACAAGGTCGTCTATCAGCACGCCGATATACGCTTCGTCGCGCCTTAACACGAGCGGAGCTTTTTCCCTCAGCCGTAAAGAGGCGTTTATGCCAGCCATCAGTCCCTGCGCGGCGGCCTCTTCATAGCCGGAACTTCCGTTTATCTGCCCCGCCGTGTAAAGTCCTTCTATCCCCTTTACCTGCAAGGTGGGCAGCAGGCGCGTGCTGTCTATGCAGTCGTACTCTATTGCGTAGGCGTAGCGCACGATACGCGCTTTTTCCAACCCCGTCACGGTGTGGTACATCTGCTCCTGCACGTCGAAAGGTAGGGACGAAGACATTCCCTGCGCATACACTTCGTGCGTAAACGCGCTTTCCGGCTCTATGAAAATCTGGTGCCGTTCCTTGTCGGCAAAGCGCACGACTTTATCTTCTATCGAAGGGCAGTAGCGCGGACCCGTGCTCCTGATTGTGCCGTTGTAAAGAGGTGAACGGCTTAAATTAGCCATTATGACGTCTTTGGTCGCCTGCGTGGTGTACGTGAGATAGCATTTTGCGGTATTGACCACTTTTTCTTCCGTCATGAACGAAAACGGATATACGTCCTCGCCTTCCTGCGCCTGCATCACCGAATAATCTATCGTCCGCCCGTCCAGCCTGGCGGGAGTGCCCGTCTTGAAACGGCGCACTTCAAGCCCCAGATCCATAAGGCTTTTTGTAAGATGCGTGGCGTTTGCAAAGCCCGAAGGGCCGCTTTCCTTGCGCCACTCGCCCGTGATTATGTCCGAATTCAGATAAACGCCCGTCGCCACGACCACCGCTTTTGCAAGATAGGTATCGCCCAAAGTAGTTTTGACGCCGCGCACAGCGCCGTTTTCCGTAAGTATTTCCGCCGCTTCCGCCTGCAATATATCCAGGTTCTCCTGCTCTTCCAGAGTGCGCTTCATGGTCAGGTGGTATTTTATCTTGTCAGACTGCGCGCGCAGCGAATGTACCGCCTCGCCCTTGCCGCGGTTGAGCATACGCATCTGCAGGTAAGTGGCGTCTGCGTTGACGCCCATCTGTCCGCCCAGAGCGTCTATCTCGCGCACGAGGTGCCCCTTTGCCGTGCCGCCTATCGCCGGATTGCACGCCATATACGCTATCGCGTCGGGCGTCAGCGTCATCATCAGCGTGCGCAGGGATGTGCGCGCCAAAGCAAGCGCCGCTTCAACGCCCGCATGGCCTCCGCCTATGACTATCGCATCGTAACTCTTATTCATAGTAATTATTATAACATTTTAATAAATTAACCCGCAAGCATATGGAATAAACGAACGGGCGGATATGTAAAAAAGAAGTATTATTTGTAAAAATAAGGAATTGTCTATTGAATATGCGCGCGCGTTTTGTTATCATTAAAGCGCAATAAAAGGAATCCGCAGGTAAAGAAAAACCTTTTATCGTATATATAAACGGGGGTAGTGAAAATGAAAGGTCGCAAAACAGCGGTTGTAATAGCGGTCGCGCTGATATGCGTGCTGCTGGTCGGAGTTCTCGCCGCCTGTGCGGACGGACAGGACGGAGTGGGTATAAAATCCATAGAAAAAACGGGAACGGAAGGCAACGTCGACACCTATACCGTCACCTATACGGACGGGAGTACGTTTTCCTTCCGGGTGACAAACGGCACGGACGGAGCGGACGGGACGGACGGTTCGAGCGTAACCGCCCTTGACATATATAACCAGTATATTCTTTCATCCGGCGACGAGTCCATCACTTACGGGGAATTCATAGATAAATATATGGACGTTACCGTGGGCACGGACAACTCCGCGGCGATAGCCTCCGTTCTGCGTTCCGTGGCTTCCGTCAACACCGAATTTTACGAAACAGATACATCTTTGGGTCCCGGAGGTATAACTTCTACCGATTCCACGGCGCTTTATTCCGGGTCGGCGGTCATCTATAAGATAGACGACGATTACACTTACTTTATCACAAACTACCATGTGGTATATTCGGCAGACGCCAATGCCGACAATCTCGCGTATTCCGAAAGCGGCGCGTCGCAACAGAATATCGCGCGTAAGATAGTTGTCTACCTTTACGGCAGTGAAGGCTCGCCCACCTTCGGAGAACAGGTCAACGGCAGTTACCAGTCGGTAAGCTACGGCGATTATGGCATAGAGTGCGAGTACGTCGGCGGTTCGGAACAGAACGATATCGCGCTTATACGCGCCGAAACGAGCGCGGTTAAGGCGATAAATTCCGACGTTAAGGAAATCACTTTTGCAAACGGTTACGACGTGGGCGATACCGCCATAGTGATAGGCAACACCGGCGGCGACGGGATAAGCGTTACCGAAGGCATTGTCAGCGTGCACAGTGAAAACATTACGCTGAAAATCAGCTCCCGGGTTACGGCGCACCGCTCTATGCGTGTGGACGCGTCCATGTACGGCGGCAATTCCGGCGGAGGCTGTTTTAACGTATACGGCGAACTTATCGGCGTTCCCCACGCGGGCAACGGCGAGGAGGAACAGGGTATAAACTATGCAATACCCGTGGATACGGTCAAGTCCGTCGCCGACAATATTTATTATTACGCCTGCGATTCCGATGGTTCCACAAGCGGGCTGAACGCGCTTATTCTGGGCGTGACCGTGACAGAAGACAATTCGAAATACGTCTATGACGAAGCGGCGGAAAGCGGAAAAATAGTCGCCGACACCGTAGTAAACAGCGTCACCGACGGCGGAATAGCGCAATCGCTGGGCTTACAGGCGGGCGACGTGATAACTTCCGTAACCCTGACGGACGCGGACGGAGAGACGTACGATATAACCATAGAGCGCAGTTATATGGTAGCATACGCCACCTATGCCGCCAAGGCGGGCGACAGGATAACCATAACCTATACGCGCGACGGAAGTTCGTACACCACAAGCGAATATACCGTGCAGTCAGGCGATATACAAAACGTATGGTAAAGCCCGCCCGTATGCGGAAAACGCCGTGCGTCCCGTAAATGCGGCTGAAAACAAAACGATAGCTATTACGGCAGCGGAGCAGCCGGCGCGGAAAACTTCTTCCGCGCCGGTTGCGCGTTTTACGGCAGACTTCCGCGCGTGATTCTTTCAAGAGGCAAACGCAGCACATATCGTATCGGCAGGAAACAGTATCGGAGTTCTTAAAATTCCGCCCCTGCCCCTTGTTTTTCAAAAATATCATTGAAAAAATCCGCCCCTGTATCCGATTTTAGCAAAAGAACCTCTGCGGCAAAATTCCACCCCTGCCCCACTTTTTATAGGCCGTCTGCGGTAATAAACTCCGCCACACGCCTATGTGCTGATAATATATAATGACAGAATTTTATTCACGGCATAAAGCCTCCGTCCGACTTTTATCCGCTACAATTAACTTCTGCTCCCGGTTTGTCGTAAACAGCGGAAAACAGCGCTTTTACAGTTAGAAAAAAGCTTGCCTGAAAAAGAAGCGACGCGTTTTTCGCAAACAAAAAGCCGCGCTCCGGCGGTGAACCCCGGGATCCGATTTCCCGACGTTATGCCAAAGCGCGGCGGGTAGGTCATTATATGCAAATATCAGGCGTTTGTCGACTGTTTCTGACGAAATTTACGGCAGGAGCTTTCTTTATTGTTCTTCGATTATTCTGCGCATATCTTCCACACAGGCATTGTATTCCCGCCAGATTGAAGTTGCGGAAAATCTCTTTGTAGCGTCGCGCATCTGCGAATAATACCACAGCAGGGAAAACTTGTCTTTGTTGAAGCGTATCCACAGTTTTTCGCCGACAAGTCCGTAGTCCGCAAGTATACTGCGCGCATTGGAAAGTTTGTCCGCAAGTGTACATATCGCCTCTTCGTCCGAACAGTTTTTCAGATGTTCTATCGTCGCGCTTTTGCGTTCGCGCCAGGTCTTTGACTTATCCTCGCTTTCGTGTGCCACCAGGCGCGCTACATTTTCCCCGAACAGGGCGCTTATTTCTTCAAGCGTAGCGTCGGTATCTTCCACCGTGTCGTGCAAAATGCCCGCAACGATAACGTCTTCCCCGCACCCCGCCGCCGTAAGTATCTGCATTACTTCCATGGGGTGGACTATGTAGGGGGTATCCGTCCCCTTTCTTACCTGCCCTTCATGCTTTTTTGCCGCATAGATTATTGCGTTGTGTATCTTATTCATGAAATACCTCTTCTTTCTGCAAAGCGTAGCGTTTTTATCGTGATCCGAACTGTATTCTATTCAAACCGAGAGTTTGTACCCGGACCGCATTTCGCTCCTGCCGGAGGTTGTTTTGATCGTGTTTCGAACCTTCTCGCAGGGTGAAAATATATATTGCGAAAAAAGAATTTTTATCGAGGTATCTAACCCCGGTATAACGCTTTAATCGTACTGCTTTCGGGCGGCGAGCCGCCGAAGTCTGATTATTCTGCGAAGAAAGAATACTGCATTATTGTCCGGCTGCTTCGCAGATTATCATGGGTGGAGAGCCGCACGCCCCGCAGAAAGCAAGACGGAGCGTCGATAGCACTTAAGGTTTCATCGAAGATGTAAGCTTATCAATAAGCATAACAACATCGAAGGTTAATTACGGATGTGACGTCACACGGTTGCTGTTCTACCGAGGCACGCTGCGAAAAAACAGCTACTTTTTCAAGGATTGCTTGATAGCTTCGAATGTTTGGGGACTGATAATATGTTCTATCTTGCAGGCGTCCGCCTGGGCAATCTCTTTGGGTACACCCAGGGAAATAAAAAAGCCGGTAAGCACCTGATGGCGTTCATATATAGTTTCTGCTATGCGTTTACCGGATTCGGACAGGGAAAGCAATCCGTCGTCGGAAACAAAGACGTGCCCCTGTTCGCGCAGATGCTTGAGGGCAACGCTTACGCTTGGCTTTGAAAAGTCCAGTTCGTTTGCAATATCTATCGCGCGGACGTTTCCATTGCGTTCCAGTAATATAAGGATTGTTTCAAGATAATTTTCCGCACTTTCGCCCATCTTGTTCATCTGTTTTTCCTCCCGGGTATCATCGTAATCCGTTTTACAAAACCTACAATAACTATATGTTTTATCCGTACAAGGCGCTTTCTTACTTCCAGAACCACCTATTTTATCTGCCTAAAACGCCTTTCCCGCTAATACGTTATGGTCGCCCACGGCGTTACCGGCAAAGCATTGCGGTAAAGTATGGCGGGGGCGCGGCGGCGCAGGCATACCGCGAACGTCCGGACGGATCATGCGCCGAAAGCGTACCTGACCGTCCGACTATTATAATAGCATATATTCGGGAAAAATACAAGATGTAACCCGTTTCCGGTTGCGGCGTCCGGTCGGGCAAAGAAAAAACGAAAATGCGCCCTCAAGGCAGAGTCTGAGAGACTCGGACAAACGAGCCGTTACCGCCGTAAATATCACTTCTTCGGGAAAGACAAAAATTTTTATTGCGGCAGGGAGTAAAACAATCCTGTTGATCGCGACGGAAAGAGAGAGTTATGCCCGACGCCTGGCGCAAATGCGCAATTTATGTATTCTTTTTGCACTAAAAAACAGCGGATTTTCATGTCCGTATATATGAAAAATAGAATAAAAACGGCTGTTAATTTTCAAAAATGATTGATATATGTTAAAAGTGCACAAAACAGGCATTAAATATTATAATAAAAACAATACATGCGCAACGCACGAGAGCGAGCGCAAGCGCGCTCGAAACCGAAAGCGAAAAAGCAAGCGAAAGGAAAGGCCGGTTGTCGTAAATTACATAACACGCGCGAGCGCGCTGTATGTGCGGGCAACAAAGGGGCGCAGTTATAGGGTGTGGCGGCAACGGATAATGCGGTCTGTAAAGAAAAAAGTTCGTCCCTGCGCGCACAATACGCATAAAAAGCGCGTTTTGCAGGCGGTTTCCACGGGTTTCATGCGCGCCTTTGCTTATAAAGCCTCGGCCGGGCGGAAAATTTTTATTATGCGGAAAGGAAAGTGTGTTTAATAGATTCTGTCGGCTCCGCCGTTTTGCGAAGGCTTTACGCGCGCACGCATAGAGTTGCGGACGAGCTTTTTGCGGCCCCTTAAAAAGCGGTATTTGCTTTTTGTGCGGCGTAACAATCGCAGGGCAGCTTGCCGACTGTAAAAAGAGGCGGGGCGGTGAGGAATCCCGATGGCGACATGTCGGAGGTCTCTTTGAAGCCAGTAAAAGGAAGTTTTTCGGAACTTGTATGCTGCGAAAGACCGGCGGTGTCGTGGCGAAGCGTTTTACGGCTTTATTATAGCGCCGTAAATTTGCAAAGGCGACTTTTTGCCGGGGGAGAATATGTGGAAGAGTGGGAAACCGCTTTTAGACGTCAAAAATCAAGCCGGAGACGGTTTTTTGCTGCAAAAGGAACGTTATTATCTTACGCGTAAATAAAAAATAATATTTGCGGGCGAGGAAAAGCGGTTTCGGGCGTTGCTGTTGCGGCAGGGGACCGGGCAGAAATAAATAAGGGGCGGAAACACGGCGGCGGCGATATGTTTTTATGGCAGAGGTACCCATACCCAACCCCGGTAGAACACTTTAATCGTACTGCTTTCGGGCGGCGAGCCGCCG
>ERZ1643247.497-NODE-497-length-47462-cov-7.496488_pt1 | contig 47462 bp, 30 predicted proteins | sample MGYA00579264_ERZ1643247 | MGnify/ENA primary metagenome ERZ1643247 (study PRJEB29033, sample SAMEA4952262) | chicken gut metagenome | biome: Broiler Chicken; feature: Gastrointestinal Tract; material: Caecum | place: Ireland | collected 2018 | study: Broiler... | reverse complement strand
GAGCAAAAGTCAGCGTGGGATTGATGTGGTATCTTTATCTAAGTGAACCCCCTCTTTCCCACTTTGAGACTGCTTTATCAGTTACATTGAGCTTTTCAGCCAGCTCGAGCTGCGTCCATCCTTTCTCTTTTCTGAGCTTAAGAATGAATTGTCCAAATTTTCGGTTATCCATAAGCACCTCCTTCTGCTTGTCTGATTTTATTGTATATACAAACGAGGCATTAGTCACTTGACTTATTGTAGAGCTGCCCTTAAATCAGGGAAACTTTGCGTTTATCCTGGCCGATAACATGGTTTCATCTTTTTGTAAAAATGATTTAGCTATAGAAAGTAAACAGAATACTTTCCTGAGTGTGGCGGCACTATGATAACATACTTTTAAAAACTATATGAAAACAATGAAAAATAATTTTGAATTTGTGCATCCTTTCTCTCGGTTTTCCTGTCTAATATATAGGAAATAATGAAGAGGAGAGATAGAGTACTGATGAATATTACGCAAAGGAAGGAGGGGGTCTCTCTGAAGTATCTGGTCAGAAAAGCACAGCAAGGAGATGGCAGAGCTTTTATCGAACTGATGGATAACAGTCGTCAGAGCATGTACAAGATACGGAAGGCGTGGCACTGTTTGATAAGATTATAAGAGAAGAAAAAGAAAAAGGAACTTTGATTATTCTGTCCTGTCATGAGGAAGAAAAACTGCGTGAGTATGCGGATGTGATTCTTACGCTGGAAAATGGAAGGATCAAAGACAGGGAGGAACTGTGATTATGAAAGGGATAAAAAAAGGAGTAGTTATAACAGTTATATTAGTCCTCTCTATCTTCTTAGTCTTTGTCTGTACAGAGCGTATCCGGTATGTGAACCGGCAGCTTCAGGATGCTCCCGTGCAGAAATTTCAGTCAGGAGATACGGTAGCGTTTGAAAAAGATATTCTGATCAATGACACAATGGAGGGATATTCTGTCAGAGTCGATCGGGCGGAAATCGTTGATTATAAGGATTTTCTGGAGAAGTATGATGCGGTGGACGAATACACTTACGTTCCGGATAAGGTTTATGATGTGGAAGTCACACTGAAAAATACAGATGCAGATGAAGGAACAGGGATAAATCTGATTGAATTTTATGTGCAGGGACCGGCTGTCGTATGCGGCCTGAATACCGATTTGCTTGGCGTGGCGAATCCTCAGCTGGATGGAGTATATGCGATTGCGTTAAGAGATAATACCGAATTGGTGCTTCATCTGCCCTTTGATCTGAATGAAGCCTATTTTAAAGAAAGAACATGGGATCATCTGGAAGATCTGGATATGAACCTTGTCGCGACATTGTATCCGGTAAAGAAAGTGATCGCTCTGGAAAAATAGCAGAATAAAACAGCAGCCTGTATCTTTTTGAGAAAGTCTCAGCTTCGTCCGGGGAGGAAGGCCTGCATTAATTGCAGCGGCATTTGCTGCCTCGAATCTGCTGATCGGCTGATGCCAGGAAGGCGCGAAGAGGCAATTCGGTTACGGGCAGGCAGTGAAGCGGATTGCAGATATCTGCCTGAATATGAAAAATTTATTTGAAAATAAAAGAGGAAAGATATTTCAGATCACAGAGATATCTTTCCTCTTTTTATTTTTAAATCAGCAAATTATTTTTAGTTTTAGACTGCCGGATCCGGCTGATGAAGCTCCGGGCGCAGTTTTTTCAGTATCACCGCTGACATCAGTGCCGCCAGAACTGAAGTGCCTGCCATATTAAGCCAAAGGCCTGTAAGCCCCAGCGGCCAGAAGATACCGATCAGAATCACCGGAAAGATCAGGGTGGTGGATACAGAGATCACCGTGGCCGGGAGAGGCTTCTCTACTGCCAGCATATAGCTCTGGGTGGCAAAGGAAAACCACCGGGTGAGGTATGTTATGGAAAACAGCTGCAGTGCCGTGACAGCCAGAGCCAGAAGTTCCGGATCGGGTGACGGAACAAACAGCCGGGTAATCTGTTCAGGCGCAGCGAACAGTGCAAGAGCTGACAGAACAGAGATAATGGCGCTTGCCAGGAAGCAGCAGCGCTCAATGGCCCGTACACGGGAGAATTTGCGGGCGCCCCAGTTATAGCCCACAGCGGGCTGAAGAGAATCGCACATGCCATAGAGGAGGGGCTGGATGAATCCGTCCGCAAACATCAGGATTCCATATACGGAAACTGCAATAGTTCCGCCCAGCCGCACCAGGATGGCGTTCATCAGTATAGAAGTAATCCTTCCCGCGATATTGTTAAGAAAATTGGGGCTTCTGCAGCTCAGTATCTGGCGGAACATCTGCAGGTGAAAACGGGGCCGGCAGAAGCGCAGCAGCGTTTTTCCGCGGAAAAACGGGATAAGAGCAATCAGCGCGCAGATAAACATGCCGGCACATCCTGCAAGTGCCGCTGCCCATACGCCCCAGCCAAATGCATCCAGGAACAGAATTTCCAGCAGCCCGCACAGAAGGGACATGAGAATATTGAGGAACATGCTGCCCCGGATATAGCCGCAGATCCGCAGATAGTTGTCCAAAGCAAAGATTATGGTGGTACCGGGGGAGCAGACCGCATAGACCCGCAGGTACTGAACGGCCTGTTCGGCAAATGTGCCCTCCGCGCCCATAAGCCGGATCAGAAGAGGAGCTGCCAGATACATGGCTGCTCCGATCAGGATGCCGGTCAGCACAATGAGCAGGCAGGCGCAGGTGAAAATATTGTCGGCCCGTTTCTTTTTCTTCTGCCCCAGGCTGATGGCAATAGGGACAGAAGAACCTACTCCGATCAGATCTGCCAGTGAGAAATTGATGATAACAAAAGGCATGGCAAGGTTAATGGCAGCAAAAGCAGTCGGGCCGATAAACTGGCCCACAAAGACACCGTCCAGTGTCTGGTAAAGGGAAGACGCCAGCATACTGACGGCTCCCGGAACAGATGCGGTAAAGAAAAGTCTTACCGGATGAGTCCTGGTAAAAAGTTTTGTTGAATCCATATATTACCTCTTGTGTTCTGTACAAAGAATTTCTTCCTGAAGACTGGCACTGTATTCGTTTAGTAATTCGAAAAGCACCCGCTTTTTTTTGTAAGGAGTATTAGAATATTAGTCTGAAATCAGCTGAAAGTCAATACGTACCGGCACAGGAAAAGAGAAGAAAATATTCCGGGCTCGCATTGCGGTGAAAAGGAAGCGGTGTCTGGCCGGACAGAAGTTTCTGTATAAAATTTCAGTAATATACATATTCTGATTCTGTCGCATATTTCTATTCATTTATCAGTGGGGTGCACTATGGGATCAGAAATCAGAATGAACACAAAAAGAGCCGGACGGATTGCGGCGGATATTCTTTACGACATTGGAGGCAGTATTCTGTACGCCGCCGGTATCTGGACCTTTGCGAAAAATGCGGATTTCGCTCCGGGCGGGATTTCCGGTCTGTCTCTGATCCTGAACCATCTCTGGGGATTCCCTCTGGGGCTTACGACCCTTCTTCTGAATGTTCCTCTTGCAGTGATCAGCTACAAAGTAATCGGGAAGGAATTTCTGATGAAAACAGCGGTCAGTATGGTTATATCCACAATATTTCTGGATGCAATATTCCCCATGTTTCCCGTTTACAGGGGACAGCGTATTCTGGCAGCCGTGTATTCCGGCGTTTGTCTGGGAGCGGGAATGGCATTATTTTATATGCACGGTTCTTCTTCCGGAGGGATTGACTTTATCGTAGTGGCAGTGAAAAAGAAGAAGCCCTATTTTTCTCTGGGGGTAATTACCCTGATAATTGACATCGTGATTATTGCGCTTGGCTGGCCGGCTTTCGGGGATGTGGACGCAGTGCTCTATGGGGTCGCGTCAACGGCTGTATCCGCCATTGTCGTGGATAAGATCCTGTATGGGATTGCGGCGGGAACACTTGCGATTGTGATCACTGCCAGGGGAAAACAGGCAGCGCGCCGGATCAGCGAAGTGACGGAACGGGGCGTTACTATTCTCGGAGGAACAGGAAGCTATACGCAGGAGAAGCGGGAAGTCCTCCTGTGTGCCTGCTCCAGGTCGGAGGCCTATCGGGTGAAAAATGCAGCGCTGGAGGTGGACGAAAGCGCATTTCTCATGTTTACCGAGACAAGCGAGGTATTCGGGGAAGGGTTTATGAGAAAGAAGTTATAAGAGCCGGATATCCGGCCGGCAGGTTCATGAACAGCTTTGATAAGATAAACGTTTAAGTATAATTTTATAGAAAAATATAAAATTTGTTAGATTGAAGGAAAAAGAATATAGGTGATAAAATTTAAAATGTATGGTGGTATATTGCCATGTTAATGAAAAAAGTATCAGAGAGATACCGGTATATCCACCGAAAAGACAAACAGGAAAGGTAAGGAGGACAGGGAAAAAGTATGATGCGAAAGAAGATTACGAGTGTATTGATGGCAGCAGCAATGGTACTGAGCACCCAGGGATTGCCGGTGCAGGCGGCGCCGGCTGAGACGGATGATCCGTCTGCCGGGCAGACAGGAGTCAGTGAAGAGCTGATTGCCCAGGTAAGCGATTATACCGGAACGACAACGAAGGTGTATGCGGATACATATGCGGAGCCGGGAAGAAACAGGAACTGGCGGGAAGGTATGGTGTCAGGCAACGGGGAAAATGGTGTTGTTACATCAGGTGCACCGTACAGCGACACACTGATTTATCAGAATATCAATCTGATCATGCCGTCCGATCATCCGAGAGAGCTTCTGGATGTGATCCCGGGAGAGCTGGAACCTACAAGAGAGGCTGTGTTTAACAATGATGACAGCTGGAACTTCAATGGCAGAGGCAGGTACTTTAATTACTGTTATCATCCGGCACATCAGCTGCGTCTGACTATGGATGCGAAGGACTACAGTGATTATCAGAGATGGACAGACTATGAGACCGCAGAAGTCGGCGTAGAGTATACGGATGAGGATGGACAGTGGGAGCGGAAGACATTCACGTCCAGGGAGGATAATGTAACGATTACAGAGATCAAAGAGTCTTCCGAAGGCGAAAAAATCAATATGACAATTTCCATTGACAATCCGTCTTCCATGTATAAATTCGGAAATGGCGATGAAACCAGAATGCAGTATAAAAAACTGGTGGATGATTCGGCAGATTATATTGCGATTGTGGGACATTATCCGGCTTATACCGGAAGTGAGCTTATTGAAGGAGGCTATGCCGGAGTAACCCAGGTTATTGTTGAAGGCGGCAGTAAAGAGAAGGTATCCCTGGATGGCAGTAAAGACAGCCAGAACGTGGGCGGGGAGGCCAATCCGGGTATTGAAATTAAAGACGCGGACGCCGTTTATCTGATTACACAGGCAGACCGGATCAATGAGATGGGCGCTCTGGGTGATTTCGCCGGAATGAATCAGTATGACATTGTGGATGAGCTTTACAGTGTGACCAGCAGTGTGGCGGAGAAATATTCACAGGACGGCGCTTTTGATTATGAGGCGGCTCTTGCACCCCATGCGGCTCTTCATGGCGAGCAGTTTGATAATGTAAAGTTCAGTCTGAATGCGTCCGAGAGCGACAGGGCTCTCACGAACAATGCGCTTCTGGAAAAACAGAAAAACAGTGATGAACTCAATGACGCAATTGTAGAGCGCGCCTATAATGCAGGACGTTACGCGGAACTGTGCTGCTCAGGCTACAGTACGCCGATGCTGTGCGGTATGTGGACCGGCGAATGGAATCCAGGCTGGCGCGGCATCTGGACCATGGATGCCAATGTAAATCTGCAGGTATCCCCCATGAATACTGGAAACATGGCAGATACTCCGGTGGGTTACATTTATTTCGTCCTTCGGCAGATTGACGACTGGATGCTGAACGCAGAAGCGTCTTACGGCATGCATGACGCGCTTCAGGTTCCGGTAAATACCGATGGAAGCCGGGCGATTATGATTGAGTCAGATGCCTCTTATCCGTTCCAGTACTGGAACGCGGGAGCAAGCTGGATGCTGCTTCCTATTTATGAATACTGGCAGTGTTATGGCAATCAGCAGATTCCCCTTACAGACAGTGTGGATCTCTATGAGGTAAGACAGGCTCTTGGTGTTGAGGACGGCGGCCTGTCCGAGGAAGAAGTAGACGCCATTATGGAGAAGGGATACCTGGATCTGGAGGAGGATATTCTCCTTCCCCTCCTGACAAAGCAGGCGAATTTCTGGGAACAGTTCTGTACGCCGGAATACTACACAGATGCGGATGGCGTGCGTCATCACGATGAGGGCAAGACAGATCTGAATCTGGAGGCCGGTGAACGCTATCTGATGCTTCCCTGCTACTCACCGGAAAATCATCCTCTGGGATATACAAGCACTATGACCGTGAACGCCACAATGGATATTGCGGCGGCAAAGGATGGACTGCAGATGACCATAGCAATGGAAAATGCAGTAAACCGGGAAGGCAAAGAAGAGAATATCGCAAGATGGGAAAAGATTCTGGCTGGTCTTCCGGATTATGAATATGACGGAGAACCCGGTGTGGAAACTTCTACCGGAGGAAACGGAGCGCTTCGGGAATGGGCAACCCAGGATTATACAGAGAATAATAATCACCGGCATATCAGCCATCTGTATGTGGCATGGCCGGCTTATGAGACACAGTATGACGAGGAGCTGGAGACAGCGGCAAAAGCGGCGCTTGCGAACCGCGACAGGCTGAATACCGGAGATAATACAACAGGGCACGGCTGGATGCATCATTCTCTGATATCTGCCCGCCTGAAAGACGGATCCGATATTTATAATTCTCTGGATCATGTATTATCAAGTGATATTTATTACACTTCCATGATGACAGACCACAATACAAACCGGGGAAGCGATACATATTGTACAGATACGTCTATCGGACTTGTGGGAGTAATCAACGAGGCACTGGCATTCTCCAACACAGGCGAGATTGAGATCCTGCCGGCGCTTCCTGAACAATGGGAGTCGGGAAGCATCGACGGCCTGATGGCGAGAACTCAGGCGGAGATCGAAAGCCTCAGCTGGGATACAGAAAAAGGAGTTGCAGAGGTTACAATCCGTTCAGACAAAGATCAGACAATCGAACTGAAGTCCGGACAGCCCTGGGTGAAAGCAGAACTCAGCACCGGAGAAGAGGTCCGGTATGAAGATGGAGAAGCGATTGAACTGTCTATGAAAGAAGGAGAGACAGTTACGGTAAGATTTATCAAAGAGGAAGTAGACAAGGAACAGCTGAAGGCGGATATTGAAGCCGCACAGGCGGAACTTGACGCAAGACAGCCGGAGAATTTCCCGGTGTCAAACGAAACAGTAAATCAGCAGATGGCGGATACGATTGAAGCCGCACAGGCTGTATATGACAATGACGCAGCTACGGAGCGGGAAGTAAGAGAAGCATCCTGGAGCCTGATTGACGCGCTTCGGATTTTCCGTGAAGCTTATAATTTCACCTTTGATGTCTCTCTGTCATCCGGTGTATATGAAGGAAAACAGGAGTTAGAGATCAGCCACAATCCGGATCCGAGACTTCAGATCCGTTATACTCTGGACGGCAGTGAGCCGACAACGGAGTCAGAGCTGTATGAAGGAACGATTGCACTTCCGGCCGGGGTTACCCATCTGAAAGCGGCACAGTTCGCAGAGAGCACAGGGGAACAGATCGGCGATACATTATCCCGTGATTATTTCTGCGGCACCGGTCCGGATTATACGAAGTTCAATAGCGGAATCACTTCCACAAATCCGAACTGGCCGAATGAGGTTCCCTCACGTGCGGTTGACGGAGATTCAGGCACCCGCTGGTCGGTACAGGGAAATTTTGACACTTATGTTCTGGAGATTTCACTGGATAATCCGATAGAGATTGACAGTCTTGCGCTTGATGAATATGTTGAAGTAGTGGACAGCGAAGATCACAGACTTACAGGATATGAGCTCCAGTATTATTCGGATGGTGAGTGGAAGACAGCTTATACATTCAGTCAGGATGATGTGAAAGACAATGAACTGATGCTGCGGCCGGATCCGGACGCGGGACAGTCTCATGCATATTACGCGGCAGAGTTCGAGCCTGTTACGGCAGAAAGCCTCCGTCTTGTAATGACAGCAACGAAGGAAATATCAATCTGGGAATTCTCGGTATACAACAGCCGGTCATACAGCCCGTATGATAATATTGCACAGGGAAAACCGGTCACAGCGTCTTCGGAAGACGGTCCCACGCCAAAGGCCAATGCAGTGGACGGCGACTGGAATACCCGTTGGGCGGCATCCAGCTATAACTTCCCGGAATCTCTGACCGTAGATCTGCAGGGCGAATATTATATCGAAGATATTTATACATTATTTGAGCTTGCATCCGGCTTCCAGTTTAAACTGGAATATTCAAGAGACGGAGAAAACTGGATTACTTATGCGGACTGCACAGACAATACGGAAGAGATATTTGAAAATCTGTCGGAAGGAGCCGCAGTTGCGGACTACGTAAGACTGACAATTACCGGCGCGACAGACCGGCACTGGGCAAGTATCTGGGAACTTCAGGTATTCGGCAGCAGGATTACTTCCATGAGCCTGGCAGAGATTACAGGAACTGTTAGTGAAGAGATCGCTTTGCCGGAAACCCTTTCCCTGACCCTGGAAAGCGGAGAAGTGAAAGAATATGGCATCCAGTGGGAAGATGCTTCTGTAATATACGATACAGAAGGAAGCTACGAAGTTACAGGTACGGTTCCGGAGCTGGACAACATGGCATATACCGTATCCGTTCTTGTAAGCTCTGAATCGGAATCGCCGGCAGAACCGGACAGAACTGCTCTGAATGAGGCGATTGCTCTGGCAGAGTCAATCACTGAAACGGATTATACTCCGTCATCCTACGCGGTTATGGAAGAAAAACTGACAGCTGCAAAAGCAGCGGCAGACAATCCGGATGCGACGCAGGAAGAGATTAATACAGCGGCGGAAGAACTGAACCAGGCAATTTCTGCTCTGGTTGAGGCGGCAGATAAAACAGACCTGAATATCATTCTGATTCAGGTAAGAAGTATCCTGGCAGATAAGGACAGTTATCTGGCATCGTCTATCGAAGGACTGGCAGATCAGGCGGCAGAAGCAGAAACACTGCTTAATGATCCGGAAGCGTCTCAGGCTGATGTAGACGCTATGGTAACCGCACTTCAGGGCATGATCGATGCCGCGGTGAAAGGAGCGGACAAATCCGCGCTGCAGGCAGCTGTGAATGAGGCCGGAAAGTATGACCTTACTCTTTATACAGAGGACAGTGTGAAGGCATTGGAAGAAGCTCTGGCGTCAGCGCAGGCTCTTCTGGAAAACAATGAACTCAGTGCGGAGGAGCAGGAAGCAGTTGACACGGCTGCGGATGCACTGAACAATGCGATAGATGCACTGGAACTGAAGGAAGATCCGGGGGATGTTGATCAGCCGGGCGGTGATGACGGAGACGATGTGCAGCCAGGAGGCGGCAGCGGAGATGATGTACAGCAGCCGGGCGGAAGTGATGACGGCAAAGATAACGGACAGCCGGGCGGCAGCGGAAATGATAAACCGGCCGGAAATACCGGAGACGGTGGAAATCAGGCGGCAGATGGATCCGCTGATTCCGGTTCTGTACAGACACCGCAGACGGGAGATACAACAAATCTCTTATTCTATGCAGGACTTATGATAATGGCATGTGCCGTTATAGTTGCGCTGAGAAAAACAAGAATATCAAAGTAATATTATGTGATAAGTTATGAACAGAAAGGCTACTGCACAAAGAAAATATGTGCAGTAGCCTTTTTCATTTATCAGTACGGTAAAGAAGAAACAGTATCCGGACTGGAGATCGTTCATTTTTGAAAGTTATTTTCTGCATTTTTGTGATATGATAAAAGACAAATGGGTAATTGTGGTGAGTTGGCTTTTCCGGGAGCAATAAACAGATGAAGCGATTGCGGAGATACAGCGGAAAAGCGGAAAGGAAGATACCAAAGTCATGTGGAAGAAAATTATGAAACCTGTGATTTCCTCCCTGTTGATTGCGGTGATGGCGGCAGGATGCGGGAAGACCGGAAATGACGTGGCGGAGCAGCCGGAGGAAGATGAAGTTGTCCTTACCTGGGCTGTATTTGAGACAGATAATTATACAGCGGAGGTATGGCAGCATATTATTGATACATATGAAGCGGATAATCTGGGAGTGAAGATTGAAAAGGTAGTGATGACCGGAGATTCAAGACCGCAGTTCCTGAAGAGCATGCTTGCCGCGGGAAAGATGCCGGATATTAATATCGATCCGGTTGATCTGGCGAAAACGGACGGCGTGTACGCAGAGGTGCCGGAAGAACTCCTGGCCGGATATGAAGAGGATGTTATACCCACATATAACGGAAAACACACGCTCATACCGGCCTACAGAGCACTGCGGGCGCAGTGCTATTATCATAAAGATCAGTTCCGGGAAGCCGGAATCACAAAAGAACCTGAGACATGGGAGGAGTTCCTGGAAGTGTGCCGGAAACTGAAAGATGCAGGGAAAACGCCTCTTATGGGGGCAGGCTCTTCGGATATATGGGCGACCGGTTTCGGGTTCTGGACAGGGGTTGTTAATTCCGAAATTATGGCAAAATATCCGGATTTCAATGAACAGATATTAAAGGGCGAACTGTCGTGGACAGATCCTGTAATAGTGGATACTCTTAATGAGTGGGAAAAAATGATTGATGCGGGATACTATCACAAAGGAAGTCTGTCATTCAGCAGCACGCAGGCTGCGGAAGAGTTTAACAGCGGGGCTACGGCAATGTACATGGACGGAGCATGGTCGGCGCTTTCCTATGATGAGGAAGGGGTGACCACGGAGGAGATCGGAGTATTTGTAATGCCTGTGCCCAGCGGGGCAAAAACCTACTGTACCATGCCGCAGTACTGGGCCGTGTCGGAATCCTGTGAAAATAAAGAAGAAGCATTCAGATTCTGTCAGTATGTTCTGGGAGGAAATAAAGAGATTTATCAGTATTATCTGAAGGCGGACGGAACTTATTCTGTAACGAAGGAGCCGGTAACCTATGAAATGGGGCCGATCCAGACAGAATTTGTAAAGAATTATGAAGGGTATGAACTGGTCCCGGAGATTATGAAGGTAGCGGGAGATATGGCTATGCCGTCCGGATTTGAAGATTTTACTCTCCGGTCACTGCAGAACATTTTTGCAGGAGCGGATATTAAAGGCGAACTTTCCACATGGGATGCGGAAATGGAGCGCCTGAAGAATGCGGAGGAAGGCGGAAGATAAAGAGAATGATGGATATGAGGGTGATGAAACCGTGAAGAGACTGGCGGCCTGTGTGAGAAACAGGATAAAAAATCTGAGCGTTTTTCTGAAGATTACGCTTCTGTTCGGAGCATTGCTGATCCTGGCAGTTATATCTGTCGCGGGATTTGCGACACATGATTTTTCAAAAGTAATGCGTGCAAAAGAAGTGGCTCTGGGAAATACAAATATGGATTATGTGCGAAGATATATGGAGGAAAAGTACGAACGGATTTGCCGGTTTTCCAGTTCCATACACGAAAGCAGTATATCGGAGATTATGGCAGGGGTCGAGGCGGATCCGGATAAAGCGTTTGATTACGGCGTAATTAACCAGATTAGTGAGTTTTCCCGGGGAGTATGCGCTGCTGACTCGGATATCAGCGATGTGATTCTTGTCTCTGTAAACGGACAGTCTTATACATATACGCCGAAGCCTTATATAAATGTGAATTCAAGCTATGCTTTTATGGAAAGCAAAAGAGTGCGGCAGTTTCTTGAGACAGGCGATTATATGTACATTTTCCGGAATAATCCCACAGAATACTGCCTTGGGGAGCGGGGAAGCGTGATATCCTTTATGGGAAGAATCTATGATTCCAGTCTTCTTCCGCAGAAGAAAGTTACAGGGATCTATATTATTAATATTCCGGTTGCTGTTATGGAAGCAGAAGGCGTGCCGGACAGCACGCAGATGAATGGGAAAATTATCATGAAAAACAGCAGGGGAGAGGTGCTGTATGAAATATCCCGGGAAAAATGGGCAAAAGATAAGAGCCCCCAGGCCTATTTTGCGGAAGAAAAATTATCAGATTCCGGACTTACAGTTCAGTACAGTCTGTCGGATACTCAGCTGATGTACGAGATCAGACAGGCTTATTATAAAGTATTTTGGATTATGGTGTCGGCAGTTGTTGTGACGCTGCTGATATATCATAGAGTTTACAGAGTGTTCCGTGACAGGATCCGATTGATTCTGGAGGTTATGAATAAAGTAGAACAGGGGGATCTGGACAGCCGGATTCCTGTCGTAAGCGGGGATGAGTTCGGCATAATCAGCAATTCATTTAATACAATGTGCAGCAGGCTGGATGAATACATCAAACGGGTTTATGAGGCGGAGATCCAGAGGAAAAACGCGGAAGTGGACGCACTGCAGATGCAGATTAATCCTCATTTTCTGTATAATACGCTGGAAAGCATCAAGGCAAAGGCCATCGAAAACGGCGATGAGGATACAGCAGAGCGGATTGCGCTTCTGGGCAGACTTTTCCGCTGGGCATGTCATACAGATGATAAGTTTGTGATTCTGGAGGAAGAACTGGAGTATGTAAAAACTTATCTGCAGCTGCAGTCAATGCGCTATGATGACGAAATTGAAATCTGTATTCAGACCGAGGAAGAATATCTGGACTATGCGGTTCCGAAACTGATCCTGCAGCCGGTGGTGGAAAATGTGATAAAACATGCATTCCGCAATCTGGGGCATTCTGGTCTGACGGGAATTTCTGTGAGAAAGAAAGGAACGAATCTTGAGATTACAGTTTATGATAACGGGCGCGGGATTAAGAAAGAGGAGCTGGATAAGATCCAGCATAATCTGCGGACAGACGCGGGCCAGCACGAATTCGGCAGTATTGGAATTCAGAATGTGAATCACAGATTAAAACTATTGTTCGGCGCCGGATACGGACTGCAGATTGCCAGTATTTCTGAGAAAGGAACGGCGGTCAAGGTGATTCTGCCGGCGCTGTATAAGGAGGAGATGACAGAGTATGTACAAGCTGCTGATAATGGACGATGAACGGCAGATCAGAGAAGGAATCAAGAAAATAATCCCCTGGCAGCAGTATGGATTTGAAATATGCGCAGAAGCTGCAAACGGAGTGGAAGGATTGAAACAGATAGAAAAATACCATCCGCAGGCGGTGCTGGCGGATATCCGTATGCCGGTGATGGATGGGATAGAATTTCTTGAAGAGCTGAAAAACAGAAAAGAGAATTGTGATGTGGTGGTTCTGAGCGGATACAGCGACTATACTCTGGTCAGAAAAGCGATGAAGTTAGGCGCGGTAGATTATCTGACGAAACCATCCGGAAAAGAAGATCTGATCCAGGTTCTGGAAGATCTGACGGAACGGATTGAGGCTCACAGGTCATATAAGTTGGAAAGTGATAAAAATCTTGAACTGATGAAACAGAATATTCTGTACAGGCTGGCCCGGAATCAGATATCCTCTATGGAACTGCGGAATCGGGCGGAACTTTTGGAGATGAAGCTTCCGTCAGGAGAATGCCGGATCGCAATAGCTGCCAGCCAGGACGAAGATCCTCTGGCCGTCTACATCAGTGCGGAAGATACAGAACTTTACAGGCAGATCAGACAGGGAGAAAAAATGCAGCCCCCGGTTTACAGTTTTCTGGATGAAAGTGGACGGATCTGTTTCCTTGCCGCAGGGCAGGGGATACCGGAGAATGAGTTAAAGTTCCGGAAGTATCTGGAAGAGGTTCTCTCCTGCGCTTCAAAGGAGCTGGACGGGAATATCACCATTGCAGTAGGTACAAAAGCGAAGACTTACCGAAGTGTATGGAAGTCCGGAGAATCAGCTGTGAAAGCACTGGAATACCAGTTTGTTTTGGAAACCGGCGGCATCATAGATGCTGACTTAATTCAGAAATATATCGAAGAGCCGGAAACGCAGTTTCATATTAACGGAAATGAATTCCGGGAGCTGCTTCAGCGCGGAAAGAGAGAGGAAATGGAGCAGTACATAAAAGAAATATTCCGGGAATATTCCGGGAAAACCGCGGTTGCGGATCCCCAGCTGCTGAAAAGCGGTGCAGTGGAACTGGTGATTCTTACATTTCAGTGGCTTGAAGAACAGCATTATACGAAGGCGGCAGGGCTGTATCACAGGAAGGCCGGCGTTCTGAAGCAGATCGGAAGCGCCCGGACCCTGGCACAGATGCAGCAGATTATAACAGACAGCATAGGGGAGATCTTTGAAAAAACAGAGCAGAGCAGAAATCAGGAATACAGCCGGACTGTGGCAGACGCTATTCAGCACATTCTGATGGATTATGCCAATCAGGATCTGTCTTTGCAGACGCTGTCGGAAAAGATGCATGTGAATGCTGTCTATCTGGGGCGTATTTTTAAAAAGGAAACAGGAAGCAGCTTTAATGATTATCTCAATAATGTAAGAATTGAAAAAGCCAAAGAACTTCTGACTACTACAAATTATAAGGGAAACGAACTGTATGAAAAGGTAGGATTTTCAAATTATAATTATTTTTATATTGTATTCAAAAAAATAACAGGGGTGAAACCTACAGAATACAGAAAGTGATAAGGAAGGATTCCGGGGAACGGGATCCCTCTCACAATATATGTCGGAAATTTTAGAAAAATATATAAATTCTTAGATTGGGGACAGAAAAACCAGCATGATACAATGTAGATATGAATAATCGCAGGAAGGAGTGCAGATGAAAATGAGGCGCATTGTGGCTGGTATTTTAGGGGGATTATTGGTTCTGAACGGCAATTATATGGCAGTGCAGGCGGAGGAAACAGATGATGCCGTGACGGATGAGACAGTGGTTGAATTTTATGTTTCTCCGGACGGAGACGACAGTAATCCGGGCAGCGAAAACGCCCCGTTTCAGTCTCTTTCCCGGGCGAAGCAGGCCGTGGACGAGATCAATGATGATATGTCCTCGGATATTATTGTCTACCTGATGGATGGGGTTTATTATCAGGATGAGACTCTGACATTCGGCACACAGGATTCCGGAACCAACGGCTATAAAGTCAGATACGAAGCATATCCGGGCGCGGCGCCGGAAATCAGCGGCGGCCAGGAACTGGACGGTGAATGGGAGCTTTACGATGAAGAGAATAATATATACAGAATTTCCGTTCCTGAGGAAGTAAATTTCCGTCAGTTATATGTGAACGGGGAGAAAGGAATCCGGGCAAGGACCGGAGCGGACCGGGTATTTGACAGCACATCAAGAATATGCGGAGCCGACAGACTGGATGAAGAGGGAAACGTGATTCCGGAATGGTGGTCCGCCACATGGGATCCGGCAACTCAGGTGCAGGCCGCGGGCGGCCGGGTGATTGTTCCGGATGACGGCCGGATTTCAGAGGATATGAAGAATCTGCAGGAAGTGGAACTGCACATTTATACGGCATGGGTGGAAAATATCCTGCGGATAGAATCCATTGAAAAGATTGATTCTTATGATTGTCAGCAGGAAGCGGTTCATACCGGGAAAGAAATCGACTGGGACGGAGCCTGCTGGCGCGTTTACGTGCAGGAGCCGGAGGCGGAACGGATCTTCAACCGTCCTCACCCGGGACTTGATAATTATACAGGCGGGCCGCACTATGCGTTCTATTATGAAAATGCATATGAATATATCGACGAGGACACGGAATGGTATCTGGACCGGGGCGAAAATACATTATACTATAAAGCCCCGGCTGATATGGATATGGCATCTGCATCCGCAGTGATTCCCATGGTCGAAGAAATCGTGACAGTGGAGGGAACACTGGATAATCCGGTACATGATATTGAATTCCGGGGAATTACATTTGAACATTCTACCTGGCTGACGCCAAGCGAAGAGGGAATTGTAGGCGGACAGGCAAACCAGGATATGACCTACGGCGTGTTCAAAGACAACAATGTGGGCGTCAGACGCGAAGGCACGGGGATTCATATCAGAAATGCTCAGAACATCCGGTTTGACGGCAATACGATCCGGTTCATGGGAGCCACCGGAATTCTGGTTGACAGCGGAACAGAAGGGGTTGTGCTGATAAATAATACCGTGGAAGAAACCGCGGGAAACGGAATTGAGCTGGGGAAATTCGTGGTAGATGAAAACACGGATTACCATCAGGTATATGTACCGGAAGATGAAAGGGAGCTGTGTAAGAATAACAGAATATTAAATAATGTGGTACATGCGGTGGGCACCCAGTATGACGGAGCAGTGGGAATCGCGGCAGGTTATGTTCAGGGAATTACGATTGCAAATAATACAATTTATGACTGCCCGTATTCCGGAATTTCAGTGGGATATGGATGGACAAGTTCGGAAAATCCGATGAAGTACAACAAAATCCTGAATAATGAAATCTACGCGGTGAATCAGATTGTGTGCGACGGCGGCGGAATCTATACTCTGTCCAATCAGACGCCGGGTTCCTATATCGGAGGGAATTATCTGCACGACAATCTGCTGCCTGCCGACGCCGACTATGGCGCGGCCGGAATCTATCTGGACGAGGCGACAAGCGGATATACGGTAAATGAAAATGTGCTGGTTTCATCCTACGATATCATTTTACACATTGCAGGGGAAAATCAGATCGGGAATAACTATATTTATACAGGCAGTTCAGACGAAGCAGGGTACGCGGATTTTGTGACGGAAGAAGTCCGGAACATTATGGATCACGCAGGGGTTCAGGAAGATTTTGATGAAAATGCATTCGGCGAAGCGGAAATTGATTCCGCAGTGTATGATCCCTGGTACGGCTGTCTCGAAATAGCCGGTATGGGATTCGGACAGGAAAAGGGAACCGTGTGCTTTGAGACAGATACAGAGACAATAATATTGGAAGACAGCGCTATTTCCGGGTGGAACGACCACTCTGTCAGAGCGGAGCTTCCGGAACAGGTCAAGACCGGCGACCGTGTGTATATTTCACTGGCGTCAGGCGGAAGAACAGACAGTTTTACCCTGGGGCAGATTGAAAGCGCTCTGGAACTGACAGCAGAAGAAGATTTTGAAGCGGAGCAGGAGGGAGGATTGTCTGATTCCAGTTGGGAGATCAGCATACCAGAGAAGGCGGCAGTGGCGTCCGACGAACAGACAAAATATATGCAGCTGACCGGAAACAGTACAAACCTGGATGTAACCCGTAAGGGAGAGGATGGAACTATCCTGAAGTTCGGAGATAATGTAACCCAGTTTGATTTCCGCTTCCCGGAAGCGCTGTCCGATTATGCAGGCCTTTATAATGTGCTGGCTCAGCCCGTCGGATCCGATAAACTGTATACGGTGAACATCCGTCCCGCCTGGTCCATGACCATAGCACTGGAAGAAAAGACCGTGGGGGAAACCGGAAACAGCAGCATCACCTTTACGCCCGGCGAGTGGTACACCTGCCGTACAATGAAGTGCGGCAACGTCCTTTACGCAGGTTTCTTTAAAAAGGGAGACGCAGAACCTTCCGGCTGGGAACTGAGAAGAACAATCAGTGAAAACACAGAATCAGAAAGTATCCTGAATTTTTCCTTCTATGATTCAGCGGAACGTCTGATTGATATTGATAATATAAAGGTATGGTTTCTGACGGAACCCCAGGAGGAAGAGGAGACAGTCAGCAGGAAGACACTGGAATATTTCCTGAACAGTGCAAAAACACATCAGGAAAATGGTGATGTGGACGACTGTGTTGCCTCGGTCCGTCAGCTTTTTGCAGAAGCAATTGCTCAGGGAGAGGCAGTAATGGCAAAAGAGGATGCCACAGTAGAAGAGGTGAACCGTGCTGCTCTCAAGCTGATGGATGCGATTCAGGCGCTGGATATGAAAGCCGGGGACAAGACAGATCTGGAGATGGCTCTGAAACTGACCGAAACCATAGACCTGACCAAATATGTAGAAAAAGGCCAGGAGGAATACCTGGCGGCAAAGGAAACGGCCGATGCTGTTATGGCCGACGGCGATGCAATGCAGCAGGAAGTGGATGAGGCCTGGAATGCACTGGTGGATGCGCTCAACAACCTGCGGCTGAAGGCAGACAAGTCCGTGCTGGAAGAACTGCTGAACAGTGTGGAAGGACTGGATCTGAGTGTGTACACAGACGAGAGTGTGCAGGTGTATACAGCGGCGCTGGTACAGGCCAATGCAGTGCTGGAGGATCCGGAGTTGTCTGAGGATGACCAGGATCAGGTGGATCAGGCTGTGGAAGAGCTTCGGAAGGCAAAAGAAGCTCTGCAGTTAAAGGAAGAACCGCAGGATCCGTCAGAACCCCAGAACCCGGAAGACCCGCAGGATCCGGAAAATCCTGAGAATCCCGGAGGTTCAGAAGAACCCCAGGAACCGGAAAATCCGGGAGAGTCCCAGGACCCGGAGGACTCCGGCAATCCGGAAGAACCCCAGAATCCAGACGGAGCCCAGAATCCGGATGGAGCAGATGAGGGAGACGGGCAGCATATCCAGGGGCAGACAGATCCGGATGGAAACCGTCAGAATCCTACATCTGATGATCCGGACGGAACGGTTGGGAATGCAGACAGCGGAAGCGGCAGCGTGACAGAAGATTATCAGGCTGCAGAGACAGGGGACAGGGATAATCTTATCATTCCCTACGCGGCCACGGCAGCTGCGCTTGTAATAACAGCAGTAACATTCTCCATGAGAAGAAAAAGAAACTGAAAAATGAGTCAGTTGTGAACGGGATGGACAGAGCGGACCGCAGAAAGCAGAAGCATCAGGAAAAGGCGCTTCTGCTTTCTGTCTTTGGAACTGCCGATATCCGGTGATCTATATCCGGGGTTGAAAAATACTGTCTCATGCCGTAAAATAAAATGCAATGGACTGCAGTCAGGCATACCGAACAGCCGGTATGCGTCAGATAGAACGGAGGCCGGATAAACTGATGGAAATGATACATTCCGAAAATCTCATATATGAATATGACAAACGTGACGAGGAAGGCAACATCATAGGGACGAACCGTGCCATTGACGGCGTGGATATTGATGTGCCCCAGGGTTCTTTTGTAGCCATACTGGGACACAACGGTTCCGGAAAGTCTACCCTGGCGAAACATATGAATGCGATTCTGGTTCCCACAGGCGGAACCATGTGGGTAGATGGCAGAGACACAAAAGATCCGGCTGAACTGTGGAATGTAAGACAGACCGCCGGCATGGTCTTCCAGAATCCGGACAATCAGATTATCGGAACCGTAGTGGAAGAGGACGTGGGATTCGGTCCGGAGAATCTGGGCGTGCCCACGGATGAGATCTGGAAGCGGGTGGAAGACAGCCTGCGTGCGGTAGGAATGCTGGAGTACCGGACCCATTCTCCGAACAAACTGTCCGGAGGGCAGAAGCAGAGAGTCGCCATAGCCGGCGTTATTGCCATGGAGCCGAAGTGCATTGTTCTGGACGAGCCTACTGCAATGCTGGATCCGAATGGCCGCCGTGAGGTTATTGATGCGGTGGAAAAACTGCAGAAAGAAAAAGATGTTACGGTGATTCTCATTACGCATTATATGGAAGAAGTGATTGACGCGGATCAGGTGTTTGTTATGGACGATGGACATATCGTTATGCACGGTACACCCCGGGAAATCTTCAGCCGGGTGGACGAGCTGAAGCAGTACCGGATGGATGTGCCCCAGGTTACCATGCTGGCAGAGGAATTAAGACACCGGGGACTTGATCTGCCCCGGGGGATCCTGAGAAGGGAAGAATTGGTGGAAGCATTATGTCAATTAAGTTAGAACACGTGAATTATGTATACAGTCAGGGGACGGCTTATGAGAAGCACGCGCTCAGAGATATAAATCTTGAGATCCCGCAGGGACAGTTTGTGGGAATTATCGGACATACCGGTTCCGGAAAATCCACGTTGATTCAGCATCTGAACGGACTGATAAAGGCTACATCGGGAACCGTGTACTATGACGGGCGCAGTATATATGAAGAAGGCTATGATATGAGAAAGCTGAGAGGACAGGTGGGACTTGTCTTTCAGTATCCGGAGTACCAGCTGTTTGAGGTGGATGTTATTACCGATGTATGTTTCGGCCCGAAAAATCAGGGCCTGTCTCAGGAGGAATGCGAGCGGAATGCCCGCTGGGCTCTGGATCTGGTGGGATTCCCGGAGAAATATTATAAACAGTCTCCTTTTGAACTGTCCGGAGGCCAGAAGAGGCGTGTGGCTATAGCGGGAATTCTTGCCATGCATCCGAAGGTGCTGGTGCTGGATGAGCCTACGGCCGGCCTGGATCCGAAAGGCAGGGACGAGATACTCGATCAGGTGGAATATCTCCACAAAGAGACGGGAATGACAGTAATCCTGGTGTCACACAGTATGGAAGATATCGCCCGGTATGTGGAGCGGATTATCGTGATGAATCATGGAGAGATGATGCTGGACGGGACGCCCCGGGAAGTTTTTTCCCACTATAAAGAACTGGAAAAAGTAGGGCTTGCGGCGCCCCAGGTAACCTATGTGATGCACGACCTGAAGGAGCGGGGATTTCCGGTATCTCCGGATGCGACTACGATTCAGGAGGCGGCAGATGAGATAATGAGGAGTTTACATGGTTAGAGATATTACAATCGGACAGTATTATCCGGCGGAAAGCCGGATTCACAGACTGGATCCCAGGGTGAAGATTGTCTGCACTCTGTTTTTTCTGATATCGTTATTTATACAGAACAGTCTTCTGGGCTATGTTGTTGCCACCCTTTTTCTGGGGACGGTTATTCACCTGTCTAAGGTGCCGCTGAAGTATATTGTCAAGGGCCTGAAGCCAGTTGTGATTCTTCTGCTTTTTACGGTGGTTATGAATCTTTTCCTTACAAGAGGAGGGGACACGCTGGTTCATTTCTGGATATTTACAATCACGGAGAGCGGGCTGAGAACGTCGGTTTTCATGGCAGTGAGGCTGATGTATCTGGTTGCGGGATCTTCTATTATGACATTTACCACAACCCCAAACAGTCTGACAGACGGAATTGAGAAGCTGCTGCATCCGCTGAACAAGGTTCATGTTCCGGTTCACGAGGTAGCCATGATGATGTCCATCGCTCTGCGTTTTATTCCGATCCTTCTGGAGGAGACGGACAAGATTATGAAGGCTCAGATGGCCAGAGGAGCGGATTTTGAATCGGGGAATCTGATTCAGAGGGCCAAGTCCATGATCCCGATTCTGGTGCCGCTGTTTGTATCTGCGTTCCGCCGGGCAAACGACCTGGCCATGGCAATGGAGGCCCGCTGCTATCACGGCGGTGAGGGGCGGACCAAGATGAAGCCGCTGAAATATCACGGCAGAGACTGTGCGGCTTATCTGGCGACGATCCTTTATGTGGTAATTATTTTTGTTGTGGGAAGATTTGTCCCGTTTAAACTTTGGATTTTCTGATGCGCTGATACAGAGATGTATTTGTGGAGAGGGAAAGCAGGATGACTATGAAAAGAATCAGACTGACAGTTGCCTATGACGGCACAGACTACTGCGGATGGCAGGTGCAGCCCAACGGCATAACTGTGGAAGAAATACTAAACCGGGCTCTGTCGGAGCTGACAGGAGAAGAAATCAGAGTGACCGGCGCCAGCCGGACAGATGCAGGGGTGCACGCGGAAGGCAATGTGGCGGTGTTTGATACCGGAACGGGCATTCCGCCGGAGCGGATCGCATATGCTGTAAACCGTCTCCTTCCGGAAGACGTTGTGGTTGTGAAGTCGGAGGAAGTGCCGGGGGACTGGCATCCCCGCTACCAGGATTCGGTAAAGACATATGAGTACCGGATTCTTAACCGTGAGATGCCGGATCCGGTGTGCAGATTTACAACATTTCATGTGTCATATCCTTTGAATCTGGATACAATGAGAGAGGCAGCAGGCTATCTGCGGGGAGAACATGATTTTAAGAGCTTCTGCAGTGTCCATACAGATGTGAAAAGCACGGTGCGGACGATCTATGATCTTACGGTTGAAAAAGAAGGAGATATTATTACACTCCGGATCAGTGGGAACGGATTCCTCTACAACATGGTCCGCATTATTGCGGGAACGCTGATCAATGTGGGGAGAGGAGCCTGGCCGCCGGAGAAAATAAAGGAAATTCTGCAGGCGGGCGACCGGCAGAAAGCAGCTGCGACGGCGCCGGCAAAAGGTCTTGTATTAAAAAATATCCGGTACGGGAAGTAGATGAAACTTATCCCATACCGGATTTTTTTCCGGGACAGGTTTGCCCTTCTCCTGTCTGCTGTCCGCTTATAATATTATCCGTGCAAATTTAAAGTTGAATGCAGTCTGCAGACAGGCAGGATCTGATGCGGAAACAAGAAAAACAGACTTGACAAACTCCAGGGGATAGTCTAATATCTCTCTGTAAGAGCAGAAAATAAAACAAAAGCTGTGAAGGGAAGAAGTAGCAGAACACCGGGGAAAACAGAAAGCTGCCGGATGATGAGAGGCGCATGATACGGTCTTTGTGAATACATCCCGGAGCTTCACACTGAAAACCAGTTCAACGGGCTGGCCGGTAGGATGTGACGTGAGTGCACGTTACAGCACAGAGTGCTTATCCAGGCACTTGCAGAGCCGGACAGTGCGAACTGCCCGGGAAAAAAGGTGGTACCACGGTTATATCCGTCCTTATTGTCAGACAGTAAGGACGGTTTTTTTATTTTAACAGACGAATCGCGCGAAAGGGGACAGTCCCCTTTGGGCGGAGTTATCTGACAATTAGGAGAGCAAAATACAGGAGAACAAGAAAAGGAGAGAAAGAAGATGGGAATTTACGAAGAACTTCAGGCGAGGGGACTGATCGCCCAGGTGACGGACGAGGAGGAGATCCGGGACCTTGTAAATAATGGAAAGGCTGTTTTTTATATCGGGTTTGACCCTACGGCAGACAGCCTTCATGTGGGGCATTTTATGGCGCTGTGTCTGATGAAGCGTCTGCAGGAAGCGGGCAATAAACCGATTGCTCTGATTGGCGGAGGCACAGGATATATCGGAGATCCTTCCGGAAGGACAGACATGCGCAGCATGATGACGCCGGAGCAGATTCAGCACAACTGCGACTGCTTCAAAAAACAGATGAGCAGGTTTATCGATTTTTCTGAGGGCAAAGCGCTGATGGTAAACAATGCGGACTGGCTGCTGGATCTGAATTATATTGAACTGCTCAGAGAAGTAGGCCCGCATTTCTCTGTTAACAGAATGCTTACGGCTGAGTGCTACAAGCAGAGAATGGAAAGGGGATTAAGTTTCCTTGAATTCAACTACATGATTATGCAGGCGTATGATTTCTACGCACTGTTCCAGAAATACGGCTGCAATCTGCAGTTCGGCGGAGACGACCAGTGGAGCAATATGCTTGCCGGAACAGAGCTGATCCGCAGAAAACTGGGCAAGGATGCAGGTGCCATGACAATTACACTCCTTCTCAACTCGGAAGGAAAGAAGATGGGAAAAACCCAGTCCGGCGCCGTATGGCTTGATCCGGAGAAGACTTCTCCTTTCGATTTCTACCAGTACTGGAGAAATGTGGCTGACGCTGACGTGCTCAAATGCATCCGCATGCTTACTTTCCTTCCGCTTGAAGAGATCGACAAGATGGACTCCTGGGAGGGAGCGCAGCTTAATACAGCAAAAGAGATCCTGGCATTTGAGTTGACCAAGCTGGTGCATGGCGAGGAAGAGGCAAAGAAGGCACAGGAAAGCGCCCGTGCTCTGTTCAGCCAGGGAAATGCAGCGCAGATGCCTACGGCAGAGCTGACAGAGGAAGATTTCAAAGATGGAAGCATTGACATTTTATCTATGCTTTCCAGGAGCGGTCTGGTGCCGTCAAGATCAGAGGCAAGACGTGCTGTACAGCAGGGCGGCGTTACTGTAGACGGTGAGAAGGTAACCGATATCGGAACATCCTACACAAAGGACGCCCTGGCAGGAGACGGAGTTATTCTTAAAAAAGGAAAGAAAAACTTCCGCAGAATTGTAGTAAAATAAATCCATTTTCAGCGCCGGCATACCAGGGGCACACACCCGGATGCCGGCGCTGAAGTAAAAGGCACAGAGATGAAATACACGGACAGGAGGAGATATTATGGCATTTCATGAAATCAAAGCAGAGGAGCTTCAGTTCAATCCCTTTACTAAGATCGGGAAAGAGTGGATGCTGGTTACAGCCGGAAACGAGGAAAAACACAATACCATGACCGCAAGCTGGGGCGCTATGGGCGTTATGTGGGGCAAAAATGTAGTAAGCGTATACCTTCGTCCCCAGAGATATACAAAAGAGTTTGTGGATGCCGGTGAACTGTTTACCCTTTCCTTTTATTCCGAGGAGCACCGCAGTGCGCTGAATATCTGCGGTACAAAATCAGGAAGGGACTGCGACAAGGAAAAAGAAGCCGGACTGACTCCGTACTATACAGACGGAACAACAGCATTTGAAGAGGCGGATATGATCTTTGTCTGCAGAAAAATGTACGCCCAGCCAATGGGACCGGAGTATTTTACCGAGGACTGGATTGACGGGAAATGGTATCCGGATAAGGATTATCATGTCATGTATATGGCATCGATTGAGAAAGTTCTGGTAAAAGACCAGTCCGGAAAATAAGAGATGACAGGAGAAATCCTGCCCGGGATTTCCGGGAACAGGAAAAGAGAAAGGAAACCGGATTTTCCATCCAAAAGCCGGTTTCCTTTTTTATACAGAGTTTTATGCGAAGTTTTATGCAAAAACAGGATTTTATCTGCGGTATGCGAATTTCGGAAGGCCATTCTCTTCCGGAACTTCTACACTGCCCTGTACCAGGGGAAGCGCATAGTCGATAAAAGCCTGGCCGATGTCGGATCCGTTGTTTGTGATCCAGTCCAGGGGTACGGTTTTTTCCTGGTTGCAGATCTGATTCACGTCTTCTGTGGCATATTCCATCTTATATGTATCACCGTCGATCCGCTTAAAGGCGATCATCTTTCCGGTTTCGCCTGCCAGTGCAGCCTGTACGCCGTAAGCACCTGCGCCGATGGCCTCCTGGTGGTCTGTGGCGGAGAGCATGGAAGAAGAGCAGCGCTGACATACGTTAAGCTCAATAGAGCGGACCTTTACGCCCAGGCGTGCTTTTACCAGGTTTTCCAGATATTTTCCGGAGCCGGTGAGCATCTTGTGTCCGAAAGTATCTACACCCACGTCGCTTGCAAGTTCGCATATGAAAGTTCCCTTGCCATCGTTGATTCCTTCGGAGATGCATACCACCAGGTTGGAAACTTTTTCCAGAGCGTCCTGTACCTGGGAGATAAATGTCTCCTGGTCAAATGCGGTTTCCGGGAGATAGATCAGCACCGGATTGTCCCCTTCAAATTTGCGGGCCAGAACGCTGGCTGCAGTGAGCCATCCTGCGTGGCGTCCCATGATTTCCACGATCGTAACGGATTTCTTGTTGTCATAGACAGATGCATCCACTGCCACTTCGCGGACGGTGGAAGCTACGTATTTTGCCGCGCTTCCGAATCCCGGTGTATGGTCGGTAAGCACCAGGTCATTGTCAATGGTTTTCGGAACGCCGATAAATCGGATATCGCTCTCAATGCCCTGGGCATAGCGGGAAAGCTTGCTTACTGTGTCCATGGAGTCGTTGCCTCCGATATAGAAGAAGAAGCCGATGCCGTACTCTTCAAATCTGCGGAAAAGGGCCGGATATACTTCGTCATTCAGATCTTCGGGAAGTTTGTAGCGGCAGGAGCCCAGATAAGAGCCGGGAGTTGTTTTAATCAGTTCCAGTTCTCCGCTCTCTTCCAGCGGTTTCATATCCATGATATGGCCGTTCAGGAAGCCTTCAATTCCGTTTACCATGCCATATACTTTGTCAAAGGAATCGCTTCTCTTAAGCGCTTCGGAGACAACTCCGTACAGGCTTGCATTAATCACTGCTGTTGGTCCGCCGGACTGTCCGACGATTACATTTTTCTTCATGTGTTACCTCCTGTTTTTCGGGCGGAAACCGCTCCCGTCCGAGATATATTTTCTAGTATCTACTATATCGGAAAAAAATAAAATTTACAATACACATGGAATAACATTTAAAATAATGGTATACTATCCGTAAACTCAGACTAGGAGGAAAAGAGTTATGAAATATATTTCATTCGCCATTCCATGTTACAATTCGGAAGCTTATATGGAAAAAGCCATTAATTCCATACTGGAAGGCGGCGAAGATGTGGAGATTATTATAGTAAATGACGGCTCCAAAGACGGAACGAAAGAAATTGCGGAGAGATATGCCGCAAAGTATCCGACGATTATCAAAGCGGTGAATAAAGAAAACGGCGGACACGGAGATGCAGTAAACTGCGGACTTGCCCATGCGACAGGACAGTATTTTAAAGTTGTGGACAGTGACGACTGGGTGGATAAGGATTCTCTGATGAAGATTCTGGACGCGGTAAAAGGATTTGTGGACGCGGACACGCAGGTAGATATGGTGATTGCAAATTATGTGTACGAAAAGGTGGGAATGGCAAAGAAAAAAGTCATCCGCTATGACAACGTACTTCCGGAGAACCAGATCTTCCGCTGGGATGATATCGGCAGATTCCGTCTGGATCAGTATATTCTGATGCATTCGGTAATCTACCGGACAGAGATGCTCCGGCTGTGCCAGCTGGAACTTCCGAAGCATACCTTCTATGTGGACAACATTTATGTGTACTATCCGCTGCCCCATGTGCGCACTCTGTACTATCTGAATGTGGATTTCTACCGCTATTTTATCGGACGTGAGGATCAGTCGGTCAATGAAAAGGTAATGATCAGCCGGATCGACCAGCAGCTGTTTGTCACAAGAACCATGATTGCCATGTATGAGCTGAAAATGATTACCAGCAAAAAGCTCAGAAAATATATGGTTAATTACCTGGCGATTATGATGACCGTATCGTCAATCCTGTGCATCCGGTCCAAAAAGCCGGAAAATCTTGTGAAGAAAAAGGAACTCTGGGCTTATCTGAAGAAGAAGGATTACAAGACTTATGTAAAGATCCGTTACGGGATCCTGGGACAGACCATGAACCTGCCGGGACGCCCGGGCCGGAAAGTATCTTCTCTGGCATACAGCGTCGCAAGAAGACTGATCGGATTTAATTAAAAATTCCATAATCAGAATAATTTTTCAGCCATGGCGCATATTACTATTTAAAAAGTAAAGGAGTAATATGTATCATGGCTGTTAATTTTTCAGAGAGTATGACAAAAGAAAATCTGATGCGTGCATTTGCCGGGGAGAGCCAGGCGCGCAACCGGTATACCATAGCGGCGGAACGGGCGGACAAGGAAGGAATGTACACCATTGCGGAAATCTTCCGATATACGGCGGATCAGGAGCGCGCCCATGCGGAGCGGTACTACGATCTGCTGAAATCGCTGGCCGGAGAGTCCATTCATATTGACGGCACATATCCGGTAGATCCCCAGGAGAGTCTGGAGGCGGTACTGCGGGCTGCAGAGCACAATGAGCACGAAGAATATGCAGACGTCTATCAGGCTTTCGGCGATACGGCACGGGAAGAGGGATTTCTGGAAGCGGCTTCCGCATTTTATCAGATCGCGGAAGTGGAGCATGTCCATGAAAAGCGGTTCGGAAAGCTGGCACAGATGCTGGAAGATGATACCTGGTATAAAGGAACGGAAGTGCGGAAATGGATGTGTACCAACTGCGGCTATATTCATGAAGGAAAGCTGGCTCCTGAGCTCTGTCCGGTATGCCGCCACGAAAAAGGATATTTTATCCCTTACGAGCTGGCCTGCTATAAAGCGGAGACATTTGAAAAATAGGGTGGAGACAGGTTCTGGCGGAATGTCCCGCAGATCTTCCGGAAGGATGCAGCCTAAAGCTGCCAGCGGATGATCTGACCGTAACAACAGTCCCCGGACAAAATTCAGGTGCGGATAAAGTCAAATCAACCTAAAGGAAAGTGTATGTCATGGCTGTTTCAATGATATATTTCCTTATATCTCCTGCATAAGATTTACTGTAACAGCCCTGATGTGAAGGTATGGGACAGGAGGCATGTGCATGAGCCAGAAAATGGAAAATCTGCTGAATCTGGCGCTGGATGCGACGCCGGAGGAACGGCAGAAATCGCAGGAGCTGGATGTGGGGTATATGGCAGAAGAAAATGAGTGGGAGCTGATTATAAAATATTCCGGCTACCTGGATCAGGTAAGAGAGACCGTTGTTTCTGTCACAGAACTGTTGAACGGATATGCGGTAGTAATTGTAAAGGAATCGCAGATTGAAGTTCTGGCAGAACTGCCGGAGGTGGATTTTATTGAAAAACCGAAAAGCCTGTTTTTTGAGGCGGAAAACGGAAGGCGGACGTCCTGTATCGATGGGGTACAGGTTCCGCCTCTTTCTCTGTCCGGCCAGGGAGTTCTGGTGGGAATTGTAGACAGCGGAATTGACTATGCCAATCCGGATTTCAGAAACGAGGACGGGACCACCCGGATCGCGGCGCTCTGGGACCAGTCGGTTTCCGGAAATCCGCCGGAGGGATATAACCTGGGCAGGGAGTTTACCCGGGAACAGATCAACCGGGCGCTGCAGGAAACAGATCCCCTTGCCCGTCTGGATTTGGTTCCCACCCGGGATATCAGCGGCCACGGAACGGCGGTGGCCGGGATCGCTGCAGGAAACGGACGGGGAAGTGAAGGCAGACGGTACCGGGGAGCTGCTCCGGAGGCAGAGCTTGTCGTTGTGAAAATGGGCACGCCCCGGCAGGACGGATTTCCCAGAACGACAGAACTGATGCAGGGAGTGGATTATATTGTACGTACTGCCCTGCGGCTGGGCAAACCTGTGGCGGTGAACATAAGCTTCGGAAATACATACGGATCCCATGACGGAACTTCCCTTATAGAGCGGTTCCTCAATGATATCTCGGAAACATGGAAGAATGTAATCTGCGTGGGAACAGGAAATGAGGGAAACAGCGGCGGGCATACCGGAGGCCGGGTATCTGATGAGGAAGAGGAGAGAGTCGAGATCGCTGTCCAGCCCAGAGAGACCAGCCTGAGTGTGCAGATCTGGAAATCCTATGTGGATGAGATGGATATTTCCGTAATCAGTCCTTCCGGTGTACGGGCGGGTCCAATTCCGGAAATTCTGGGACCTCAGCGGCTGTCTCTGGGCGGCACGGAGCTTCTTCTGTATTACGGGGAGCCCAAGCCATACAGTGTAAAACAGGAGATCTATATTTCTTTTCTGCCGGAGGCATCCTATATGGAAAGCGGCGTGTGGCAGATTGTTCTGACGCCCCGGAGGATCGTGGACGGGACCTATGAGATGTGGCTGCCCAGCCAGAATGTGCTCAATGTGGGAACGGCTTTTCTGCGGCCCTCTCCGGACACCACGCTGACCATTCCGTCCACGGCGTCTCTGGCTGTCACGGTAGCAGCCTACGATGCGCTGACCTTTTCCTATGCGGATTTTTCCGGAAGAGGGCCGGCTTCTCTGTATGAAGGAGAAGGGGCAAAGCCGGATCTGGCCGCCCCGGGCGTAAGGGTCATGGCGCCGGTGCCCGGCGGGGGATACCGGGAGCAGACAGGCACATCCTTTGCCGCGCCTTTCGTCACCGGCAGCGCGGCCCTTCTGATGGAATGGGGAATCGTGCAGGGCAACGACCCGTATCTGTACGGGGAGAAGGTAAAGGCGTATCTCAGGAGGGGCGCCCGGGAAGTGCCGGGGTATGACCGGTGGCCGAATGCGCAGCTTGGGTACGGGATATTGTGTGTGGAGGAGAGCCTGCCAAGGGAGAATAGAAACTAAAATATATAATTTGAGTAAGTTTGAATAAATTAAGATTGAAGGAAAGGCATTGCCTTTAGCAAAATATATTTATATAATTTATTGGAAGAGTGAGAATATATGTATTAGTTTATAAGATGATATATATTTTTGAATTACAACAGTTAAGGGTTTGAAATTGCATAAGAAAATGAAAAATAACATAAGGAGAGTGAGATAATGCAAAAAATAAAGATTTGTTATTTGGGGCCTGTAAAAGAATTAGAATTGGAGATAAAAGATTTTAATTTAATTATAGGTGAACAGGCAACAGGAAAAAGTACCGTAGCAAAGGCAATATATTTTTTCCGGGTTATAAAAACTATATTAACAGATTATTTATGTCAGGTGTATGATACGGCTTCGTATAATGGAAATGATGTCAGTGAAGGTTTTAGAAAGGTTCTAAAAAAAGAACTGAAGTCAGTTTTTATTTCTTTATTTGGTTATAGCTGGGATTTAGATGACCGGTTATATTTAAAATATGAATACGCTGATAAAATTTGGATTGATGTACGTCTATTTTTACGAGGGGGAACAAAAAACAGTAAATTTATAAATGTCACATATTCCAAAAAATTGGAAGAAAAAATAAATAAATTAGAAAAAGAGGCATTGGAGTTATATGCTCAGAAATCAGATACTACGACTATCAGTCTTGCCTATGCAAGCAAAGAACGGCTGCGCAATTATGATAATTTTAAAAATAATGTTAACCAGATTTTTGATGATTATAAAGAAACTTATTATATACCTGCCGGACGCAGTATGATTACATTACTGGTTAATAATAGATCTTTGATTGAGAATCATAATCTGGATCTGGTAACACGTCAGTTTATGCAGATTATTGATAATATACATGGTGCATTTTCAGATGGAATTCGAAATGTTCATAAGCGTTATCCGGATGGCGCAAGAAAATTTGATGTGGTTCAGACGGCAGAAATGTTAATTTCCGATTTAAAAGGAGATTATCAGTATAGCCCGGGAAAAGAATATATTATTGTGCAGGATGAATCCTCACAAACTGAAAAAATACCGATTAATTTTGCCTCATCCGGGCAGCAGGAAATTTTATGGCTTCTTAATCAATTGTATGTATTAATGTTAAAAAAAGAAGAAGCATTTGTAATTATTGAGGAGCCGGAGGCTCATTTATATCCGGAGTTACAGAGCAAAGTCATCGATTTTATCGCCTTTTTTTCAAATATCAATAATAGTTCTATTATGATAACAACACATAGTCCGTATATTTTAACTTCGGTAAATTCACTGTATTGCGCAGGGAAAATAGTTCAGGAATATTCTGGTCTGACTAAGGCGGTACATGAAATAATAAGAGGAAAATGTGAGATTATTCCGGAAAAGTTTACAGCAGTAAAAATAAATAAAGACGCAAGTGTTGTAAGTCTTATTGATGAAGAATTTGGAGAAATAGACACGGAATTGATTGATGAAATTTCAGATAGAGTGAATGAAAGATATACGGATTTATTTTATCTTTTGTCTGAAAAGAGAGGGGAGAAAGAAACACTGAATGAAGAAAGAAGATAAAAAAAAGAATACAGAGGAGTTAACGACAGTTCTCTCAGGAAAATATAAAGATTCATTTGATGTTTTTAAAAAAGGGGAAAAAAGAAATCTAAAAGACACAAAATCAGATAAAAATACATTTATCCCAATAGAAAGTACAGAAGATGACATATATATCGCCGAACCAGAGAAAAAACTGATTCCTGATGCATATAAGCAGAAAAAATGTGACTATCTAATATTTTGTATAAAGAAATACCAAACTTTATTTATTGAACTTAAAGGTGAGAATATATCTTCCAAAAAAGATTATAATCCTTACAGCCAAATTATTGATACAATAACATTTTTGCAGGGGGAGGAGGAGTTAAAAGTTTTAGTTAATGCAGGTATAGAAAAACATGCATTTATTGTTTCCCCTGGGAGACAGAAAATTCCGAAAGGGATTGATTCAAAAGAGAGACAACTGTGGCAGAAACTGACACAGCATGGCGCATCAAAAACAAAGATATCAGATCTTGTCCATTATGTAAAAGTAACCAAAACAGATCGGTACAGCAATAAAAATAATCAAATTATTTGTTCGCCTAAATCTCCGATAAAGATCCCTTTTAAAAATCAAGAATAAGAAAAAGCTGTCTAAGGATTTTATGCGAGAAAGTCCGCCTGTCCTTCCGGCAGGAAATGTGTTAAGATAGACAAAGAAATGAAAGGGGAAATGATATGCGTTCACTTCTTGTTTATCTGAAACAATATAAAAAAGAATCCATACTGGCGCCTCTCTTTAAGATGCTGGAGGCGTCTTTTGAATTGCTTGTGCCGCTTGTAATGGCGGCGGTGATTGATGTGGGCATTGCCCATAAGGACAGCGGATACATTATCCGGATGTGTCTTCTTCTGATCGCCCTGGGACTGATCGGACTGGTCTGTTCCATTACGGCCCAGTACTTTTCGGCAAAGGCGGCGGCAGGCTTCGGCGCTGGGGTAAGGCATGCTCTTTTTGCTCATATTCAGAGTTTTTCCTTTACGGAGATGGATACCATCGGCACATCTACCCTCATTACGAGAATGACGAGTGATATCAATCAGGTGCAGTCCGGCGTTAACCTGGTGCTGCGCCTGTTCCTGCGCTCGCCGTTTATTGTGTTCGGCGCAATGGTTATGGCCTTTACTGTGGATGTGAAGGCGGCGCTTGTGTTTGTGGCGGCAATTCCGCTGCTTTCGGTGATCGTGTTCGGTGTTATGCTTATCACCATGCCTCTTTACCGGAACGTGCAGTCCCGGCTGGATCAGGTTCTGCTGGCTGCCCGGGAAAATCTGACCGGCGCCAGAGTGATCCGGGCGTTTAATCAGGAGGATCAGGAGAAGGAGCGGTTTTATACCGCCAATCAGCGGCTGACCGACGCCCAGAAGTTTGCCGGGCGGATCTCCGGGCTTATGAATCCGCTGACCTATGTGATTGTAAACGGCGCCATTGTTGTACTCATCTATATCGGCGCGGTGCGGGTTAATATCGGTGATCTGACCCAGGGAGAGGTTGTGGCCCTTCTGAACTATATGTCCCAGATTCTGGTGGAGCTTGTGAAGCTGGCCAATCTGATTATTACTGTGACAAAGGCGGTGGCCTGCGCCAACCGGATTGAGAAAGTGCTGCTGGAGAAGCCGGATATGAAGGAAGGAAGCCTGCAGTGGGATACTGCGGAGTGGGAAGAATCGCAGGAAAATGAGAAAAAACAGGAAAAACCGTTCCTGGAATTTTCCCATGTCTCTCTTACGTATAAAGGTGCGGCAGGCGAGGCTCTGACGGATATTTCCTTCCGGGCAGAGCGGGGGCAGACCATCGGTGTGATCGGAGGAACCGGCTCCGGGAAGTCCTCCCTTGTCAATCTGATTCCCCGTTTTTATGACGCCACGGAAGGAATGGTCCGTCTGGACGGAAGAGACGTGAAAGAATATCAGACAGAGAGCCTGCGGGCTCAGATCGGAGTCGTGCCCCAGAAGGCAGTCCTGTTCCGGGGAACGATAGAGGAGAATCTGCGCTGGGGAAATCCGCAGGCTTCAGAAGCGGAGCTGCAGGAGGCGCTTCGGATTTCCCAGGCGGCGGAGTTTGTAGAGAAGAAAGAAGGCGGTCTGCACGCGCCGGTGGAACAGGGAGGAAGAAATCTGTCCGGCGGACAGAAGCAGCGTCTTACCATTGCCAGGGCGCTGGTGAGAAAACCGGAGATCCTGATCCTGGACGACAGCGCTTCTGCTCTGGATTTTGCTACAGATGCGGCGCTTCGGAAAGCCATTGCGGGGATGAAGGAACAGCCGCTTGTATTTATTGTTTCCCAGCGGGCGGCGTCCATCTGGCATGCGGATCAGATCCTTGTACTGGATGACGGCAGACTGGCGGGACGGGGCACCCATGAGGAGCTGCTTGAGAACTGCCCGGTTTATCAGGAAATTTACTATTCTCAGTTCCCGAAGGAGGCAGTGTCAAATGGCTGATAAGAAGAACAGGAACAACCAGACCAGGAAAACAAATCAGATAAAAACAATAAAAAAAGTGCTTCAGTACCTTGGAAAATACCGGATTTTCCTTATCTTTTCCATTCTGCTGGCCGCTCTGAGCGTGGCGCTGACGCTTTACATTCCGAAACTGACCGGACAGGCAGTGGACTATATTGTGTCGGAAGGGCAGGTGGATTTCCCCGCAGTGTTCCGGGTAATGATCCAGATCGGCGTATGTACGCTGATTACGGCCCTTGCACAGTGGCTTATGAATGTATGCAACAATAAAATGACTTATCAGGTTGTGCGGGATATCCGGAACGAGGCTTTCCGCAAGATTGAGATCCTGCCGCTGAAATATATTGACGGGCATCCGGCGGGAGATGTGGTCAGCCGTGTAATTGCGGATGTGGATCAGTTTGCAGATGGCCTTCTGATGGGATTTACCCAGTTTTTTACCGGAGTGGCTACCATTGTGGGAACATTCGGATTTATGCTGTCAGTCAACGTGGGTATCACCTTTGTCGTAGTTCTTATTACACCGGTTTCTTTTATCGTAGCAGGCTTTATCGCCAAAAAGACCTTTGATATGTTCCGGCTGCAGTCGGAGATCCGGGGGGAACAGACGGAGCTGATTGAAGAAATGGTAGAAAACCAGAAGATTGTGCAGATGTTCGGAAAGGGAAAAGACGTGACGGAGCGGTTTGACGAGATAAATGAGCGGCTCAGAAGCAGTTCTCTCAGGGCTACATTTTTCTCCTCAATCACAAACCCGTCTACAAGATTTGTGAACAGTCTTGTATATACAGGCGTGGGTATTGCGGGAGCCTTTGCGGTTATCCATCAGGCTCTTACCGTAGGGCAGCTGTCCAGTTTCCTCAGTTATGCCAATCAGTATACAAAACCATTCAACGAGATTTCGGGAGTGGTGACGGAACTTCAGAATGCCATTGCCTGCGCGGCCCGGATCTTTGAACTGATCGAGGAAGAACCCCAGACGCCGGAGCCGGAGAATGCAGTGACATTAAAAGCAGTAAAAGGATATGTGGCGGCAAAAGATGTGTCATTTTCCTATCTGCCGGGCCGGAAGCTGATCGAACATTTTAATCTGGATGTAAAACCGGGACAGCGGATTGCTATTGTAGGACCCACCGGCTGCGGAAAGACCACGCTGATCAATCTGCTCATGCGCTTCTATGATGTAAACAAAGGAACCATCGAAGTGGACGGCGTGCCGGTGGATCAGATGACCCGGCACAGTCTCCGGGCGGCCTACGGCATGGTGCTGCAGGATACCTGGCTGAAGACCGGGACGATCCGGGACAATATTGCTATGGGACGGCCGGATGCAGGGATGGACGAGATTATCGAAGCAGCAAAGGCTTCATATATTCACAGCTTTATCATGCGTCTGCCGGACGGGTATGATACCTGGATTACAGAAGAGGGCGGCGGCATTTCCCAGGGACAGAAACAGCTTCTGTGTATCGCCCGGGTTATGCTGTGCAGGCCGCCTATGCTGATTCTGGATGAAGCTACCTCCTCCATAGATACCAGGACAGAGCTTAAGATTCAGAACGCATTTGCCCGACTGATGGAGGGAAGGACCACATTCATTGTGGCCCACAGACTGTCCACTATCCGGGAGGCGGACCGGATCCTTGTTATGAAGGACGGAAAGATCATAGAACAGGGAAAACACGAAGAACTGCTCCGGCAGGGAGGATTTTACAAGAAACTCTATATGAGCCAGTTCGCGGAAACCAGCGAAGCGTCATAGAAAGAAGCGCACAGTCTTAATCAATAAGAAAGAAGGACACAATACAATGACAAAGGAAAGTACACTCTGCTATATCGAGAAGGACGGGAAGTATCTGATGCTTCACCGCACAGTAAAGGAAAATGATGTAAACAAGGATAAATGGATCGGCGTAGGAGGACATTTTGAACACGGGGAAAGCCCGGAGGAATGTCTTCTGCGGGAAGTGAAGGAAGAGACCGGATATACGCTGACCAGCTGGAAATACAGGGGAAGCGTAACTTTTGTGTACGGGGCGGATACGGTGGAGTACATGTCTCTGTATACGGCAGATGGATTTGAAGGGGAGCCTATTGCCTGCGACGAGGGGGATCTGGAGTGGGTGGAAAAGGACCGGCTGTATGATCTGGAACTCTGGGAGGGAGATAAGATCTTCTTCCGCCTGCTGGATGAAGGCAGGGAGTTCTTTTCCCTTAAGCTTGTCTATAACACGGAAGATGTTCTGGAATATGCGGCACTGGACGGGACTGCCCTTGATCTGGCGGAGGAGCGCAGAAAGAACCGGAAGAGCAGCGGGAAATATGCGGTAGTCTTTGCAAGCGCCACAGGAAATACGGCTCTTCTGGCAGAAGAGATCCGAAAGGCAAAAGGCGGGGATGACTGTGTGTATTTCGGAGAACCTTCCGAAGATATTTCCGGCCTGCTGGAGGATGCAGATATAATATACGCAGGCTTCTGGACGGATAAAGGAAGCTGCAGCGCTGAGATGGAACAGTTTCTGGGCACTCTGGCCGGGAGAAAGGTATTCCTCTTCGGTACGGCGGGCTTCGGGGGAGCAAAGGAGTATTTTGACCGGATTCTGGACCGGGTGGCATCCTTCCTTCCTGCTGACAGTACAGTAGCAGGACGCTACATGTGCCAGGGAAAAATGCCTCTGAGTGTGCGGAAACGCTACGAGGCCATGCTGGAGCAGAATCCGGATGATGGGAGAATGCAGGGCATGATCCGGAACTTTGACAGCGCCTTGTCTCACCCGGATGAGGCGGATTTGGAACGTCTTAAAGATGCGGTTGTACAGCCGCAGCAGGGTTGAGACAGAAGAAAGATCCGGGAACCGGTATCAGAGGCTTCTGTCTGATCCGGAAATCAGAGGAAAAACGAAGCTGTTTTCAGAAAAGGACTTTACTGTATGATGCAGAAAAGTCCTTTTGTTTTACAGATCTATATCAAAGATTTTACATAATGATGATATTTCCGCGAAAATCTGTGTGCTAAAATTACTCCGGCATAACTAGAAATACTGACCAGATAAAGGAGGACAACAGGAATGAAAAAGAGATGTGTGCGGGAATGGGCCAGAAGACTGCTGGCGGCAGGAATCTGCACGGCAGTTGCAGCAGGCACAGTTCCGGCAGACCTTGTGCATGCCGAAGAAAATCAGACAGAAGCTTCTCAGGCTGAAAGCGCGCCGGAGGTGGTGGCAGACTGGAAATTCAGCGAAAGCGGAGTGGAAAGCGGAACCATTGCCGGCGGAGACCTTGTCATTGCCGACCAGAGTGGAAACGACAACGATCTGAGAATGCAGCTGTATACCGGCAAACAGCCTACAGAAGATACATCAGCAGCCGACTGGACACAGTACCTGTCATTTTCCGATGACAGCATGACCGGAGACGGCAGTATGGTATTTAACGGCGACAGCAGCAACGCAGGAGCCGATTTTATCACCGTAGATGACGCGGCGATTAATTCAGAAACATTTGAAAACGGATATACAATGGAGTTTATTTATTATTTCCCCACAGACTGGACCACAGCAGACTCCTGGATGAGTCTGATTGCCAGACAGGGGAAGGCAGATTCTGTATCCGAATGGCAGCAGGGCACTATGTTTACTTCGGTGTCCAACTGCAAGGAGATCCAGTTCATTGCGGCAAATAAAGACGACAGTCACATGATGTCCAATGCCGCGTGGTCCGTTACCATGGATAAGGGCGGCGTGTGGTATCACATTGCGGTAACTTCCGACGGCCATGAGATCAGTACCTATGTAAACGGATGCGAGGCATTCCGGGATTATGTTTCTGATGAAATGAAAGGTCTGTACGCTGACCCGGAAGACGGCCGTTTCCGGATCGGATCCAGCTGGTGGAAGGAAGGCGGACAGACGCTGGACAAATTCCTTCAGGGAAGTCTTCAGGAGGTAAGAATCTCCGAAGGATGTCTGGATAAGAGCCAGTGGCTTGTGGAGAATCCGGAGCAGTATCTGGGAGAGTACGGAAGCAATGAAAGTTATACTCTGAAAAATGAGGACAACTACAATATCGTCCTGATTCCGGATACACAGAATACGGTAGAATACTGCGGAGACGTTATGGACGCGGCAGTTGACGGCCTGATTGATACTGCGGATGAACTGAATGTCAGAGGCGTAATCCACTTAGGGGATGTAGTTGACGACAACAATGACGATGCTCAGTATGTTACCGCAAGAAATGTATTTTACCAGCTCCCGGACGCCGGCATTAAGTTCCTTGTGCAGATGGGAAATCATGACGGCTGGGCAAGCGGAACTCATAACTACTACAACAGCTTTTCCGGAAAGAGCACCAGCTTTTTAAGAAGAGCGTCCTGGTATCTGACCAATTCACCCAACGGGGACGGCAACAGCTCCTATATGTTCGTACAGGGCGGAAGTTATAATTACCTTGTAATTTCCCTGTCGTGCACAGGAAGCGGAGCCGGACAGAATAACAATACCGGATGGGATTCAAAAGATGAAGAGTGGCTCAGAAGCGTTCTGGAAGAATATCCAAATTGTCCCACTATTGTGACGACCCATGATCTTCAGAACTGTTCTGAGACAGAGCCCAGCTCCATCACACTCAGCCCCCAGGGAACCAGGCTCTGGAACATTGTAAAAGACTATGACCAGGTATTTATGATGGTAGGCGGACACAGCCACGGATCCGGTGTGGAGATGCTGGAAAATACGAACGGGAAACCGGTCATCAGCATTCTGACAGATTACCAGTTCGCTTATAACGGCGGAAACGGATTCTTCCGTTATCTGGAATTTGACGAGAGTGCAGACAAGATCTACTACTCCACCTATTCTCCGTACGCAGCGTCACTGCCGGAGAATGAAAAGAGCTTTTTTGACGTAAACTTTATGACCGGCGACGGAAATGAAGGAGAGATCAGTCTTGATTTTGACTCCCGTTTCCCGGGCATGGAGATCGCGGACAACACAGCTTCTGACGACGGCAGATATATGAAGGGCGAGTACCATACCCATACCGGCCAGTCAAAAGACGCGACCTCAACATATATGTCCCTTGAAAATGTGCTGGGAGCGGCCTTCCGTAATGAAGCTGTAATCGGCGAAGCGGATCCGGCGGCTAAGATGACGGCTCTGACAGACGACGGCGGGTTTGATTTCCTCGGACTGGCCGACCATCTCCGCCAGTCCTACAACGGAGTTGACGGACAGGGAAATGGAAAGTACAACACTGCATTCTATGTCGCTCTTCAGACCCAGATCAGAGAGATTGAGAAACTGAAAGTAAAAGGACTTTATACAGATAAGATCATTTCCAACGGATTTGAGTGGGATATGCCCGGACTGGATCACGCGTCCGTCGGCATTCTGGATGAAAACGGAGAAGTATCTGTCGGCGGCGTTCATGAGTTTGAGTGGAAATACGCCAGCACAGGCAGCGGCGATGATCCCACATCTCTGTATGAACTGGACGAAAAAGCAGATGACATGGATGAGCAGAGTGTATGGGGCGACCGCCAGGGCGGCAGCGGAAATCCTCAGACTGCATATGACGCAGCGGCATGGCTTCAGGAAAACTATCCGGACAGCTACCTTCTGCCGAACCATCCGTCCCGTCATAACGGCGGCAGCGGCCAGGTAACCATTGAAAACCTGCGGCGTCTCAATGACGCGGCTCCGGATGTTGTATTCGGATTTGAAGGAATGCCGGGCAACCAGATGTCCGGAAGCGGGCGAGCGGAACTGCCGGAAGGAGATATCCGCAACGGCGCAGATGAAATGATCGCCGTAACCGGAGGCGTGTGGGATTCCCTTCTGTCAGAAGGCAGAAAGATCTACAACTTTGCCAACTCTGATTTCCACTTCAAAGTAAGTGCAGACGAGCAGTACTCCAGCGGATACTGGGCAAGCGAATACTCTTCCAATAACGTATACGTACAGCCGGGAGAGGACGGCGTCTATGATTACAGTGATGTGGTAGACGGACTCCGCTCCGGAAACAGCTACTCTACATACGGAAACCTGATTTCGGACCTGAGCTTTACGGCAGCGGCCGGAGACAGCAGCGCTACAATGGGCGGAGAGCTCAATGCCGCAGAAGGCGACAAAATTACAGTAACTGTAAAATTTAAAGTTCCGGAAAAGAACAATTATGAGACGCTTTACGGAACCGATACCGGAATCGATGCAGATAACACACCGGGGCTTGATCATGTGGATCTGATCGCGGGCAGCGTGACCGGAAAAGTAAGCGAAGACCAGTACGGCGAGATCAGCAGTGACGCAAAAATTGTAAAGACATTTACAAAAGAAGAGCTGGCAGAGGCAAAAGGCGAGGATGGCTATTATACTCTGACATTTACGGCAGACGCAGACCAGAACTGCTATTACCGCCTCCGCGGAACGACGGTATCTGAAGTGGACGAAAACGGAGATCCCCTTCCGGATCCGGACTACTCCGGCATTTCGGACAACAAGACAAGATTTGACACAATCAATGATTACAATTACAGCAGCATGTGCTTTTACGCAAACCCGATCTGGGTCAATGTCAGCGAAAAAACGGTAACCGTTGATACCCGGGTACTGGAGAAAACTCTGGAACTTGCAGCGGCAGCAGACACAGAGGGTGTAGTACCTTCCGTTGTTGAGCGGTTCAATCAGCTCAAGGCGGAAGCCCAGGATATTCTTGAGAGAGCCCAGGCAGGCGACCCGGAAGTGACCCAGGAAATGGCAGACCAGAGCTGGAAGAACCTGATCGATATTATGCAGTATCTGTCCTTTAAGCAGGGAGACAAGACCAATCTGCAGAAAGTGATCGAGGTGGCGGAAGGAATTGACCTGGAGAAATACTTAAGCGAAGGCCAGGAAGAATTTACCGCAGCCCTTGACGCGGCAAAAGCAGTTGTGGACAATGCAGACGCTATGCAGGAGGAAGTGGACAGTGCATGGAATGACCTTCTGACAGCAATGAGCCAGCTCCGTCTCAAACCAAGCAAAGAACTGCTGGAAGCACTGATTCAGACAGCAGAAGGCATGGATCTGACCGGCGTGGATAAAGAAGTGGCAGATGCATTTAATACTGCACTGGAAGAAGCAAAGAATGTATATGCAGACAGTGAAGCAGAGGAAGAAGAAGTATCACTGGCAGTGACCAATCTTCAGAATGCAATCAACGCAGTGGAAGAAGATCTGGCAAACCAGGGCAAAGATGACAACCAGGGCGGCAACGGCGGCCAGGGAGGAAATACGGAAAACCCGGACAGCCAGGGCGGCCAGGATGACATAAATACTCCGGGCGGTCAGGATGGCCAGAATGGAAACGGAGCGGATCCGTCTGAATCTGCCGGCAATTCCGGAAACCAGACGGTGAATCAGCAGAAGGTCGTACAGACAGGAGACAGCAGCCCGATTCTTCTGTGGACGGCAGTTCTGGCAGCTTCGGCGGTACTGATTGTCATATTTGAGAAAAAGAGAAGAAAACAGCTGTAATAATACAGCTATAAAAAAAGACGTCCGATCAGACCTGAGAGGGCGCCTTTTTTGTGGGAAAAATATGAGAAAATTTATCCGGAACTTCCGGCGTACAGAGAGGGCAGTCGATTCTCCGTACACCGCCTCCGGATTTTTTACAGATGAAAGGGACGGCTGATTTTTTCCCCGCAGCAGTATCTGTCAATAATGTTTCTGTCATCCCCATCATAGATAAACTGTTCCAGCTTCTCGAAGGGCGTGCGGGGAAACATTCCGTTCATTTCATCCGTTTCAATTACGAGAGCATCGAAATCATAACCTTGTTCAAAGCTTCCGGTTTTTCCGAAAAATTCACCGCTTTTTTTTGTGGCCAGATAGAAAGCTTCCGTGAGTGTGAGCGGTTTTTCTTCCGGATGAGAGAGCCAGTTTAATTTGGATACTTCTATGGAAGCTGCTATGTGTCTGTTCATATCAGGAGTGTGGCTTCCCGCAACATCACTGGCGATGCAGCATCTCATCCCCATTTCTAAATTCTTTCTGAGGGGCATGATTCCGCTGGAAAGGTCGGCGTTTGACTGGGCGCAGTGGGCGAGCATGATGTTTTTGGATCTGAGGAGGTCCTTTTCCCCGTCGGAAAGCCAGATAGAATGGGCCATAATGGTCTGGTTTTCTCTGAGAAGCCCGTATTCGTTATATACTTCCGTATAAGAAGGTATACCCGGGTGGAGAGAATGCACCCATTCAATTTCACTGCGGTTTTCTGATAAATGGGACTGTACAGGCAGATTATATTTTTCGCCCAGTTTTCCCAGCCCCTTCATCATCTTTTCTGTTGTTGCGGGAACGAATCTGGGGGTTAGTATATATCTGACGTGTTTCAGCTCCTCTTTGCTTTTTACAATCAGTTCTTCTGTTTCTTCCAGTGATGTATCCGTATCTTCACACAGATAGTCCGGAGAATTCCGATCCATATTTACTTTCCCGATAAAAGCGCAGAGCCCTGCCTGCTCAGTAAGACGCATAAGCTGCCAAGCTGAATTTTTATGAATTGTGGCAAAGGCACAGAAGCGCATAGTCCCGGACGCCCACAGTTTATTGAGAAAAAGCCGATAGGCACGGTCTGCAAAGGCGGGATCAGAGTATCTGGACTCAACGGGAAAAGTATAAGTTTCAAGCCAGGGAAGCAGCTCTTTATCAAATCCCACGCCCCGGTTAATCAGCTGGGGCGCATGGATATGAAGGTCATTAAACGCGGGTATGACCAGGGCCTGCCCGTAATCAGTAACAGGCCTGCCGGAATATCCTTCCGGCAGAGTGTCACAGATATCCTTGATTTTTCCGTCTTCAACAATCAGAAAGGCATTCTCTCTGATTACAATTTGTTCCGGTGAAGGCGTATATAGAAAATTTCCTTTTAGTATCATGATGCGGCAACTCCTTTTTCTATTTTTTTAACAGTATTTTGTCCTGTTTCCCGTATATTGCTTCCGGGAATAATAAGGTTGAGAACAACAGCGGTTATACCGCCTACGGCAGTTCCGCTGCTGAGGAAGTATTGTACAACCGATGGGAACATACCCATAACATCGGAGGAAATAACCATACTTGAAACCGTAAACACAATGGAAAGACCGATAACCAGAAGCTTTTTCTGATCCATCTTTTCCCGGGCGACAATCTTAAGGCCGTTTGCAATCAGAATCTGACAGATTACAAGAAATACACCGCTGATAACAGCGCCCGGCACAGATGCGATTACAGCCATAAGCTTTGGACAGAATCCCATTAATGTAAGAAGGATACCGGCGGCCATGACAACTCTCCGGCTTCCGATTTTTGTAATAGAGATTACACCTGCATTAGATGAATATCCGGTCAGTGGTGTACCTCCGAATAAAGAGCCGAGAAGACAGCCGATTCCTTCTCCGATAACAGCCCGGTTCAGCCGTTCATCTGTAAGCTGTTCATCTGTAACATCACTTACTGTAATCCAGACCCCTGTTGTCTCAATCAGTACGATAAAGTAGATAAAGACCATCAGGATGCAAGAAGATAATTCAAATCTGGGAGCACCAAAGTGGAATAACTGCGGCAGCTGGAACCATGCTGCTTCTTTGACAGCTGAAAAATCCAGAACCCCCATGAAGCCGGAGACAATGCATCCAACAATCAGAGAAGCAATCACGGAGAACAGATTTAAAAAAGTATAACGGTACCCTGTTTTATAAGATACAATGTTGATAATGATTAATGTGATCATTGCGGCAAATCCGGGAATTATATTATTAATCAAACCGCCGTCATTTGTAAAGACTCCGCCTGCAGCCGTTGACGTCAGAGAAATTCCGACGATGATAATTACCAGTCCGCCTATGTATGCCGGGATACATTTGTTGACGATTTTCGAGAACAGCCCTGTAAATCCAAGGATGCACAGGAGTACTGCCCCGGGAATCAGACTTCCGACCAGAACAGACATACCGCCGGAAACGCCGATTGCCGCAAGAGCACTTAAAGCGACAAAACTGGAACCCTGCACAACCGGAAGTTTAATTCCAAGCCCTGTCTGGATCAGAGTAGCAATACCACAGGTGAAAAAACACATCTGTATGAGATAACTGGTATCGCCGGATGAAAGACCGAGCATACCTGCCAGAAGAATGGGGAATACATACAAATCCATGGAAAGAATATGCTGGAATCCCAGAAGAATAGCCTTTCCTGGATTTACCGGATCATTTATGCCTACAATTAATTTTGACTTATGGTTCATAATAAAATCTCACCCTTTCTTAAAAAAATAGGCACTGTTCTATTTGAACAGCGCCTTTGCTTTTCAGAAATAATATTCGCGAATATAAAAATATAAAAAAGAAGCTTTCCCATTTTGTTGAGAAGGAAAATGGAAAAGCTTCTTTATATTTGTATTTTATAGCACAGCTGTATATTGCGTGTCAAGGGGGGAAATTTTCTTTTTTTCATGTTTTTCAGGAGTACTTTTTGATATACTGAGTGAAAAGAGGGAAAAACCATATTTTCTGCCCTGCGGCGAGGGAGAATGGAACCGGCCGGGGTCCGATAAAGCCCCTCTTTTGTAAAAAATGTGACGGGAGGAATACAGATGTTCCGTGAAATGAGAAGAAAGCGGCAGCAGCTTTCAGAGGAGGAGTGCGAGGTTATTCTGAAGCGGGGAACCTCAGGAGTGCTGGCGGTGTCCGGAGATGACGGATATCCCTATGCAGTTCCTCTGAGCTATGTATATGACGGAGGAAGGCTGTTTTTTCATTGCGCGAAAAGCGGCCATAAGATGGATGCAATGCTAAGATGCAGTAAAGTTTCTTTCTGTGTTATAGACCAGGACCGGATTGTCCCGGAGGAGTATACGACATATTTCCGGAGCGTGATTGCATTCGGTGTTGTGAGAATTCTGGAGGACGATAACGAGAAGCGTGCGGCCGTCAGAAAGCTGGCTCTGAAATATGCCCCGGATGATTCGGAGGAGAACCGGGAACAGGCAATCCAGCGGGAATGGAAGCCGCTCTGCATGCTGGAGATGGAGATTGCCCATATGACCGGGAAGGAGGCAATTGAGCTTACTGCAGGAAAAGAAAAATAGGAAAATGAGAATCTTTCCGGACTGCAGTTTATGTCAGAGCGGATTTCTCCCTGCTTGTCATCACGCTTCTCTCTGCTTATAATATAGTGATTATAGGAGCGGAAATAAAATTCCGGAAAGAAGTTGTGAAGGATGTGATTCTGTGAAGAAGGTTCTGGATTATTTTTCCATAGACGGCGCAGTCGGCGGCAGCCAGGAATGGTTCAGGAATGTAGTGATGTATATCGGCGGATGCGCGGCGGCGACGGCCTGTGACTGCTGTATCTATCTGGCACTTCACCGGGGAATGGAGCAGCTGTATCCTTTTGATATTCATCGGCTGACAAAGCAGGACTATATTGAATTTTCCATGAAGATGAAGCCCTATCTCAGACCCAGAGTAAACGGAGTGAATAAGCTCTGGATGTTTACGGAAGGATTCGGAAACTACCTGTCTGACGCGGGAGAGCATTCCCTGCAGATGGAGGAATTCCCGGGCATAGAGGATTTCCGCAGCGCGGAGACTTTTATCAAAAGACAGATCGACAGCGGATATCCTGTGCCTTATCTTATGCTGCGGCATAAAAAGGCGGAGTATAAGGATTTTGTGTGGCACTGGTTCCTCTGCTACGGGTATGAAGAGCGAGGCGATGGCCTGTGGATTACTGTTGCCACATACGGGGAAGCAACGGTGTTTCATCTGAAAGATCTGTGGAATACCGGATATGAGGAAAAAGGCGGGCTGATCGGGATCAGACGAAGAAAAGATCCGTTCTGACCGGAGAAAAGGTCTGATATCATTCTGGATTTTGAAAAGCGTATATGGATCAGCTGCGATACCGCATACGCTTTTCTGTTTTCCCCGGAGGGTATTGACCCGGAGAAAAGAACGCAGTAAGATAGGCAGGGCGAAAAGCGAATAGAAAATGAGTGGAGGGGTTTTTTTGAAAACAAATAAATATGAGATCGACATGTGCAACGGATCCATTATGGACAAACTGGTTTCTTTTTCTCTGCCACTGATGATTTCAAGCATTCTGCAGCTGATGTTCAATGCGGTGGACATTATTGTTGTGGGAAGGTTCAGCAGCAGTCAGGCGCTTGCGGCGGTTGGGGCCACCACGGCGCTGATTAATATATTTACCAATCTGTTTATCGGGATTTCCCTTGGAGCAAATGTTCTGGCGGCCAGATATTTTGCCGCCGGCCGTGACAAAGAAATGTCGGAATCAGTACATACAGCGATTACTCTGGCGCTGATCAGCGGAGTGATCATGGCATTTGTGGGAGTCGCAATGTCCAGAACAGCGTTGGAACTGATGGCGACGCCGGGGGACGTAATTAATCTGTCTACAACCTATATGCGGATCTACTTTGCGGGAATGCCGTTTTTCATGCTGTATAACTATGGCGCGGCGATTCTGAGAGCGGTGGGAGATACAAAACGTCCTCTTGTATTTCTTATTGCCGCAGGCCTGACAAATGTTGTGCTGGATCTGCTGCTGGTAATTGTGATTCCGCTGGGCGTGGCGGGAGTTGCCATCGGTACAGTGGCATCCCAGATGATATCCAGTATCCTGGTGCTTCGCTGCCTTTATAAATCAGAAGGAAGCTATCAGCTGAGATTCTCGAAACTGACGATCCGCTGGGTCTATCTGAAACGGATTTTCCAGGTGGGCATACCTGCGGGAATTCAGAGCACGGTCATTAACTTTTCCAACGCCCTGCTCCAGTCTTCCGTGAATTCCTTTGGATCCATTGCAATGGCGGGGTACACGGCGGCAAATAATATCCTGGGATTTCTGTACGCGGCAGTGAATGCGGTGACCCAGGCGTGCATGAGCTTTACCAGCCAGAATTACAGTGTAGGCAAAACGAAGCGTATGGACCGGGTGCTTCTTGACTGTATGCTTCTTTCGGCCGGAGTGTCCGTGGTGATCGGAGTGGGAGCGTATGTGTTCGGATCTCAGATCCTCAGAATCTATAATACAGAGCCGGAGGTAATCCGGTGCGGGCTGGAGATTCTGTCCATTACAACCGTGCCCTACTTCCTGTGCGGCATTATGGATCTGATTCCCGGGGCGCTGAGAGGAATGGGGCATTCTGCGGTGCCCATGGTTCTGTCCGTGATCGGTACAGTTGGAACGAGAATTGTGTGGATTTACGGATTTTTCCCGCAGCACAGATCGCTGCATTTCCTGTTTATTTCCTATCCGGGATCATGGATCATTACAATTGCCATGCAGGCGGTATGTTTCTGGTTTGTGCGAAAGAAGTGTATCAGACAGCTGGCAGCAGTGCGGGAGCAGCTTTGACAGGTAAAAATAATTCGCACTAAATCTATTGAAAATACACTGCTT